>Ga0075433_10004558_pt1 | contig 10810 bp, 12 predicted proteins | sample RhiMethybrSRZTD2_FD_75299 | JGI IMG/M metagenome (GOLD analysis project Ga0075433, IMG submission 75299) | Populus rhizosphere microbial communities from Tennessee, USA - Rhizosphere MetaG P. TD hybrid SRZTD2 | ecosystem: Host-associated > Plants > Roots > Rhizosphere > Soil | place: USA... | reverse complement strand
CAAATTCAAGCGTCTCCTGATCCGGTTTGAGCGTAAGAAGGTGTATTTTCTCGGCTTTCATCTCCTTGCTTACACGCTCATCAATCTGCGCAATGTCCTGGCAAAAGTTTAACTGAGTTCGATAATAAACGCGATATGCTAGATGAATTTGTTGACAAGTCAACAAGTCAACAAGTCAATAAATCAACAAGTCAACAAACGGATAAATCAATAAATCAACAAGTCAACAAAGAAACAAAGAAACAAGTCAACAAATTCCTGAAAAGATTCACCACATATTTAACGGAGGAGAGCATACGGACGATGAAGCGATTGGCCTTTGACATCGACCAAAAGGATTATGAAATCTTTCAAGAAGCGGTTGACGCATATTTGAAGAAGAAGGGGTATTGATTTTTGTTGATTTGTAAACAAGTCAACAAAGAAACAAATCAATATATCTACAAATCAACAAGTCAATAAATCAACAAATCATCTTGTTGACTAATCAACAATTTAGATCGTCCCAACGCTCCAAACCTCTTGACAAACCTTTCCCAATTGTTCTACGCTAGATAGTGCAGGGGCAGCGCAGCTAAAGCCTTGGTCGGCCTGAAAAGGCGAGCCGTAACAGACCACTCACTGCGTCCATAGAAACTTCATTGACAACCATACTAGTAAACGCGCTGGAGCAGCTTCCAGCTAGGGAACCGACATCTCGATGGTCGGACCGATGACCTGAGTTACCTCGCCGACAGGCGTTGTTGCTTCGTAAAGAATAGAAAAATCGTTGCGAAGCAACGGACAGGTAAACTAGGAGGGAAGAGATAAGAAATATGGAGAACTGGGGGAGTGGGGGAAACCCTTAAAGAGAAGGGCGGTCTGCTAGTGGTAAACAAAACCGACCGTGCAGCCTGATATATCAAACCGCAGCTAGGGGAGTGAGCACTATCCGGCAACGAGCACATCTCACCCGCGCCTTGTGAAAGACTGCTTGGAATGGCGCACTGTGGACCCTGCGGGCATCGAGCCCTTGGGTCCACCTGGGGAGGGGTAATCCCTTTGCTCATATACCCCACGCGCTGACGCTTGGGGGTACAATCGCAAAGGGATGCGCCGTCGGGCTCGCTGCGCCGGTGCTGCTTTGGCAGTCCCCCTTGTTTTTAACGGCTGCGCGTTAAAACCAGGGTCATTCCCACTTCGTGCTCATTGTCCTGCCTTCGCATCCCCGGCTTGCGCGCCCGACTCCACCCCTCCTCCTCCACGCTCGCGCTAGCCTTTTACGATAGCTGTACACCTCTCGTGCTCACCACCTGCCAAATCTTTGGGCTTCGGTCAAGGCGCTCGCGTGTCCCCTGCGGGCTTCGCTCCTCGTTCCTCGTCGCTACGGTCGGAGGGGTGGAGTCGGGCTCGTGCCTCGCCCGACGGCGCGCGGCTGGCCTCCCTCCCCAGACCCCTTCCGGCCAGCCGCCAAAGGTGCTCGCTTCGCTCGGCTATTTCGAGGTCTCATTCCAGCGGTTGTACTGTTCCCTCTGATGCCAAGCTCGCACAGCGTCTTTCGTCTAGACCAAGCACTACCCGTAGTGCTACAATAGAACTTGATGCAGACCGTCTACCAAGCACCCCAACAACTCCCGATATTGAGCCAGATATTCTCGCCGATGACAAATAATCCAAAGAAACCCGGCAGACCACGGGGACGAAGCGATAAGCTTCCCCGGCTCACCCGCAGCAAGAGTGCGAAGCTCCCCGGCATCGTGCTCACCAATCGCGATGTTTCTATCCTTGAGGCAGTCTACAATTACCGTGCTCTGACCACCCCCCAAGTCGCCGCCCTGCTCTTTTCTCCCACCACCCGGACCTGGTGTACCTACCGGCTGCAACTGCTATTCCACCACGGCTACCTCTTTCGAGCTGAACAGCCCCAAATCCCCTCCGAAGCGCGCAAGCCCTTCGTCTACTGGCTGGATAGAAAGGGAGCCGAGGAACTAGCGACCAGCCGTGCGTGCAATGTCAAGGATTTGAACTGGGACCGAAGCGAACGCAAGGTACGCTACTATTTCCTCGAACACCTGCTGGCCATCAACGACATCCGCATTGCTATCACCACATCAGCCACCGCACACAACGTCACCCTGGAAGCCTGGTACGATGAGCGCACCTTGAAACGCACTCATAAACAGGATCCGATCACCCTCACCAGTTCCACCGGCGAGAAGCAGACCACCACCCTTATTCCTGACGGCTATTTTCTCCTCGACACTGAGACGCGAAGATACCATCGCTTCCTGGAAATCGACCGTGCCACCGAAACCGGCAAAGCACAAGGCGATCTCAAACGCGATTGGGCGCGCAAAATCGTCTGTTACCTGGAATACTACCGCGCCGGCAGATTTCAAGCCCGCTACCACAGCCAGGGTATGGTGGTGCTGACCATCACCACCAGTGAGAAGCGCCTGGCTAACCTCAAGCGCATCACCGAAGAAATCGGCGGACGAGAACGCTTCTGGTTTACCACCTTTGCCCGTCTGACCCAACCGGACACCAATATCCTCACCTCACCCATCTGGGACATCGCTACCACCGAGGGTCTACGCACCTTGATTTGGTGACGGCACCATGCCATTTCTCCGCCCCATTCGTGCTCCTCTCACCGTGTACAAAAGATGACCTATGGTCATCTCCACTGCTTCACACCACCAGACTGCGGGGAAGCAGGAGCAGGTTTATTTCAGAATTTTTTAATCTCTCCATGGTATCCTTATCAGCGCCGCCTGGTCCTGCCCCCTGCTCTTTTTTCACTGGCTTGAAAAGGGTTGGTCTGCTCGTTGCCGGCAACGAGTGGTGGATCTCTTGCTGGGAGTTTCAGCAGCCAGTATCTGCCTGGGTAGACCAGGCGATTTTGGGGCACGCCGGGCCACCTCTTGCTATGTCAGAACACGAACCACCATACAGCAAACCAGGAGTTCCCCAATTCGGCGAGCCGCTGCCACAGCACCGCGCGGGCCAGCCCCATGCCGTGGCTCCGATGTTTCCAGACGGACAAGACCTCCCGCTATTTAGCGGCACACCCGTTCCGGTCGTTGAGAAGCCCTTTGTCCCCGAAGATCACAGCATGAAGCAGGCGATGCTCCCTGACATGCCGGGGATTGACTATGACCAGGTGTTGGCACGGGATAAGAAGCTGCAACGCCGCCGTCCAGTACCCCTGCCGGCAGCCGGAGAGATTTTCATCGCCGCTTCCCTCATAAGTGGGAAGACTTCCGAACCACCATCTAAGCCAGCAGACCCTCCACTTGATCAGCCGCGCAAGCAGCAGGTAACGGAAGCCCATCACCTGCGCGAAGCAATTGCACCATATCTGAGTCTCCCCAAGCTGCGCCACTTGGCCGCGCTTGGTGAAACGCTCACCCAGGCATTCACCGGAGAAGGCGAGATACCCCCGGAGGTACAAGCACTGCTAACAACACTCGCAGCGCTACTTCATCCGACGCCACGCGAGCAAATCAGAAGCCCTCACGATATTGCCGCGCTGTTGATGATTGAAATGGGATTTCTTGATCAAGAGCAGATGCGGGTCATCTGCTTGAATACCAAAAGCAGACTGCAAAAAATCCACCTGGTCTACCAGGGCAGCCTCAACTCCTCCCTAATCCGGGTGGGGGAACTCTTCCGGGAACCGCTCAAGCTCAACAGCGCCGCCGTAATTATCGCCCACAACCACCCCAGCGGTGAGCCGGATCCAAGCCCGGAGGATGTGCTGGTCACACGGGAAATTGTTGCTGCGGGCAAACTCCTTGACGTGGATGTGCTTGATCACCTGGTTATCGGTCAAGGCAAATGGGTATCGCTTCGGGAACGCAGGTTAGGATTTGACTCGTAACCCTCACCGGTGGGCGTGATTTGCCGGTGCTGCTGGATAAATGACCCGCCTAATCGGTCATGCATCCGACCACACCAGCCGTAGACTACGGCCTGGGTTTCTGTTGCAGACACCAATTCTCCCGAAGGCGCTTGATCAGTCACTGTCGTATGTGTAATGCCTTCGGCTTCCACACTGCAAATGCCCTCTCCCGCCGCACAAAAAAGAACAGCGGTGGTCTGGTCTGTGGCAATACCGGCAAAGAGCTTCTGTCCGGCTGGACACTCAGCGCAGAGGGTGAGGCGTTCTGGTATCATGATAAAGAGACTGTAGCATATTGGTGGGGCAGAAAGAAGTTACTCGTTGTTACCGATTGATGGCGCACTCTTTCATCCAGCATGTCAATTGCCCGGTAGTAGAGAAGGCGAGTTGTTAGATGGACTTTATCGCATGGTGCGATCAGGTGCTGCGCAGCCTTGTCGAAGTGCAGCGGGCTTCGCCCACGGCCCGGCAGTATGGTGTTCGAGAAGAGCAGATCGCGCAAGTGCTCTATGACGATACTTCCCCATATCAGCCTGGGTTTTTTGAGTCGCCACAGCGGATAGGTATGTGGAATGCCCTCGTTGCGTTGGAACAAGTGAGCCTGCTTGTTACTGGTCAGAATGGTGTTTTTATCAGCGCAACCCCCGCAGGTCGGCGATACCTTGATGATTCTCTCCCACTCTGGGAACGTCTGTGTTCGGAACAACTCGATGCCGATCAAGCTGCTCTGCTTTGTATCGTCAATCAGCTTTGTGTTCGTGAGGAAGTCGATTACGTTTGGTTGGCCGATGTAGACAATAGCACGTTACTACCTGTGCTCTCCTGGAGTGATGCCGCCCATGCTGCCGCCATTGCGCAGGAACTCGCAGACCAGTACCGGCTTGTTGAGTGGCGTGGCTATATAGGAGATAGTTACGTTGTTCGTTCAACGTACCAGGGATTGGCGTGGGAGACGCGGCGCGGGTACACGCTGGTCGCGCGACAGATTGATGATCTCGTGGCTGAATGGGAGACCACCAGTGTGGAGTTCAAGCGCGAGCTTCATACGGATACCGCAGATCAAAAAGCCGAATTTGTCAAAGATGTCCTGGGGCTGGCCAATACCAAAGCCAGCGGTCGCCGCTGGATGATCATCGGCTTTGATAACAAGACCCGGACCTATTACGGCCCGCCCGACCCGAACATTACGCAAGATCGCCTCGAACAGCTTCTCGCGCGCTACACTACGCCTGTCGTCCGTATTCGCTATGACGTTGTGGAGCACCGGGGCAGCAAAGTTGGCCGGTTGGAAGTGCTGCGTGATCCTGCCGCTCTTCCCTATCAAGTGGCAAAGTCGGTCGGCGGCAAAGGCGAGGGAGGAAAGCGCAGGGTCGAGATTGAGCAGATCTTTGTCCGGCACGGCTCGCAAACAGAGGAGCCGACTCCACTTGAGCTACAAGCATTGCGCGACGAAGCGACCAATGCCGGCAAATTTACCAGCACGAAGGATATAGAAACTGCCTGATCGAACACGTTGGGGAAATGGCCTCTTTTCTATGCCTGTTGAGGCTACATCAAAATACTATCGGATGAACGTATTTTGTTATTGATTTCCTTGGCCTCAAACCACATCCACACAATATGTAATGTGCGATGTTACAGCCGGATAGTGTAGACTCTGAGCATCGCGTTTCACAATTGCTCCTGCGGTACAACTCCAGACCACAGAGGTTCGTATCCTAAATTAGGATGTGGTGCAAGAGTAAAGAGCGACGGAGTTCTACCACATGTGGCAGAATAACAAGTTCGGCCTCATCTCCCAAACTCGTGCTACAATACAGCCTCTTGAGTCGCGCAAACAAGGATTCTTCTTATGTCTATTCACGAATACTTTGCCGATATTGCCGAGGAGCTAAATCGGCAGTCCAATAGTATCCGGAAACGCTTCGCCTCTCATCGTCCTTCAGCGGGAAGGAACAGAGAGAAGCTGGTCGCTGACTTTCTTCGAGCATATCTGCCAAAGGCTTACGGAATTGATACTGGCCTCATACTCGCGTCTACAGGCGAATTCTCCAACCAAGCAGACATCGTCATCTTCGATGCAACATATGGCGCTCCGTTGTTTCCCGATGCCTCTGAAAAGCTTTGGCTTATTGAGTCAGTTTATGCCATGATCGAGGTCAAGACTGATCTAAGCCAGAGGAGATCCAAGACTCCATCACGAAGTGTAGAAAATTCAAGAATCTTCCTCGCGATTTCGATACTAACCCGGAGGTTCCAAAAACAGAGAACGCTTTATTTATTTTGTGGGCATTTGCCAGCCCTAAACCCGAAACGGCACTTTGCAATATTCGTAATCTTCTTAAAGATGTCCCAATAGTCGAACAACCCGACATTATTGTAGTTCCAAATTCTATAGTTGTGACTGCTGGTTCATACCGAGAAATGGTTATTGTTCAGAAAAATCCATCGAGAGTGAAATACACAATGAGTGATTCAGAAGGACGTAGCCGTAATTTTCCCGAAGAACCAATAGAAGGTTTAGAACTCGGTAATAACGCACTATTGGTTTCGCTCATCTGGATTATTGCTTGGCTAAAGGCGGCTGGTCATCGTAGTCCAATGCTGAACAAATATATCGAGGCAAATATTGTTCTTGGCGAAGAAATATACATACCAGGCAGTCAAAATTTAAACTGGACCTATGAATAGTATTTAATGTAAACTCAGGTTCAGGCGATCTCAAAGATGAGGCCGAACAAGGGCATTGCAGTTGACCGCTTCGCGCGCGAGATCGTTCGTATTTTGAAGGCTGCCTCCAGCGCGTTCGCGGCAACTGAATGCCAAACCGTTGGCCGCCCATCAACGTCTTGTCCGATATAAGCTCGCAGCGAAAATGGGCTGACTTACACACGGGAACTACCACACTGGAACTACGCGCAACCTTTATGCAATAGGTGCGTATATAATACACGAAGGAAACAGGTCAACGTCCTGTGTCTTTCAGCTAACGTACCAGTTTAGCAGACCACCTAAGCCAGGAGACACCATGACAATCCGCGACGTTCTCGCCTACGTAGTCGGTTATGCTTTCACCGTGATTATCGGGCAAGCCGTGATCTATCCACTAATGGCCTTTCTGCTCCAGAAAATAGGCGAACAAGAACAGCGAGAATTTCTCTGGCTTGCGGCAGGTGTAGGTATAGTGGAGCGAGTCATCTACACCACAAGTGTTGTGCTCGGTCAGTACGAACTAATGGCTATCTGGCTTGTTCTCAAGGCAGCAGTTGAGTGGAAGTCGGAGGAGAAAAGGAATTTGTCCAGTTTCTATGTCTACCTAATCGGCAATGGCATGTCCATCATTTTTGGCTACTTGGGGGGAGTGGTCGTGCTCGCCCTTAAGTAATATCCAAACTATGGGCGGCGGACGTTATCGTATGAAGTGCTACTATGTCAGACCAAACCAGATTATCATCGAATAAAGCCGCTTCGAGCGACCTCCCTGATCGGCAAGCACTTTTTACGCCTTTTCTTTTCCGACATTAGGCCGCTGAAACGGAAGTATATATCTGGAGTGCAGACACTATACAATATGCGACGCTACTATGCAGCAATTTTCCCATTGTAGATCAGCATGAGAGCGTAGTTGATGAGCTACTCGATGTTCAATGACGCGAAATGCTCCATCGGTAGACGGTGGACGAAGCGGCGTGAGATGATAGACATCGATGCCATCGTGCTTGACCATCACTGACAGGCCAGAGAAAATGGGTATCCATGCGTGAAAAAGGTTTGGGTTGGAAGATGTAGAATTGTAGTATACCGGAATGGTGGAGGGCTGGATGTGGTACCATCATGGGTCTCATCCTACTTGTCACGGAGGCGAGCCATTCGACCTTGAAACGCTTCGCCAGCGGGACCCATCGCTGAAATCCTCGTACTCGGCGGACGATCCCTGTCCCAATTGTGGTCAGGCATTCAGTAATAAACCGTTTCCTGTTCATTGTTATGGTTGCAATCAAGACTTTTATACGGACGTTATCGATCTCAAGCGCATCTACAAATGGTGTCCACTGTGCAACCGTAAAGTCAGCAAAGCTGAGATCATCAGCATCCAGGGCAAAAGTCATCTGGCCCCACAAGGTATTCACTCTCCCCAAGATCCATTGCAACCGTCGCAAGATCCCCTGCCGCCACTCGCAAAACACCGTCCAGTTTTACGTCAGAAACTACAAAAGGAACGACTGACTTTTGAGGATATTATCCGATACATAGTAATGGCGGCGTTAGGTTTGGTGATTGCCGTGCCATTGGCCCAATGGCTTGCCGCTCATATTGTTGGCATGGCACTGGGAGTACTGATTGTGATGTTCTTCTTTCTCCCGTATTTGGTTTTCGTTCTTCTTGCCAGTTTCACGCTACCATTGAATGCGGCAACGCCACAGGCTCCCCAACAAGGACAAGATAGAACCGGTGCTCTGTCATCGAATACTGATGATAAGGTCATAGGTATCATCACCCGAAGGCGTGGTATTCTCACAGACAAGCGTCTCATATTCCTACTTGGCTTTGGTACCGGTATTCTGTTTTGCTATCTCTTGTCTCGCGCCCTTGAGGAAACACGACAAACGGTACAACAACTTGTGGAAACTGGTACCCTGTCCGTTGCCTTGTTTGGTGTCTTGACCTACAGCACCCTCTATTTTGTCACGCTCAACAAAAGGTTTGCCTCGTGGGATATATTTGTGCAGGGACTTATTTTGGCTGCTGTGATGGGGACGGCAACGATAATTACATTGATACTTATCCCAGCGCTTCTGGGGCAGCCACTCTCCGATGACAGTGTATCGATTGGCATTATCATCAATATCATCGGTAGCGTGCTTACTACGATATATGCCCTCATGAGTACTCGCTATTGGCAAAACGCGGTGCGGTAGTAAGACACCCATGAGCAGCTATATTTCCCGTGGCCGCGTTGCTAGATAGCGATACAACGTCGCGCGAGATATCCGAAACGTGTGCAGAAGGTCAGAGACAGGGCTGGTATTCGCATTGTGGAGCGACTGGAGCTGTGCCACTTGCTTGGGTGTGAGACGCTTCGGTGGCCCTCCACGTCTGCCGCGTGCCCGTGCTGCCTCAAGTCCAGCTCGTGTTCGCTCCCGAATCAAATCCCTCTCAAACTCCGCCAGTGCCCCGAACAGATGAAAGACCAGTTTCCCGCCACTGGTCGTCGTGTCGATGTTCTCCTGGATACTCTTAAACCCAATGCCCCGTTCATTCAGCCGGGAAATCGTGTCAATGAGATGTTTGAGCGACCGGCCTAAGCGATCCAGCCGCCAGACAACGAGGGTGTCGCCGGCACGCACAAAGCGCAGGGCCTCATCCAATCCTGGCCGGTCTGTTTTGGCACCGCTTGCCGTATCGGTGAAGATGTGGTCACACCCAATCGTCTTGAGGGCATCCTGTTGCAGGGCAAGGGTTTGGTCCTGGGTGGAGACACGGGCATAGCCAATGAGCATGGGGAGGCACAGCCAGCTAGAAGATAGCCAACTGTCCTTTCTGCTTCTGCTCTTTGCGCTCGAAGTGCAGGCCAAGGACTGCCTTGTAGAGGACACGGGCGGCGAGAGTGAAGCGCTCGATTTCCACATCCGTTGGTCGCCGTCCCAATTCATCACGCAGTGCAAGCGAGATTTTTGCTTTTAACAGCCGTTTCTTGCCTTCTGTCATGGTTCTATTGTCTCAGAACGCATTCTCAGTGTCAAGACATGAGACATAGATAATAAGATGTGTTACGAGACAATTCCTGACCGTGGCAACCATTGTAGCGGCATACATATATCATTGTCTCATAAACGTTCGTTTTTGAGACAATTTGAAGTAACACGCGCTGATGAGCGAGGCGCGCATCTGCGCAGTGAAGTCGGGAATATCCAGCTTGTCAGCAAACAAGCTGCCGTTGACGTAGGGGAATGCGGCTAGGGCTTCGTTGAGGTTCTTCCCCTGGCGCTCGTGCGGGGTGTTGAGGATTTGGAACAGGTGGTTGATGCGTGCGCCGGTGCCGCTGCCGTCCTCCCTGATGTTTCCTTAAAGTATCCAAGTTCCTCTTCAAACCCAACGACCCAGCCAAAGCAGAGGTCCGTGCCATCAAACTCGATGACATACTACGTCGAGGATATGTAAATCACTATAAAGACGAAAGTTTACACCCTATTGATACATCTGATTACCCGAGGAAGTAGATAAGCCCTCCAAGTATGATCGTCAGCACGCCACACAGACCCAGCCACTGTTGAATCGTGACGATCACTGACTGATTATAGGGATCGAGTTGGCGGTGCCGGTCACGCTGCTCCTGCCCGCCCAGCAGCCGCCAACGGGCATCTACTTTATCGACCCCGCCCACACGAGCCCGCATCGCCGCGACTGCGAACCCTACGAGGACTACCCCAGCGATAAGCATCCCATTCGCGTAGTCGGCTGCCGTCTTCCAACCATCCACCCACCCGAGCAGGCCGATGATACCGCCGATACTGAGTTCGATGAGGGCAAGTGTGCATACGAAACGAGCACGAGCCATATCATGCCTCCCTAAGGTTCGACATCCACATATGCACTGATAGCGCTGGGTAGCGTAATCTGCCCCCCTTCGGGTCGCTGCCCGATCGTGGGTGGTGATGCGGGCGACCGTGGCGACGGCTGTCGGTGCATCTGCTGCCGGGCCAGGTTGTAGGGCGTGCTCGGTGTCCCTAGAAAGAGATACGTACAACGCTGGTTCAGGTTGCAACGCATCAGCGCCCAAGCACCGACTCAATCATCGTAGTATGGTAATCGTCAAATCTCAGCCGGGGCGACTGGTCGGAAAAAGCAAATTCCTATGGAATATATTTAGCCATTGACTTATCCTGTTTCGATTTGCTATCATACTTCCATGATGTATGGAAGTAT
>Ga0075433_10004556_pt1 | contig 10812 bp, 9 predicted proteins | sample RhiMethybrSRZTD2_FD_75299 | JGI IMG/M metagenome (GOLD analysis project Ga0075433, IMG submission 75299) | Populus rhizosphere microbial communities from Tennessee, USA - Rhizosphere MetaG P. TD hybrid SRZTD2 | ecosystem: Host-associated > Plants > Roots > Rhizosphere > Soil | place: USA... | reverse complement strand
TTAGAAGCGGAAGATGGCGCCGACCGAGCCGCGCGAGAAGCTGAAGTTGCCGCGGTCGAAGCTGACACCGACGACGTTGGTCGATTCATCCGCGCTGACGTTGCGGAAGTACCGATAGTCGGCTCTGATGCCGAAGTGCGTATTGGCGAATCCATCAACACCAAACCCCACGCTGTAGCCAAGATCGTTGTCCTTGATGGCATCGATCCCGTTCACCGAGAGATCGCGTCTGATCAATCCGAATCCTGCGGTCCCGTACGGCCGGAACCCCGGTCCACTCTCGCCTCCGACCGGCACACCGAGAATGAGCGTGGGCATCAGCGTGAAGACGTAGTTGTTGCCGAGGCTGGCATCACTGCCGTAAAAGTGCCGGGCGTAGGCGAGGTCTACCTCGGCGCCGAAAATGCCCTTGATCGTCCCGCCGATGTCTCCACCCCAGGTGAAGCGGCTACCGTCATTGAGCGCCGAGCTCAGTGAACGGCCAGCGTCGCCAGAGAAGTTGGAGCCGATGAACAGGTTGGCGTGTCCTTGCGCGCGCGCAGCTGGCGCGGCAAGCACGAGCACCAGCGCGGCCATCGAAAACAAGCGAATGAGTCTCATTGCGATCCCTCCATAAACGATTCGGAACGGTCCAGGTCTCCGCTGAGACCCCGCCATATGAGGGGCAAGCTTCAGACCACCTCGGAAATGAAAGAATCCCGTTCTGAATTGCGAATTCTTCGTTTATGGCTCGGTTGGACTGCTCGCTGGTCCTGGCCCTGCGGTGCTGTAACTCTTACAGGTTCCGCAGGCTAGTGCCGCGCTCCGCGCAGACCGACGATAATGACGCTGCGACGAGTAACAGAGACGAGAGGGTCATGGATCGGCCGATTGCGTGTGAGTTGGGGCCAGATGCATTGCGGGCGCGCCGCGAGGAGTTGCTGGTGGGACTCGCGGCACGAGCGACGAAACAGGAGCAGACCGTGGAATCTGATGACGGTCCGATCACGCTCACGTTGAGCGGACCCCACGGCTCGCGTGAGTTTCTCTCCGCGCTATTCGCGTCCCACTGAGTCGGGCTCGACTGTCACCGCTATGGAATCTCGAGACTTGGCGGCGCTGGCGCGCGAGGCGATGCGCGAGCGCGGACTGGAGCCCGATTTCCCGCCGTCGGCGATCGCGCAGACGCAACGGCTTCGGGCGCCAGCCGTCGATCACCTGCCCGACCAGCGGCACTTGCCCTGGTGCTCAATCGACAACGACGATTCGCGCGACCTCGATCAGTTGACGGTTGCCGAAGCTGCCCGCGACGGCACCAGAATCCTGGTGGCTATCGCGGATGTCGATGTGCTCGTCACCATGGGCACGCCGCTCGACCAGCACGCCCAGCACAACGCATCGTCGGTCTACACACCAGCCCAGATTTTTCCGATGCTGCCCGAGCGGCTCTCAACGGATCTCACGTCGCTGAATCCCGATGAGGACCGCGTGGCGATGGTCATCTCGTTTACGGTCGACGCTGATGGTGCGGTGAGCGCGGGCGACGTGGCACGTGCCCTGGTTCGCAACCGGGCCAGGCTGGCGTACGACAGCGTGTCGGCGTGGCTCGATGGCAACGGTCCCAGCCCGAGGGAGATGGCGAGCGCAGAGGGGATCGACGATCAGATCAGGATACAGGACGGAATCGCGCAACGACTGCGGGGACGGCGACACGAGGCAGGCGCTCTCGACTTCGAGAGCAGTGAAGCGCGAGCGGTCGTTGCCGATGGCCGGATCGCCGGGTTACGGCGCGTCGCGAAGAATCGCGCGCGTGCGTTGATCGAAGATCTCATGATTGCCGCCAACGGCGTCACGGCGCGCTATCTCGAAGCGAAGGGACTGCCGTCGATCCGCCGTGTGGTTCGATCGCCAAAGCGGTGGGATCGACTGCAGGCGCTGGCGCGCGAGGCCGGTGATCAGCTTCAGGCCGATCCGAATCCGAAGGCGCTGTCTGAATTCCTGTCGCGTCGGCGGCGCGCCGATCCTGTGCGCTTCCCGGACTTGTCTCTCTCCGTCATCAAGCTCCTGGGCCGCGGCGAGTATGTGCTCACGCGCTCGCACGATGACGAAGCCGGACACTTTGGGTTGGCGGTCACTGATTACGTCCATTCGACGGCGCCGAATCGTCGTTACCCGGATCTCATCACGCAGCGATTGCTGAAGGCAGCGATTGCCGGCACGGCGTCGCCCTACGCGAGCGACGAACTCGACGCGCTCGCCAACCACTGCACGAAGCAGGAGGACGCTGCGGACAAGGTCGAGCGGCAGATGCGGAAATCCGCCGCGGCGTTTGTGCTGTCATCGCGCATCGGCGAGCGTTTCGAAGCCATCGTCACCGGCGCCTCTGCCAAGGGCACGTTCGTTCGCGCACTCGACCCGCCGGCTGAAGGCAAGGTTGTGCGAGGCGCAGAAGGACTGGATGTCGGTCAACGCGTGCACGTCACGCTCGTTCGCACCGACGTCGAGCGCGGGTTCATCGACTTCGAGCGGAGCTGACGAGCGGGAAAGCGAGCCTCAGTTACGCGAACTGCGTCGGGCGGGTCCTGTTCTTTGACCCGCCGTTTGAGCAATGCAAGCAGCGACCGACAGATGCGGGTAAATCATCTCACTGGTGACTTATTGTTGGACACGTGCCACCCAGACATGTTCGCACTGAGGGCAGAAGCAACCCTTGTCGTCAAGACGGGCAACGATTACGACGGCGTCCTTGAATCCACATTTTGGGCATTGCACGGTGGCAATGGCCGGCGGATGTTTAGGCCGCTTCGGCGGCGGCTGTTCGTCCACGTCGGTTGCAAAAGCAGAATCATTGCCAGCTCAGCGTAACAACTCTGTGCTTTCGCAGTAACGCACACGCTGACTTGCTTCTGCAGTGCATCGGGAAACAAGCTGCCCTTCCATCCCACCGAGGGCGCATGGCTCATTCACTCATTCCCACGAGTCGTCTCTATTGCTGAAGAAGAATGTGCGCCGATCAGTAGAGGACAGACGGACGGCCAGCAGCGGTGGTGACGCGAAGGCACGCCGCAGCGACGGCCGCACTCCTGACCGCCTTGAATCGAATGGGGTGCGCACGGTCGTTGTCGAGCGCGCAGACAGGCTCGCACGTGACCCGGCGCAAGAGGTCAATGACGGTCAGCCCTTTTTTGCGGATTCACCGAGGTGCCTGGTTTATCGAAGACGATTCGTGTGGCTGGTCCGTCCTGACCTTTCGGCACCATCCACCAGCAGTCGCAGACTCGACACCGAAAGTAATCGACTCTCTCGGAGTGCAATCGACCGTCGAGGTCTGTAGTGTCAGACGCGCCACACTGCGGACAGTGCGTTCGAGCGGAGCCGACTGGATTCTCGAACGGGCGTGTGTGAACCGCACTCGCCTTCAGGGTGGTCCAAACGCAGAAGCAATCAGGGCACCGCCAATACTGCATGAACGGCGACAGCACAATGTATGACGGCACTCCTGGCGTCCCACATTTCGCGCACGATGGAGCAGGCGTCTCATCAGACATGCGTCAACGCGGACAGGCGGCTTATAGCATGAATGAAACCATCCACGAAACCGACCCTGCAGCAAGGCACGAATCGGGATCGCCCGTGGTGAGTAAAGGTGCTCGGCAAGGTTCGCAACAACCTCGTTCACAGTATCCAGCAGCCGGACTTCAAGTTCTCGGAGTACTTTAAGATCGCCCGACAGGGACAGATCTTGGGGACAAGGGCGGCGAAGCGCCAGAGTGAACGCGACTAAAATCAAAGGAAATCCCTTGCGCCGGGGTGGCGAAATTGGCAGACGCACAGGACTTAAAATCCTGGGTCCTGAAAAGGACGTGCGGGTTCGATTCCCGCCCCCGGCACCAAATTCTGGCGTTCTCGCCACGCTGCGAATGGGCAGCCCTACGTCAGTTCATGATTGGGCAGGAGGTCCCGTATCGAGAGCACCGCACAGGTTTCGCGGATAGAGCTACCTGCTAGATGCGAGTTCTCGACCTTCAGAGGGGCTGCTGAATCGTATCGGGTGCCCGGCCACAAAATCCGCCTTCAAGTTTTTCGGCTCAGCCGCCCTGAGATGATTGAGCATGCGGAGTCCACAACAGAACTTGCATGCACGATGGCATGCCTCGCCGCTTGACCCACGATGATTTGTTCGTGTGCTCGGTTCGACTGATCGAGACCTCAAGCAGGTCTGCGAATGCGCGAGCGATGCTTTGCATGTCCTGGAAGCTGATGTTCTTCTGCGAAACCAATAGGTCCGCAAACACAGTCTCGCGTTCCCCCTGCGCTCGTTTCAAGCCGAGCCAAAAGAAGGTTAGCTTTTCGTCACAGATCGGAACTCGTGCCTGATTCCGAAGCGCATACACCACTCCCGCTCGGAATACACCTTCGAATGTCGAGCGAATTATGCTTTCTCGTACTGAAGCGGGCCGCGCGTTTGCAGTCGGCACTGCGCTCGCCTTATCGGATGCCGGGCGGTACACGCCACGGATTGTCGTGGCCAATCATCATCATTATGTGGGCCACAAGAACCACCGCAAAGGTAATGCCCCAGCACCTGACTGTGCCGGCCGGGTTCCGGTCTTGCAGCGTGCCAACGCTACGGAACCCCGCCGCACACCCAGGTACCCGATCTGGCGCTCACGATCGGCGTTGCGATGACGTCACGGGCGGGCACCGGGAACGACCAATCAGAGACAAGGAGATACGGCATGAAGACGCTTCGCACGACGGCCTTGACGGGAGCCCTGGCAGCTTTGGTGGTGCTACTGGTCAGCACCACCCTACGCGCGCAAACCAAAACGCTAGAGGGAGACGCGGTTGTGAGGACCGTCACCGTCGAAGCGATTGAGCAGAGCACCAGAACGCTGACGGTGAAGGGCGACAAGGGCATCTACGAGACTCTACAGGCTGCGCCCGACGTGAAACGATTCTCGGAGCTCAAGGTGGGCGACAAGATCACCGTGCGCTACTACGAGAACGTGGTCGTCCGCGTGAAGAAGCCGGGCGAAGCGGCAGTAGATGTGGACTCGGCAGCCCTCACCAAGGGCCAGGGGGCGCGTCCCGCCGGTACGGCCGCCACGCAGCGGACCATCACCGTGACCATCACAGAAATGGATGCGAAGAAAGGGACAGTCACCGTCAAAGGGCCGAATGGCTACAACTACAGCCGTAAAGTGGACGACAAAAAGGCGCTCTCTAAACTGAAAGTGGGAGACCAGCTGGATATGACGTGGACCGAGGCCATGCTGATTTCGGTCGATCCTCCGAAGAAGTAAGGCACGCGCGGTAGCTGGGTTGCTAGATGAGGTGGCTGGTTGCTAGCGTGGTTACCGAGCCACCCAGCCACCCAGCAACCTACGAGGGGCACTGAAGCTCGGCGATGTTGAATGCGAAGGTGCGCCCGTCATTCAGCGTGATCGATTTAGTGAATCCTTGACGGCTGCCATCCTTGGCTCGCCACAGCACCACCTGTATCGTGTCGCCTACGTTGAACGCCGTTCGGGGCAGCCCTTCTCGCGGCAGGATGTAGGCCGCCTGCGTCTCGACGATCCAGTCCCCTGCATCGACCGCGGCGACGCTGTCGAGATGAATGTGGACGTGTGGGTTCTCCCAGTCGATCTGCATGATCCGGCCTGTGACAGTCTCTGTGGTCTTCGTGTTGTTGGCGCACCCAATGTGGTGGTGCGCGGTGGCGCGCGTCGAGAACAGCGTAACAACCAGAGCGATAAAAACCGCTGCGGCTCGGGCCAGCACCCCTGAAGTATACGCTCGGCTTAGTCAGAGGTCTCGAGTTGCACAGCTCGCCAGTGCAGAGTGCGCATACCTTGCACGAACAAGAAGTGCGCTGCTTACCAGCTGATCGCGCATCTCGATACCGTGCGGAAGCGCTGCGGCCACGACTATAGTGGCCTGTCGACTCGGCCGCGTCGCGAGGATCCATTCCGATGAGCGTCAATATTCCGAACTCAGAGGCTCTCTTCCTCAGGTGGCCGGCGCTCGATGAAGAAGATGAGTTTCTTCGCGCGCATCGCGCGACCTCCCCCGAGGTGCCGAACTTTCTTCATCACTATGAAGAGGGTATGCCGCTCGCACGCTACCTCGAGGTCCTCGCCCAGCACGAACGCGGTGAGCGCCTGCCGCCGAACCTCGTGCCATCGACGTTTCTCTTCGCCTTCGTCGATGATCGCATCGTCGGACGAGTGGCCATTCGTCATTCACTCAACGCGTTTCTCGAACGCACCGGTGGCCATATCGGCTATGTGGTCGTTCCGGAGTTTCGCAGGCGTGGCTACGCCACGACGATTCTTCGCCTGGCCCTCCAGATCGCGCGCCACGAAATCGGTCTCGAGAGAGTGCTGATCACGTGTGATGTTGACAACGTCGCATCGAAGCGCACGATAGAGCGCAATGGGGGAGTCCTCGAGGGCATTATCGAGGCTCCCGGCTTCGAGAAGCCGCTTCGCAGATATTGGATCGACCTTGATCCCGGGCCGGGCGATGCCGGGCCAGCGTGACAGAGATCGCCGACCCGCGAACCGTCACTTAGGTCAGCGAGCCAGCGGCGGATGCCTCGGCTAGTTGACGGCGAGTCTTTTAAGAAGCGCCTTGTCGGTCAGCATCTTGCCGGCGCCGATGACGACGGCCGAGAGTGGCTGTTCGACGATCTCGACCGGCAGCTGCGTTTCCTGGTGAATGAGGCGATCGAAGTTGCGCAGGAGAGCGCTCCCACCGCATACGGCAATGCCGCGATCGTAGATGTCCGCGGACAGCTCCGGCGGAATCTGATCCAGCGTCTCGCGCACGACCTTGATGATCGTCTTGAGCGGCTCGGCGAGCGCGTCGCGGATTTCGGCGTCCGTGATCGTGACGCGGATCGGAACGCCTCGTCCCACGTGCCGACCCTTCACTTCCATCGTGGTCGGCGTATCGAGCGCCGTCGCCGATCCGATCTGGAACTTGATCTCCTCAGCGGTGCGCTCGCCGACGAGCACCTCGTGGCGCTTCTTCATGTGACTGATGATCGCTTCGTCGAACGCGTCTCCGGCGACGCGAACAGAGCGGCTGATGACCACGCCCGCCAGCGAAATCACGGCGATGTCAGTCGTCCCGCCGCCGATGTCGATGATCATGTTGCCGGCGGCCTCGGTGACCGGAAGACCCGCACCGAGCGCAGCCGCCATCGGTTCATCCACCAGGAACACTTCGCTCACCTTGGCGCGGTAGGCGCTGTCCTTTACGGCCCGTCGCTCGACTGGCGTGATCTGCGCGGGCACGCCGATGATGACGCGCGGCCGGGCCCAGCCTCCCACCTGTTGATTGGTCTTGCGAATGAAGTGCGTCAACATCTTCTCGGCGGCGTCGAAGTCGGCGATGACGCCATCGCGAATTGGCTTGACCGGGCGCAGGTGCTCCGGGTTGCGTCCGAGCATCGCCCGGGCATCGTCGCCGACTGCTTCGATTGCTCCGGTTGCCGTGTTGAAGGCGATGAGCGACGGTTCACTGACGACGACCCCGCGGCCGCGCGCGAAGACGCACGTGTTGGCCGTTCCGAGGTCGATGGCGAGATCGGTCGCAAGGGCAAAAGGCATAGTTCGGTAATCGGGACGCAAGGGATGTTCCGTCACCACCGACCGCGCCCGAGTTCAAAAGCGTTCGAAAATCCAGCGGTCCGGCCGGGGAGAAAGAAATGGAAGGCCGGACTCTCTTACGAAAACTGAGAGTCGCTGACAGTCTTGCCGCTTAGTCGTCGCCACGCCGAGCCTCCGAGATTGACGACGCACACAACCGTCACCAGCCAGATCAGAGACTCGACCTGATAGCGGTAGCGGGAGGACTCGAGGTAGGTGACCGCGCTGCTGATGCCGACGACGAACGTGATGTTCGCCAGACAGAGCCAGAGGATTACACCGCGCGCCCGCATTTCGGCGTCGGCGTCGCGTACGAGTTGCCAGGCGCGGCGCGCCGTCCAGATCATGACGATGGGCAGGAGTGCGTAGAGTCCAACGGGTGGAAACGGAAACCGATGGAACACGCCATTGACCAGGCTCTCGTAACCGCCGAGAACGCGCCGATGCTCGTAGTGGGGTGAGCGTTCGGTGCCCGTGTACGGATGCCACTCCGTCGACGGTGTGAACAGGTCTCGCAGTCCACGCAGCACGTTGGCCGCGTAGTCGAGCGGCTGCGCGCGCAGGTAGTACCAGGCATCGGCGTTGCGTTGCCGGTTCGCCTCCAAGATGACCCAGTGGTTGAAGTTCGGCGCGTGCACAGTCGGCCGGTCCAGCTGTGTGAGCTGGCGCGGCCAGTCCCTGTCAGCACTCCCGGAGAACACGCTCAAATACTCGCGAGGTCCGGCGTACGGGCTCAGCGTCGCAAATGGAGACAGTTTGTGCTCGCGCACCCACTCGTCCCGCGCCTCGGGTGACATTCGGGACACGGTCACATGGGCGTAACTCGACGGGCCGTACGTGAACGCGCTGAAGGTCCCGAACACGATCAGATTCTTGATGTAGAGCGACAGCAGAACCACCGCCGGAGCGCACGACGCGATCACGATTCGCCGTCGTTGTCGGGGCGGATTGAACCGGATACCCAATCCAAGCATGCCGGCAAACCAGACGAGATGAAACGTACTTCTCGTGACCCCAATGACCGCGCAGACGGCAAAGAACGCAAGCCACAGCCGGAACGACTGCCGGCTGAGAGCGGCGTGAAACAACGCCACCGAGAGGCAGAGCAGCGCCGCGACGGGCTCTTCGTAGAGGTAAAGGTGCTCGAAGTAGATCGTTTGGGGCAGTAGAGAGAACGCCACCACCACGATGAGCGACACCTTCGTGGAGAGCCCAGACGAGCGCGCCAGATAGAAGAGCGATTGAACGAGGACGAGGCCGAACGCCCAGAACAGTGTCTGCGCGAGGACGGCCGCGGAGTTTCCGCCTAGTTTCAGCAGGACACCCGAGAGCACGTCCATCCCAGGCGGGAAGGCATGAAAGTAGTAGACCGTTTGCAGGAGCCGGTCGGTCAGATCGGCTGGATCGCTCAGCCACATCCAATCGAGGCTGAAGTTGAAACGAAGGCCGAGTTCGAACAGGAGCAGACGACTGCAGACGAACAGCATTGCGACGAGTCCGTACTCGCGCCAGCGTCGCGGCGTGCCAGACGAGTCTTCGCTCATGCCTTCGCTGGATTGTAGTGCCTCTCAGACGGTCGAGTAAGACCCTCGAAATCTAGGGAGCCGCGCTCTACTCTAGAATCGACTCGATGGCTGAATTGGACGCAATTTCCCCATCGCACGCCGCCGGCGTTCGATGGCGTGCTCAGATGACGTCGCGGTCGCCGCACGAGGCACATCGGACGGCCACTCCACTGGAACTCCTCTTCGACCTGGTATTTGTCGTCGCCATCGCTCAGGCCGCCGGCGAATTGCATCACGCGGTCGCGGAGGCCCATGCGGTTGATGGCCTGATTGGTTTTTTGATGGTCTTCTTCGCCATCTGGTGGGCGTGGATGGGCTTTACCTGGTTCGCTTCCGCCTACGACTGCGACGACGTGCCATATCGACTGCTGGTGTTTGTGCAGATTGCCGGAGCGCTGCTCCTGGCCGCAGGTATCCCGACGATGTTCGAGGCGCGCGCGCCGAATATCGCCGTCGTCGGCGGGTACGTCGTCATGCGGTTGGGACTCGTCGCCCAATGGTTGAGGGCTGGCGCTTCGGATCCCACGCGTCGGACGACTGCGCATCGCTACGTGCTTGGCATCGTTGCGCTCCAGACTGCGTGGGTCGGGATGCTGCTGGTGCCGCAATACTGGCTGCCGGGATTCTTGACGCTCGTTGCATTGGAAATGGCGGTGCCAATGTGGGCGGAGTGGGCGTCACCAACGACCTGGCATCCGCATCACATCGCCGAGCGCTACGGCCTGCTGACGCTGATCGTGCTCGGCGAATCGATCCTCTCCGCGACAACGACCATCGAATCGGCGTTCGCCTCGGGCAGCCGCATCTCGCAACTGGCACCGCTCATCATCGGCGGGCTGTTGATCGTCTATGCAATGTGGTGGATCTACTTCGATCGGCCAGCTCACGATCTGCTGACAAGCATTCGCACGGCGTTCGTGTGGGGCTACGGCCATTACTTCGTGTTTGCGTCAGCCGCTGCCGTCGGTGCGGGGCTCGCCGTTGAAGTCGACGTGATAACGGGCACCGCGAAGATCGGATCGCAGGCGGCGGCCTTCTCGGTTGCGGTTCCTGTTGCGACGTATCTGATCTGCCTCTGGTTCTTGCACGACCGGCCCGAGTATCGCCGCACCAGATCTTACGGCCCGATTGCGGGGGTGCTCGTATTGCTCACCCCATTCTTGGGCTTTTCGATACTGCTCATTGGTGTCATTCTCGCGGCGCTCGTCGCCGTGAAGGTTCTCATGTACTCGAGCGTTGTACAATTTCGGGGACACCAAAGGCAGTAATAGTGAAGCAGCGTCTCTCCGCCGACAACACGGTCGCCTGTGCCACTTGCCATCGGCCCGACCACGCATTTTCATGGTCGCGCAGGTTCACTCGAGGATCAGGCGCTTCGCCCGATCGGTAACCCGATCGAAATGGGCATGAACAACGTGCCGAACGCGTTGGCTGACAAGCTGACGGCAATCGAGGGATACAGGCCAAGCAAGGGCACGAACTGTTTTTCGGCAAGGCGAAGTGCCGCCAGTGTCATGCTGGCAACAATTTCACCGACAGCAAGTTCCACAATCTCGGCGTAGGTTGGGATCCGGTTGCGAAACAGTTCAGCGACGAAGGGCGTTTCGTCG
>Ga0075433_10004551_pt1 | contig 10816 bp, 7 predicted proteins | sample RhiMethybrSRZTD2_FD_75299 | JGI IMG/M metagenome (GOLD analysis project Ga0075433, IMG submission 75299) | Populus rhizosphere microbial communities from Tennessee, USA - Rhizosphere MetaG P. TD hybrid SRZTD2 | ecosystem: Host-associated > Plants > Roots > Rhizosphere > Soil | place: USA... | reverse complement strand
CAGGTGAGGTCGTCGAGCCGGTCAGGCGTGGGCCGCTCGTCCGGCGGCGCTGCGGCCGCCTGCCACCCGGAGCCGAGCGGCAGCACCTCGCGCCCGACGACCGTGGGGCGGGTCGCGGTGGGCGGCATCGATCAGGGGACGGCGCGATCGAGGGCGGTCAGGGCCTCGGTCCAGGCGGCGGCAAGCGCGGCCATCGCCTCGCTGGGATCGAACGGCCGCCGGCGGGCGAGCTTGAACCCGAGCACCTTGCACCCGTCGACGATCCGGGCCATCGCGGTCGAGGCCGGCTCGCCGGCGGCGCCCAGCAGCCAGTCGACGTGCGACGCGAGCAGCTCGAAGCCCGCGCCGGCCATCCGGAACGTCGCGAAGGTGTAGGCGTGGTAGCGGGCCTCGTCGCCCGCCAGGAGGTCCGGCAGGTCGGCGCTGAACCGCTCCGTGAAGCGGTCGAACGGGTTCCCCGGCACCACCCGGTCGAGGTGTCCGCGGAGGAGGTCCCGCGCAGTCTCGCGCAGCGCCTCGCCCTCGAGACGCGGGCCGGCGTCGAACCGGATCAGCTCCGTGTACGGCGGGAGCACGTTGTCGTCCCAGCCGGTATCGGTCCGGAAGGAGCCGCGGAAGTCCTCACCGGACAGCTCGTACAGCGAGGCGTTGTGGAAGTAGCGGAAGCGCTCGCCCTCGACGTCGATCGCCTCGGCGATCACCCCGGTCTTGACGTGCCCGGCCCGGTAGCTCGTCGCCGCCGTGTCCGGCAGATACCAGCCGTCCAGCTCGATCGTCATCGTCCGCCCGAGCGCGACCTGCTCGGCGACCTGGTGCGGGATCGAGCGGTACGGCTGGATCTCGTGGATGTCAAGGCCGTAGAGCAGCTCCATGTCGACGGCGAGCGGCTTGAAGAACGTCCATTGGTCGTTCTCGAAGTCCATGCGGACGAACGATCCGAACGAGGCGACCGGCTCGTCGCCGCGCGCGTGCAGCAGCTCGCTGATGATGTCCGTGAAGCAGTTCGTCTCGATGTAGGTCCGATCCGCCCCGTGGATCGCGTGCGGCTGGTAGGTCGCGGGATCGCAGCCGAAGAGGCTGACCATCGTCGCCGCCGGGGCCGTCACGGCCACAGCTCCGATTGCACCTCGCGCGGCCACGCATCCACGTCGACGCCATGCGCCCGGAACAGGGCGAGCGTGCAGCGCTCAACGCCGAACGCGACGCACCCCGTGTGGGCGATGCCCCCACCCTCGAACCCGAGGCCGTAGACGAGGGTGAAGTGGTCCTGGTGGTAGTTGAACGATGCGATTGCCGTGGGGTCCGGTCCGCCGATCTGGGCCAGGAGCTCGAACTTCAGTTCCTGGTCGCGCTGGTTGGCGGCCAGCATCCGCCCGACGCGACCGAAGAACGGGTCGGAGGCGACCTCCGACGCGGCGTCCAGCCCGAGCCGCTGGAAGAGGCCGACCGTGCGGTCGAGCCACAGGTTCCGGTACGCGAGGATGTCCGCCGGGTCGGCGATTCGGACGAGCTCCCGCATGTGGAAGCTGCGCATCCGCGCCGGATCGCGCGACGGCTCGTTGCGGAAGACCCAGGCGGCGCCCGTGTCGACCGTCACTCCGCCCGGCGGCAGGACGCCGCGCTTCGCGATCTCGGGGTAGACGGGATAGCAGGCGGCCGGTGCCAGCACGACGTCGGACATCGTCTGGAACTCGCTCCAATCCTCGTGGCGGGCGGCGCGTCCCTCCTGCTCGAGCGCGGCCCCATCGCCGCCCGAGAACGAGAAGACTGTCCCGGCGAGGTGGGGGAAGGAGCCCAGGTAGCCGTTCGTCTCCAGCTGGTACCGCGACAGGATCGGCGGGAACCGCATCGACTCCATGTCGTCGCCTGCCGCCAGCCGCGTGACCGCGTCGTCGAACGCGATCCGGACGCGCTCGAACTCGGGACCCTGGCCGTAGACGCCGTCGGCCTCGGTCTCAGCGAGGAGACCGGCGTCCAGCAGGCGGTCGAGGAACGACGCCTGATCGGTGGTCGCCTCGCGGTACGCGACCACTTAGACGTCCTTGGCGATCAGCAGGAGGCTGGCGTTCGTCTGGTGGATCCGGTCGTTGGCGACCATCAGGCAGGCCGACATCGTGTCTCGCAGATGACGTCCGACGCTGAACGGCGTGTCGTTCTTGTAGCCGACGATCCCGCAGACGCTCATCGCGCCCTGGCAGACGCGCGGCGCCTGCTCCGAGGCCGCGATCTTCAGGTTGTTGAAGCGCAGGATCGAGGCCATCGTCGAGAGCGACTCGCGGTCCTCCTCGTCGGCCTCGACGAACTCCCGCAGCCCGTTCCGCACCTCGGCCCGCAGGAGGGACAGCTCGCTCATGAGCTGGGACAGGCGGGTCGCCGTCGGCGGCAGCTGGTCCGGCCGGCCCTTGGCCTGCGCCTTCACGAAGGCGCGCGCTCGATCGAACGCATCTGTCGCGATCCCCAGCCAGAGGTGCGACCAGAGGATGTGGGAGATCGGCACCATCGACTGGGTCAGGACGCCGGCGAGCGGCACCGGCAGGAGCTGCTCGACCGGAAATTCCGCCCGAACGATGAAGCCGGGCGAGCACGTCCCGCGCATCCCCAGCGGATCCCACGTGGCCGTCTGCTCGAGCGTGTGCTCGTCGCGTGACGTGATCACCGCGACCTGGTCGCCCGGCTCGGCATCCGGACTCCGCCGCAGCGTCGTCATCAGGTCGTCGGCGTACTCACCGTAGGAAACGGTCGGGGCCTGCTTCTCGAATGTCGCCCGGCCGTCGGCGCCGGGCGTGACCGCCGCGATCGACCGTCCCAGGTCGCCGCCGGTCCCGACCTCCGACGTGACGGAAGCCACGAGCCGCTGATCGCGGGCGACGCGGCGCAGGTAGTCCTGGAACCAGGGCGAGCCGTCGGCGTGGCGGACGATCGAGGCGACCATGATCGAGTGCATCGCGAAGACCATCGCGCTGGCACCGCAGCGCCGGCCCAGCTCGAAGCAGGCGTCGGCGACGGTCTCGAGCGACTCGCCGCCGCCGCCCAGCTCGGTCGGGATCAGCGCGCCCAGGGCGCCCTCGGTCTTCAACGCCTCGATCGTCTCGACCGGGAAGCGGGCGCTCCGGTCGACGTCGTCCGCGTGGGGAGCGGCGACCTCGTCGGCGATGCGGCGGATCGCGTCCAGGAAGCCCTGATCGCGTTCGATCGCGAGCGTCATGCCGCCACCACCTGGAGCTGCTCGAGGGCCGATCGAATCGCGCGGACGCTCTCGAACACGCTCCGCTTGAGCATCGCGTCGGGGAACTCGACATCGAATTCCGACTCCAGCCCGAGCATCACGTTGACGCTCGCGTGCGAGGTCATCCCCGCTTGGAAGAGATCGCTGTCGTCATCGATCGTCGCGATGTCGACGGGCAGGTGGCCGTGCTCACCGACGACCTGGCGGATCCGCCTCGTCAGGTCCTGTCTGTCGCTCAACGCGTGGGTTCCTCCAAACGGTCCCGAGAAAGTGGAAGCGGAGCATACGACAGGAGGTACGAATGGCCGTTGGTCCTGACAAAGCCGGGGTTGACGGCGCGCACCAGCCGGCCGGATTCGCGTTGATTCGTGGCCGCCCTCGGGGCCGCGCCTGTCGGGCTGGGGCGGTGCGTCGACGCACCGACAGCCGCATCTCAATAGGACGAATCACCTAGTCAGGAATGACCCGACGGTCTACGCTAGCCGGGCATCAGGGGACGACGCAGTCGCCCGATTCGGTCTGCCCGAATCGGCACTGTTTTGGGGGTACGCATTGCTGTACAGATCGCCGACCGGGGTGTCGGCGGGCGACTTTGAGACCGTCCCGGTTCCCATCCCGGCAGCGGACGACAGGACGCGCGTCGCGACACTCCTGACCACTACTCGTCAGACGCGATGACGACCGCCGACCTTCGCGACGGGATCGACGCCGCACGGTCGCTGGGTAACCGTGCGACCGACGCCTTCGCCGCGGCGCTCTTCAGCCTGCGCGGCCGGCACCTCGTGCTCATCGACGTCCTGTCGATCGCGATCTCGATCGTCATCTCGCTCGAGCTCCGCCACGATGGGCTCGTCGGCCCGGCCGTGCTGGCGATGTTCGCGCCGGCCGTCGCCCTGCCGCTCGTCGTCCGACCGGTCGTCAACGCCTGGTTCGAGCTGTATCGCCGCTTGTGGCGGCACGCCAGCGTCCCGGAGCTCTGGCAGATCGTCGGGGCGGCGGCCGTTGGGAGCCTCATCTCGTTCGCCCTGTCCATTGTCATCACCGCGTTGGTGCCGGCCTCCGCCCGCCTGCCGCTGTCGTTCTGGGTCCTCGAGTTCGTCATCAGCCTCGCCGGCATCGGCGGCATCCGCTTCGGCATCCGCGCGATGAGCGAGCTGGGCACACGGGCGGTCGTCGACGGGACGACCGTCTCCCTCACGCCCGCCCTCCTGTACGGCGCCGGACGAGCCGGCTCGACGACAGCACGATCCGCGCTCCGGGAGCCGGCGGCCGGGGTTCTGCCGGTCGGGTTCCTCGACGAGGACCGCACGAAGCGCGGCAGCACGGTCGCCGGTCTGCCCGTCTTCGGTGGCCTCGATCGGCTCGGCGAGGCGATCCGCCGGACCGGCGCCCGCATGCTCCTGATCACCCTGCCGAACCCGTCCGGCCGCGCCGTGCGCCGGATCATGGACGAGGCCCGGGAGGCCGGCCTCCAGGTCCGTACGGTCCCGGCGGTCCGCGGCCTGTTCGACGGGACGTGGGACGCGCACCGGGTTCGGGACATCCGCCTCGAGGATCTCCTCGCGCGCGAGCAGGTGACCACGCACGCGCCGCAGGTCGCCGAGGCGATCCGCGACCAGGTCGTCATGGTGACCGGCGCCGGCGGCTCGATCGGATCGGAGCTCGCGCGCCAGGTCTACGGATTCGGGCCGAAGGAGCTCGTGCTCGTCGACCGGGCCGAGAGTCCCCTCTACCTGATCCAGCGCGAGCTCGAGCTGCGGGCGCAGGACGGGCGCGGCTCGGGCGAGCTGTCGGTCCACCTCGCCAATGTCGCCAGTCGGGACGTGATGACGCGGCTGATCGATCGGACGCGGCCCGCGATCATCTTCCACGCCGCCGCGTGCAAGCACGTGCCGATGATGGAGGAGCACCCATCCGAGGGCGTCCAGGTCAACGTCGGCGGCACGATGGCCGTCCTGTCGGCGGCCGAGAAGGCGGGCGTGCCGCGCTTCGTCCTTGTCAGCACCGATAAGGCCGTCGAGCCGTCCAGCGTCATGGGCGCCACCAAGCGCCTCGCCGAGTGGCTGATCGGCGACGCCGCCATGCGCACCGGTCGGGCGTACGTCGCGGTCCGATTCGGCAACGTCCTGGGGTCGGCCGGCAGCGTGCTGCCGATCTTCCAGAGCCAGCTGGAGAACGGCGAGCCGCTCACGATCACTCACCCCGATATGACCCGCTACTTCATGACGATCCAGGAAGCGGGCTGGCTGATCCTCGACGCAGCCGCTGTCGGGCGGGCCGGCGACCTGTTCGTCCTGGACATGGGCGAGCCCGTGAAGATCGTCGACATGGCCCGCGACCTCATCCGCCTGTCCGGCCATGAAGACGGCAGCGTCCCGATCCGTTTCACCGGTCTCCGGCCCGGCGAGAAGCTCCATGAGCGCCTGTTCTACGAGACCGAGCGCGTCGAGCAGACCGAGGTCGACAAGATCCTCCGCGTGGCCGAGGCGATGCCGCCGACCGACGTGGCGATCCGGGCACGCCGGCTCCTGGAGCTCGCGCTGGGCGACCGCGACGAGGAGCTGAGGACCGCGCTGTTCGAGCTCGTCAGCCGCTGGCCGGTGCCGGCCGACGAGCGGTCCGTCGCGGCTCCGGAGCCCGATCGGGTGGAGGGCGTACCGGTCATGGCGGCCGACCGCGCCGATGCCGGCGACGACGGCGACTCGGCCGAGGGAGACGTGCTGACCCTCGCGGGCTAGCAGGCTGGGCGGACCGCCCGGTGAGACGCCCAGCGTCAGCTGCGACCGTCGATTTGTCGTTGGCGGCACGCACGATCTGACAAATTGGTGACACCGCGTTGACGGCACGCACATAGGCCTGAAGTACCCCCTTGACGTAGGACCTTTGGAGGACAAGACTCCGCCCCTGACCGATCGCGCCGGCCGGGGGGCCACGAGCGCATCGGACCGTCAACCAGGGGACACAGGAGGGGGTCGCGCCGACCCAGACGCGCGATCCACCGGCCCGTGGGCCGGACATCGTTCCGGGGGATTCTCGATGTCGGGGGGCAAGGGAATCCGGAATGCCGTTCGACGGCGCGTCGTTCGAACACCGATCCCATATCGGCCTGGCCGAGGCGTGCCTTGCGCTGCCTTGCTCGGCCCTGATCTCGCGGTCCCCGAGACCGGGTGTGAGCCCGTCGTGCCCTGAACACGGCGGGCTCGCATCACCTGATGCCCGCGCGCGGGCACGCCAGCTGGACGGGCGGCGGAGGTAGCGCCGCGACCGTCAGAGGAGGGTGGATGGCGAGCCATGAGGCTGTGAGGCCCGCAAACACGGTCGGAGAGCCGACCCCGCCAACGTCTCGATCAAGAGGAGGCCACTTCGTGACCGGTATCTGTACTACTTGGAGGGATCCATCGTGTTGAGTCGAGCGATCTATCGGAAGCAGCGAGGGCGACGGCCGTTGACCGCCCTGGCCGTCGTGACTCTGGTGACCGGCCTGTTCATATTCAGCGGAACCGCGTTCGCCGTCCATGATCTGGATTTCCAGCTGGACGGTGACGTCAGCGTCAACTGTCCGGCGGCCCTGCCGCTCTGCACCTCGGCCCAGAAGGACTGGACCGACATGTTCACCGTGGCGACGAACGCCACCACGCAGACGATCTCTCTGAACACGCCGATCACGACCACCCACGGCACCTTCACGAACGCGACCTTCACGCGGGACTTCAGGTCGGGCGCCGCCTGCACGCTGAATTCCGCGTCGACGACTTTCTGCACGTCCGACACAACGACATACGCGACTGGCAGCAAGGACACCCTGGACATGAACACGGGGTGGGCTTGCAACTTCGACCACAACGTCAACAGCAAGATCGACATCATGAACGCCTACTCCGCGGCGTTCACGCGAACGTCGGACTCACACAAGTTCCTGTACTTCGGGCTGGAGAAGAACAAGGACAACGGCACCAACGACGCCGGCTTCTGGTTCCTCCAGGGCGACGCGAACTGCGACGCGTCCGGCGGCGGGCACCCGGCCTGGACCGGCGCCCACACGCCGGGTGACGTCTTGATCGTCGCCGAGTACTCGACCGGCGGCGGCATCGGCAACATCACCGCCTACCGGTGGGACCCCACCGTGGCTACCAATCTGAGTCAGATTTCGACCGCCGTGGCCCCCCTCGGGGACTGCAAGAACAATCTAGGTTCCGACGCCCTCTGTGCGACGACCAACTCGGGGGCCAAGGCGTTCAATACCAACATCACCACGCCGTGGCTGACCGCGGACGCGACGCTCGGTGTGGGCAATACCGTTGTTCCACCCGATTTCTTCGAGGGTGGGATCGACCTTACCGCTGCGTTCCAGGGCACCGGGACGCCCCCCCCGTCGTGCTTCAACACGTTCATCGCCGACACGCGATCCTCGACGTCGAAGACCGCGACGCTCTTCGACTACGCTCGCGGCTCCCTCGGGCAGTGCACGCAGACGCTCACCACGAGCGCCGCCGGCACGGCCAGCGGCTCGATCGGCACGGGCTCGGTCAACTCCGGCACCGACACCGCGACCCTGACCATCACCGGCACCCCGACCTGGGGTGGTGACCTGACCTGGTACCTGTGCGGGCCGGTCACGACCGACGGCTGCGACAACACGGGCGTCCTCGTGACGACCAGAACGGTGAATCAGGACTCTCCGGCGACGGACTTCGTCTCCGGCACGGCAACGCTGACCTCGGTCGGTCGCTACTGTTGGACGGCCCACTTCGAGCCGAATGCGGCGTCAAAGCTTGCGGGCCTCACGGCAAAGGACGACAACGGAGTCGGTGAGTGCTTCGATGTCGCCCCGGTGACTCCAACCCTGCCGACGAGCGCCACGTGCTCCGCGAGCCCGTGCATCCTCGGAAGCACCCTGACCGACACGGCGACCCTGACCGGTGCCGCTTCACAGCCTGGCTCGGGTGGCCCGAGCACGGCCTACCCGACAATCAACCCGGCAACCCCCGGCGCGGCCGCAGGAGGCACCATCACGTGGGTCCTCTACGCACCGAGCAACGGTGGTTGCACGGATACGCGGACGACAACGCCGACTTCACGCACGGTGAGCGGCAACGGCCCGTATTCGGTGACGTACACCACCCTGAACAACGACCCAGTTGGGACGTACACCTTCGTCGCGAACTACGGTGGTAATGGACCCAACACCAACGCCGCCGCCACGGTCACTTGTGCCGCTCCTGGAGCGAACGAGACGGTCACCGTCGTCGGCTCGGCCAGCGTTGCGACCGCGCAGCGGTGGCTGCCGAATGACCGGATCGTGCTGAGCACGAACGGTCCGACGATGACAGGGACGCTCACCGCGACCCTGTACTCCGGGACCTTCTCGGGGACTGCAGACAATTGCACCTCCGGCACGGCAACAGCCGTCACGGGTCAGTCGTACTCGTTCACGCTCTCCAACACGGCGAGCGGCACGCCCTTCAACACGACGAATACGACGTTCTTCGTCGGCACGAAGGCTGACGGTACGGCGGGCGCCGCCCCCGGCACCTACTTCTGGCTGATCCACGTCGACACGCAGCTGACCGATCCGGCTGACAGTTGCGAGACCTCAACCGTATCGATCACGAACTAGGCGCCGCCACCGTCGGCACCTGAAATTGGCAAGAGGCCCCGGCACCGCCGGGGCCTCTTTGCGAGACTGACGAGGAGGCCCCGGCCAAACGGCCGGGCCTCTCATTGAGTTAGTGACGTCGGCGCGGCTGGCGAGCCTCGCCGTTTCCCTAGCTGTCTGCCCGCCAACTGCGCGTCGAGAAGCTAGCAGGGCGAAGGAGGGCTCTCGACGGCTAACCCCGACGAAACAGAGAGGCCCCGGCGAGTGCCGGGGCCTCCCTTCATGTCATGACTCGAGACCGAACCTCGATGGCCAGTTACGCGCCGACGCGGAAGCTGGTGGAGCCGAGGACCGACCCGCTCGCGTTCACGAGCTTCGCGGTGCAGTCCGCCGCCCCGCCCGCCCAGGAGCCGCCGTAGAGGCCGAAGTTCCCGTCGTCAAGCGCGCCGGGGAAATAGCCCTCCGAGCCGCCGGCGACGAAGGCGCCGTTCTGGTAGCAGTAGAGGTTCACGTACGGCTGCGTCGTTGACGTCGAGACGTTGAACCGAACGACATCGCGCCAGTTCGGCGAGCCGTTGCCATTGTTGTCCACGACGGGAGGGGAGACGAGCGAGATCGTCCCGCTGCCGGTCGTAGTTCCACCCCCGCCTTTATGGCCGCCTCCCCCGCCTCTAGCGGCCAGCGCGGAACCAGCGACGAGCCCCACAACGATCAGGGCGATGAGGGCGCCCTCAGCGAGCGCCTGGGCGGTGTGACTGAAAACGGATCGAATCCGCACGATATGAGACCTCCTGGGGCCTCCGGCGGCGCTGGCTCGCCCTGAACAAGCGCTGGCCTCGGCAACCCGGCTAACTGGATTGGGTTATGCCCCCAGTCCCGTGGCTTTGCGTCCCCGGTTCACACCGGGTTTGCCTTTTCGGTCGTCGTCCGACGACGCAGACGACTGCGACGCTTTCAACCGTAGGTGGTGGCTCCGGTTGGCAGTACCCGCCTGTGGGTACCGCGGCCCCGATCTATTCGTCCGAGTTGCGCCTAGGCAACAGGCACCGGCGATCTGCGTCGGGCGTGCGTGGCGGCTCGGGGGCGGGATGTGCGCAAAGGCATCGTGCTGGGGCAGGAAGCCGTGCATGGTCTCCGATCTCCGGGCAGGAGCCGACAGCCCTTCGGGGGCGCGCGCGGAAACGGCGACGGAACGAGTGGCGCCTGGATCCTGCAACCCGGTCGGCTGGGTGAGACCTCACCCAGTCTCGTGGTATTGCATCCCGGGTTCCGGGATGCTTAGCCGATCTGTGGCCCGCCGAGTGACGGACGTCTGGTGGGGTGGCCGCCTGCACCGTCCGTGGTGCGTCTGGGGGAGCGGCGCTGACCAAAACCCTACCCCAGGCCAGTCATCTCATGCAAATCGCACCGGCGTTGCGGTCGCTCGGACGACATTGCAAGTGCCTTTCAAGAAGGTTTCAGGTCAGCGTCCCGCCCGGCGTCGTCGCGTGGACCGTCACGTTCCCCAGCCCGCGCCCGGCCAGCTCGCTGCGGAGCTGATCCGGCGTCCCCGCCAGGATCGGGAACGTGCCGTAGTGCATCGGCGCGACGGCGTCGACGCCGAGCAGCTCGACCGCCTGCGCGGCCCCGACCGGATCCATCGTGAAATGCCCGCCGATTGGGAGGAAGGCCAGCGACGGCCGGTACCGCTCCGCGATCAGGCGCATGTCGGAGAAGACGTCGGTGTCGCCGGCGAAGTACAGGCGGTACCCGTCATCGAGCTCCACGATGAACCCGACCGGCTCGCCGAAGTAGATCGGCGTCTCGGCGCCGGCGTAGAGGTCGCCGCTCGAATGGTCGGCCCGGACCATCGTGACCTGCACGCCGGCGGCCTCGACCGTCCCACCCTTGTTCATGCCGATCACCGAGTCCTTGTGGGCGAAGTTCCGGCCGAGCCACAGGCTCATCTCGTGGATGCACGGCCAGGTCGGACGGGTGCGGCTGCCGACCATCAG
>Ga0075433_10004548_pt1 | contig 10816 bp, 8 predicted proteins | sample RhiMethybrSRZTD2_FD_75299 | JGI IMG/M metagenome (GOLD analysis project Ga0075433, IMG submission 75299) | Populus rhizosphere microbial communities from Tennessee, USA - Rhizosphere MetaG P. TD hybrid SRZTD2 | ecosystem: Host-associated > Plants > Roots > Rhizosphere > Soil | place: USA... | reverse complement strand
ATGCTGTGCTGGCGCCCGGCGCCCGTGATCGGGCGATGAAGGGTGACATCGTCGGTTTGTACCGAACGGCATTTGCGCGGACGGACGCGCGGCATCCGTTGAACCGAATGCTCTACGTCGACACCCGCCTGTATCTTCCGAATGACATGCTCGTAAAGCTCGACCGCATGAGCATGGCGCATGGGCTCGAGGCACGTGAGCCCTACCTCGATCACCATCTAGTCGAGTTTCTCGCCACGGTGCCTCCGGCCTACAAGTTACGGGGCCTCCACCACACCAAGTACCTACTCAAGCGCCTGATGGACCACCGGCTTCCTCGCTCACTGGTCTGGCGGCGCAAGGAAGGCTTCAACGTGCCAAACGCGCGCTGGATCAGACAGGGCCTACGCGGATTCGTTACCGATATCCTTTCGCCGGCCAGCGTGCGCGACCTCGGACTGCTCGACCCGCAGGCCGTCGACCGCATCCTGCACGATCATTTCGGTGGCCGCGCGGACAACAGCCACCAGATCTGGTGCCTCTTGGTCCTTGTCCTTTGGTTCCGGCGGTTCGTTCAGAATCGGAGCTGACGGAGCGGCCGGAGAAGGCATTGGTCTCGAAGAGCCTCTTTCAGACGACCTGGGATCTCGTGGGGGCGCCATTTCGCCTCCTGCTCTTCGATCAGAACTGGCTCCCCCGATTCGGCTGGACCACGCTCGAGGAGGAGCGGTTGATCGCGGTATGGCCCCACCTACGCGGGCGCGTGCTCGATATCGGCGCAGGGCCTAACACCCTGCTTCGTCGCTACGAGAAGGGGGTCGGCGTCGACGTGGTGGACTGGGGAGGCGGAGCGCTCGTGGTCGAAAACTCCTCACGACTCCCGTTCGCCGACGGCGCCTTCGAAACGGTGACCCTGATTGCATGTCTCAACCACATCCCCTACCGAGAGGAGACGCTGCGTGAAGCTCGGCGTTTGCTGTCTCCGAACGGGCGACTCATCGTCACGATGATCAACCCGCTCCTTGGCCGGATCGGCCATGCGCTGTGGTGGTATTCCGAGGACAAACACCGCGGTGGTATGCAGGTAGGTGAGGTGGGCGGCATGTGGATACGGGACATTGTGAACCTCTGCATCGCCGCTCACTTCGAACTCGAACGTCATGAACGGTTCGTGTATTTCATGAACCATCTCTTGGTGTTCCGCGCTATCTGACGAACCCTAAGACGTGTTAGTCCTGACCATTGCCGCTGTTCTGCAGGTCACCTTTCTGCCAGGCTACCTTGTCTGGCGCATCGCCGGTTTGCGCGGGCGCGGGCACGTTCTCTTGGTCTCGTTCGGACTCAGCCTGCTGCTCAATCATCTGCTCGTGTTAGCTCTCACCTTGACGAGGACATACTCGCGCCCGGTGATGCTCCTTCTGTTTCTCGGCGAGCTCGGCGCCCTCGTTTGGATGGAACGGCGTGCGCTGCTCGCACCGCCGCGCTGGCCATCTGCCATCGCATCGTTTTTCGCTCTCGCCAAAATGGGGACCAAATCATCGCCGACGCAGATTGCGTCCGTCCTTCGGCTCGGCCTGACCGCCGCCTCCGTCGGATTCGTCATCTACTTCGTCTCTCTTTGTCTCGACAACCTGGGCGGGGTCTTCAGCGACTGGGACCCGCTGGTGTCCTACAACCGCTGGGCCAAGCAGTGGTACCAGGGGACGGTGCCTTCGCGCACCTGGACCTATCCTCAGCTCCTCCCTTCTGTCTGGTCGATGATCTACGTCTTCCTGGGAGCGGATCGGCTACACTTCGTCGCACAAGCCCTATCGCCAGTGTTCGCTCTAGCGCTGGTCGCCCTCCCATTCGATCTCGCGGTCAGGCTCCGCACGTGGGCCTACGTGCCAAGCGCTGCCCTGATTGGGCTTCTGCTCGTGCACTTTTATGACCGGCTGCTGCTCACCGCCCATGCCGACATTCCGTCCACCTTCTTCGTGCTTCTGAGCCTCTGTGTGCTGCTGGCTGCCGCTCATTCGAACGCCGCCGATCGTGGCACGGCCATCGCCCTCGGGGCGGCCCTGGCCGCGGGGGCTGCGCTCACCAAGCAATTCGGGGTGTACTACGCCATTGTCTATCCCACACTGGCCTTCATCCTCCTTTCGCCCTCGCTGCCTGGGGATGCCCGCCGAATTCTCTTGCGGCGCATCGTGCTCATTACCGCAGCGATGTGGATCGTCATTCTTCCCTGGTATGTGTACAAATTCGTCGAAATCGCCGCCGGTCGCGACGGATCGGCTTTCGGGGTGTATGCGGAAAGCATGACCATCACGCATGGTCGGGGCGGACCGGTCCGGTGGGCCTTTCGTGCCGCGCGAAGCCTCGCGGCCGCCTTTGGCTGGACTCTGTTCGTCTGGGGTTTCCTCTTGAGTTCCGCCTTGCGCTTCCGATCTGTACGCGCGATCGCACTGTTGTTCGTGCTGCCGCTCTGCCTGCTCTGGACCGTCATCGCGAGTTACGACTTCCGGAACTTAACCGCCGCCATCGTTATTCTTGGATTCGCGGCCGGTCCCGGCGTGGAGCCTACAATCGTGGCGCTTACGTCCTGGTTGACACGGGTCCGGGAGCGATTCTCGGGGGGGCTCGCCGTCGCATCGTCGATAGGCCGCCTTCGTGGCTGGCATCTTGCCGCTGTGGGCGGGCTCCTGCTGATGCTCATGAGTCCGTTCTATTCAGCCAAGAAGTTGGAGATGCGGCAACGGTATCTTGAGGAGAGAGTCGGAATCCCCGTGATGAACGAGAAACTATTCGGCTATCTGGAAGCGAACGACGTCAGAGGGGGAACCATGCTGTCGACGTACGTGTGGGCTTGTACGATTCCACGGATCACCAATCGGCTTCCATGCGGGCCACTTCACACATATAGCCCGCTCTACCGAGAAGCCAACATGAAGCTCGTTCGAGAGACGATAGCGGCGAGCTGCGCGCCTGTCTACATCGTGATGCCCGAGAGCGAGCTCGACTCGATTCTTGATGCGCGTTCGGCACCGAGTCTCCAGGTGACGAGTGTGTCGCTAGATCACGGCCCCTGGAAGGTTTTCATTGTGAATAGGGCGGAATGCCTCTCGACCACGCGGGAACTCGATTCTCGCTAACTCCGGCCGACATAGCCAACTGTCGATGTTTGTCGATCCTATTTCCACTGCTAGTATACCGGCGATGCTGTGCACCCCTCGTCTCTCCTCGGCTGCTACGTGTCCGTGATGTGTGTACGCGACTACGTGGCCTGGCTCAGGAAGGCAGACTCCGATGCGAGCGAGTCGTAACGATCCACTGGTCACGGTCGTCACACCCTCGTACAACCAGGGCCGATTCATCCGGCAGACCATCGAGAGCGTGCTCGCGCAGGACTATCCGCACGTCGAATATCTCGTCATGGACGGCGGCTCGAGTGACGAGACAGTGCCGATCTTGCACGAGTACGCGGGGCGTCTGCAATGGGTCTCGAAGCCCGACGCGGGGCAGGGGAGCGCGATCAACGAGGGATGGCGGCGGGGGCGGGGCGAGATCCTCGCCTGGCTCAACTCCGACGACACGTATCTCCCCGGCGCGATCGGAGCGGCGGTCGCGCATCTGACGCGCTCGCCGGAAGACGGCGCGGTGTACGGTGAGGGCTATCACACCGACGAGTCGGGCCGTGTGATGGCGCGGTACCCGACCGAGCCGTTCGATCTCCACCGGCTGAGCGAGACATGCTTCATCTGCCAGCCCACGGTGTTCATGCGCCGATCGGTCGTCGAATCGCTGGGATACCTGGACGAGGCGCTCCGGTTCTGCATGGACTACGACTTCTGGATCCGTATCGGGCGCGTGTCTCGCTTCGGCCAGCTGCCACGGTTCCTGGCGACGAGTCGCCTGCACCCCGATACCAAGACCCTCGGCCGGCGCCGAGAGGTGTACGCGGAAATCCTGCCGATGGTCCAGCGGCACTACCGCCGTGTTCCACTCAGCTGGATCTATGCCTTCTCGAAGGAAGCGGCGAGGAGCGCGGACACGGGGAAGACATGGAGCGACGGCCTGCGGTTCGCCGCCAAGCTGGCGGTGGTCGGCACCCGCACCTTCGTCCAGTACAACGGGCGAGTGCCCCTCCCGGCGTGGCTCCGGCGCCGGCAACGCGATACGGTGCCACGAAAGGTGTAACGAACGAGAGGTGGTCGGCGCGCTCGCTCCGGCGCAGAACGAGTAGTACCTTCATTACATGGCAAAGGGCGACAAGAACGCGAAGCTGAGTCTCGCCCCCGACATCGTCGAGTCCCTCGTGAGCGGTCGTCACGGCGACCCGTTTGCCGTGCTCGGGCCGCACGAGAGGGGCCGGGCGAACGTGGTGATCCGGACGCTACAGCCCGGCGCCGCAAAGGTTTCCGTCATATTGGGCGGGGAGCCCGTCGAGGAGCATCCGATGCAGGAGCTCCACCCGGCGGGGCTCTGGGAGACCAGCGTGCCGGGACGGAGCGGGCACGTCTACCGGCTGCGCATCACCGACCACGAGGGGCGGACTCGCGACGAGGACGACCCGTATCGCTTCCCCTCGACCCTCTCGGACTACGACCTTCACCTCCTCGGGGAAGGCACGCACTATCGCGTGTACGACAAGCTGGGCGCTCATCCCGGCCGGCTCGACGGCGTCGACGGCACCATCTTCGCGGTCTGGGCTCCCAATGCCCGGCGCGTCAGCGTGGTCGGGGACTGGAACGGCTGGGACGGCCGTCGCCACCCCATGCGCCTCCACCCGGCGAACGGGATCTGGGAGCTCTTCCTTCCCGCGGTCGGACCCGGGGCCCACTACAAGTACGAGATCGTGGGGCCAGGCGGCGATCTCCAGGCGCTCAAGGCGGATCCGCTCGCCTTCGCATTCGAGCCCGGTGGCGAGCGCACGGCCGCCGAGGTCGTCGAGCTCGACGGCTACAGCTGGGGCGATCACGCGTGGATGACCGAGCGGGTCCGCCGGCAATCGCTCGGTGTGCCCGTGAGTATCTACGAGGTGCACCTCGGCTCGTGGCGGCGCGTCCCGGAGGAGGGGCAGCGCTGGCTGTCTTATCGAGAATTGGCGGACCAACTGGCGGACTACGTGAGCGACATGGGATTCACGCACGTCGAGCTCATGCCGGTGATGGAACACCCGTTCTACGGCTCCTGGGGATACCAAGGCACCGGCTACTACGCCCCCACGCGGCGGTACGGCGACCCCCATGACTTCATGGCCTTCGTCGACCATCTCCATCAGCGTGGCATCGGGGTCATTCTCGACTGGGTGCCCGCCCACTTCCCGCGTGACGCGCACGGCCTCGCGTTCTTCGACGGCACGCATCTCTATGAGCACGACGATCCACGCCGGCGCGAGCATCCCGACTGGGGCACCCGGGTCTTCAACTACGGGCGCCACGAGGTGGCCAACTTCCTCATCGCCAACGCCCTCTTCTGGCTCGAGCGCTATCACCTCGACGGGCTGCGCGTGGATGCCGTGGCGTCCATGCTCTACCTCGACTACTCACGCCGGGCGGGCGAGTGGAGCCCCAATCGCTTCGGTGGTCGCGAGAACCTGGACGCCATCGCCTTCCTCAAGCGGCTGAACGAGGTGGTCTACGGGCTCCACGGCGACGCGATCACGGTGGCCGAGGAGTCCACGTCATGGCCGATGGTGTCGCGGCCGGTGCAGCTGGGCGGCCTCGGATTCGGCTACAAGTGGAACATGGGCTGGATGCACGACATCCTCGACTACTTCCGCCAGGATCCGGTGCATCGGAGGTACCACCACGACCGGTTGACCTTCGGGCTGCTCTACGCGTGGACCGAGAACTTCATCCTGCCCCTCTCCCACGACGAGGTCGTCCACGGCAAGGGCTCGCTCAAGGCCAAGATGCCGGGCGACGACTGGCAGCGCTTCGCCAACCTGCGGCTGCTCTACGCCTTCATGTGGGCCTATCCGGGCAAGAAGCTCCTGTTCATGGGCGGAGAGTTCGGCCAGTCGAACGAGTGGTATCACGAGACGAGCCTGCAGTGGCATCTCCTCGATCAGGGGCCGTACCATCGGGGCGTCTCGTCGCTCGTTCGCGACCTGAATCGTCTGTACCGGGAGGAGCGATCGCTCCATCAGCTGGACCACGACCCGGCCGGCTTCGTGTGGATGGACTGCCGCGACAACGAGCAAGGCGTGATCGCCTTCGTCCGGTTCGCGCTCGAGCCCGGACAGATGCTCCTCTGCGCGTGTAGCTTCACGCCCATCCCGCGCCGGGAGTACCGCCTGGGTGTGCCGCGCGCCGGGACGTGGGTGGAGGTGCTGAACACGGACAGCGCGCACTACGGAGGCAGCAACCTCGGCAACAGCGGCGGCGTGCAGAGCGAGCCCGTGCCCTGGCACGGGCAGCCCCAGTCGATCCGCCTCACCCTGCCTCCGCTGGCCGCCGTGTGGCTCCGCTTCGTGGGGGCATGAGCGGTTACTTGGCCGAGGACCCCTCGCGGTGAGCGCGCCGAGCGTCCTCGTAGGTGACGAGCGTGCGCTCTGCGATGCGCTCCCAGGAGAAGCGCTCCTCGACGCGGCGGCGACCCGCGCGTCCCAGCCGCGCCCCGCGTTCGGGATCCGCGAGCACGCGTTCCAGTGCGGCGGCCAGCGCGTCGGGGTTGCCGGGTGGGACCAGGTGGCCGGTCTCGCCATCCACGACCACCTCGGGGATGCCGCCCACGGCGCTCGCCACCACGGGAGTCCCGCATGCCATGGCCTCGAGATTGATGATCCCGAACGGCTCGTAGACGGAAGGACAGACGAAGCACGCGGCGTGGCTGTAGAGCTGGACGACGTCGTCCCGGGGGACCATGGCGTTGATCCAGCGCACGCTGGGGCGGTCGGCGACCTCGGCGGCGAGACGACGCTCGAGCTCGGGCGTGTCGGGGGCGGCCGCGCAGAGGACGAGCTGAACGCCGGCGGGCAGGCGCCGACTGGCCTCGAGCAGATGGAAGATGCCCTTCTGCTCGCTGATGCGGCCCACGAACAACACGTAGGGCGGCGTCACGCCGAGGCGCGCGAGGGCATCTCGCCGCTCGGTGCGGCGGAAGCTCTCGGCGTCCACGCCGTTGTGGATCACGACCACCCGATCGGGGGGCACGGCGAAGTGGGCGAGGATGTCCGCACGCATCTGTCCGGACACCGCGATCACCCGCTCCGCCTGCTCCACCGCCAGCCGCTCGAGCCAGGTCGACACGCGGTAGCCGGTGCCCAGCTGGTCCTCTTTCCACGGTCGGAGGGGCTCCAGGCTGTGGAGCGTCACCACCAGGGGAATGTCGAACAGCGCTCGCACGAGCACCCCGCCGAAGGCCGCATACCACGTATGGGTGTGTACGACGTCCGCCTCCACGGGCTCGGCGGCCATGGCCAGGTCGACGGCGAGCGCCTCGAGCACCGGGCGATGCCGGAATGCGGCGGCCGCCCGGACGATCTCGGCCGGGGGCGCGTAGCCGCGCACGGCGAGCGCGGGGCCCGGCGCCCGCTGGTCGCCGAAGCAGCGGACCTCGACGCGGGCGAGGCGAGCCATGGCCCGCGACAGCTCATCGACCACGACGCCCGCGCCACCGTAGATGTGGGGAGGGTACTCTCGACTCAGCATCAGCACGTTCATGGCATGCTTGTCCTCCCAGTCGAGGAAGTGTAAACGATGACGCTCATGCCGTTCGTGTTCCATGGCTGCCTGGCGGTACGGGAGCTGGTCGGCCCCGAGGCCTGGGACGCCCGCGCGCTGCTCGAGGGGGTCGGCCAGGTCTCCGACGAGATGCTGTTCACCCACACGGCGGGGACGATGCTGCGGCGCCCGGTGCAGGGCGACGCCTGGCCGAACGACTTCGCCCTGTGGGCGGCGACGGAGCTGGGCGATCAGGCGCTGGCCGAGCGCCTGGCCATGGTCGACGTCTTCGACGCCGGTTCGCTCGATGCGCTCCGCGCCAATCTGGTCGCCGTCCTCGAGGATCACCTGCATCGGGGGCCGGTGGCGACGGCTCCGGTCCCGGCCCGCGAGCCCTTCGTCTTCCTGCGATCGCACGTGGTGCCCGTGCCCCTCGGAGTCACCGCCTCCACGCTGCGCGAGTTTCGTGATGGGCTGGCCGTGGTGGATGCGAGCGCGCTCTTCTACCACGTCGTGGAAGTGCGCTACCGGCTCGGGCGCGACCGGGGCGACTTCGCGGAGTGGACCGAGCAGGGCCTGGGGCGCGCCGACCTCGCCGAGCGGCTGACCCGCATCGACGCTCACGTGGGTAGCCTCGAGCGCATCCGCGATCGGTGCCTCAGCGTGCTCGAGGACGCGCTGGTGACGAGCTAGCCATGGCCGGCCCGGTGCGCATCACGCTCGATGACTACCGGGCGGTGGCCCCGCGCGGCGCCGTGGATTTCGTCTTGCGGCTGGCGGAGACGGTCCGTGGCCGCCGGCTGGTCCATGTGACGGCGTCGCGCTACGGCGGGGGAATCGCCGCCACCCTCAACCGGGTGCTGCCGGTGGTGAACGCCCTCGGCGTCGAGACCACGTGGGAGATCATCGTGGGCACGGCCGAGTTCGACGCCGGCGCCCGTAGCCTGGCGCTGGCGCTCCACGGCACCGAGCAGGTCGTGACCGAGGCCATGCTCGAGCGCTTGCACGCGACGTGCGTGGACAACGCCGCGCGCCTGCCCCTCGAGGGGGACCTCGTCATGGTCCACGGCGGCGCGCCCTTTCTCCTGGTGGATCGCCGTCCCGATGCGGGCCGCTGGATCTGGCGCGGCCACGGCGACCTCTCGGCACCACAGGCCCAGGTGTGGGCCTTCCTGCGCCGCTTCCTCCCGCGCTACGACGCGGCCGTGCTCTCGCGCCGCTCCTTCGCCCCGCCCTTGCCCATTCCTCGTTTCCTGATCGCCCCGGCCGTCGATCCACTAGATGATCGGAACCGCGACATGTCGCGCCTCGAGCAGGCCCAGCGGCTCGATCGGCTCGGCGTGCCCCGGGACAAGCCCTATCTCGTGCAGGTGGGAGAATTCACCCGCACCCAGGATCCTCAGGGCGTGATCAACGCCTACCGGCTCGTCAAGAAGCGGCACGATGTGCGGCTGGTGCTCGCCGGGCCGGAGCCGAGCGACAGCAGCACGGTGCTCGATGAGGTGCGCGAGGCGGCCCAGGCCGATGGGGACGTCGTGCCGGTCGTGCTCGGCGGCGCCGCTGACGCCGATCTGAACGCGCTCGAGCGGGGCGCTACCGTCGTGGTGCAGAAGCCGCTGCGGGCGGACTTCGCCCTCGATGTCGCGTGCGCCATGTGGAAGGGCAAGCCCGTCATCGGCAGCCCGGTCGGCGGCATCCCGGACCAGATCGTGCCGCACGCCACCGGCTACGTGGTGAGCACGGTGGAGGGCGCGGCGTTCCGCCTCCGCAACCTGCTGAACAGCCCTGAGCTGATCGGCCGCATGGGAGCGGCGGCGCGTGAGACGGTGCGCCACCGCTTCTTGATCACGCGAGACCTGGCCGATCACCTTGGTCTGCTCGCGCACCTGACCAAGTGAGCGGACGGGCATGGCGAGACTCCTGAGCGATCCGGCGGTGCAGGCGGAGATGGAGGCCCTGGGGACGGCCGACATCGTCGTTGGTCTGCCCACGGTCGGCCCGACTCCGTCCGCGGAGACGGTCGGACGGGCGGCCCTCGAGGGTCCCCTCGGCAGCACGGGCACGGTGGTCGTCCACGTGGATCCCACCGGCTCCGGTGAGGTCATCGAGGCCCTGACCCGCGCCGTCGCGCCCTGTCCGCTCGTCCACCTCGAGGGCTCCGGCCTCAGGCGAGCTCCCGCCGCACCCGAGCGCGACGACGCCAGCGATGCCGTCCGCACCGTCCTCGCCGTAGGCCGACAGCTGCGCGCGCGGGGTATCGTGTTCCTCAACGCGCTGGTGGATCCCGGCGCGCCCGGCCGCGCCGCCGCGCTCGCCGAGCCCGTGCTCAAGGACAGCCATGGCCTCGTGCTGCCGATGTACACGCGGACGCGCTACGAGGGCACGCTCACGCACTCGCTCGTCGTGCCGCTCGCCCGCGCGCTATGGGGCCGGCGGCTCGCCCATCCGATGGCCGAGGAATTTGCGTGCTCGGGCGAAGCGGCCGGGGCCTTCCTCGACACCGAGGCGTGGGACACGGACCTCGCGCGCCAGGGGATAGAGTTCTGGCTGCCGGTGGCGGCCATCCAATCGGGCCTGGTCGTCAGCCAGGTCCCCGTGGGACAGCGGCGGGTGGCCGCGGAGAGCCGGCCCTCGCCGCTCGGCGCCACCGTGGGACGAGTGGCCGGGGCGCTCTTCGCCCTCGCCGAGCAGACGGAGGGCCAGTGGCCGGAGATCCGGGGCTCCGAGACCGTGCCGGCGAGTGGACCGGAGCCCGCTCCCCGCGAGGGAGGCGGGCCGGTCGATCCCGGCCGCCTCCTGGCCGGCTTCCGTCAGGGGGTGCGGGACCTGCTGGAGATCTGGGTCCGCATTCTCGCGCCGGAGACGCTGGCCGACGTGCTGGCTCTGGGGGAAGCAGATCCCGACGAGTTCCGATTCTCCGATCGGCTCTGGACGCATGTCGTGTACGACTTCCTGCTCGCCTGGCGATACCGCGTGGCGCACCGAGGCCACGTGGCGCAATCGCTGGCGCCGCTCTACCTCGGACGCACCGCGTCCCTCGTCCTGGAGACACGCGGCAAGCCGGCGGCGGCGATCACCGCCGTGGGCGAGCGGCTGGCTCGCGGATTCGAGGACGAGAAGGCGTACCTGGTGGACCGATGGCGATGACGAAGCCGCGGCAGCCGATCGTGATCGAGCGCGTGGCCCCG
>Ga0075433_10004545_pt1 | contig 10821 bp, 11 predicted proteins | sample RhiMethybrSRZTD2_FD_75299 | JGI IMG/M metagenome (GOLD analysis project Ga0075433, IMG submission 75299) | Populus rhizosphere microbial communities from Tennessee, USA - Rhizosphere MetaG P. TD hybrid SRZTD2 | ecosystem: Host-associated > Plants > Roots > Rhizosphere > Soil | place: USA... | reverse complement strand
GCCAGACGCGCACGGCGGCTACGCTCGACGATCGAACCGCGCAACAAGTTGTAGCCCGCGTAGGCCACGAGCATCACGGCGGTGGTCGTCAGACGAGGATCCCAATCCCACCAGATGCCCCATGTCACCTTGCCCCAGATCGCGCCGGTGACGATCGTGACTGCGGTGAAGAGGAGGCCGAGCTCGGCGCTCGCGGCCGCGAGCCGATCGAAGCGGAGGTCGCGACGGATGAGATAGCCGATGCTGCCGATCAGGGTGACAAAGAACGCCAGGTACGCCAGCCACGCCATCGGCACGTGGACGTACATGATCCGCTGGGCATCTCCTTGTAGCCGATCGGCCGGCACCACGAAGAGCGCGACGGCGACGATCGCGCCGACGATCGCGGTCATGACGACCGCACCCGGGCTCCCGATGCGGCTCATTCCGGCGCCGCCACAGTCTCGTAGGCCAGAAGGCCCAGGCCGACGAACAGGGCGCTCTCCGCCGCGAGGACGGCGACCCAACCAACGGCGCTCGGCAGGTCTGATTCGATCAGAGCGCGACTTCCATTGACGCTCGCGAGCATCGTCGGGACCAGCATCGGCAACAGCAGCACTGGCAGTAGCAGCGCGCGCTGCTCGCCGCTTCCAACCATTGCGGCGACGAGGGCCGTCGCAGAAGCGGCCGAGGCGGACGCGACGATGACGAGTGGCGCGAGCCCGGCGAGGGCTGGCCCGCCAGCGACATCCAGAAGGACGAGGGCGACAGCCCAGAGGGCCAGGGTGAGACCGGAAAGGAGCGCCGTAAGCGCGACTACTTTCCCAAGGTAAACAGCCCGCCGATCGGCGAGGCAGAGCCACAGGCCGTCAAGGGCCTTGTTCTCGCGATCGATCGCGTCGAGACGATCCGCCATGACCAGTGAGGCGAACAGGACGGCGATCGCCGTCAGAGCCGGGGCGAGGCTGCGGAGCTGCGCGAGGTCAGGCCCGGCGGCAAGCCCGACCATGACGAGAGCCGCGGCTCCGAGCGTCATGGTGGCCGCCAGCGCAGCCCGGCTGCGTCCTTCGACGCGCAGGTCCTTACCGGCCAGGAGTAGTGCGTCAGCAGCAAGCGTCATCGTGCGACCTCCATCAATGACGGCGTGGCGCCAATTCGGCGACCCCCGTTGAGCTCGATCGCCTGGTCAGCGATGGCGCGCGATCGCGCCGTTTCATGGCTCGCAATGACGACAAGTCGCCGCTCGTCACGGAGCTCGGCCAGTACGGTCGCGACCCGGTCGGCGGCATCGTCGTCAACGCCTGCGAACGGTTCGTCGGCGATCAGGACGTCTGGGTTCGTCGCAATTGCCCTGGCGAGGGCGACCCGACGCAAGGTGCCGGACGACAGGCCTCGGCATCGGCCGTGGGCGGCCGCGGCAACCCCGAGTCGGTCGAGAAGGGGGAGCATCAGGGCCGTGTCCGCGCCGGCGAGCCGCGCCGCCAGCGTCAGATTCTCGAGGGCGGTCAGATCCGCGTACAGGTGACCGGCGTGCCCGACGAAGGCCGAGACCGGCCTGGCACCCACTTCGCCGGTGACCGTGACGCGGCCGGCCGATGGAGAGGCGAGGCCCGCCAGCAGTCGGAGGAGCGTCGACTTGCCGGACCCGTTCGCTCCGCGTACGAGCAGGAGCTCACCTGACTGGACGACGAAGTCGACCCCGACCAGAGCGAGGGTGCCGCCGTACAGCTTCGTCAGACCGCTTGCGGTCAGAACAAAGGACGGTCGCCTCGGCGGGGTCAGGAGACGCATGGATCACCTCGGTGATTGGGATGGAAGGTGCGGTCCGAGGGCCGGGCAAGGTGCCCGGCCCCGCGGACCGCTGGAAGGTGTCCGCCCATCGGGAGGGGAAACGGTGGGTGGACGGGACGCAGTCGATCAGATCGACAAGAGGAACTGGACCAGGTCCTGCTTCTCCGTGTCGGTCAAGTTGAGGTGGAAGAAGTCGTTGTAGTGCTTGATCACGTCATCGAGCGTCGCGAAACGCCCGTCGTGATAGAAGCCACCGGTCTGGTGCGCCCACAGCCCGGCAAGCGGGGCCGTCCGGTAGCCGTGCGTCGGCGAGCGGTCGGCCTGGAAGCTATCGATGCCCATTTCCTCGGGGGTGTGGATCGCGTAACCGGGCTCCGTGTAGCTCGGAGGAACGTGGCAGGTCGCGCATTGAGCCTTGCCGACGAACAGGGCCTTGCCGCGTTCGGCAGCGGCGGTGTCGAATGAACCCTTCGGAGGTGTGGGCGCAGGGATCGAGATCTGGTAGTAGTGGAGTGCGCCGAACTTCGCTGACGCGGTCGCCGGATCGCTGCCCCGCGTGTTCCACGACCCGCTCCGGGCCGCCACGGGGTACTGCTCTGGATCACTCAGCCGCGGATCGAAGAAGGTCACCTCCGTGCCGTGCATCTGGGTGCCGGCGACGTAGGCGTTCCAATAAGGCACCGAGCCGGAACCGGTCCAGGTGTGCAGGTTGACGCCAGCCAGGCCATACGCCGGCGGGATCAACGTGCCGGCCTGCCCCCCGTCGGGGCGGAAGGCCTTGCCGTCCTTGTCGAGCCAGGCGTCGTAGCGGCCGGGACCCCAGCTGTTCAGCACCGTCTTGACCGTTGGCACGTCGACCTTGAGCAGGTCGGCGACGGGCTCGAGGTTCGGGGCGAGAGAGACGATGAGACCGACGTTCAGGTCCCGGTTCGGCCAGCCGTCGAGGCGATGACCGATGCCCGGAGCGAACGAGTCGTCCACGTCCGAGTGGCACAGGGCGCACGTGATGCCCATCGCCTTGATGCTGTTGCCATCGTCGGTCAGCGTCGCTTTGACGCCGACGACGGCATCCAGCTTGAGGAGTGCCAGGGTGACCGCGGGATCATTGAGATCGACCTGGCCGGCCCCGATCGCCTTCTGAACGTCCTTCGGGATGGCGTCCACGTCCACCTTGAGACCGACGCTCAGCGCCGTTGCCGGACTGACACCGCCGCCCACGCCACCGTGCTTGTCACCTTCGACGGCCTCGTGCAATCGGATCGTGTCCGTCCACCAGGCCTCGTCACCAAACGTCTCGTAGCGGAAGATCTCGCGACCTTCCTTGAGCATGTCCTTCGAATTCTTGTCGATCGCCTTGTCGTTGGCGCCAGCCGCAAGGACGGCCGCACCGGGATCCGCCGCAGGCGGCGGTGCCACGGCAGCAGCCCCAGCGCCCGCCACCGGCGCGGGTTCAGGATTGGTTTGAACACTCGTCATGGCCAAGCTCGCGACGAGAGCGATGGACACGGCGCCGGTGATCCCGATCACCGCGAGTCTTGATGGCGACGCTGATCGCCATCGCATCATCGACACCATTGGACAACCGCCTTTGCGCTATGGGTTTTGAACACTCTTCGCGATCGCCAACCGGCTCGCCGGCGGGTCGTCCAGCGCCCACGTAGGCCACTGGGAATACCTGGCACCGTAGTTCGCTGGCACCGCGAGTTCAGTGACCACACGCACACAGACGAACCTGGTCCGGGCGGCCTGACGTGTCGCGCGCCGGTGTCCAAGCTGACAGCTATCGAGTCGTCGTCGGCCAACGCGACACAAGACCGGACGGCAATGTCCTGGCGGAGGGCGACCGCGGCCGACATGTGCGCAGTGCGAAGCGAGGACGTCGTTTGCACCTTCGGGATCACCGCTGCCCACCAGCGGGGTACTAGCGAAGGCCGACGCGCAGAATCGACTCGTCCCGCAGCTCCAGACGGCCACGGGAGATGAGGATGGCGCCGGTTCGTTCGTAGCCTTTGAGCAGTCGGCTCACGACCTCACGGCCCGTGCCGAGCTCAGCCGCGATGCCTTCGTGCGTGGCAGAGATCACTCGCCTGCGTGCGAACCGGCGGAGTAGGAGACCGGCAAGCCGGCTGTCGATCGTCTGGAACGCGACCACTTCGACGAGGGACATGGCGTCGGCCAAGCCGGTCGCCATCGTCTCGAGTAGCGAGCTCCTGATCGGATCCCCGGCGTCAACCCATGAGCGCACGACTGAGCTGGGAATCAGAATCGCATCAGTCGCCACATCGACTCGAGCCGTCGCGATCGCCGGCTTGTCGAAGAGAACCGACACGACATTGACCGGACCCATGCGGCCGTCGTCGACATGGAACAAGGTGATCTCGCGCCCGTTCTCGGCAACCTTGAAGGTGTGAATCGAACCGGTTGCGACGGCGATGAGTTGCCGGCAGGTCTCTCCCTCGTGAAACAGGATCGTTCCTGGCGCCAGGGTCGCGACTCGGCACGACGCGGCGATCCTGGCCTGAGTCACGGCCGACGCTTTCCGATAGAAGTCGAAGGACCCCAGGAGCGCGAGCTTGTCGGGCTGAAGTGGATTGCGCAGGACGGTGACGCGGCCAGGCGACCGACGAAAGCGAACTTCGACCCGGCCACGAGGCGCGGCCGCGACCGGAGCGCCAATCAAACTCACGCTGCAACCGGTCGCGGCGCGGCCGCCACATCGATCAATGGCATCCAGCCGGCCGTGACGGAATCCCTGGGAGTCGCATCCGGGAGCACCGTCCGAGACTGCCCAATGAGTCCGAACAGGCCGATTGAACCGCATGAACGGAGCGTGAACACGGCCTCGTCAGAGCTGCTCACGCTGCTCGCCCTCGAAGCGGCGGCACCTCAGCGCCCGGCGGAGGAGCCCGGCGACCGTGCCCACCTACTCCCCCACCGTCGGACAGCTTGGCCGATTCCCGGCCGACCACGCCGTGCCGGAGCCGGCGTCGGAGCCCCGCGCTCGCTCCAGCGAGCCACGCGCGGACGACCTGTGTTTCCCTCCCGTCATGCCGGTTCCTCCGCGCCTTCGTCCCTCGTCCGTCCAAGTCCATAACGCAGGAAGAGGTGATCGCTCGACGCATGGACGGACATGAGGTGCGCCCAGGGAGCGTCAGCGACGGCGAAGGCGGTGCCCTCGATGAGCCCGAGGCGCGGTCGCCCGGCAGCTCGACCTGCAAGCTGGGGGGCCAGCGTCAAGAACAGCTCATCGATCATCCGGGCTTCCACGAATTGCCCGAGGACGTGCGGACCGCCCTCGCAAAGGACCACGCGCCCACCGAACTCTGCCGCCGCCGCGACAACGTCGGTCGGTTGGACGGAATCGGCTGTCGCGGGCGTCCGGATGACCACGTTGGGACCGAACCCCATGCGACGCGCGTTCCGTGCCCCGGCGGCCGTCGTGAGGATCGTGACCGGAACGGCAGGATCTCGCAGCCCAGGGTGGTCCCGAGGCACCTCGCCCCGGTTCGTCAGGACGATCGTCATCGGGTCCGAGCTCGCCAGGCCAATGTCGTTCCGCCACGCATGGAACGCGCCGGCCGCGGCAGGATGAACGTGGCCTGCCGTCCAGACGTGATCAGGAGCGGCGCGGACCGTTCCTGCACCGACAACGACGACATCGGACAGAGCCCGCAGCAGTCCCATCACGAATCGGTCCGGCTCGTGAGAACCGCTGACATCGCCACTGGATCCGCCCTTGGTGTCGAACGCCACCACCCCGTCGAGGGTCGAGACGAAGTTCGCGACGATGGTCGGGCGGTCGTTTCGGAGGGGGACGACCAGCTCACCGCCGTACCTCTCGGACAACGTCGCGGGCATCGGACGACCGCGGACTTCCCCGCCGCCCGCGTCGGTCGCGAGCAAGCGGCGAAGCGGCTCGCGCGAAGGCACCGCCTGCGGGGGCGCGACCGAGAGGGCCATCAGCGCCCGGACCTCCGCAGACCGCTGGCATCGAAGAACTCGCTCCGGAGATCCGCATTCTGGACATAGACCCCGCGGTAGGCCGTCGTCCGCGTCATGGCGTTCAACTCGCGGACACCGCGCATCTGCGTGCAGAGGTGATGCGCCTCGAGATAGACCGCGACACCGTGAGGTGCCATGAGCCGATCGAGCTCGTCGGCGATCTCGTGCGTCATCCGCTCTTGAACGCCGAAGCGGCGAGTCAGAACCCGCACAAGTCGCGTCAGCTTGCTGATGCCGATGATCCCCTCGTGCGCCACATACCCCACGTACGCCTGCCCCATGAATGGCAGTGCGTGGTGCTCACACAGCGCGAAGAACGGGATCGGCCCCTCGATCACCTGCGCAAGCTCGCAGTTCGCCCCGCCGTGACACTCGGTTGGGAAGGCCGTCAGCAGCTTGGGGTCGCCGTCGTAGCCGTCGGTCGCGTCGAACATCGCGCGCAGGAAGCGGCGCGGCGTCGTGGCGGTCCCGGGACGATGCAGGTCGAGCCCGAACGCGCCAAGGATCTCGCCGATGTAGGCCTCGTAGCGCTCCCAGTCGATGGCCGAGATCTCACGCGCTGTTGGCGCGGTCGGCAAACCGGAGTTCGTCAGGTCACCGTCTCCCTCATCGAGGTCGGCGACCGAGAGCGCGGCACCGGTCATCGCTCGACCCTCGTCGCGCACGTCGAGCCCATCGGTGGCCGCCACCGTCATCGCTCCGCACCGTCGGTCTCTCCGAACCGACCGAGTCGGCGGAGTTCGCGAAGAAAGAGAACGTGACTCAGTTCGTTGATCTTCCAGGGCTGTTCGACCACTGCCAACCCGTTGATGAATGCGGTGAGGTTCGCGGCCTCACTCGGCTCGAGACCCCTCGAAATGAGCTCGCGGTAGGTCGACGTGGCGGGACTCGCCGGACTCGGCTGTGCGCTTGTCGCCACGGATCCTTGGTCGCGGTAGGTGGATTCGTTCATGGCTCTTGCCTCTCTCGGTCAGAACCATGAACCGTGAACCTGAACCAGTGCCCCTATTCGTGTGAACGTGCTGTGAACGCCCGATCCGAATCCAGGGGGCCAGGGTCCACGGTGGTCGGTTGACGACCGAGCCACCCGACGGGGACCACACCGTCCAAACCGAGTGACGCCGCGGGCCGGCGACCACGCACCGGTCGCCACGCTGTGGGTTCGCTCAGACTCCGACGGATCCCGGCTCCGGCGGCCACGACAGGTGGACCAGAAGCAGGCCGTCGGTCATCGCGTCTGCGGCCCATGGATGTTCAGCGGGGACGACCGCGACCTCGCCCGCACCGACCTCCATCCCGTCCCGCCCTACCCGTAGCGCCAGCCGACCTTCGAGCACCTGGAGCGCCACCGTCCCTCGTTGGTCGTTTTCGTCGAATGCAGCGCCCGTCCGAAACGCGAGGAGAACCAGTCGAAATGCCCCGGCCTTGACCAGCGTGCGCGCGTTCCGGTCGCCGTCGATGTATGCAGATTCCGCGCGCAGCCGGGACGCTTCCTCGGCAAGCTTGAACCCCAACAGTGGAGCGATCAGCGAGCGCGCTTCCCGCTCATCGCTTCCACCCGTCGTGGTGAGTCTGTGAGGTCGCTTGCTCATGCCCATCGCCCTTCGGGTTCACCGCCCATCATGACTGCCGAAGCCGCCGAAATCACGTGCGCAACGCCTGGCGGCTGATCGATCAGATGTCGAACGGCGAGCCCGTCGAACACGAGAGCGTCGGCAATCAATCGTCGGTGGCAGCGCCACCAGCGGGTCTCGGCGCACATGACCGCGAGGGCCTCGCCGGCCCGCGCCCGCGCTTCAAGAGCGGCCAGTGCAGTCCGGAACGCGTCCGAGCGCATATGGGCCGCGTAGGCAATGAAGCCATGCGATCGCCATGGGCTCTCCCTCAGGGGCGGCGCGGGCATCCGTCGCCGACCACCGAGCGCCTCGCCCCACCACTCGTAACGGATGCCGAGCGGCGGCAGGTCAGCCTCAAGCCGCGCCCGCGCGAAGCGCGGCTGCCGGCGCCCAGCGGGATAGCGGCGGACGTCGATGACGGTCGTCGCGCCAGCAGCCGTCAGCAACCGAGTGAGATCATCCGACGCGCGGGTTCCATGGCCGACCGTCCAGATGAGGGCGTCGGTCTGCGGGCGAGCGCCGGTCTCCGCGATTGAGTCGTGCATCACGTCGCCCCCGGGATGTTCCGAACATTCGACTTGATCGTTTCGACGACCTCGGCCGTGTCACCGGCGAAGACAAGCCTCGTCATCGCGAGGGCCATGCCACGAACCTGGGCGACGGTCGTCCGCGGGGGCATGGACAGCGCCCTTGGGTCCGTCACGAAGTCGATCAGCGCCGGCCCATCGTGCGCGAACGCGCGCGTGATCGCGGGTCGGACGTCCTCGGTGCGCTCGACACGCTCGCCGTGGATCCCGGCGGCACGCGCGATCGCGCCGAAATCAGGGTTCTTGACGTCGGTGCCGAACGGGACGTAGCCGGCCACCGCCATCTCGATCCGGACCATTCCGAGCGTGGAGTTATTGAACAGCATGACCTTGACCGGAAGCCCCAGGCCGCCCAGGCTGAGCAGCTCGCCCATGAGCATCGCGAAGCCGCCGTCGCCGCACATGGCGATGGCCTGGCGATCGGGAGCTCCGATGGTCGCGCCGATCGCCTGGGGCAACGCGTTGGCCATCGATCCGTGGCGAAAGGAAGCCAGGAGCCGCTGATCCGGCTTCATCCGCAGATAGCGCGCGCCCCACACATTGCACATGCCGGTGTCATTGGTGAAGACGGCGTCGTCGGCCGCGAGATCGCTGATGGCGGTCGCCACCATCTCCGGGCGCAGCCCCTGGCCACTTCCCTCGTGATTGACGTACGCCTGGATCCGGTCGACGGCCTCGACATGTCGCTCGAGTGTCGCATCCAGGAATGCCCGATCGCGACGCTGGCTCAGCCGCGGCAGCAGGCAGCGAAGCGTGTCCCCGACGTCCCCGACCAGCCCAAGATCGACGTTGGCGCGACGACCGAGATGGCCAGGACGATCGTCGATCTGCACGATCGTGGCATGGGTCGGCAGGAATTCCCGGTACGGAAAATCCGTCCCAAGCAAGAGGAGCAGGTCGCACTCCGCCAGCCCCTGATGCGCCCCGCCCCACCCGAGTAGTCCCGTCATCCCGACGGCATTGGGGTTGTCTGCTTCCAGGACGTCCTTGGCACGGTACGAGTAGCCGACCGGGGCATGCAGAAGGCGCGCGAGCTGCAGCACCTCTTCTCGCGCGTCGCGGCATCCCTCGCCGCCGAAGATCATGGGGCGGCTGGATGCCGCGATGAGGTCCGCCAGCGTGTCGAGGTCGACGTCCAGCGGACGGATCTTCGGTCGCCTCTTCACGAGTGGACGATCGGCGGCCGGACCATCGACCTCCATCACGCCGACATCGCCGGGCACGATGACCATCCCAACGCCGCGCTCCAGGATCGCAGCTTCGAGGGCGAGCGCGGCCAGCCGCGGCATCTGGCTCGGAGACGTGACGTAACCGACGGATCGCGCGCAATCCGCGAAGATGAGCTCCGGCCGCGTTTCCTGGAAGTAGTCGGTGCCGATCTCGCGGCCGGGAACATGGGTGACGATCGCGAACACCGGCGCTCCGTTGCGGTCACAGTCATACAGGCCGTTGAGAAGGTGGAGGCTGCCGGGACCGGACGACCCGATCACGGCGGTCGGCCGGCCCGTGATCAGGGCCTCGGCGCCGGCCGCGAAGGCGCCGGCCTCCTCGTGGCGGACCTGAACGAAGGTCAGCTCGTCCGCGGCCCGACGGATCGCGTCGATCACCGGGTTCGCCGAGTCGCCGACCATGCCGTACACGTGTCGGATCCCGGCAGCGAGCATGAGGTCGACGAGGTGCTCAGCTACGTTTCTTGACATGTCAGCGCGACACCTCGACGCGGATGACGGCGGGGCGGACGTTGCCGAGACCCTCGTCGTCGGGACCGATGGGCACGACCTCATCGGGGCGGACGTTGCCGAGACCCTCGTCGTCGGGACCGATGGGCACGACCTCATCGGGGCGGACGTTGCCGAGACCCTCGTCGTCGGCACCGATGGGCACGACCTCATCGGTCCCAGCCGGCGTCTTTGCCGTTCCTGTGTCGCCCATGCCTAGCCTGCCGCGACGATCAGCTTCCCGCCCATGCCCGGATGGAGGGTGCAGACGAATGCGTACTCGCCCGCTGCAGGGGCCTTGAACTCGACCGTCTCCGACGTTCCCGGCGCAACGACCGTCGACGTGGCGACGTTGATCGGCGCCTGGAAGGTCAGGTTGTGCGGAACCGAGGCTCGGTTCTCGAAGGTCACCCGGACGTCGGCTCCGGCCTGAACGGTCAGTTCGGCCGGGTCGAACTTCAGGTCCGCGCCGGTGTCGGTGCCAATCGTGATCTCGACGGCCGCAGCGGACGGGGCAGCGCCGGTCGGTCCCGAGGCGACGGGTGATGGGTGCGCGCCCACCGTCCCCGCGGGTCCGATGCGGTACACCGAGCCGGCGCTGATGCTCGAGACGTAAAGGAGACCATCGGGAGCATGCACGATCGAGGTGACGACCCCGAAGCCGGTGCCGACGACGTACTTGCTGCTCTCGCCGACGTCTCCCTTCGCGGTGTTGTCATCGACGCGGTCGTTGAGCCCCGCGTCGCTGGCGAAGTCGAAGCCTGAGCCGTCCGTCGCGAGCGGATAGCGATACAGACTGTCCGTCAGCACCGTGCCGAGCCAGGCCGTGTTGGCGGAGGACGACCCCAGCGTCTCGTCAGTCACGAACGCGATCGAAGTCACCGCAACCGGGTACTTCCAAGCGAACACGGGCGGAACATAGGTGCTGCCTTCCAGGACCAGCATGCTCTGCTGGGCTTCATCACGGCTGGCGGCCAGCTTGTCAGGCGGGAAGTCCTTGTTGTCCATCCCGTCCTTCGAATCGCTTTCGAGCTGCTTGAACTCCGCGAAACGCTCAGGCGGGCCCATCAGCTGGATCCAGCCCGAGTTGGAGCCGGCCGGAAAGATGTTGACCTCGTCCCAGCTGTC
>Ga0075433_10004542_pt1 | contig 10825 bp, 7 predicted proteins | sample RhiMethybrSRZTD2_FD_75299 | JGI IMG/M metagenome (GOLD analysis project Ga0075433, IMG submission 75299) | Populus rhizosphere microbial communities from Tennessee, USA - Rhizosphere MetaG P. TD hybrid SRZTD2 | ecosystem: Host-associated > Plants > Roots > Rhizosphere > Soil | place: USA... | reverse complement strand
GTGTAGATGTTCCCCTTCGAGTCGGTGGCGATGCTGTGGACGCCGAAGAACTGGCCCGGCTGGCGCCCGCCGTCGCCGAACGCGGTGAGGATCTTCAGCGTGTCGCGGTCCAGGATGTAGACCTTCTCGTTCTTGCCGTCGGCGAGGTAGAGGTACTTCTGCTGCGGATCCTTCGAGAAGGCGATGTCCCAGACCGAGCCGTCGCCGAGCGTCTTCTTCGCGATGAAGACCTCCTTCACGAACGTGCCGTCCTTCTGGAAGACCTGGATGCGGTCGTTCGGACGGTCGCACACGTAGACGAGGCCGTCGTTGGCCAGCTCCGCGCAGTGCACGGGGGTGCGGAACTGCTGGGCGGGCGGGGCCGCGGGGTCGTAGTTGCCGAGATCCGTGTCGTCCGGCTTGTGCCCGTACGCGCCCCAGTAGCGCTTGAACTTGCCCGTGTCGGCGTCGATCACCACCACCCGCTTGTTGCCGTAGCCGTCGGCGACGTAGGCCTCGTTCGCCCTCGGGTCCACGAAGATCTTCGCGACCTGGCCGAAGTTCTCCATGTCGTTGCTGCCCTTGCCCTGCCCCTGGTGCCCGTACTGCATGAGGAACTTCCCGTCCCGGGTGAACTTCACGATGTGGGCGTCCCCTTTGGCGTTGCCCCCGATCCAGACGTTGCCCTTGTCGTCGGCGGTGATGCCGTGGTTCGACGCGGGCCACTCGTAGCCGGCGCCGGGGCCGCCCCAGTGCCCGACGACGTTCCCCGCCGGATCGAACTCCAGGATGGGCGGCGCCGGCAGGCAGCACTCCTCCGCGCTCGGCGGCGTGGAGGCAAGACCGATCTCGGTCCGCGCGTTGAGGGTGCCCGCGCCGCGATGGACGATGAACACGTGGTCGCGGCCGTCCACGGAGACGCCGACGGCGGAGCCCAGGACCCAGTGGTTCGGCAGCGGCTTCGGCCACAGCGGGTCCACCTCGAAGCGCGGCGCCTGGACGGCGCCCGCCGCCTGCGCGGCCGCCTTCGCCGCCAGCGCCGCCTGGCCGGCCCCGAGGGCGGCGAGCACGGCGAGGAACGACGCTCCCACGAGGACGTTGTGCGTCTGCCTCGATCGTGCCATGGTCTCTTTCCTCGAAGGGCGGCAGTATACACTCCCGCCGTATCGCGCAATCCATGAGAACGCGTCTCATCCTCGCGCTGCCGGCCGTGCTGGCCTTCGGTCTCCCTGCGCCCGCGTCTCCCCACGACATCGCGCCCGACGTGGCCGTGCAGGCCTTCGTCAAGCCCGAGGGGCGGCGCCTGCGCCTGCTCGTCCGCACGCCGCTCGCCGCCCTGCGGGACGTGGTGTATCCGACGCGCGGGCCGGTCTACCTCGACATCGCGCGCGCGGACGCGTCGCTGCGGGAGGCCGCCCGGCTCTGGATCGCCGACGCGGTCGAGCTCTACGAGGAGGACGAGCGACTGCCCTCCCCGCAGATCGCCGCCGTCCGCGTCTCCCTGCCCTCCGACCGCAGCTTCGGGAGCTACGAGGAGGCGCTGGCCCGCGTCACGGGACCGCCGCTGCCCGACGACACCGAGATCTACGGGAGCCAGGCGATGCTCGACGTGCTCTTCGAGTATCCGATCCGCTCCGAGGCCTCCCGCTTCTCGATCCGTCCCGCGCTCGGCCGGCTGGGCCTGCGCGTGAGCACGGCGCTCCGCTTCCTGCCCCCCGGCGGCGCGGTGCGCGCGTTCGAGCTCGACGGCGATCCGGGCCTCGTCCGCCTCGATCCGCGGTGGCACCAGGCCGCGCTGCGGTTCGTCGCCCTGGGCTTCCGGCACATCCTCGACGGCACCGACCACCTGCTGTTCCTGCTGTGCCTGGTGATCCCGTTCCGGCGGCGGCGGGCGCTCGTGCTCGTCGTCACCTCGTTCACCGTCGCGCATTCGATCACGCTCATCGCCTCGGCGTTCGGTCTCGCGCCGGACGCGCTCTGGTTCCCTCCCCTCGTCGAGACGCTGATCGCGGCCTCCATCGTCTACATGGCGCTCGAGAACATCGTGGCCCCCCAGCTGCGCCGCCGGTGGATCATCACGTTCGCGTTCGGCCTCGTCCACGGGTTCGGCTTCTCGTTCGCGCTCCGGCAGACGTTGCAGTTCGCCGGATCGCACCTGCTGACGTCGCTCCTGTCCTTCAACGTCGGGGTCGAGCTCGGGCAGCTCCTGGTCCTGCTCGTGCTGATCCCCGCCCTCGGCTTCGTCTTCCGCGAGGGGCGGGTACCCGAGCGGGCGGGCACGATCGTGCTGTCGGCCCTCGTGGCCCACACCGCCTGGCACTGGATGATCGAGCGGTGGGACCGGCTTCGGCAGTTCCGCGTCCCGCCGCCGGCGCTGGACGCGGCGCTGCTGGCGGGCGCCCTGCGGGGCCTGATGGTGGTCGTCGCTGCCGCGGGTCTCGTCTGGCTCGTGCGCAGCGTGCTCCGGCCCGCGCGGCGCGGGGTCGTCAAGGAGGTCGAATGACGGATCCGACGCGCCGGTCTTTCCTGGAGGCCATGGCGGGGTTAGGCTTCTGGGCGATGGCGGAAGAGCAGAAACCCGCGCCCGCCCAGGCCCCACCGGCCTGGGATCCGTCGCAGCCCCTGCCCGCGGACCTGCCGGTGCCCGTCGACGACGGTGCCTGCCGGCACCTGCCGGGGCTCCCGGTTCCCGCGATCAACCTCCGGTCCACCAAGGACCGCTGGGTCGACCTGTCCGCGGAGAGCGCGCCCCGCGTCGTCGTCTACTGCTACCCACGGACGGGTGTTCCCGGCCAACCCCTCCTTCCGGGCTGGGACGCGATTCCGGGCGCCCGTGGATGTACGCCCGAGACGTGCGCGTTCCGCGACCATCACGAAGAGCTGAAGAGGCTGGGAGCCGAGGTCTTCGGCTTCAGCACGCAGACGACCGAGTACCAGAAGGAGATGGCCGAGCGGCTCCACCTGCCCTTCGAGGTGCTGAGCGACGCCGATCTCGCCTTCGTGCACGCGCTCCGCCTGCCGACGTTCGACATCGAGGGCATGACGCTGGTGAAGCGGCTGACGCTCGTGCTCTCGCAGCGGCGCATCGAGAAGGTCTTCTATCCGGTCTTTCCGCCGGACAAGCACGCGGCCGAGGTCATCGAGTGGCTGCGCGCGCATCCGGCCGAGGCCGCCGGCGAGAAGGTCATCGCGCTCGTCGCGTTCCCGGAGCTGACGCTGCTCGACCTCGTCGGGCCCCTGCAGGTGCTGAAGGCGCTGCCCGCTCCCTATCGGACGGTGGTGGTGGGGGAGGGCAAGGAGCCGATGGCGACGGACACCGGCCTCACGATCACGCCCGAGCGGACGTTCGCGGAGGTGCCGCAGCCGTTCGCGATCGTCGTGCCCGGCGGGCCGGGGTCGGTGGCGGCGATGGCCAGCCCCGCGCTGCAGTCCTATCTGCGCGCGGCCGCGCCGAAGGCCGACGTGGTCGGCTCGGTCTGCACGGGCGCGCTCGTCCTGGGCGCCGCGGGGCTGCTCGAGGGCCACCGGGCCACGACGCACTGGGCCTATTCGGGCGAGATCGAGAAGCTCGGCGCGCGCTACGTGCGCGAGCGGTGGGTCGAGGACGGCAAGCTCGTCACCGCGGGCGGCGTGTCGGCGGGCATCGACATGGCTCTCGCTCTCGTGGCGCGTCTCACCGATGCCGCGACCGCGCAGCGGATACAGCTCGGTATCGAGTACGACCCGCATCCGCCGCAGGGCGCCATCGACTGGAGCCGCGTGGGCGACGCGGAGCGCGAGCGGCAGCGGCAGGGCGGCACGGGCCGGCGGCTGAAGGACGCGCGACAGCTCCTCGCCGGCCGGCCCGACCTGCTGCGCCGGCTGGGAATAGAGCCCTAGCTACTTGCCCGCAACGCGTCTGATCTCTTGGAGCCAGTTCAGCACGACGTTGATCTGCGTGGGCGGCGTGTCCGACTCGCCAGGCTCGATCATCAGGAAGTCTCCGTCCGGGGTCACGTCCCAGTTCAGCCATAGGTACGAGACAGCCTTGGCTTCGAAGAGGAATCGCGGTTTCGTCGCGCTGAAGGTCGCATCGCTGGTGACCGTCACCGCCATGGTCCGGTCGCCATTCCGGTAGAAGAGCTCGCGGCCGTTCCTCGCCCACAGCGGTCGGCTGCCCCCGTCCGTCGAGATCGGCCAGCGGCCCCCGGAGCCCGGGAACGGCACCACGTAGACTTCTTCGCGACCCGATTCGTCCGACACATACGCGAGCCAGCGTCCGTTCGGGGAGATCCGGGGCTGAGTCTCGTTGAAGGGGCCGTGAAAGAGCGGTCGGGGCTTGCGGTCGCCATCCAATTGCAGCATCCAGATGTCAAACGTCGACTGCCCGTCCTTGAAGAGTAGGGTCTTTCCGTCCGGCGACCACGCCTGGGCGACCGGCGCCTTGGCGCTCATGGTCAGCCTCTCCGCGGGGCCACTCCCGTCGGCCGGCTGCCAGAAGAGGTTCGACGGCGCCTCGCGGTCCGATGAAAACGTGAGGTGGCGGCCGTCCGGGGTCCAGATGGCGGAGTTGTTTTCCCAGCGCAGGGTCTGAGGCGACAAGGTACTACGCTCCAGGTCGTAGACCCAGATCTGATCGTTGGCCGCCTGGATCGTGAGAGCGAGACGACGGCCATCCGGCGACAGGCTGAGCGTGCTGAACTGACGGCGGGACTCCATCAGCGGCTGAGCCTTGCCCGCCCGATTCACCCGCACCACTCGCCGGTCGGTGCCCCGCACTCTCCCGGGAACGTAGACGAGCGACCCGTCACGCGAGACGGCGAAGTCGGCGCTTCCATATACGGCCGAGCTCGACACGCCTTCGAGGACCAGGACCGGGGGGCCGGCCACCTCGAGCCGTACCGGATCGAAGGGCACCGCCCAAAGCGCCCCCGCCCGTTGATAGATGAGGTATCCACTCGCGTAGCGGGCATTGTTTCCGCCCCTGATGAGGACGGAGCGCTCCCGCGTCCGGAGCGAGACGGCCTCGATGTGTCCGTCGTCCCAGGGCTGCGTCTCGTCGGTCTTGACGGTAAAGACGACGGCCTGGCCGCCGGGCAGGATCTCGGGGAGACGCTGACTGCTCTCATGCCGGCGGGGGTCGAGCGTCGTGAAGGCCTCAGGCGTCCCGCCCGCAGCACTCACCCGGTCGAGCCCGGAGTCCCCATCGCGCGCGAAGACGATGGTGCCGTCTTCGCCCCAGCTCGCGCCGCGCACATCCGCGGCGTCGCACAGGGTGGTGGGCGCGCCGCCGCCGAGCGGGACCTTCTTCAGCTTGCCCTCGTCGTCGACGACAAAGCCCAGCCAGAGGCCGTCGGGGGAAAAGAACGGCATATGGCCACCTTCGGTCCCGGGGATCGGCCTGGCCTCCAGCCGGTCCACCGTGCGCGAGTAGATTTGCGGTCTTCCTGCGCGAGCGGCGACGTAGGCCAGTTGCCTGCCATCGGGGGAGATGGCCACGGCGGGCGCGTCCCCGTCGTCGACGGTTTCCGGCGGAGGGAGCGGGATGCCCAGACGCACCACTGGCCGCTCGGCCAAGGGCCGGGACGTCCCGAGCAGCCACAGGCCGGCCCCCATCCCCACTGCGCCGACGACGAACCAGAAGGAATGTGATCCGAGCCGTCCCCGCCACGAGGTCCAGCGCCCATGATCGATGACGGTGAACGCGTTCTCGGTGTCGCCCGCCGGTCCCAGTAATAGCTCGTCCAGATCCAGCCTCGCGTCAGCGATGTCGTGCAGGCGCTTGTCCTTCTCCTTCTGGAGACACCGGCGCAACAGCCTGCGTATCGCGGGAGGCGTCTCGGCCGGCAACGCCTTCCAATCCGGCTCGCGGTCCAGCACCGCCGCCACCGTGTCGGAAAAGGTCGCGCCTTCGAAGGCCCGCTTTCCCGCGAGCATCTCGTACAGCACGCAGCCGAAAGCCCAGATGTCGCTGCGGCGGTCCGCCTCCTGACCCCGCGCCTGCTCGGGGCTCATGTAGGGCGCCGTCCCCGCCACCGCGCCCGCATCGCTGTGGGGCGAGGTGTGCGTGTCGAACCGTGAGTCGAGGGCGGCTGTCAGGACGGCCTTGGCGAGGCCGAAATCGAGGAGTTTTACGCGGCCGTCGGCGGCCAGCCGGATGTTCGCGGGCTTGAGATCGCGGTGCAGAACGCCCTTCTCGTGGGCCGCTTCCAGCGCGAGCGCGATCTGTTGGGCGATCGTCACCGCCTCCCGCAACGGCAACGGGCCGCGGCGCAGCCGGTCCGCGAGCGATTCGCCCTCGACCAGCTCCATGACGAGCACGGGCACCCCGTCGGAATCCTCCAGCCCGTGCAACGTGGCGATGCCCGGATGGTTCAGGGAGGCGAGGATGCGAGCTTCCTGCCGCAGGCGCGCAAGGCGCTCGGGTTGGTGCGCGAGCTCCTCGGGCAGCGTCTTGAGGGCGACCTCGCGCCCGAGCGCCGTGTCGCGGGCGCGATAGACCTCGCCCATGCCCCCGGCCCCGAGCCAGGAAACGATCTCGTAAGGGCCCACGCGCGTACCGGCTGGGAGCATTACGGCCGCCTGTGATGAAGCCGGCGCGATTATACGCGCCGCCCTACCGGCGGGACGGCTGCGTCTCCGTGGGACCCCTGGCGCGAAAAACGCGGAACGTCATCAGCACGGGGCCCAGCGCAATCTGGTCGCCGCCCTCGAGCGGCGTGGGCTGGTCGATGCGGTGGCCACGGACAGAGGTCCCGTTCTTGCTGCCCAGGTCCTCGATCGTGGCCTTTCCGGCCGACACGATGATCCGTGCGTGTCGGCGTGAAACGCGCGGCGAATCGATCCAGGCGACGGCGTCGTCGGTGCGCCCCAGGATGTTCTCGCCGTCGCGCAGCGGGATCTCCCGCTGGCCCCACTCCAGACGGCAGGCGGTGCCGGCGGCGGCGCTGCGACGCGCGCCGTCCTCCTCCGCAGAGCCGCAGAACGCGTAGCCGAAGCCGCGCACGGTTCGGATGAAGCGCGGCCGGCGCTCGTCGTCGCCCAGGGTTGCGCGGAGCTCCGCGATCACGCGCCGGAGACTCGTGTCGGCGACGAACGTCTTCGGCCACAGCCGGTCCTGCAGTTGCGCCCGCGACACGACCTCCGGGCGCCGCTCGAGCAGGGCCCCTAGACACTCGAACGCCTTGGGCGAAAGCGGGCAGGGGCCGCCTCGGCCGCGCAGCTCGCGGCTTCCGGCGTCGAAGACGAAGTCGCCGAATCGCAGGCCCACTGTTCACGCAACCGTCACGAAAGCCGAACAGTACGGAAACCAACTCTTACCGCTGCGGCCGACATTCTCACACGTCAAGTGATTCCCGGACGCCCCTGGCCAGGCGGCTCACCGGAAGGAGCCGCCAGTGGGAAGCATCGGTCGAAAGTGGGGAGGGCTCTGGTCCATCCCCCTCCTCATGGCGTGGGTTTGCCCGGTGGCCGCCTCGCGCGACGCCGAGGCGGCGGACGACAGTCTCGAGGCCGCACCGTTCCGGGTCCGGGTGCCGAACAACGACGTCGCTCAAGCGGTGACGCGCGCGCTCGTCGGTGCCGATCAGCGCCTGGCCGAGCGATCCTGCCAGGAAGTCCTGAACGACTTCCACGACGCTTCGGGGCGCACGCTGAAGGAAGTGCTGGAGACGAACGACGTGTCGGCGCGCGGGTATCTCCGGTGGATCGTCTTCTCCGACGGCCGGGGGCTGAAGGCGTGCGGCAACCACGCGTCCCTCGCCGTCACGGAGCCGGGCAGCCGCGTCGTCTTCGTCTGCCCGACCGCGTTCGTCGAGGCCGCATGGGGCAACCCCGAGGAAACGGAGGCGACGCTGATCCACGAGATGCTCCACACGCTGGGCCTCGGGGAAAACCCGCCGAGCTCGCGCGATATCACCAGGCGCGTGCGGGCGCGTTGCGGATCGGGGACTCAGAGCCGGATCAGGCCGCCTTCGCCGTGACGCCCAGGATCCGCCCGAACACCTCCGTGGCGCGCTTCATCTCGTCGAGCGTGCCGATCGAGACCCGCACGTGGCTCTTCTCGAGGGGCGGGAAGTCGCGGGCGACGAGGACGCCCTGCTCGCGACAGGCGTCGCGGAAGCCCTTCGCCGGCCGCTTGATGTCCACGAAGACGAAGTTGCACTGTGAGTCGGTGGAGGCGAAGCCCGCCTTGGCGAACCAGTCGATCGTGTACTTGCGCGCCTCGGTGTTGCGCGCGCTCTCGCGCTGGAGCCGGGCCTGGTCCTTGATGGACGCGGTCGCGGCCACGAGGCCGGCCACGTTCAGGGCCATCGACCCCTCCCAGTCGAGCCGCTTGATCGTGTCGGGGTGCCCGATCGCGTAGCCGACGCGCATGCCGGCCATACCGTGCGCCTTGGAGAACGTGCGCGCCACCACCACCCGCGGGTCCTTGGCCGCGCGCGCGGCCTGCGTCCGGTGGGACGGGTCGGTGACGTAGTCGTGGTAGGCCTCGTCGATCAGGACCAGGGCGTCGGGCGAGACAGAGTGCACGCGCTCGATGAACGCGTCCACCGCGTCGCCGGACAGCAGCGTGGCCGTGGGGTTGTTGGGGTTGTTCAGGAAGACGAGGCCCGCGCCCTTCGCGGCTTCGGTCATCGCGTCCAGGTCGAGCTTGAGCGCGCGGTCGAGCGGGATCGCGCGCACGGGCGTGCCGATGAGGTCGGCGTAGCCCGCGCATTCCTCGTAGGTGAGCTGGCCCGCGACGAGCGGCTTCGCGGGCGAGGTGAACGTCTGCACGGCCACGCGCAGCACCTGGGTCGAGCCGCAGCCGCTCGTCACGCTCTCCGGGCTCACGCCGAACTTCTCGGCGATGGCCTCGTGGAGGTGCTTCACGTGCTCGAAGGGATAGCGGCCGGCCGGCCCTCCCTGGCCGAGGGCCTGGCGGACACTCTCGAGGACGGCCTCGCCCGGACCCAGCGGGTTCTCGTTGTTGTGGAGGAGCAGCGGCCGCGGCGGGCGCGTCGCGCCCGAGACCTGGAACAGCCCCGCCCAGGCCTCCCGGCGGCTCGCGAACAGGCTCGCTCCGCCGATGCCCACCGTCTTCACGAACGCGCGGCGCGTGAACGACATCTCTGCCTCCTTGCGCGGCATGCCCGCCTTCACTTCGGCCTCCGGGACTCGTTCACGGCCCCGGCCGGAGCGGGCCGGCTCCCGCCGAGCACCTCCGCGATGACCACTCCCGCCCGCTGCATCTCGTCGATCGTGCCGACGGAGACGCGCGCGTGCGTCTTCTGGAGCGGCGGGAACTCGCGTCCGACCATGATGCCGCGCCGCGCGCAGTCTTCCTTGAAGCCCTTGGCGGGCCGGCCGATGTCGACGAACACGAAGTTGGCCTGGGAGTCCATCACCCGGAATCCCATGTCCTTGAAGATGCGCGTCGTGAACGCCCGCGCCTCCGTGTTGCGCGCGCGCTCGGCCTCGATGTGGGCGACGTCGTCCAGCGTGGCGATGGCCGCCGCCACCGCCAGCGAGTTCTGGTTGAACGTGATGCCCCAGCGGTTGAAGTTGTCGATCGTGTGCTTCTGGCCGATCGCGTAGCCCACCCGCATGCCGGCCATGCCGTAGGCCTTGGAGAGCGTGCGGGCGACGATCACGTTCGGTCGCTCGAGCGCGATCGGCACCGCGGTGGCGTAGCCGGGGTCCGTCACGTAGTCGTGGTACGCCTCGTCGACGAGGATCGCCGTCTCCGGCGACTCCTGGCCGACGCGGGCGATGAAGTCGGCCACCGCGCGGCCCGAGTGGACCGTGCTCGTGGGGTTGTTCGGGTTGCAGAGGAACACCAGCCCCGCCCAGCGGGCCGCCTGCGCCATCCCGTCCAGGTCGATGCGGCCGTCCTTGTCGACGGGAACCCGGCGCACGCCGATGCCGAGCTGGTCGGCCATCTTCTCGGGCATCTCGAAGGTGGGCGCGGCCGTGACCAGTGGGCGCGACGACGACGTGTAGAGGCGGACGGCGATGCGCAGCAGCTCCCAGGAGCCCGAGCCCATCGACACGTTCTCCGGCTTCACGGAGTTGCGGCGGGCGATCGCCTCGCGCAGGTCGCCCATCGACGGCCGCGCGTTGGTGGGGTAGCGTCCCGCGTCGACGAAGGCGCGTGTCAGCGCCTCCATGGCCGCCCGTCCGGGGCCGAGCGGGTTCTCGTTGCTGTCGAGCAGGATCGCGTCGGAGCGCGCCGCGGGCGCCGCGCCACCGGCCGTGAACGCCTCGCGGCCGCGGGCGGCGACGATGGCCGGGGAATAGGCTGCGGTCCCGGGCGAGATGGCGCCCAGGAACGAGCGTCGGGAAACCGGCATGGCAGTCCTCCTCTGGCGGATCGGGCTAGGTAGGCCGATTGTATCGCACGCGGCCGAGCGCGAGGTAAAGGAAAAGGCCCAGGACGAGAGCCCCCGCGCCGGCGGCCGCCTGCGCCGCGTCGAGGCCGCTCAGCAGCCAGACGCAGAGGCCCGCGGCCGCCGCCGGCACGAGAACGCCGCCCGGGACGCGGAAACGCTCCCGCCCGGGAATCCGGCGCCGGAGAACAGGCACCGCGAGGCACGTGGCCGCGCTGAACACGAGCCGGGCGACCGCGCTCACCGCCGCCAGGCGGGCGAAGTCCCCGAGGAGCGCCGCCGCCCACGCCAGCAGGCTGAACGCGACGACGGCGACGTGGGGCGTGCGGTGGCGCTCGTGGACGCGGGCGAACGCCGCCGGCAGCTGCCCGCCCTCGGCCAGCGCGTAGAGGATCCGCGGGCCCACCAGGGCGAGCGCGCTCGAGCTGCCCGCCGTGGAGACGACGGCGCCGAGCGCGATGGCCAGGGCGCCCGCGGGCCCGAGGAAGCTCCGGGCC
>Ga0075433_10004541_pt1 | contig 10826 bp, 9 predicted proteins | sample RhiMethybrSRZTD2_FD_75299 | JGI IMG/M metagenome (GOLD analysis project Ga0075433, IMG submission 75299) | Populus rhizosphere microbial communities from Tennessee, USA - Rhizosphere MetaG P. TD hybrid SRZTD2 | ecosystem: Host-associated > Plants > Roots > Rhizosphere > Soil | place: USA... | reverse complement strand
GATGATCGCGGAGAACATCCGTATCCCCTTCTTCGTGCAGTGCGACGCGATGGTGGAGCGCCAGCCCGAGTTCGTGGAGCTTCTCGGACGCGCCGGCTGCTTCCAGATCTTCGTGGGAGCGGAGTCGTTCTCGATCGCCGCCCTGCGCGGCGTGCACAAGTTTCACAACACGCCAGCGCGCTACGCGGAGATCGTGCGGCTCTGCCGGGAAAACCGGATCAGCAGCCACTTCTCCAACATCATCGGGTTCCCGTCCGACACGGAGGACTCGATCCGCGAGCACGTCGAGACGCTGCGGAAGCTCTCGCCCGACGTCGCTTCGTTCTACATCCTCACCCCGATCCCCGGGACCGAGCAGTACGACGACTTCCTCGCGCAGGGCTGGATCACGGAGACCGAGCTCGACCGCTTCGACGGCACGACCACGACATGGATGCATCCGAACCTGGACGGCGGCCGGCTCTCCGACCTTCTCTTCCGGAGCTATCGCGATTTCTACGACTGGAGGCACATCGCCCACCGCGTGGCGCGGGTCGGGCGCGGCCAGAAGGATTTCCGCACCGCTGAGACGCTGTTCGCGATGGCCGGGGCGGCGGTGCAGGCGAGGATGTCCGCTCGGTTGCGCATACACCCGATGGCGGGAGGCGTGCGCCACGTCCGCAGGGACGGCGCCTCCGATTACCGGCCCCTGCGACGGCGAATATTCGGGTTCGACCGTGCGGCACTACCGCGCAGCCTTCGGCTGTCCGCCGCCGACGAGCAGCTCAACCGGGCGGCGCGGCTGACGCACTAGACTCGACGCGGGCGGGGCGGCGGCACGCCGTTTGCTCGGGTCTCGAGGCGGAGGCGACCGGTCATGCCCGACGACAATCAGAAGCTGTTTCGCTGCGCTCAGTGCGGCCACACCCAGAAAGACACCGTGCCCAGCCTGATCCGCTGTCCGACCTGCGGCCGACGGGCTCCGAGACCCGAACGGGGCTACTTCCTGAGCCCCGAGCGCTCACACCGGCCTCCGACGGGAAACCTCCAGCTCTAGGGCGCTACTTCGACGCGTTCATCTCCTGGGCCATCTTCAGGTGGTGCTGCAGAGTCGGCAGCGTGTCCGCGGCGTACTTCTGAAGCGGCGTGGATCCCAGGGCCGCCTGTTTCTGGAAGGCCGCGACGTCTTCCTGGTGGTCCTTCAGCATGTCTTCCTTGTAGGCGCGATCGAACTCCGCTCCTGAGAGGTTCCGGAACTTCTCCACGACCTGGTCGTGCTTCTGGTCGAGGGACCCCGGCAACCCGCCGCTCAAGCCTTCCTTCGTGGCCGCGCTGCGGAGCGCCTCCTGAGCCTTCGTATGGTCGTCGATCATCTGCTGCCCGAACTTCTTGACCTGCGGATCGGAGCTCTTCTCGACCGCCAGTCGGCCGAGCGCGACTTCGGTCATGTTGCCCATCGAGGCTTCTTTGACGAAGTTCACGTCGTCCGGCTGCGCGAGCTTTGGCGGATCCTCCGCCATCGCCGGGAGCGCCGAGGCGAAGAGGATCGCCGGCAGGAGTCGTAATGTACGCATAGCGAGTCCTTTTCTGCGGACAACGAGTCCGCATGTCTCTTTGGCAGCAACCGACGTGCCACGCGAGACGAGGGCTCAGGCTCGGGCTGTGCGCCTCGGCTCTTAATCCTCTTCGGCGGCCTTCGCGTAATCCGCGAATGTCCGCGGGATCGCCGGCCTCTTGGGCGCACGAAATTTGCGACGTCCTCGTTCCACCAACTTCATGGCGCGCTTTGGCCCGAACCAGCCGAGGGCCTTGAACTTCTTGCGGTCCTCCGCGTTGTACGCTTTGAAGAAGCGCTCGTATTCACGACGCGTCTCGTCGGGGATTTCGCGAACGGAAAGCAGGTTCCTGTGCTCCCGTGATGCCTCCGCGACACCGAAGAGTCGGTCGTTTCGCTCGCGCTTCCCCCCCTCGACCTGCTCGGCCTCCAGGACCCCGATCACACGAGCTTGGACCAGCGTTCCAGGAGGCACGGGATTGCTCATGAATAGGAGGATATCGACGGGATCGCCATCTTCGGCGATGGTCCCGGGGATCGATCCGAAATTCAGAGGAAACGAGAAGCCCTCAGGAAGAACCTTGGTGAGACGCAGCACTCCACTGTCGAAATCGTATGCGAGTTTGTTTCGCTCTCCTTGTGCCGTCTCGACCATCACCGGGATCGATTTCCGTTTCGACATGAATCTCCTCCAGGCGAGCGTGAGGTCCCGTCCAGCAATCCGTCCTTCCGCAGCCGCCTGCCGAGATCTAGAAGTGACTGAACAAGCCGATCAGGATGATGATCGGGATCGGTACGCCGAGAAGCCACAAGAGAATGGATCTCATCAAGAGTTCTCCGTAGAAAAAGTCGCGGCGCTCATGTCGCCCAGACGAAGTCCCGCCGCCGGCCGCCCGCGATTGCCGTCAAGCTCGCGGAAAACGCGCCCACCAGCAGCGCGACGACCAGCCAGTAAAGGGAGTGCGCCACAGCCTTGCGCGCGGTGTTGACGGCCTGGCGCGCGGCCGCGATGGTCTCGTCCACGCGGCGCGCCGCTTCGGTCTCACCGATCCCGGTGCGGCTCACCACCAGGGAGGCCAGATACGCGCGGTCCGCGCCGGAAACCTCCGGGTCGCGCAGCGCCTTGGCCAGGATCACGCGGACCTCGTTCCGCAGCGGCTGATCGTTGACGATCTCTCCCGATGGATGGGGCCCGCGAAGAAGAGAGTCCACGTAGTAGTCCGAAGGATCGGCGCGTGTCGCGGCGGCAGCGGACGCCTCGCCGGCGAGCGATGCAGCGAGCGACGAAAAGAACACGACTGTCATGACGACCGCGACCGCCCAGACCAACAGGCCGTGGGCGGTGTCGCGGAAATAGACCTCGTGGTTGTGCACCGAGGCCCATTTGGTCCGGAGTCTTCCGGCGACGTAACCGCCGAGCGCGCAGGACAGAAGCTGCGTGATCAGGACCCAGATGATCGCGCCCGGCGCGACGCGCGTGGCGGCCCACCCGGCGCGGGGCCAGGGCGAGATCGCCGACAGCCCCATCCCCGCCCCGAGGGCCATCAGAGTCAAACCGATCGCGGCGGTGACGAAAGCCCCCGCGATCACCGCGGGCCACGACACGCCCGAAACGAGGCTTTCGAGCGCGGGAGCCGAGGCGGGAGTTTCCGCGATTTCCGGATTCCGGCGAATGGGAGTGCTCATGGTTCTACGCCTCCGCCGGCGGCCGCCGCGTGCGCCCGCCGCGTCCGCCGCGGACCATCGTCTTGCGCGACTGCTTGGCGCGGGCCGCGCCGATCGCGGTCTTGACGTCCTTCTTCTCCTCCGGAGGAGGCAGAACGGCAGGCTGGCCGAGCAGGTCGAGCCAGAGCTCGCGCGTCCATCCCTGCGTGTGGTACAGGTGCTCGTCCTCCTCGTCCTCGACCTCTTCGTGCGCTTCGATCAGGACCTTCTTCTCTTCGCCGCCGAGCTTCTTGGCGACCTCGCCGATCAGCTCCCAGTTCTGGTGGTCCTTCGTCTCGGCCAGGACGATGCACTCCGCGGCCACAATCTGAGCAGCGTCCTCGTCGCCCTCGTTGCGCGCCATCTCGATGGCCTTGACCAGGCCTTCTCCATGGTGCCGGACGATGCGGCGCCCCGGCGTGTCCTTCTCCAGATCCATGCCCAGCGTCTCGAAGACATTGCGCAGGATCTCTTCGTGCCGTCGGGTCTGCTCCAAGTACTTCTCCCATTCCTCTTTCAGGTCATCGTTCTTCGCGCACTCGACGGCGTTGGTGTAAACCTGAATTCCGCCGAGCTCGGTCTCGTACGCTTCGTATAGAAGATTCTCGATTTGCTCGTTCATGACTGGCCTCCGGGGTAGGCCGCACTGCGAGGACCGTGCCACGTCCTCTCCGACGGAACGCGAATTGCATCCGGGATGAGCGGAGGCGTTGATGGCGCGAAAGTACGGAAAGAAGGCGCAGAGCAAGGTCAAGCGCGCGATGCACGAGCGAAAGCGCGGGACCTTAAAGTCGGGCCGCTCGGGAAAGAAGGTGACGAGCCGCAAGCAGGCGATCGCGATCGGCCTGTCCGAGGCGCGTAAGGCCGGTGCGAAGGTCCCGAAGAAGCGCGGCGGCTCGAAGAAAAAGAAGTAGGCTGAGGGCTCGTCGGCGCATGCCGCTCGAGACGTACCGAAAGAAGCGCCGGTTCGGCGTCACGCCCGAGCCTCGGGGAAAGTCTCCGCGGCGACGCACGAAGAAGCTCGCGTACGTCATCCAGAAGCACCGCGCGACGGCGCTCCACTACGACTTCCGCTTGGAGTGGAACGGCGTGATGCTGTCGTGGGCGGTTCCGAAGGCGCCGTCGCTGAATCCCGCCGACAAGCGCCTCGCGATGCCGACCGAGGATCATCCCCTCGAGTACAACAAGTTCGAAGGCGTGATCCCGGAAGGGGAGTACGGCGGCGGCACGGTCATGATCTGGGACCGCGGAACCTGGGAGCCCGAACCGGAGTCGGCCGACGTGGATGCCGCGATGAAGAAGGGGGAGCTGAAGTTCCGGCTCCATGGCGAGAAGCTCGAGGGCGGCTGGGTCCTCGTGAGGATGCACCGCCGGGGAGCGGAGGGACGGACTCCCTGGCTCCTCATCAAGCACCGCGACGAGTTCGTCAGCAAGCGCGACATTACGGAGGAGGCGCCGCGGTCGGTGGTCTCGGACCGGCTCTTGGTCGAGATCGCGCGCGACGAGGGCGGCAACATGAAGAAGGCGGCCGACGGCGATCCCCCGGCGCTTCTGCGGAAGATGCTGGAGAATCCGAAGCTCGTGAAGCCGGCGAAGAAGTCGCGCAAGAAATCTGTGTGGCACTCCAACCGGGGAGTCTCGTGACGGCGCGAGGCGCCGCGGAGACGATCGCCGGAGTCCGCGTCTCCAATCCCGACAAGGTCTTCTGGCCCGAGGAGGGCTACACGAAGCGTGACGTCGTCGCGTTCTACGCGGATGTCTTCGCGCGGCTGAAGCCGTACGTCAAGGATCGGCTGCTGTCTCTGGAGCGCTGTCCCGACGGAATGAAGGGATCGTGCTTCTTCCAGAAGGAGGCGCCGAAGGGCCTGCCGCCGGACACGCCGACGAAGCCCGTGCAGCACTCCAACAAGGTCACCAACTACGTCGTGGGCGGGAAGCTCGAGACGCAGCTCGCGCTGGCCAACCTCGGCTGCATCGCGCTGCATGTCTGGGGATCGAGGCAGCATGCGCCGCGCAAACCCGATTGGGTGTGCTTCGATTTGGATCCGGACACCGGCGAGTTCGCCGACGCGATCCCCGCGGCGTTGCGCGTGAAGGAAGCCCTCGACGCGCTGGAGCTGGAGTCCTTCGTCAAGACGTCGGGAGGAAAGGGCATCCACGTCTTCATCCCCATCAAAGCCGGGCCCGATGCCGACGACGCGCTCGCGTTTGCGGAGCGCCTCGGGACGCATCTGTCCAACGCCTATCCGAAGCAGTTCACGATGGAGTCGCGGATCGCCGACCGGAAGGGGAGGGTGTACCTCGATCCCTTCCGCAACGGCTTCGCCCAGACCGTCGTCGCGCCGTACTCGGTGCGGCGCAAGCCCAAGGCGCCGTTCTCGATGCCGCTCGCCTGGAAGCAGGTCAAGGCGGGCCTCGACCACACGCGCTTCAACCTCGGCACGCACCGAAAGGTCCTCGCGGGCCCTGACCCCTGGGCGGATTTCTGGGCGTCGCGGCAGTCGCTGGCCCGGGCGCTCGCAGCGGTGAAGAGGCTGTAGACAGGTCAGGTTCGTACAAGTTCGGGATCCCTCGCTTCGCTCGGGATGACAGCTAAAGGAGTCGTCTTGGGGGAGCCGACGAGGGATCCCGGGCTCGCCGAGCCGCGGTCTTTTGGGCCGAAGAATTGCTCGCTCAACCCCCCGTGGCGAACCGGGACGTCATCGTCGGGGCCTCCTCCAGAGAGTCGACGATTGAGCCGGGTGTCCTTGGAACCCCCCGTGCCTTGCTGGTAATAGACTCAGCCCGATCGAAGGCCAGTTGAAATCGACCTCGGAGTAGTCGAGGCCGAGGTTTCGACGGCATCGGTGGGGCGGTGGCCAGGACCCGGAGAAACGGAAAAAAACAATCGCCGCGTCGGTCGGCCCCGAGCCGCGCCGCGACGACACGGAAAAAACGTCCTCCCGAGTCCTCCGACACATTTCCCGTCGTCGGCATCGGCGCCTCGGCGGGCGGCCTGGAAGCCTTCACGAAACTCTTGAGCCATCTGCCCGCCGACACCGGCATGGCCTTCGTGCTCGTGCAGCACCTGGACCCGACACGCGAAAGCATGCTCACGGAGATTCTGGCGCGCTCGACGAAGATGCCGATCCAGGAAGTCCGCGACGGAATGCGGATTCAAAACAACAACGTCTACGTCGTTCCGGCCAACGCGAACCTCGGCCTGGTGGACGGCTCGTTTCGCCTGGATCAGTTGCACCGGGAGCGCGGTCGCGACATGTCGATCGACCATTTCCTCCGCTCGCTCGCCGAGCACTACACGAGCCGGGCCATCGGCGTCGTGCTCTCGGGAACGCTCTCGGACGGCTCGCTTGGCCTCCGGGCGATCAAGGCCGAGGGAGGCGTGACCTTCGCCCAGGACGAGGCGTCCGCCCGATTCAACGACATGCCCCGCGCCGCGGTTGCCTCCGGCGCCGTGGACTTCATTCTCCCGCCCGAAAAGATCGCCCGGGAGCTGGTGCGGATGGGCAAGCATCCCTACATCCGGCCGGCTCCTCCCCCCGTGCACGTGGATGAACCGCGCACGGACGCGGCCGATCAGCGGCGGGTCCTGAGCATTCTCAAGACGAAGACCGGTGTGGACTTTTCCAACTACAGGCAGTCCACCCTGAGACGCCGGATTGCGCGACGCATGGCCCTGCGCCACGTCGACAGCCTGCGCAGCTACGCGGACCTGCTCCGAAGAGACCCGAACGAGATCCGTGCCCTGCACGAAGACATCCTGATCACCGTGACGGCGTTCTTCCGGGATCCCGACGTATACAAGCGGCTGGCCGAAACGGTGTTTCCATCCCTTCTCCGGGACCGCGCCGCCAACTCCCCGATTCGCATCTGGGTCCCCGGCTGTTCGACCGGAGAGGAGGCCTATTCGATCGTGATCGCGCTCTTCGAAGCTCTGCAGGAATCGGAGACCCAGCCGCCGATCCTGATCTTCGCGACCGACCTTTCGGAGGCCGCGATCCAGAAAGCGCGTGCCGGGACCTACCTGGACAACGCGCTGGCCGACGTCTCCCCCGAGCGGCTCCAGCGGTTCTTCATCCGAACCGAAGCCGGGTGGCAGGTCTCCAAGTCGATTCGGAACGTCTGCATCTTCGCGCGACAGAACCTCACGACCGACCCGCCGTTCTCCAACCTCGATCTGATCAGCTGCCGGAACCTCCTCATCTATCTCGAGCCGGTGCTTCAGAAGAGAGTGCTGCCGACCTTTCACTACGCCCTCCGGCCTGGTGGTTACCTCGTGCTGGGCAGCGCCGAGACCATCACGGGCTTCAGCGACCTCTTCGCCCCGCTCGATCGCGCCCACCGCATCTTCGTCAAGCGTCCGGGCTCGGCCCGGCAGTCGGTCGATTTCGATTCCCGGCGCCGGACCGAAGACGCGGCCGCCAGGGCCGGCCGGGCGGCGCCCGATCCGACCCTGGAACTGCAGAAGGAAGTCGACCGGCTCGTCCTGAACCGCTACGGCCCCGCCAGCGTCCTGATCGACGACCGCGGCGAGATCATCCAGTTCCGCGGCCGCACGAGCGCGTATCTGGAGCCCGCGCCGGGGACCGCGAGCCTCAACGTCTTCAAGATGGCCCGCAGGGGCATTCTCGTGCCGCTCCAGGCCGCGATCCTGAGGACCCGAAAGACGGGACGCCCGGTGCGAAAGGAAAACCTGAGTGTTCGCCAGGACGGGCACTCCGCGCCGATGAACCTCGAGGTCGTTCCGATACGGGCGGAGGACGGCCGGATCGGTCACCATCTTGTGCTGTTCGAGACCGCCGCTCGCAGGCTCAAACCGGATCCTGCCGCGCGCAAACGGCAGTCCCATCTCGCGCGGGCGGCCGGCCACGATGCCATCGTCGCTCTCGAGCAGGAACTGACGGCGACCAAGGAGTATCTGCAGGCCACGATCGAAGCCCAGGAAGCCTCCAACGAGGAGCTCAAGTCCGCCAACGAGGAGATCCTGTCGGCCAACGAGGAACTGCAGTCCACGAATGAAGAGCTCGAGACCGCCAAGGAGGAGCTCCAGTCCACCAACGAAGAGCTCCACACCGTCAACGAAGAGCTCGAGAGCCGCAATTTCGAATTGACTCAGCTCAACAACGATTTTCTCAACCTCCTGTCTGGCGCCGGCATTCCGATCGTTCTCCTGGGACCCGAGGGGCGGCTGCGCCGGTTCACTGTCCAGGCGGAGAAGCTCCTCAACCTCTCGGCCCTGGACGTGGGACGTCGCATCGCGGAGATCAAGCAGAGCGTCATGATCGCGGACCTCGACGCCATCGTCTCGGACGTGATCACGAATGTCGCGAGCCATGAGAGGGAAATCCAGGACGACCAGGGGAACTGGTATCTCATGCGGGCGCGCCCGTACCGCACGATGGACAATCGGACCGACGGGGCGGTGCTCGGGTTTTTCGACATCGATCCCCTGAAGCGCAGCCTCGAGCAGGTCAACCGGGCGCGCGAATACGCCGAGGCCCTCGTCGAGACGGTCCGCGAGGCCCTGCTCGTGCTGGACGGACAGCTCCGGATCCGCGCAGCCAACCAGTCCTTCTATCGGACGTTCCAGACGACGCCGGTCCTGACCGAGGGCAAGGACTTCCTGGAGATGTGGGGCCTGGACAAGGAAGATCCGACCTTGAGGTCGCGCCTCTCGAAGCTGACGCGGGAAGCTCCTCTGCACGACTACGAGCTCGACGTCGACGTCGAGACTCTCGGGCACAAAACATTGCTGCTTAACGCGCGGCGCGTGTCGCTGGCCGCCGAGGCCGTTCTGCTCATGGCGATCGACGACATCACCGAGCGCAAGGCCGCCGAGAACGCCCTGAAAACCTCGGAGTCCCGCTACCGGCGCATCTTCGAGACGGCGCGGGAAGGCATCTGGCTCCTCGACGGCTCGAGCGGCGAGATCCTGGACGTCAACCCGTACTTGATCGAGCTCCTCGGCGTCTACCGGGATCAACTCGTGGGCCGGAGACCCTGGGACATCGGCCTCTTCGAGAATCCCAACCTGGCCAAGCAGCGTTTCCGCGAAGCCAAAGCCAACGGCATCTCCTTCGAGGCCGAAGTGGCCATGCTGACCCGCGACGGCCAGCGCGTCGTGGTCGAAGCGATCACCAACACGTACGATCTCCGCGGACACAGCGTCATGCAGGGCAACCTGCGCGACGTCACCGAGCGCGTCCGACTGGAGGACCAGCTGCGCCAGGTGCAGAAGCTCGATTCGATCGGCCGGCTGGCGGGAGGAATCGCGCACGACTTCAACAATCTCCTGAACATCATCTCGGCGCACGTGTCGCTGCTCCAACGCTCGGGCGACGCGAAGAAGCGGACCGAGAGCGCCGCGGCGATCCAGAAGGCGGTGGAGCGCGGGACTGCCGTCGTCCGGCAGCTCCTGACGTTCGCCCGCAAGGGAGAACCGTCCTACGAGCCCACGGACGTCAACGGCGTCGTGCGCGAGGTCACCTCGATGCTGCGCGAAACGTTTCCCAAGCAGGTCCGGGTCTCGACGAAACTCGATGCGAATGTGCCGCGCATCCACGCGGATCCCAATCAGATCCATCAGGCCGTTCTGAACCTGGCCGTCAACGCGCGCGATGCCATGCGGGAAGGAGGAACCCTGACGCTCGGTACCTCCGTGGCCGATGGAGAGAATCTTCGTGCCCGGTTTCCCGAGGCGCAGGAGGAAAAATACGTCGAGGTCTGCGTATCGGACACCGGGACGGGCATGGATGAGGAGACCCGCCGTCGGATCTTCGAGCCGTTCTTCACGACCAAGGGAACGGGAGGACAGGGCCTCGGCCTCGCCGTCGTTTACGGCATCGTCAACGGGCACCGGGGTTTCATCGACGTGGAGAGCGCCGCCGGAAATGGAACGACGTTTCGAATCTATTTGCCGGCCTCCGACCACGGCGGGCCTCCGCCCGGGGACCCCGAACCGACGAGGAGCCGCCGCGTCTCCACAAGCTCGGCGCAGGAGCGCCGCGGCGAAGATCGTGTGCGCGCCGACTCTGGTGGGGCTCCCACGGTCCTGCTCGTCGAGGACGAGGAGGCGCTCCTGGCGCCGATCCGCGATCTCCTCGAAGAGGAGGGCTTCTCAGTCCTGACGGCCGTCGACGGCATCGAGGCGGTCGAGACGCACGCCCGCCACGCCGATCGGATCTCGGCCGTCCTCCTGGATCTCTCCCTGCCCCGGCTCGGAGGCTGGCAGGCTTTCCTGAAGATGCGCGAGCGCGATCCCAAGCTCAAGTGCGTCATCGCCAGCGGCAACATCGACGCCGAGCAGCGAGAAGCGATGGGGAAGTACGGAGTCCGCGTCTTGATTCGCAAGCCTTACGGCTCCGGCGAGATGCTGCAGGCGGTCCGCAAGGTTCTCGCCGACGCCTGAGAGCGTCGACGAAGACCGTCACTCCCGTACGCGCGTCCTCGGGTCGAGCCTAGCCGGCCGCGGGCCATGCCTCACGGCGCCGGCCACGGGCGCGTAGGTCAGCTCTCGGCCCTCACGCGCCGCGCGCAGCAGAAGCCCTCCCCGGCTCATGTCTCCGCGGCCCACGAAGTCGGACGGGAA
>Ga0075433_10004537_pt1 | contig 10830 bp, 13 predicted proteins | sample RhiMethybrSRZTD2_FD_75299 | JGI IMG/M metagenome (GOLD analysis project Ga0075433, IMG submission 75299) | Populus rhizosphere microbial communities from Tennessee, USA - Rhizosphere MetaG P. TD hybrid SRZTD2 | ecosystem: Host-associated > Plants > Roots > Rhizosphere > Soil | place: USA... | reverse complement strand
AGCACGCGGCCTGCGGCGGGGGTTTGGGCGGTAAGGCGGTAAGGCGGTAAGGCGGTAAGGGCGGTAAGGGCGGTAAGGACAGTAAGGACGGCGAGGCGGTGGCGCCGTAGGGCAGTATTAGCGGCAAGGATGGATCCTACCGCCATACCGGCGTACCGCCTTACCGCCTTAGGGATTGAACTTCCCAAAGTCCTGGGGATCCATCTTCTCCAGATATTCCTTCAGTTTATCGGCCTCGAGGGAGGGATTGGGCGAGGGCTCGTCGGTCTCCACCCCGCTTTGGTCCAGCAGCTGGTCGCTGGTGAAGATGGGTGCCCGCATGCGTAACGCGAGGGCGATGCTGTCCGAGGGCCGCGCGTCGACCTGAAAGACATGATCGTCGCGCCGGATCAGCAGCTCGGCGAAGTAGGTGTTCTCCTTGACTGCGCTGATCACCACCCGGCGCAGGTCACCACCCAGACCCACCAGGATCTGCTTGAGCAGATCGTGAGTCAGGGGTCGCTGGGCCTTCATCCCCTGGAGCTCCATGGCGATCGCGCTGGCCTCCGCCGGCCCGATCCAGATGGGAAGCACCCGGGAGCCATCCTTCTCGCGGAGAATCACCACGGGCGTGTTGGTGGTGCGGTCGAGCCCGAGGTGAGCGACGGTAACTTCGATCATGAGAAGGGTCGTGAGTCCTTGGTCTTTAGTCTTTGGTCGTGGGTCTCACAACATCGCCAGAATCCAGGATGCAGGTTTCAAGCCACCGAGACCAAAGACCAAAGACCCGCGACCAAGGACTCCTTCACGTCCCTGCGTCCCAGCTCGCGAGGTACTCCACCTGCTCGGGTGTGAGAGTGTCGATGCTCACCCCCATGCTCTGGAGCTTGAGGCGGGCGATCTCCTGGTCGACGCTGGCCGGCAGCCGGTGCACCGCCTTGGCCATGCGACTCGACTCCTTGGCCAACAGCTCGGCGGCAAGGGCCTGATTGGCGAAGGACATATCCATCACGCTTGCGGGGTGGCCCTCGGCGGCTGCCAGGTTGATCAGCCGGCCTTCCCCCAGCACGACCACTCGCCGGCCCTTCACCACGAACTCCTCCACCATGCTACGGACCATGCGGCGTTCCGACGCGATGCGGGCAAGACCCTCGAGATCCAGCTCGACATTGAAGTGGCCCGAATTGCAGACGATCGCGCCGTCCTTCATCGCACTGAAGTGCTCCGCCCGGACCACGTGCAGATTGCCGGTCAGGGTGATGAACAGGTCACCAACGGGTGCCGCGTCCGCCATGGGGCGGACCTCGAAACCATCCATCCGGGCTTCCAGCGCAGGCAGCGGATCGACCTCGGTCACGATCACGTGCGCCCCCGCTCCCCGAGCCCGCATCGCGACCCCACGGCCGCACCATCCATACCCCGCCACGACAACATTGCTCCCGGCGAGCAGGAGGTTGGTAGCCCGGATGATACCATCCAGCGTCGACTGGCCCGTACCGTAACGGTTGTCGAACATGTGCTTGGTGTTGGAGTCGTTCACGGCCACGATGGGAAACTGCAGCACACCCTCCTTGGCCATCGCCTTGAGCCGGATGACGCCGGTGGTGGTCTCCTCAGTGGACCCCTTGACTGACTTCACCAGCGCCTTGCGCTCCTCCTTGGAGAGGGTCTCGACCCATTCGCGGATCGGCGGCGCGAGATCGTCGAGCCGCTCGAGAGCGATCATGTGGAGTGAGCCCACCAGGTCGGCACCATCGTCCTGAGTCATGTCGGGACCGAAGGCGAGCGCCTGAGCGATGTGGGTGTAATAGGTCTTGTTGTCCTCACCCTTGATCGCGTAAACGTGCACCCCGTGGTCTCGCACCAGGTGGGCGGCCACATCATCCTGGGTCGACAGCGGATTGGAAGCGCAGAGCGCGATCTCCGCGCCAGCGGCCCGTAACGTGCTCATCAAGTTGGCCGTTTCGGTGGTGACGTGCAGACAGGCCGAAAGCTTGAGCCCCTTCAGTGGCTGCTCCTTGGCGAAGCGGGCGCGGATCTGGCGGAGCACTGGCATCGAGCGCTCCGACCACTCGGTTCGGCGCTTTCCCTCGTCGGCCAGTGCGATGTCCCGGATGTCGTGCTTGGCAACAGCGGTTTGAACGGGCATGCGCTCCTCAGCGGGCAGCCGACAGCAAGTGCTTCACGCGGTCGGTCTGTTCCCAGGTGAAATAGTCGACTTTCAAATCCTTGGTTGGGCTGGCGTAGCGACCTGTATGGGGCCTGCGGCCGAAGTGACCGTAGCTCGCGGTCTCCCTGTAAATTGGCCGCTTGAGCTTGAGCGCGTCAATGATCCCCTTGGGCGTGAGATCGAACACCTCGTTGACCATCTTCTCCAGCATGGCATCGGGCATCACGCCGGTGCCATAGGTCTGGACCATCACCGATACCGGCCGGGCGACACCGATGGCATAGGCCACCTGCACCTCGCAGCGCCGGGCCAATTTGGCCTCTACGATGTTCTTGGCTACCCAGCGAGCGGCGTACGCAGCCGACCGGTCTACCTTGGACGGATCCTTGCCGCTAAACGCCCCGCCGCCGTGCCGGGCCATGCCACCGTAAGTGTCTACGATGATCTTGCGGCCGGTCAGCCCCGCGTCCCCATGCGGGCCGCCGATCACGAATCGTCCGGTGGGGTTGATCAGAAATTTGGTTCGCCCGTACTCCACTCGGGCTCCGTCGAGGACCGGCTTGATGACCTCCTCGATGACGGCCTCCCGGATGGTGGAATAGGCCAGCTGCCGCCGACCGTTCCGCTCGGCATGCTGAGTCGAGACCACCACGGTCTTCACCGCAACCGGGCGATCGTCCTCGTATTCCACCGAAACCTGGGACTTACCGTCCGGCCGGAGCCACTCGATGGGCCGGCTCCCGTTGAGTCCCTTACGCACAGCCGCGAGCCGCTCAGCGATTCGGTGGGCAAGCATGATCGGGAGTGGCATTCGCTCCCGGGTCTCATTGGTGGCATAACCGAACATCATGCCCTGATCGCCTGCCCCCTGTTCCTTGTCGGAGCCGGCATCGACCCCCATGGCGATGTCGGGTGACTGCCGATCGATCGAGGTGAGCACGGCGCAGGTTTGTCCATCGAAGCCGAAGGCTGCATCAGTGTAGCCGATGGACTTTACCGTTTCCCGAACCAGGTCGGGGATGTGGACGTAGGTGCGGGTGGTGATCTCTCCGGCCACGACCGCCATTCCAGTGGTGACCAGGGTCTCGCATGCCACTCGCGCGGCCGGATCGTTGGCGAGGATCGCGTCGAGCACGGCGTCAGAGATCTGGTCGGCCACCTTGTCCGGATGGCCCTCCGTCACCGACTCGGAGGTAAATACATGTCGCTTGGAAGCGGCCATGGGCTGGGGTTCCATCTGTGGGAGAGAGAAGGGTTGGCTAGCGCGTTGCCTTGCCGGGGGGCAAACTAGCCACCCGGCCGCGGCCGGGCAATAACGAATGGGGATCGAGCAGGCGCACGTCGAGGAACTCCGCCACCGCCTCCCGGAGGGCTGAGGTCACCTCGTCGGCGCTCGACGCGTCGAGCGCGGCACGGGCCGCCCGCTGGGCCGCCTCCTCCGGCACGGTCCGGACCACCCATTTGACCAGCGGGAGCGCGGGCGGCGACACGCTCAGACGCTCGTACCCCATGCCGATCAGCAGCACGACGCTGAGCGGCTCCGAGGCCATCTCGCCGCAGACGCTCACCGGCAAGCCAGCCTCCTTGCCCACGTCGATGACTCGCTGCAGCTGCCGAACGATCGAGGGATGGTGCGGGGTGAAGCGGTCAGCCAGCCGGGCATTCCCCCGGTCCACCGCCATGGTGTACTGGGTCAGATCGTTGGTGCCCACACTGAAGAAGGCGCTCACCTCGGCAAGCCGATCGGCGATGATACTCGCTGCCGGGGTCTCGATCATTACTCCTACCGGCACCGAGGCTGCCGCCCGTACGCCCTCTCGCGCCAGGGCCTCGGCTTCCTCCAGCATGATGGCTCGAGACTGTAGGACCTCCTCCACCAGCGTGACCAGAGGAAGCATCAACTGGATATCGCGATCGGCCGCAGCCCGGAGCACGGCACGGATCTGGGGCCGGAACACCTCCGGCTCATCCAAGCACACGCGGATGGAGCGCCAGCCGAGGAAGGGATTGGCCTCAGCCGGAGCCTTAAAGGTCGCCGGAAACTTGTCTCCGCCGAGGTCGAACGAGCGAATCACCACCGTGGAATCAGGAAAGGCGTGAGCGACGCGGCGAAAGTAGGCGGTCTGCTCGTCCTCGGTGGGCAGGCTGGCTCGCCCAGTGAGCAGAAATTCGGTGCGTAGCAGGCCCACACCTTGCGCACCCATCCGCACCGCGGGCTCGATCTCCTCCGGCAAGTCCACGTTTCCCATGAGGATGATGGGATGCCCCGAGGGTGTTACCGCGGGCTGCGCCAGAATGCCCTCGAGCTGGAATTCCAGCCGATGCCTTCGGCTCACCTGCGTCTTGGCATCCTGCAGCTCATCGGTGGTGGGCTCGAGGACGATCATTCCGCTCTGGCCATCCAGCAACAGGGTTGTGCCGTTGGGAATCTGCGCCAGCGCGCCACTCGCTCCCATGACGGCGGGAATGCCGAGCGAGTGCGCCAGGATGGCTGCGTGAGCCGTGCGGGTACCTTCCTCGCTCACCAGGCCGACCACGTGCTCCCGATCCAACTGCACGGTGAGCCCGGGAGAGAGCTCGTGGGCAACCACGATGACATGCTCGTCCTGGGGAATCGACCACAGCTCATCTCCCTCTCGCCCCAAGAGGAGATTCAGCATCCGGAGCTGGATGGCATTGAGGTCGGCAAGACGTTCGCGCAGGCGGGCAGCGCCAGACCACAGATTGCGCAGCTCCAGCGCCTTGAACTCATAGGCGGTCTCGGCACTGAGCTGGTTGTTCCGGATCAGGATCTCGACCGAGGCCAGAAATTCCTGGTCCTGGGCCATGAGAATCTGGGCGTCGAAGATCCGGGACTCCTCGGGCCCCGCGCGCTTGAGCACCCGCTCGCCGAGCTCGCGGAGCTGGCCCACGACGTATTCCACGGCGTCGTGCAGCCGCTGGACCTCCGCCTCAACCTGGTCGGGGCGCACGGTGCGGTCCGGTACGTCCGGAAAGTCAAACTGGGCGACCAAAGCCGGCGCGCAGACGACACCGGGCGAGACGCCGATCCCTCGTAGCGTGCGGGACACCCTATTGCTCCCCGAAGCCTTCGGCCACCAGCGCCGCCAGCGCCGCGACCGCTTGCTCCGCGTCCGGGCCATTGGCGCGGATGGTGATGGAGCTGCCGAACTCTGCCGCCAGCATCATCACCCCCATGATGCTCTTACCGTTCACTTCCACACCGTCCTTGAGGAGCTCGATTTCAGCGTCGAAGCTATTCGCCAGCCGCACGATCCGTGCGGCGGGCCGGGCATGCAGGCCATCCTGGTTCACGATGGTCGCCTGTCGCTCGATCACAACCCCGCCCATCGGAAGAACAGCAGGAGGGCCATCGCGAGCAAGGCGAACCGGACCGAAGTCAGGGAGGGTCCAAACCAGCGGGTGACCGCCACCCCGGTGGCGGCAACCGCGAGGGCACCCACCGCTCCAACCGCACCGAACGCCTTGAGGTACCACGCCGCAAGGAGCGGAATGGCGAGCCCGACAGTAAACCCGGCGACCGGACCTACCCAAGCCACTGCCCGCGGGACCCAGGAGCTCGAGATGGCGCTCCCTACCCGCATGCCGGCCTCCAGGCCGGTTCGCAGCGACCAGATACCGGTGGCCAGTCGCGCCACGTTGTAGGCGATCAGAAAACCCGCGATGGCCCACCATCCGCCACCGAGCACCGTCGCGGCGAGCACCGCACCCAGCAAGGCCGGCAGCAGACCCGCCCAGAACAGCTGATCGCCCAGAGCTCCGAGCGGGCTGCACAGCGCCGTGCGCAGCCGAGCGATCTGCGGGCCGGGCACGGCCTCGTACTCCGCCCGAGCGGTGGCACCGAGCGCCAACCCCGCGAGATTCGGGTTGCAATTGAAGAACTCGCTGGAGCGCACCACGGCCTCGCCGTGACGCACCGGGTCGACCGTCTTGAGATCTTCCAGCAGCGGCTCTGCCGCGTACCCCATCCCGACACCGAGCATGCGCTCGTAGTTCCAGGTGCCTTGCACCGCGAATAGCCGCAACAGCGCCCGCCACCGTCCAGTCATCGGAGCACGACCAGCAAGATGCCGACGACCAGCCCGGCCACCATCCACTTGAGCCGGGTTCCCCGCCCAGCGCTTCGAACGGCGCCACCGATGATGGCCGCGAGGGCCGACCCGATGGCGACCAGGGTGAGGCCCACCGCCGTGCGGCGATCGAGGTGCACGAACTGCGCGATGCTCCATGCGAGCACCAGGCCCAGCACGGTCAGCGCCGCGCCGCGGGCGGCGTCCCGCAGCAGCCCACCGTATTGCAGCCGCCGAATGGCGCGGCTCTCGCCTGCGGCGAGCGCCGCCGCGTGTCGTTGAATCGCCCGTGCATTCGAGCGCCGGACCATCATCAGACTCCAGCCCCCCAGTGCGGCGAGCAGTAATCCCAGCGCTGCGCTGATGCCGAGGCCGAGCTCCCAGGGCGCACCCGAGGCCAAGGCAGTCGCCGCGACGGTGGCGGGACCGTAGTCGGGGTAGCGCACCGCTCCGATCGGGAGCACATCCAGCGCGAAGAGCTCGAACAGAACGCCGACTCTGAGTCCTGCCTCCACGTCGCCGGTTAAGAGGCCGGCTACCGCGCCGGCCACCACCGGCCGTGCGATCATGACCTGGGGCACGCTGACCAGATCGAGCGCCACCGCCGTACCCCAGACGATGAGCAGCAGCGTGGCGTAGAGAGGAAGCTCGCTCATCCGAGCGCCCGCAGGCTGACGGGCGGGGTGGTGGGCAGATCCTGCGCGGTGATATCGGCGCCTTTGGCCTCGAGCGCCTCCAGACTTCGAAGCTCCTCGTCGGTCAGATACAGGTAGGGCAGTCGCTCACGCCGGCCAGCCCGGTGGTGGATCCCTCCCAGATTGATGTGGTGCACCGTGACGGGGTCAGCGGAATAGAGCGCGGCCATCGTCTCCACGTCACCGGTGAGCAGGAGCCCGCGCCGCCCGTTGCCCTGCCACTCGGCGAGGTGGGCCGACGCCTCGGCCACGCTGACGAAGCGGACCTCGATGTTGGGGGTGACGGACATCCGGTAGAGATCCTGCTCCCACTCGCTGGCCGAGACCTGATCGTCCACCAAAATGATCTGGTCGATGCCCAGCGGCTGTCCCCACCCCAGCACCACCTGGCCGTGGAGCAGCCGGTCGTCCACCCGGCAGAGGACAATGGCCATCAGGGGACCCGAATCGCCCGTTCGCCCGCCGTCGCCGCCCGGGCGGCCGCCTCTTCCGGCGACAGCGAGCGGTGAAAGACGAAGTCCACCAGCATGGCCAGGTTCACACCGGTCACGACCTTCACACCGGATGCCGTACGGAGGCGGTTGAGCACCGCAAAGAGGCAGGACCCGCTCGCCATATCTACGAACACCAGCGTCGGTCGACTATCCACCGCCTCGAGAACGCGCTGCTCCAGTGAGCCCCGATCGCAATCGGCGTTGGACACCGGCGTCAGCGCGCCGGTAACGCCGCTGATCGATTCCGCCGCCTCGATCAGGGCCCGCGCGAGCTTGCCGTGACAGACGACCACACCCTGCAATTCCTCACTCATAGTCTTCCTGAAGATATTCCTTTACCCCACGCTGCTCCTTCATCCGCTTGATAAGCCGAGCATTGAACGCGGCCGCGACGTCGACGCCCGAGTAGCGCAGCAGATGCATCATGGCGACCACTTCCGAGATGACAGTGATGTTCTTGCCAGGATTGAGCGGGACGCACACGCGCGGCACCGGCACATCCAGGATCAGGGTCTCCTCCCTGGTCAGCCCGGTGCGGTCGGCATCCTTGGCAGTCTCCCAGTCTTCCAGCTGAACGACAACCTCGATGCGCTTCTGTTGCCGGACAGCGCGCACCCCGAACAGAGCCGGGATGTCGATCAGGCCGATGCCGCGAATCTCCATGTGATGTGCGGCCAGCTCGTGACCCCGGCCGATCAGGACGTCGTTACCCCGCCGGGTCACCTGCACCACGTCATCGGCCACCAGACGGTGGCCTCGCTCGACCAGGTCGAGCACACACTCACTTTTCCCGATCCCCGACCGGCCGACGAACAGTAAGCCCACACCATAGACGTCGGCCAACGATCCATGGAGCGTGGTCCGCGGCGCGAAGGCCTCCTCCACAATCGGCTTGATGCGTCGATAGAACTCCGCTGTCTTGAGCTTGGTGCGCATCAGTGGGACGTTATGATTGCGGGCGAGGTCGAGCAGCTCGCTGGGGATCTCTTGTCCCTTGGTGACGAAGATGCAGGGCAGGTCGAAGCTGAAGAAATTGGCTAGTGATTGCTGCCGCTGTTCCGGCGACAGCGAGCGCAGATAGGTGATCTCGGTTTCACCGAAGACGTGCAGCCGGTTGGGCGCGAAGCGCCCGGTGTATCCCGCAAGGGCCAGCCCGGGGCTCGCCACCTCGGCGTCGGGCAGTTGGCGGTCGAGTCCCAGCTCACCGGTGAGGGCCTCGAGCTGGAGCGGGTCGCCCCGCCGGGAGAGAAAATCGCGCAGCCGGAGCATCAGAGTGGCTCGGCCTCCGATGGCCGGGAGCGCCGGGGCCGCGCCGACGCCCGCTCCAATTGTCGGCGGAGCTTCTCCTCGGCTCGATCGAGGGCAGTCCGATGGTCCGCTCCCTCTCCCTTGGCGACCAGCACCTCGCCTCGCGCAACATGCAGCCGGAGCTCCGCTGTCTGCTGGATCCCATCGGTGTCGAATACCACCGTGGTCTCCATGGGCCGTTGGGCGATGCCTCCCAGGCGCTCGACGACCGCAACCGCCCGCTCTCGAAGGGCGGCGGAAATTTCGCAATGACGGGCGGTGATGGTCGTCTGCATGATCATTCCTCCTGGTCCGGCTTCACGCCGGGCCCGATATGATGTCGTGGAGATGGTCCGCTGTGGCGTTGGCGGCGCGCTCCCAGGTCAGGCTTTCGGCAAAGCAGCGTGCCGCCCGCCCGAGCTGAGCCACCAGCTGAGGTGAACCCGCCAATTCCAGCATCCGTTCAGCCAGCGCATCAACATCGCCGTGGGGCACGAGATAGCCGGTCTCGCCGTGCCGTACCGAGTCCCGCAGGCCCGGACTGTCCGAAGCGAGCGAGGGCGTGCCGCACGCGGCCGCTTCGACGATGGTGATGCCCCACCCCTCCTTGGGCGAGGGGAACAGATTGGCCCATGCCTGACGCAGCAGCGTCATCTTCTCCGCCTCCGTCACGAACCCATGAAACCTCACCGCGCTGCTGAGATCAAGCTCCGCGGCAAGCGCCTCCAGTTCGGCGCGATAATCGCCGGTACCCGCGATATCGAGCTGCAGGTCCGGACGGGTACGGCGGGCGTGAGCCAGGGCTCGGAGAGCGAGCCCTATTCCTTTATACCGCTTGAGCCTTCCAACGTACAAGAATCGCGGCGCAGCCGCACGGCGGCCGACGGGGTCGGGCGTATAGTGGGCACTGTCCACGCCCGGATGAATCACTCGCACGCGCTCGGTCGGGACGCCTCGGGCCACGAGATCATCCCTGGTACTCTCACTGATGGCATGAAATGTCGCCCGTCGATACGCCCTGGCCAGTGGCCGCTCGGCCAGCCATACGCTCGCCGCGATGGGCCACGAGGCCTCCTGGAACGCCGTCGCGCCAAAGAGGTGAGGAACTATGGCATAGAAGGGGAGCTCCGTGCTCCCGGCGAGGAACAGGGGGAGTTTGTTGATATCCTCCACCAGGACGTCCGGTCGCTCGGCCCGAAGCGCCCGCCGTACCGCGCTCCGGCCAAGCAGCGCGAAGGTGTTCCGGTCGCCAGCCCGGTGGACTTCGATGCCGTCGATGCTGGAATCGCTGGCCGCTCCCTTCCAGCCGGAGCAGACCAGGCGAACCCGATGACCGCCGGCCGCGAGTCGGCCGAATATCTCGAACAGGTGGATCTCGGCCCCGCCCGCATGGGGATTCTCCCGATCCTGCCAGTTGACCAGCAGGATGTTCATCGAGTCCCGCTCCGCTGACTCACAACCGGCCCAGGGTCCGGGCAATCCCGTCCAGCACCCCGTTCACGAACCCCGGCGCACGCGACCCGCCGAACCAATGCGCCAGTCTCACCGCTTCGTCGATCGCGACTTTGGGCGGCACCTCACCGAGCTGGAGCTCATGGATCCCGAGCCGTAGGATGTTGCGTTCGACGACCGCCATGCGGTTCATGCGCCAATGTTCCGAAGCCCGCGCGGCTTCGGCGTCCAGGGCGGGGAGCTCGGCGACGACGGCAGTGGCCAGGGCCTCGGCGCGATCCAGGATCTGGGGCTCCGGGCCAGTGAGGCGGGAAAGCCCTCTCAGGACCTGCGGCAACGGCGGCTCGCCTTGAATCTCCCAGGCATAGAGCAATTGGAGCGCGCGCGCACGACCCTTGGTCTCAAGCCGGAGCACGCTGGTCCCGCAATTGGGCGATCACATCGGCCGTCTGCAGCGCCGCAGCCGCGGCCTCATGTCCCTTGTTGCCCGCGCTGCCACCGGCACGGTCCAGCGCCTGCTGGAAGGTGTCCACCGTGAGCACCCCAAATCCGACCGGCAAGGCATACCGAACCGCCACGGCATTGAGCCCACGAGCGGCCTCGCCGGCGACATACTCGAAGTGCGGGGTCTCACCCCGAATGACCGCGCCGAGCGCGACCAG
>Ga0075433_10004530_pt1 | contig 10839 bp, 8 predicted proteins | sample RhiMethybrSRZTD2_FD_75299 | JGI IMG/M metagenome (GOLD analysis project Ga0075433, IMG submission 75299) | Populus rhizosphere microbial communities from Tennessee, USA - Rhizosphere MetaG P. TD hybrid SRZTD2 | ecosystem: Host-associated > Plants > Roots > Rhizosphere > Soil | place: USA... | reverse complement strand
GGCCTGTCCGCCGCCCAGCTCCGTGACTACTACCACGGGTTCGCCAACGCGACGCTGTGGCCGCTGCTCCACGATGCGATCGAGAAACCACGCTTTGAGCGCGCCTGGTGGCAGAGCTACCGGCAGGTGAACGCCGCCTTCGCCGACCAGGCGCTGGGCGCGCTCGGTGAGCGGCCGGGCGCGCTCGCGTGGGTTCACGACTACCACCTCATGCTCGTTCCCGGGCTGATCAGGGAACGGCTGCCCGATCAGCCCGTCGGGTTCTTCCTGCACGTGCCCTGGCCGTCGCCGGATATCTTCGCCCGCCTGCCGTGGCGGCAGGAGATCCTGCTCGGGCTGCTCGGCGCGGACGTCGTGTCCTTCCACACCGACCGCTACCGCAGGAACTTCGTCCAGGCGTGTGCGCGCCTGCTGGTCGGCACCGGCGTCGAGGTGACCGGCTCGGCGATCAAACTGCCGGACCAGCGGGTGGTGTCGACGGCGAGCGCGCCGATCTCCATCGACGCGGCCGAGTTCACCCGCCTCGCCCACGACGAGGAGACCGGCCGGGAGATCCAGGCGCTGCGCCAGCAGTTCGCCGGCCGGGCCCTGCTGCTCGGCGTGGACCGGCTCGACTACACCAAGGGCATCGTCGAGCGGCTGCTGGCCGTGGAGATGCTGCTTGAGCGGCACGCGGACCTGCGCAGCAAGCTCGCGTTCGTGCAGGTTGCCGTGCCCAGCCGCGACGATGTGCGGGAGTACCGCAACCTGCGCGCCACGGTGGAACGCCACATCGGCCGGATCAACGGCCAGTTCACCGAGCCCGGCTCCGATGTGCCGGTGCATTACCTGTACCGGGGACTGCCGCAGGAGCAGCTCGCCGCCTACTACGCGTTCGCCGCCACCCTGCTCGTCACTCCACTCATCGACGGGATGAACCTCGTCGCCAAGGAGTACGTCACCGTCCAGCAGGCCCGCCGCGGCAGCGGGTCGCTCGTCCTGTCCGAGTTCACCGGCGCCGCCGACGAGCTGCGCGAGGCCGTGCCGTGCAACCCGTTCGACGTCGAGGGCCTGTCCCAGCGCATCGAGCAGGCACTCCGGCTCCCGAGTGACGCCCGCCGCGCGGCGCTGGCCGCCATGGCCCGGCACGTCCGCGGCCACGACGTGCACCGGTGGGTGGCCGGGCAGCTCGCGGGCATCGCATCCCGCGGCACAGCCCCGTGAGCACGGCCCTCGGGACGAGCACTAACTCGAAGGTGCGCAAGGCGACCTGGGTTACCGGCACGGGCGATGCCCGGCATGGTGCTCCGGCCGCCGTTGCCCGCGCCGCCGCGGCGAGATCACGCACAGCTGAAGCCAGCCAAGCGTCCGCAAGCCCGCACGCCCCCCCGGCACGGTCGGCCCCGGCAGCCGGAGCCAACACCGTCAGCCGTCACCGAATCGACGCCATTCCTCTGCCGGGCCGGTGCTCAGCCGATGCCAGGACAGTAGGGGACAGCGGGCGATGCCGCATCGTCAGAACTATGTAGCTGGATATGTATTCGCTCAGCGGCCGTGACCAGCCCGGAAGGCCCGGACAGGGCTGGGCGCCGGTCCCCGCACCCTCGCAAGCGCCGTCTGCGGTCCGCCCGCTGATGTGCTCATTCTTCTTCGGTGGGCTCGCCCGGGGCTATCGTTGGGATGACCAAGGATGCTGCGCGCCGGAATCAGCTAAGGGGAACGAGAAGATTCCGACCAATCTGCCCCACGAACAAAATAGTTTCGTCGGCCGTGAGCGCGAGCTCCACCAGTTGCACCGGCTGGTGGGCGTGACGCGTGCGCTGACGCTTTGCGGGGCCGGGGGGATCGGGAAGACCAGGCTGGCTCTGCAGGTGGGTGCCGCGGTAGCGGATGAATTCCCCGACGGGGCGTGGTTTGTCGAGCTGGGTGATCTGCGGCAGCCCGATCTCGTTGTCTCGCGTGTGGCGTCCGCCGTCGGCGTCGGAGAGGAGCCCGGCCGGCCACTGCTTGAGACGCTCACCGACGCGCTGCGGCCCCGCCGGCTGCTCCTGACGCTCGACAACTGCGAGCACCTGATCGATGCGTGCGCGCGGCTTTGCCAGCGCCTGCTGGCCAGCTCGCCGGACCTGCGCGTGATAGCGACCAGCCGTGAGCCACTGCACGTGGCGGCCGAGACGGTGTGGCAGGTGCAGCCGCTCTCGGTCGCACCCGGCGGCGCTGCCACCGCTCCCGGGGACGCATTCCGGTATGAGGCGATCCGCCTGTTCGTCACCCGGGCCGCCGCGTCGCTTCCCGGTTTTGCCCTTACCCCGGCCAACGCGGCGGCCGTCGCGGCGGTCTGCCGCGCGCTGGACGGGGTGCCGCTGGCGATTGAGCTGGCAGCCGCCCGGGTCCGGACGCTGTCGGTGGAGCAGATCGCCGCGCGGCTGGCCGACCGCTTCGGGCTGCTCACTACCGGGAACCGGACCGCGCCACCTCGCCAGCGCACCCTGCGCGCCGCGATGGACTGGAGCTACGAGCTCCTCAGCGCTTCCGAGCAGGTGCTGCTGCGGCGGCTTTCGGTCTTCGTCGGCTGGTCGCTCGAGATGGCTGAACAGGTATGCTCCGATGACGACATCCCGGCCAGCGACGTTCTTGACCTGCTCGACTCGCTGATGGACAAGTCGCTGGCGGTGCGTGAGCCCGAAGTGCTCGGCCAAGCGCGCTACCGGCTGATCGACACCATCCGCGAGTACGCGGCGGTGCGGCTCGCGGACGCCGGCGAGACCGCCGCCTTCCAGCACAGGCTCCGCGACTACACCGTGACGCTGGCGGAGCACAACCTGGCGATCGGTATGGCGCGGGTCGCCGCGCCGTGGTCGGCACGCGTCGACGTCTTCCGCCGGTACGACGTCGACGGCGGCAACGTGGCGCAGGTGCTGGGCCATTGCCTGGCGGAAGGCGACGCGGAGACGGGACTGCGGCTCTGTACCGCGGTCCGGCCGTGCTGGATCGTGCGCGGCACCTTCACCGAGGGTGGCGAATGGCTGGATTCCCTGCTCGCGATCGATGCACCCGCCGATTCCCCGCGGGTCCGGGGCGCCGCCCTGGTGGGGCGCGCGCAGCTCGCCCTGCCCAGTTCCTCGGCCCTGGCCAAGTCCTGGGCCGAGGCAGGGCTGGAGCTGTGCCGCGCCGCCGGGGACACGTGGTGGACGGCGGCCGCGCTCAACCTTCTCAGCGAGATCGCCCTGCACACGGGGCGCACGGACGAGGCGGCGTCGGCCGCCGACGAAGCGCTGTCGATCGCTCAGGCAGCCGGCGATGGCTGGAACGAGGGATACGCGCTGGGCAACCGGGCGGCGATCGCGGGGCTGCTCGGCAGACTGCGGGAGGCGGAGCAGCTGACGAAGTCCACGATCAGCATCATGCGCCGCATCGACCAGCAGTGGGGGGTCGCCCGGGCGCTGCTCGGACTCGGTGACCTGGCGCGGCTGCGTGGCGATCCCGGCGGCGCGCACTCCCGGTACCTGGAGGCACTGGCCATCCTGCGAGATATCGACGCCCGTCCCGACATGGCGCGCTGCCTGGCCGGGCTGGCGCGGGTGGCCATGGACCTGGGCTCCATGGGGCAGGCGAGGCAGCACCTCGCCGAGAGCATCCGCCTCAGTCATTCCACCGGCTCACGCATCGGCGTGGCGCGGGGGCTCGAGGCCTTCGCGTCCCTGGCCGTCCGGGAGGACCGGCCGGAGCTGGCGGTGCAGCTGACCGCGGCGGCGACCGCGCTGCGTGAGGCCGCCGGGTATCCCGAGCTGGACGGCGCACGCCGGGAGCGGTACCTGGCTCCGGCGCGCCGCCTCCTCGGGAAGCCGGCCGTCGAGCGCCTGTGGGCGCAGGGCCGGGCGCTGAGCAGCGAGGCTGCGGTCGCGCTGGCGCTGGACGAGCCCCAGGCGGCATCTGGCGACGCCGTCACGCTGGCCGTTGTCGGGGACTATGAGGTGGCAGCGGCGCTGCCCGCCACGCTGACGCCGCGGGAACGCCAGGTCGCAGCGCTGGTCGCGGCTGGCCGCAGCAACAAGTCCATTGCGGAGGAGCTCTTCATCAGCCCAGCCACGGCCGCCCGGCACGTTGCCAACATCCTGGGCAAGCTTGGGTTCTCCTCGCGCGCGCAGATCGCCGCCTGGGCCGCGGACAACCAGGTCGATCGCGCTGGCCCGATGGGCAACTCGGCTGGAGGCACCGGCTGACAGCGCCCGGGTGATGACGGCTGGCTCTGCCCGGCGGCCCTGATGGCGTGCGAACGTCACTGGATCTCAGGCATAACGCGCCGCGCGCAGGGGGAGGGCGGCATGTGGAGGTGGCGCGTGGAGCGGATGAGCACGCTCGATGCGGGGTTCTTCTTCGTCGAGCACAGGAACGTGCCGATGCATCTTGGCTCGCTCGTGGTGTTCGAGGGCCCCGCGCCCGCCTACCGGGATCTGGTCGAGCTGTTCGCCGCGAAGCTGCCGAGGGTGCCGCGCTACCGCCAGGTCGTGCGGACCGTGCCGATGCACGTCTTCCGCCCGGCCTGGACGGACGACGAGAACTTCGAGATCGGCTATCACATGCGGCATGCCGCCGTGCCGAAGCCAGGGAAAGCCCGGCAGTTGCGCCATCTGGCAGGGCAGATCTTCGCGCAGCGGCTCGACCGCGAAAGGCCGCTGTGGGAAGCGTGGTTTCTGGAGGGCATCGAGGCCGGCCGCTGGGCGCTGCTCTCGAAGGTCCACCACTGCATGGTGGATGGCATCGGCGGCACCGATCTCATGACCGCCGTGTTCGACCTCAGCCCCGATGCCGCGCGGGTGACGCCTGACTCCTGGAACCCGCGGCCCGGGCCATCAGTGGTCGGCCTGGTCGCGACCGGCGCCCGCGATGCCGTGACCTGGCCGCTGCGGCAGCTCGCGGACGCGCCCGGCTTCGTGCAAGGGCGCCTGCGGAGCCGCGCCGACGTCATGAGGTTCGGCCGTGGCCTGGGCGGCAGCGCCCGGCGGCTGACGGCGCCCTCGGCGAGTTCCCTGAACGGCCCGATCGGACCGCACCGCCGACTACAGCGCCGCGCCGGACCTCGACGTCCTGACCAAGGGCATCCGCCGCGGTCTGGCGGAACTTCAGGCGCAGTCCGCCACCCGGCGCACCGCCCCGGCGAGACGCCGCGCCCGGTCATAGCGGGCCCACGCCGGGGGAAACTGGGGGTAGGCCCCACACGCCGGGCCGGGGGCGGCACCGGCGGCGGTGGGCCTGGGAGGTACGCGTGGGTCCTGAAACGGTGCCGGGGAGACCCCGCCGCCCACGGGTCGGCCTCGTGCTTGGCGCGGGCGGGGTGCTCGGGGCGGCCTGGATGACCGGTGCGCTGCCGGCGGTGCAGGAGCGCCTGCCGTGCCCGCTCGCCGCCGTCGACCTGATCCTCGGGACCAGCGCGGGCAGCGTTCTCGCCGCCGCGCTGCGCTGCGGGACCAGCATCGATGAGATGATCGCCCACCAGCGGGGGGAGGCCGTCGGCGTGCTGGCGGACGCCGGGGTGGGTGATGTCGCCGACGGGCCGTGGCCCCCGCCTCCGGGACTGCGGGTAGGTTCGCCCCGGCTGCTGATGACCTCGCTGGTGATGCCGCACCGGGTGCATCCGGGAGTCGGCGCCAGCGCCTGGGTGCTGCGCGGCCGGGGGAGTCACCGGGCCCTGAGCGAGATGGTCCATGCGCTGCACGCCCATGCATACGGCCACGCCGTGCCCCACGGATCGTCGGCCAACTGGGTCGGCGGCGGACGGACCTGGATCGTCGCCGTCGACTACGACCGCGGCCGGCGGGTGTTCTTCGGCCGGCCGGGCGCGCCTCGGGCCGCGCTGGCCGATGCCGTGGTCGCCTCGTGCTCCATCCCCGGCTGGTACGAACCGGCCGTGATCGGCGGCCGCCGTTACGTGGACGGCGGTGTACGCTCGCCGACCTCGCTGGGCGCGCTGGCGCGGGCCGGGGTGGACGAGGTTGTCGTGCTCGCCCCGATGGCCAGTACCGCGCCCGGGCGATTGCCCCGCAACCCGCTCGAGCGGCTGGAACGGCGCCTGCGGGGGCTGATCACCATGGCGCTGCTGCGGGAGGTCCGGGCGCTGCGCTCGGCGGGCATCCGGGTCACCGTGCTCACACCGGGCCCGGAGGACCTGGCGGTCATGGGCGTGAACCTGATGGACCCGCGGCGCCGCCGGATGGTGCTGGAGACGTCCCTGACGACATCGGCGGATGCGCTCGCCCGCGCGCCGCGGCACCGGCCGCGGGTCGCCTGAGATGCCGGGCCGCCCGGCGCCAGTCGTTAAGCATCGGCGAGTGCCGGGGGGAGCCCGACGCGGAGCAGCGCCGCGACGTCCTCCGGGCGCAGGCGGTCGATGAGACCGAGCGCGGCGCAGTTGGCCCGGAGCTGCCGCACGCTCGTGGCCCCGAACAGCACGCTGGTGACGGCGGGGTTGGTGAGGGGGAACGCCAGCGCCAGCGCGGCCGCCGTCGTGTCCAGCCTGGCGGCCATCCCGGCGAGCTGGTCCGCCGCCGCGACCGCCGGGGCGAACCGCGGTTCGCCGAGCATGCCGGCGACGCGGCCCGTCGCGGGAGCCGACCGGTACTTGCCGGTGAGCACCCCGCCCGCCAGGCAGAACGAGGCGATGAGACCGGCGCCGGCCGCCATGACCGCCTGGGTCATCGTGGGGTCCTCGACCCAGGACCGCTGCACGAGGCTGTAGGGCAGCTGGACCGCGCACGGCGACGCGATCCCCTGGCTGGCGGCAGCCTCGATCGCCTGGGCGCAACGGCCGGCGGGCCAGTTCACCAACCCCCAGGCGCGGGCCTTCCCGGCCGTGACGAGCCCGCCGACGGCGGCGACCAGGTCGGCGACCTCCAGCGCCGCCGGAGGCGGGTTCGCATAGATCAGGTCGACGTGGTCGAAGCGCATGCGCCGCAGGGAAGCGTCCAGCTCCGCCGCGGCGCTCTGCTCCGGCCAGAACTCCCACCACAGCTTGTTGGCCACGACCGCCTCGTCGCGCCGCACGCCTGACCCGCGGAACAGCTCACCGAACAGCACCTCGGAGTATCCCGTCGGGATGGGAGCCTTGCCCGTCTCGTCGTTGTAGCGGGCATCGTCGAAGAAGTTGATGCCCTCGTCGCGGGCGGCACGCATGATGGCGATCCCGGTCTCGGCCGGCAGGCGCTCGAACGTGCGCCACGAGCCGAGCGACAGCGCCGACACGTCCATGCCGGATGAGCCGAGCGGCCGGACGCTCAGGTAAGCGGCTGGCATTCGGGCTCCCTTCGGCGGCGTGGGCCACGCCGCGCCGTGGCCACATGTTGCCACGCCCGGTGCCGCGTTGCCTGCGGCGTCCCGGCGCCGGGGTTCGGCGGCTGGCATGATTGAGCACATGACCGTCGTGAAGATCAACGCCATCACGGTGCCGGCCGAGAGCGGGGACGAGCTTGCGCACCGGTTCGCCGCCCGGGCGGGCGCGGTCGATGACCAGGACGGTTTCGAAGGCTTCGAGCTACTCAAGCCGACCGACGAGCGCACGACCTGGCTGGTGGTGACCCGGTGGCGGGACGACGCGAGCTTCCAGGCGTGGCTGAACTCGCCGGCGTTCGGGCACGGCCATCGCGCCGCAGCCGAGCGTGGCGGCGGCGCGGCGCAAAGGCCGGTCGGTGTCAGCAGCGAGCTGTGGTCCTACGAGGTCGCCGGGGGTTCGGCCGGGCGAGGTTGATCCGCCGGGCGTACCGGCTGAGCGCTGTGCGGCGGGCGGATGCCCGCCGGGGATGGACGGGTGAGTTTGCTGCGTGAGGTCGCCGTGTCGCCGCTGGACGCCGCCGAGCTTGAGCCGATCATCGGCCCCGAGCGGTACACGCGGCTGCTCGCGGAGGCCACCATGTTCCGCGAACGGCTCGGCCGGCGGACCATCTGGAACGTCAGTTCCACCGCGGTCGGTGGCGGGGTCGCCGAGATGCTGCGGGTGCTGGCGGGATACACCGCGGGCCTGGGGATCGCCATCCGCTGGACCGTGATCGGCGGTGACCCGGAATTCTTCGCGATCACCAAGCGGCTGCACAACCAGATTCACGGCGAGGTGGGCAGCGCCGGGCCGGTCGGCCCGGCCGACGCCGGCCACTACGAGCAGGTGCTCGCCGCGAACGCGGATGAGCTGCTGAGGCTGGTGCGGCCCGGCGACGTCGTCCTGCTGCATGATCCGCAGACGGCGGGCCTGGTGCCGGCCCTGATCCGGGCCGGTGCCAGCGTCGTCTGGCGCTGTCACATCGGCGTGGACTGGCAGAATGACGTGACCCGCGCGGCGTGGGATTTCCTCCGGCCGTACCTGGCGCCCGCCAACGGCTACGTCTTCACCCGGCGGCAGTACGTTCCGGCGTGGGTTCCGGGTGCGCTCACCCGGATCATCCCCCCGTCCATCGACCCGTACTCCGCGAAGAACGAGGAGCTTGGGGCGGAGACCGTGGCGGCGATCCTGGCCACCATCGGCGTCCTGTCCGGCGGCCCGCCGCCGGTCCCGGGGCGGTTCACGCGCCACGACCGAACGAGCGGCGAGGTCACCCGCGTCGCGAGGGTGACCGGCGAGACCAGGCCCGGCCCGGCCGACCCGGTCGTCGTGCAGGTCTCGCGCTGGGACAGGCTCAAGGACATGCCCGGCGTCATGCGCGGCTTCGCCGAGCATGTGGCACCCGGCGGGGACGGGTACCTGATCCTTGCCGGGCCCGAGGTCAGCGGGGTGGCCGACGACCCGGAAGGAGGCCAGGTTCTCGCCGAGTGCGTGGCGCTGTGGCAGAGCCTGCCCGCCGCGGCCCGGGCGCGAGTGCTGCTCGTCACCCTGCCCCTCGATGACGTCGAGGAGAACGCCGCAATGATCAATGCGATCCAGCGGCATGCGAGCGTAATCGTGCAAAAAAGCCTCGCCGAAGGTTTCGGGCTCACGGTCGCGGAGGGCATGTGGAAGGGGCGCCCTGTGGTCGGCTCGGCCGTCGGCGGGATCTTGGACCAGATCACCGACGGCACGGGCCTCCTGGTGCGCGACCCGGCCGACCTGGCCGCGTTCGGGTCACAGGTACGGTGGCTGCTCGACCACCCTGGCGAAGCCGAGCGCATGGGCCGTGCGGGACAGGAACACGTCCGGGAGCACTACCTCGGCGACCGGCACCTGCTCCAGTACGCGAACCTCTTCGGGTCGGTGCTCGGCGGGTAGGGGCGCAGTGCGTCCGGCAGAGGAGTCCGCCCGGGCAGAAAGGCGACCGTAATGGAGCAGCAGCAAGAGGCGGGCCCGCTGGGCCCGGGCGTCGCGGTCACCCACATTCTCGTGGTGGCGGACCCGGCCCGGTCCAGGGATTTCTGGGTGAACGTGCTCGGCGCGGAACCGTACCGCGAGTACGGAGGGACCAGCGTGGTGCTGCGTTTCGCCGGCACGTGGCTGCTCCTCGTCACCGGGGGCGGGCCGACCGCCGACAAGCCCGGCGTGGTCTTCACGCCACCGACCGACCCGGATCAGGTCAGCCATGCGATGACGTTGCGGGTCGCTGACTGCCGGGCGACCTATGAGGCGCTGCGGGCGCGGGGGGCCGACTTCCTCACGGCGCCGCATGACTGGGGCGCCGAGATCCGCTGCTTCCTGCGCGACCCGGACGGCCACCTGGTGGAACTCAGCCAGGCCGCGGGCGGCTGAGCACGGCGTTTCCACGACTGCCGGCAACGGACGCAGCTAGCGGTGCGGTGATCCTGGCGCGATGCCGCCGACGACCGTCTCCGCGAGCCGCCCCGCCAGATCGGGGGGAGGCATGATCGAGCTGCCCGGCGGGCTGAAGAGAACCCGCGGCAGGATCTGGCCGTGGATCGCGCCGACGACCAGCGTCACGGCCGCATCGACGTCGGCCTCCTCGTGGATGCGGCCCAGCTGCTGCTCGGCGCGCAGGTAGGCGGTAAGGATGCCCGGCAGCCCGCCGGGGCGATCCGCGCCAGCCTCGCCGCCTGGTGCCGCCTGCCCGCCCGCCGCGTCGCCGCTTGCCGCCGCGTCGCCGGCGAACGCGGCATCTCCGCCGACCATCGCATGGAACCGCTTGAGTACCTTCGGCTGTGCGAGCAGCCCGGCGAAGGCCGGAACCACCCGCGCCAGCGCCCCGATACCGATGTCGATGAACTGCCGTAGGTTCTCCGCCACGGTCCCGGTCCCGGCTGGTGGCATCGGGGGCATGCCTTCCATGACGGTGGCCACGTGCGCGAGCAGGGCGTGGGCGAGCAGGTCCTCTTTGTCCTCGAAGTAGTTGTAGAGCACGCCGTCGGCGACCTGGGCCTCCCGGGAGATGTCACGCACGCCCAGCCCGGCGCTGCCCCGCTCGTCGATCAGCCGCGCCGCGGTGGTGATGAGATAGTCGCGCAGGTTCTGGCCGTCGCCGTCGCCGTCGCGAAGGACGGCTGGCTTCCTAGGTGACATCGCGCCTGAGAGCCTTGCCGAACGTCGTCGCCGGGCGCCGGACGTCGATCTCCGCCATCTGAGTCCTCCGTGAACGAGGCTTCATGAATATTAGTTCATGAAGATTCGTTCAGCATACATCACGGAAGCCGGGCGGGGCAACCGGCGCCGGGAGCGAGCCCGGCGCCTCAGATCTGGGGCACGGTGGCCAGGGCGGGCCGTGCCAGCGAGAAGCGCTGACGGCCGATGCTGGTGTCCTTGCCCAGCGCCAGGTCAGCCAGCATTTCGCCGAGCAGCGGCCCGAACTTGAAGGCGTGACCCGAACATCCGGCACCCACGACGACGGGTCCCTCGCGGTCGAGCACGAAGTCCTCGTCGGCGGTCATCGTGTACAGGCAGGTCTCTGGCCCGAGCCG
>Ga0075433_10004528_pt1 | contig 10841 bp, 5 predicted proteins | sample RhiMethybrSRZTD2_FD_75299 | JGI IMG/M metagenome (GOLD analysis project Ga0075433, IMG submission 75299) | Populus rhizosphere microbial communities from Tennessee, USA - Rhizosphere MetaG P. TD hybrid SRZTD2 | ecosystem: Host-associated > Plants > Roots > Rhizosphere > Soil | place: USA... | reverse complement strand
CGCGCCGAGCTCGCCCCCACGCTGGCCCCGCGCCTGGACGCGGGCGAGCGGCGCGACCGCCTGCGGCGGCTCAAGCAGGCACAGGAGCTCGGCATCATCTGGCGCATGCTGCTCGCGGTGACCGACGCGGAGCGCTTCTCGCTCGAGATGACCGCGCTGGCCGAGGCCGCCCTCGCGGTGGCGTGGACCCTGGCTCTCGGCGAGACCGCGGAGATCTTCGGCGTGCCGCGCGACCGGCGCGGCCGCTTCGTGCCCGCGGCGATCATCGGCCTCGGCAAGCTCGGCGGGCGCGAGCTCACCACCGGCTCCGACCTCGACCTGTTCGTGGTCTACGGCGGCGACGGGACCACCGATGGCCCGCAGCGGGTCGAGGCCCACGTCTTCTACGACCGCGCGGTGGAGACGCTCTCCGGCCTGCTCGGCGACATCACCGCCGCGGGAGTGGCGTTCGCGGTGGATCTGCGCCTGCGGCCCGGGTCCAAGGGCAGCGGCTTCGCCTCCGCGGCGGAGGCTCTCGAGCGCTACTACCGCGAGTGGGCCGATCCGTGGGAGCGACAGACCCTGACCCGCGCGCGGCTGGTGGGCGGCGATCCGCGCCTCGGCCGCGAGGTGCGCCGGACGATCCGCGGCCTGCTCTACGGGCCCACCGCGCCGCCGCCCGACTTTGCGGAGATGCGCGCCCTTCGTGCGCGCATGGAGCGCGAGCTGGGCAAGGAGACTCCGGGCCGCTTCCACGTGAAGTTCGGCCGCGGCGGTCTGGTGGACGTGGAGTTCATCACCCAGGCGCTCCAGATGCAGCACGGGGCGCGCCACCCGGGCGTGCGCCGGCCCAACACCCTGGCCGCCATCCGCGGGATCGCGGCCGCGGACCTGCTGCCCGCCGCGGAGTGCGGGACCCTGGCCGAGCAGTACCGGTTCCTGCGGCGCGTCTCGCTCGGCCTGCGTCTGTTCGGCACGCGGCCCTCCGACACCCTGGAGGTGGCGGGGCCGAACCCGGCGCGCCTGGCCACCACGCTCGAGTACCCGTCGCGGAAGGACTTCCTGGAGGACTACCGCCGGCGCACCGCCTGGGTGCGCGCGCTCTACGACCGGGTGGTCCCGCGCTGAGCGCGGACCGCCGTCTCAGGCCGCGCCGTCGCGGGTGATGCGGGCGCCGAGCGCGCGCAGGCGCTCGTCGATCCGCTCGTAGCCGCGGTCGACCTGGTGCGCGTTGGAGATCACCGAGGTGCCGCGGGCGCAGAGGGCGGCCCCGATCAAAGCCATGCCGGCGCGGATGTCGGGGGAGACGATCGGCGCGGCCCGCAGCTCCGAGGGACCCACCACCACCGCCCGGTGCGGGTCGCAGAGCACGATGCGCGCCCCCATCGCGATCAGGCTGTCCACGAAGAAGAGGCGGCTCTCGAAGAGCTTCTCGTGGATCAGCACGGTGCCCCGGCTCTGGGTGGCCAGCACCAGCGCGAGCGACGTGAGGTCGGCCGGGAAGCCCGGCCACGGCGCGTCGTCGACCTTGGGGATCGCCCCGTCGGCGTCCGCGGCCACCCGCAGCTCCTGGGGGCCGGGCACGACCAGCGTGGTGCGGTCAAGCGCGGTCTCCACCCCGAGGCGCCGATAGGCGACCCGGATCATGCGCAGGTCGTCGGGCACCACGTCGCGCACGCGCACCTCGCCGCCGGTCATGGCGGCCAGGGCCACGAAGGACCCGATCTCGATGTGATCGGGGCCCAGCCGATGCCGACCGGGGCCGAGCTCGCGGACGCCCTCGATGCGGAGCTGGTTGGTGCCGACGCCGGCGATGCGCGCCCCGAGCGTGTTGAGGAAGCGGCATAGCCCCTGGACGTGGGGCTCGCTCGCCGCGTTCAGGATCACGGTGGTGCCCTCGGCCAGCGCCGCGGCCATCACCGCGTTCTCGGTGGCGGTGACGCTCGCCTCGTCGAGGAAGACCTCCGCGCCGCGGAACCGGCCTTCGAGGGTCAGGCGCAGCGCGGGACCGGGATCGACACGGGCCCCGAGCGTGCTGAGAGCCAGCAGGTGGGTGTCCACCCGGCGACGGCCGATGCGATCGCCGCCCGGGGCGGGGAGCGCGGCCCGGCCCGTCCGGGCCAGCAGACCCGGAGCCAGCAGCACCGAGCCGCGCAGCTGCGACATCACCGCGGGGTCGGGATCGCGGCTCTGGAGCTCGCGCGCGTCCAGGCGGACCGTCCCGCCCTCTTCGAAGGCGACCTTCACGCCCAGGTGACGCAGCCCCTCCAGCAGCACGGTGACGTCGCGGATGCGCGGAACGTTGTCGACGATCACCTCGGCCCGCGCGAGCAGGCAGGCCGCGAGCACGGGCAGGGCCTCGTTCTTGTTGCCCGCGGGCGTGACCGTGCCCCGCAGGGGATGGCCGCCCTCCACCAGGAACCGGTCGCCGGTCACGGGAGTGTCCTCAACGCGGGACCATCATACCCGACCCGATTTTTTGCTCCGACCCGCGAACGCGCGAGGGCCGACCGGCCGCCCGGGCGGGCAGGGGCCGCGCCGGCGGTGTATCATCTGCCCGCATGAGCGAGCGATTCTTCATCCTGGACGGCCCCGGCTTCCTCTTCCGCGCCTACCACGCGCTGCCGTTCCTCTCCACCTCGCGGGGAGTGCCGAGCCACGCGGTGTTCGGCATGTCCACCATGCTGTGGAAGGTGCTGCGGGAAGACAGCCCGGACTACTTCGCGGTGGCCTGGGACCCGCCCGGCCCGACCTTCCGGGAGGAGAAGTTCGCGGCGTACAAGGAGACGCGCTCGCCGACCCCCAGCGATCTGCGGAGCCAGATCCAGCACGTGAAGACCCTCTTCGAGGCCCTGCACCTTCCGGTGCTGGAGGTGCCCGGCTTCGAGGCCGACGACGTGCTCGGCACGGTGGTGGAGCGGACCCGCGACCTGCCGATAGAGCTGGTGCTGGTCACCTCCGACAAGGACATGCTGCAGCTGGTGAGCCCGCGGGTGCGGGTCTTCTCGACCACCGGCCGGGGCGGGGACCGGGTCGTCTTCGACGAGGCGGCGGTGAAGGCCAAGTGGGGCGTGGAGCCCGCGCAGATCCCCGACATCCTGGCCCTCATGGGCGACTCCATCGACAACATCCCCGGAGTGCCCGGAGTCGGCGAGAAGACCGCGGTCAAGCTGATCGGCCAGTTCGGCGGGGTGGAGCGCCTCTACGAGAACCTCTCGCTGGTGCCGGGGAAGCTGCGCGAGACGCTGGCCGCGAACCGCAAGCAGGCGCTGCTCTCGCGCGAGCTCGCCACCGTGAGCACCCGCGTGCCGATCGAGGTGGACATGGAGGCCTTCCGCCGCCGCGAGCCCGACTGGGACCGGCTGCGCGCGCTCTGGACCGAGATGGAGTTCTACACCTTGCTGCGCCAGTTGCCGACCCCCGCGGCCGACGCGGCCGCGAGCGCCCGCGACGCGGCCACCCTGGCCGACGCGGCCGCGCTCGCCGAGTACGTGGGCCGCGTGCCCGCCGGCGAGCCGATCGCGATCGAGAGCGTGGTCGACGGCGGGCCGCCGTCGCCCACCATCTCGGTGGTGGGCCTCTATCATCCGGCGATGGGCGGCGCGACGTTCGCGTGCGCGGGCCCGGGCGCGTCGGGGCCCGCGGCGGAATGCGGGCGGGCCCTCGCCACCGCGCTCGCGGGCCGAACCCTGATCGGCCACGACGCCAAGCCGCTGGTGGAGTGGTGGGAGGCGGGCGGCTATCCGGGCCGGCCGGCGGTGGAGGACACCGCGATCGTGGCCTACCTGCTCAACCCCGCGCGCACCAACTACAAGCTCGAGGAGGTGTGCGCGGAGCTGCTCGGCGAGGGCCCCGGGGTGGCGCCGCCGGGGACGCGGGGCAAGTGGGTGTGGGACCTATGGGCCAAGGCGCCCGGCGCGCTCGCGGAGGTGGGGCTCACCGGCCTCTACGAGGACGTGGAGCGGCCGCTCATCGGGGTCCTGGCCGCCATGGAGCGGCACGGCATCCTGGTCGACCACGTCCGGCTCGGGGAGTTCTCGCGCGAGCTCGAGGTGCACATCGACCGCACCACCAAGGAGATCTTCGGGCTGGCCGGCGAGGAGTTCAACATCGGCTCCCCCAAGCAGCTCGCCTACATCCTGTTCGAGAAGCTCAAGCTGCCGCCGGTGAAGCGGACCAAGACCGGCTACTCCACCGACGCGGACGTGCTGGAACAGCTGGCCCTCGGCCACGAGCTGCCCGCACGCATCATCGAGCACCGCACGCTGACCAAGCTCAAGTCGACCTACGCCGACGCGCTGCCGACCCTGGTGAATCCGGTCACCGGCCGCATCCACACCTCGTTCAACCAGCTGGTGGCCGCGACGGGGCGACTCTCGTGCCTGCCGACCGGAAGTCTCGTCAATACGGACCGCGGCCTCGTGGGGATCGAGCACGTGCGACCAGGGGACATCGTCCGCACTGCGAACGGGCCGCGAAAGGTCGTGGCGCAGGAGATGACGGGAGTGAAGACGGTGGTCGCCCTCCACCTCTCGAATGGAATGATCATGCGGTGCAGTCCCGAGCATCGCTTGCGCAGTGAGGGGCGGTGGCGAGACGCGGGCACGCTGGCGGTTGGCGATTCGCTCTACATGAGCTTCCGGCCCGGCCTCTTTGGCTCCCGGATCGATCTCAAGATTCGGCAGACCGCGGCGTACCAGACCCGGAAGAGTCCCCGGGTCCCGAGCACCTGGTCCGTCGCGCTGGCCGAGCTCGTCGGGTATGCCATGGCCGACGGGCACATCGCCAGGAGCAACTACAACGCCAAGCCCGCGAAGCTGGTACTGGCATTCGGCTGGCACGAAGACGATCTGATTCGGCACTTTGCCGATGCAATTCGAACGCTGTTCGGAAAGGAGCCGACGTACCGAGTCACCCGTACCTGTCCCGTTCTCGATGTGTCGGGGGTGGACATCTGCGGGTTCTTCGAGCAGATCGGAGCCGGGGGAAGATCCGGTGTCATTCAGGTCCCGGACAGTCTGTGGGTGGCGCCGGAGCGGATGGTGGCCGCCTTCCTCCGAGGCTATTTCGAAGGCGGCGGTACGGCACGCCGGACTCTATCCGTGCGGTCGGTCTCTCGGGACATGCTAGAGGGTGTGCACCATCTGCTGAGCATGTTCGGCATTCCCTCCTCGATCGCCGACGGAGCGCCGGATCCTCGCGGCTATGCCCCCCGGCACACCCTGTTCGTCCTCGGTGATCGCTCAAAGCGTGTATTTCGGGACCGGGTCGGATTTGCGTCCGGGCGAAAGCGGGCAGATCTCGACGCCACGATCGCACGCCAGTCCAACAACAGTGCCGGCGAGCTCTTGACGTTGCCCGATCCGACCGAGATCTTGAAGGCTCGTCGTCCGCTCTTGGCGGCGTATCGCGGGGCGGATGGGCGGGTACCGCAGGCATTTTCGGTGTTTCTCCATCGCTTCGTCTCAGGGCGTGACACGTGTCCGTTGCCGCGCGCGGAGCAGCTCATCTCTGCACTCACGTCCGCTGGCCCGACCATGCTGCCGTTCCTCGGGGAGGCGGTAGCGGGCCAGTACTTCGAGGTGCGAGTGCGCAAGATCGTGCTCGGGCCAAAAGTCCCGATGTATGACATCGCCGTCGACGGGGAGGAGTACATCGCGGATGGCATCGTGGTGCACAATTCGTCGGCCCCGAATTTACAGAACATCCCCGTGCGCACCGAGCTGGGGCGGCGCATCCGCGCCGCGTTCGTCCCCGAGAAGGGCTGGCGCTTCCTGGCCGCCGACTACTCGCAGATCGAGCTGCGAATCCTGGCTCACGTCTCGGGCGAGGAGAGCCTGCTCGAGGCCTTTCGCCGCGGCGAGGACATCCACGCCCGCACCGCCTCCGAGGTCTTCGGCGTCACCCTCGACGCGGTGACCCCCGAGCAGCGCGACATCGCCAAGACCACGAACTTCTCCGTGATCTACGGGGTCACCGCCTTCGGGCTCTCGCGCGGCCTCGACATCAGCACCAGGCAGGCGCAGGAGTTCCTCGACCGCTTCTTCGCGCGGCACCCGAAGGTGAAGGCGTACCTCTCCCGCACCGTCGCGGAGGGACGCGAGCGCGGCTTCGTGGCGACCCTGCTCGGCCGGCGGCGCTACCTGCCCGAGCTGCGCAGCGGCAACCCGAACCTGCGCGGCTTCGGCGAGCGCATGGCCACCAACGCCCCGATCCAGGGCACCGCGGCGGACCTGGTCAAGATCGCGATGGTGCGGATGGCGGGCGAGCTGGCGAGCCATCGACTGCGCACCCGCATGCTCCTGCAGGTGCACGACGAGCTCCTGTTCGAGGTGCCCGCCGACGAGGTCGAGCGCCTCCAGGCCCTCGCCACCCAGGTCATGGAGTCCGCGATCACGCTCGAGGTGCCGCTCAAGGTCGACGTCAAGGTCGGCGACGACTGGGCCGCGGTGTGAGGCGCTTCCTCCTGGTCGGCCTCACCGGCGGCATCGCCACCGGGAAGAGCACCGTGGCCGCCATGCTGGAGGGCCCGGGCGTCCGGATCGTCGACGCCGACGCGCTGGCCCGCGCGGTCGTCGAGCCCGGCACCCCCGTCCTGACCCAGATCGTGGCCGAGTTTGGCCACGATGTCCTGCGGCCCGACGGCCGGCTCGACCGCGCGCGCCTGGGCGAGGTCGTCTTCCCCGATCCGGCGCGCCGCAAGCGGCTGGAGGCGATCACCCATCCCGCGATCCGTCAGCGCTTCGAGCAGATCATGGCCGACCTGGAGCGCGCCGGCTTCGAGGGACTGCTGTTCTGGGACGCGGCGCTGCTGGTGGAGTCGGGGGGCAACAACAAGATGGACCGGGTGGTGGTGGTCACCACCGACCCCGCCACTCAGCTCCGCCGGCTGATGGCGCGCGACGGGTGCAGCGAGGAGGCGGCGCGGGCGCGCGTGGCGAGCCAGATGCCGCTCGAGGTCAAGGCGCGCTACGGCGACTACGTCATCGACAACTCGGGGCCGCGCGAGCAGACCGAGGCCCGGGTGCGGGAGGTCCACCGCTCCCTCCTGGAAGACCTGCGCGCGCGCCAGGCCCCGCGCCGGTGAGCCCGCGCCGGAACGCGCGCGCCGCCGCGCCCCGCGCGCCCGTCCATCGGCCCGCCACCCGCGGCCGCACCCGCGCCCTCGGCCAGCACTTCCTGCGGGACCGCACGGTGGTGGACCGCGTGCTGGAGCTGGTCGCGCCGACCGCGCGCGACCTGGTGGTCGAGATCGGCCCCGGCCGCGGCGCGTTGACCGAGTCGCTCGCGGCCCGCGCCGGCCGGCTGCTCGCGCTCGAGATCGACGGAGGTCTCGCCGCCGCGCTGCAGGCGCGCTTCGCGGATGCTCCGTCCGTCGAGATCCTCCAGGCGGACGCGCGCCGCTTCGACTACGCGGGGCTCCGCGCGCGCCGGCCCGACCCCGAAGGGCGCGTGCTGGTGGCGGGCAACCTGCCGTACAGCGTGGGCAAGCCCATCCTGGCCGCGCTGGTCGAGAGCGGGGCCGCCATCGACGAGATGACCCTGATGCTCCAGAAGGAGGTGGCCGACCGGGTGGCCGCGCCGCCCGGGAGCAAGACCTACGGCGCGCTGTCGGTGCTGACCCAGGCCGCGGCCGCGGTGCGGCTCGCGTTTCCGGTGCCGCCGGGGGCCTTCAGCCCGCCGCCCCAGGTGGACTCGGCGGTGCTCCACCTGCGCCCTCACCGCGAGCCCCCGGTGCCGCTGCCGGATCCCCGCCGATTCGCGGCGGTGGTACGCGCCGCGTTCGGCCAGCGGCGCAAGAGCCTGGCCAACGCGCTGGCGGCCGGCCTGGCCGTCCCGGCCGAGACCGCCCGGGACCGCTGCCAGGCCGCCGGCATCGACCCCGGGCGGCGGGCCGAGACCCTCTCGCTGGCCGAGTTCGCGCACCTCGCGCTGGCGTTTCAGGCCTAGTCGGACCCCCCACGAGCCTCCCCGTTCCTTGGGCGGCGCTGGGGGCCGGTGGTAGGATGAAAAAGCCGTCGTGAACCCCACTTACAGACCAGAGCGCGTTCCCATCGACGTCCCCGGCGAGCCCGCGGTCAGGCTCATTCCGCTCGGCGGCCTGGGCGAGATCGGGCTCAACATGATGCTGATCGAGTCGGGCCCGGACATCCTGGCCGTCGACTGCGGGCTGCTCTTCCCGGACGACGAGATGCCGGGCGTCGACTTCGCGATCCCGGACTTCACCTATCTCCGGGAGCGCCGCGAGGCTTTCCGGGGCGTGGTGCTCACCCACGGCCACGAGGACCACGTCGGCGCGCTCTCGTATCTCCTGCGGGAGTTCTCGGTGCCGGTCTACGGGACGCCGCTGACCCTGGCGATCGCGCGGCACCGGCTGGCCGAGAACGGCCTGCTCGAGCAGGCGGACCTGCGCGCCTACGCCCCGGGCGACCGCCTCGCGATCGGCTCGCTCACGGTGGAGCCCGTCCGCGTGACGCACTCCATCGCCGACGGCATCGGCCTCGTGATCGAGACACCGCTCGGCACCGTGGTGCACACCGGCGACTTCAAGCTCGACCGCGCCCCGATCGACCGGCAGCAGCCCGACTACTCGCGCTTCGCCGCGCTGGGCGAGCAGGGAGTGCTGGTGCTCTGCTCGGACTCCACCAACGTGGGGCGGCCGGGCCGTACCGGGTCGGAGTCCGAGGTGGGCCAGGCGCTGGCCGGCCGCTTCGCGGCCGCGCCCGGCCGCATCATCGTGGCCACGTTCGCGTCGCACATCCACCGCATCCAGCAGATGCTGGACCTGGCATCGCGCTGCGACCGGTACGTGGCGCTGCTCGGGCGCAGCATGGTGGCCAACGTGGCGGTGGCGGCGGAGCTCGGCTACCTGCGCGTGCCCGAGGGGCTGATCCGGCCGCTCGAGGACCTGGCCGAGCTGCCCGCCCAGCGCCAGGTGATCCTGTCGACGGGTAGCCAGGGCGAGCCCAACTCCGCAATCTCGCTGATCGCGGCCGGCGAGCACAAGTACGTGCAGGCCAGCTCCGGCGACCTCGTGATCTTCTCCTCGCGGGTGATTCCCGGCAACGAGCGGGTCATCGGCCGCGTGATCAACGCGCTGCTGCGGCGGGGCGCCGAGGTGCTCTGGGAGGACGTGGCGTTCGTCCACGTCTCGGGACACGCGAGCCAGGCCGATCTGGAGGAGATGCTCGCGCTCACGCGCCCGCGCTACTTCGTGCCGGTGCACGGCGAGTACCGCCACCTGCTCCAGCACGCGCGGCTGGCCGAGTCCGTCGGCATCCCCAAGGACCGCATCTTCCTCATCGAGGACGGCCTCGGCCTCGAGGTGACCGCGGCCGGCACCCGGGTCCTCGGACCGTACCCCGCGGGGCGGGTGCTGGTGGACGGCAAGGGTGTGGGCGACGTGGGCGACGTGGTGCTGCGCGACCGGCAGCTCCTGGCCGAGGCGGGCATGCTGGTGATCGCGCTGACCGTCGACCGCACCACCGGGTCGATCGTGGCGGGACCCGAGATCGCCTCGCGCGGGTTCGTCTACATGAAGGAGGCCGATGCCCTCATGGAGGAGGTCAAGGCCGCCGTGCGGGAGGCGCTGGCCGCGCGCCGCGCGCCCGAGGTGTTCGACCGCGAGCTGGTGGGCGCCACCGTGCGCAGCGCGGTGCGCCGCTTCGTGAACCAGCGCTTCCAGCGCAAGCCGGTGGTGCTGCCCGTGATCCTGGAGGTGTGATGGCGGAGAAGGCGACGATCGAGAAGATCCTGCCCGAGAAGGCGACCGGCCCGAACGGGCACGGGCCCCGCGAGGCGCCCAAGGACGCGGCCGCGGCCAGGCGGCGGTTGCCGCGCAAGGCCAAGGGCGAGCCCGGCCGCTGGGTCCGGGAGGCCAAGGGCATCCTGGCGCTGGCCCTGGCCGGCTTCGGCTTCGTGGCGCTCTACGCCTACGACCCGACGCTGCATCCGCTGGACCAGGTGAGTCCGGTGGGTCCGGTCGGCGGCTGGCTCGGCTGGGGCTCCTTCCAGGCCTTCGGCTACGCGGGCTATCTCTTCCCGCTGCTGCTCACGCTCCACGGCGTCTCCGCGTTCGTGCGCCCGCGCATGGCCCACGGCTGGCAGGCCGCGGTGGGCCTCGCGATCCTTCTCGTGAGCGCCACCGGCATCCTGGCCCGGGCCTCGGACACGCTGACCGAGTTCCGCCTGCACAAGGGCGGGGTGGTGGGCTGGGCGGTGTCGGAGAGCCTGCGCCTCTCGATCGGCACGGTGGGCACCTGGATCATCCTGCTGGCCCTGATCCCGCTGGGCGTGCTGTTCGTGACCCGCATCCCGTACAGCGTGCTCTCGCGCGGCCTGCGGGCCCGCTTCGGACGGCTGCGGCGGGCCGAGGCGCCCGCCCGGAAGGGTCGGAGCGGCGCGGGGGCCTCGGCCGCCGCGTCCGCCACGGCCGCTCCGCTTCCGGCCGCGCTCGCCCCCCTCGAGCCGGCGGCGACGCCGAAGCTCGTGGTGAAGGAGCCCCCGAAGGCCAAGTCCGGCCTCTCCGAGAAGGGGCTCGCGTGGCAGGAGACGTTCGACTTCGGCAAGGGCGGGGCGGAGTCGTTCAAGCTGCCCGCGGTCGGCCTGCTCGCCGCGCCACCCGCGTCCGCGCTCTCGCGCACCCGCGAGGAGCTCGAGACCAACGCCCAGACCCTCAAGAAGAAGCTGCACGACTTCGGGGTCGACGGCCACATCGTGCAGGCGAGCCCGGGGCCGGTCATCACCTCCTACGAGTTCGAGCCCGCCTCCGGCGTGAAGGTGAGCCAGGTGGTGAACCTGGCCGACGACCTGGCCCTGGCCATGAAGGTGGCGGCGGTGCGCATCATCGGGCCGATCCCGGG
>Ga0075433_10004527_pt1 | contig 10841 bp, 9 predicted proteins | sample RhiMethybrSRZTD2_FD_75299 | JGI IMG/M metagenome (GOLD analysis project Ga0075433, IMG submission 75299) | Populus rhizosphere microbial communities from Tennessee, USA - Rhizosphere MetaG P. TD hybrid SRZTD2 | ecosystem: Host-associated > Plants > Roots > Rhizosphere > Soil | place: USA... | reverse complement strand
CGCAACCCCAATCTGTTGACCGAGATGGGACTATAATATGCGCGGAACATCGTTGGCAAAGAGGATTGGCGCACAATCATCGCCGGGTAAGCGGCCCATTGTTGCTATTGTTGGACGTCCGAATGTGGGGAAATCAACCTTGTTTAATCGCCTCATCGGTGAGCGAAAGGCGATTGTCGACGATTTACCGGGCGTCACGCGCGACCGAAACTACGCCGAGGCGGAATGGGCAGGACGCACCTATCTACTCATCGACACTGGCGGATTGGAGCCTGGCACGGATGGCAAGCTCGATGAGAACGTCCAAGCTCAGAGCCGCTTTGCCGTGGCGGAGGCTGACGCCGTTATCTTTCTACTTGACGGTAAAGGAGGATTAAATCCACTGGACCGCGAAGCGGTTGATGGATTGCGTAAGGCGAACAAGCCGGTGTTCTTCGCCGTGAATAAACTCGACTCTCGCCAGCGCGCGGACAATTTATTCGAATTCTACGTGCTCGGAATCGATAATCTTTACTCCATTTCCGCCGAACATGGACTCGGTATCCCTGATCTGTTGGACGATGTCGTCCGACAATTTCCACCGGGCACAGCAAGCCACGAAGACCAAGATGCAGGAACACGAGAAGAATATGTTGAACCGTTGAGTGTCGCTGTGGTCGGCCGCCCCAACGTCGGCAAGTCGACTCTGATCAATCGCTTGCTGGGTTTCGAGCGGTCCGTAGTCGACTCGCGGCCAGGAACAACGCGAGATTCATTGGACACCCCGTTCGAGTTGCTGGGTGAGGCATGTATTTTGATTGACACCGCCGGCATTCGCCGCAAAGCGCGCATTGACGGCCGTGTTGAACGCTTCAGCGTCAGCCGCTCCCTGCGAGCGGTGGACCGTGGTGACCTGATTCTTCACATCATCGACGGACCGGAAGGAGTCACCGATCAGGACGCGCAGATTCTCAGCTATGCGGTTCAGCGCGGCAAGGCGCTGCTCCTGGTGGTGAACAAATGGGACCTGGTATCGAAGAGCGACGGCGACGTCGAAAAATATCGCGATGAGGTAGAGTATCGACTGCCGTTTTTGGAGTTTGCGCCCGTCGCTTTTATTTCGGCGGCCACGGGTTACGGGGTGCGGAAGTTATTAGAAACTGCGGTACGAGTGGTCAAAGCTTATCGTCGTAAAGTGTCGACTTCGTCAGTCAACCAAGCCCTGCAGAAAATTGTCCGGGCTCACGCCGCGCCGCTGTCACGAGGCAAACCGGTAAAATTCTATTACGCGACGCAGACTGGCACGCGACCGCCAACGTTTACCTTGTTTGTCAATTCGCCAGGGGCGGTTCCGGATAGCTATCACAAATACCTGACCCACCAGCTGCGACAGCTTCTTGAATTCGGCCATGCGCCGATTCGTTTGATCTTTCGCGCGCGGCGCGAAGAGGGGAAAAGGAAGCGCTTGCGACATCCCGCTGGCCAATTGTCGCGAACGAACCCAATATCTCGGCAAAAGCCGCGCGGTCGGTGAGCAACGCACTGGCGCGAAATCCCGTCCCGATTATCATTCTCCGCCATCGGGTCGTGCGTAAGAATAACGCCATTGCGCGCACTTCCAGGTGGAAAAAGGACTGCTCCGTTTGGAAAAATGTTTTGTAAAAACAAAACTTTGTAAAATAAATGGGTCGCGTCTAAGCCGTCCTTCTAGCCTTCGCCGAGAAATTGCCTTATCATTTCAATTTCTGCTCCCAGGCTAGACAAAGAGCAATCGATCTGCGCGCCAGTCTGACAAGCTGTGAACGACTATGGTTGAGGCAACCTTATCTCCTGCGAAAGGATCTTCCGTGACCGCGCCGGTACGTGATGAGTATGCGCCATGGCTCGCCCTCGGGCGGGTGAAGGGCCTCGGCTGCGCAGGCTTTAAGAAGCTCGCGGCGCGCTTCACCGATCCCACGAAGATCTTCTCCGCCTCAGCCGCTGAATTGGCACAGGTGGAAGGACTGCACCGCGAGGCGATCGACGGGCTTTTGAATTTTTCCGCTTGGGTTGAGGTCGAACAGGAAATTCGGCGGACTCGCGAAGCTGGCATTGAACTTGTGCCTTTTACGAGTTCCAATTATCCCGCTCGTCTGCGCATGATCACCGATCCGCCACCGTTTCTATACGTCAAGGGAACGCTTCGCGCCGAGGATGACAAAGCGGTAGCCATCGTTGGATCGCGCAGCGCGAGCGATTATGGGCGCCGGATGGCGCGTGACCTTGCGCGTGGTTTGGCCAATTTGGGGTTTACCGTGATCAGCGGCATGGCGCGCGGCATCGACGGCACCGCGCATGACGCAGTGCTTCAATCGGGCGGCCGGACGATCGCGGTTTTGGGTTCCGGCATCGACCGTGCTTATCCGCCGGAGCATAGTAATCTTTATCGCCGCATCGGCGAAAACGGCGCAGTGATCTCTGAACTACCCATCGGCACGCGGCCGATGGCGTTTCATTTTCCGGCTCGCAATCGTCTGATCAGCGGTTTGTCGTTGGGTGTCGTGGTTGTCGAGGCGACGGAAAAAAGCGGGTCTTTGATAACCGCCGCTATGGCCGTGGAACAGGGCCGAGAAGTGTTCGCCGTTCCGGGCGAAGCGGGCGCGAGCCGTAGCCGTGGCGCACACCGGTTGATTCGTCAGGGGGCGAAGCTTGTCGAGACCGTCGACGATATTATCGAAGAGATCGCACCGCAGCTTTTGCATCGCTCCGGTCGCGCTGTTGCGCCAGCGCCGCGAACGTTGCCGCCAAGCGTCAGCGAGACCACGCGGAAGATCTTCGCGTTATTGCAGGAGAATACCTTACAAGTGGACCAGGTGATTGAAAGAAGCGCTGTCCCGGCTGCGCAGGTGCTAGAGATTCTCTTAGATTTGGAATTGCAGGGATTAATTCGACAGTCGCCTGGCAAGATATATATAGCGGAACGGTAAAATTTAGGCAGCAACATTTGCAACCGTTAGAATCGAGCTTAGAGTCATGGCAGCAAAGAATCTAGTTATCGTCGAGTCCCCGGCCAAGGCCAGAACCTTGGAAAAATATTTGGGACGGGACTTTCAAGTCAAAGCCTCCGTCGGCCATGTCGTCGATTTGCCGAAAAGCAAGCTCGGCGTCGACGTCAAAAAAGATTTTGCCCCGGACTTTCACGTTATTCAGGCGAAGAAGAAAGTGATCGACGAGCTCAAAAAGGCGGCGAAGGGGAAAGAAAACATCTACTTGGCTTCCGATCCGGATCGCGAAGGCGAAGCGATCGCTTGGCATATTGCCGATCAGGTTGCCAAGAATCACAAGCGCGTACACCGCGTGCTGATTAACGAGATCACCAAAAAGGCCGTTCAGGACGCGATCGCCAAACCGCACGAGCTCGACCGCAACAAATTCGACGCACAGATCGCGCGCCGGGTGTTGGATCGCCTGGTCGGTTACCAGCTCAGTCCGCTGCTTTGGAAAAAGGTCCGGCGCGGGCTGAGCGCCGGACGCGTGCAGTCGGTCGCCGTGAGACTCGTCTGTGAGCGGGAGCGGGAAATCCGCGCCTTCGAGTCCGTCGAGTACTGGTCGCTGACGGCGCTTTTGGAAGGGCATCTACCGCCATCCTTCAAAGCGCGTCTGGCGCAGTGGCAGGGTCAAAAGGTCGACAACAAGAAATTTCGTCTCGAAAATGAAGCGCATGTCCAGCAGATCATCGCGTCGCTGGACGGCGCATCCTGGGAGATCGGCGACGTCGAAAAGAAAGAGCGGCGCCGCTACCCGACACCACCGTTTGTCACCAGCAAATTGCAGCAAGAAGCAGCGCGTAAGCTGGGCTTTCAGCCCAGACGCACGATGCAGCTGGCGCAGCAGCTGTATGAAGGCGTCGAACTGGGAAGCGAGGGTTCCGTCGGGTTGATCACGTATATGCGCACCGATTCCACCCGCGTTTCCGCCGACGCATTAGCCGGCGTGCGCCAGCACATTCAAGCGCAATACGGCAAGAACTACGTGCCCGGCAAGCCGAACAGCTTTCGCTCGAAAAAGGGCACGCAGGATGCCCACGAGGCGATTAGGCCGACCTCATTGGAATACACGCCCGAGCGGGTACGGCGCTTTTTGCGGCGCGACATGTTCCAACTTTACTCACTGATCTGGGACCGTTTCGTAGCAAGCCAGATGGTCCCAGCGGTTTACGACCAAACCATCTTCGAGATTCCCGTTAAAGAAGCGTTGTTCCGCGCCACTGGTCAACAAATCAAATTCGACGGTTTCATGAAGGTTTATATTGAGGGGCGCGATGAGCGCGCCGCCCAAGCCAATGGCGAAGATGTAGATGGCGAGGCTGCCGAGGATCTGGAGGGGGTGTTACCCGATCTGCGCAAAGGCGATGCGTTGAAGCTGCTTTCCATGGACCCGCGCCAGCACTTCACCCAGCCGCCGCCGCGCTATACGCAAGCGTCGCTCATTAAGGAGCTTGATGAGAAAGGCATCGGCCGCCCGTCGACCTATGCGGCGATTATTTCCAACATTCTCGACCGAGAGTACGTGCTGCAGACCGAAGGCCGCTCGCTGGCGCCGACGGATTTGGGTTTTCTCGTCACCGATCTTTTGGTGGAGAGTTTTCCGGATATTCTAAACGTCGAGTTCACCGCGGGGATGGAAGACGAGCTGGACAAGATCGAGGATGGGAAAGAGAAATGGACCAAGGCGATGAAGCGCTTTTACACGCCCTTCTCGCGCGATCTCAAGAAGGCGGAGAAAGAGATGCGCGACGTCAAGCGTCAGGAAGTGCCGACGGATATCGCCTGCGAGAAATGCGGCGCCATGATGGTCATCAAATGGGGGCGCAACGGCGAGTTCCTCGCCTGCCCGCAGTATCCTGAATGCAAGAACACCAAGAATTTCAAGCGGAGCGATGGCGGTGAAATCGCCATCGCCGCCGAGGAAGAAGTCAACGAAACCTGCGAACAATGCGGCCGGCCCATGCTCTTGCGCTGGGGCAAATTTGGCAAATTCCTCGGCTGCAGCGGCTATCCCGAATGCAAGAACATTCAGCCGCTGGAAAAGCCGGCGGATATCGGCGTCAAATGTCCGGAGTGCAAGGAAGGCAACCTGAAAGAGCGGAAATCACGCTGGGGGAAATTCTTCTACGGCTGTGACCGATATCCCGAGTGCAAGTTCGCTTCCTGGGACAAGCCGCTGCCGACACCCTGTCCGCAATGCGGCAGTCCAATTCTGGTGGAAAAGATTACCAAACGCGGTGGCCGGACCCATCGGTGCTACAAAAAAGAGTGCGGCTACTCGATCCAAGTTGCAGAACAATAGCTCGTGGAAAATGTCGTCCGCATAATCGGCGGCGGGCTGGCCGGCACGGAAGCGGCTTGGCAGCTTGCCCGGCGCGATGTGGCCGTGGAACTTTTCGAAATGCGGCCGAAACGGATGACCGAGGCCCACGCGACGGAAAATCTCGCCGAGCTCGTCTGCAGCAATTCCTTTCGTTCCGGATCATTGGCGGCGCCGGCGGGTTTGTTGAAAGCCGAAATGCGCCAGCTCGATTCTCTGGTGATTCGCAACGCAGAGGCGCACTCGGTGCCGGCGGGCTCCGCCCTGGCGGTGGACCGCGATTCGTTCAGTGGTTCCCTCACGGCAATCGTCGAGGCCTTGCCATCCGTGCGGATTATGCGCGAAGAAATCCGGGAAATTCCGGCCCAGGGCGTCACTATTCTTGCTACCGGCCCATTAACCTCTCCCGCCTTGTCGAAGGATCTTGCCGCGCGGTTGGGCGAACATCATCTCTATTTTTATGACGCCATCTCGCCGATCGTCACTGCCGAGTCCATCGACCACGGCGTCGCTTTTCGCGCTTCGCGTTACGACAAGGGCGGCGACGATTATCTCAATTTACCGATGTCGCGTGAAGAATACGATCGCTTCATCAACGCACTCCTTACTGCCGAACGCGTGCCGACTTACAGCTTCGAGCGGTTTGTGCCGTTTGAAGGCTGCATGCCCATCGAGGAAATGGCCGACCGGGGTAGGGATACGCTCGCGTTTGGTCCGATGCGCGCGGTGGGGCTCAACGATCCACGCACCGGCAAACGTCCCCACGCGGTCGTGCAGCTGCGCCAGGAGAACCGCGAAAAGTCGCTTTACAATCTGGTCGGCTGTCAAACCAAAATGACCTATCCCGAGCAGCGTCGCGTTTTCGCCTTGATTCCAGGGCTCGCGCGCGCGGAATTTGTTCGCTTGGGTAGTTTGCATCGCAATACGTTTATCAATTCGCCGCAGCATCTTTTGCCGACTTTGCAATGGCGCCGGCGCGAGACGCTCTTTTTTGCCGGCCAGTTAACCGGGGTCGAGGGCTACATTGAATCCGCCGCCACTGGCCTGCTCGCCGGCATCAACGCCGCGAAACTGATTGCCGGCAATTCGCCGGTGGTGCCCCCGGCGACGACGGCGCTCGGCGCTTTGTTGCGGTACATCACCGACCCTGCGCGCAAGCAGTTTCAGCCGATGAACGTGAATTTCGGTTTGATCCCGCCATTGATGGTGCGGCGGCACGGTAGAGCAAAGAAGGAAATGATGTCACGCCGCGCGCTTGCCGACATGACCGCCTGGGCGAGGGAAAATGAGGGTACGGCAAGGCGACCAGAGGGGGACTTGGATTATGGCGCGCAAACGGTTGCAACTCGATGAGTCCACGACGAACGGCTTTCATTGACGTCGGCACCAATACGATTCTTTGCCTGATCGCTGAAATAAGAGACACCGGTCGCTTCCGAATCTTGGACGATCTGGCGGAAATTACCCGGTTGGGCCAAGGCGTCGATCGTACGGGAGTGATCTCTCCGGAAGGCGAACGGCGCAGCCTCGAAGTCCTCGAGCGCTACCGTAATCACTGCAAAAATCTCGGCGTTGACGAAATCATCGCCGTCGGCACCAGCGCGTTGCGGGACGCGAAAAACAGCAGCGATGTGCGCATGCGTTTTCATGACGAACTCGGTATCGACATCCGTGTCATCTCTGGCGATGAGGAAGCCGCGTACGCGTTCTCGGCGGCGCAGCGCGGACTTTCACTGTTTGGCAAAGAGCTGCTCGTCATCGACGTCGGCGGCGGCAGCACCGAGCTTATCCGCGGCAATGAGAACGGGGTATGCCAGGCCATCAGCATCGATCTCGGTTCCGTGCGGCTGACGGAGCGTTACCTCCATGGCGATCCCGTGCGGCGCGAGGAAGTCCTTCACATGACCGAAGCGATCGGTCAAGAGCTATCCTCGTTAGCGGAACACGGGATGCGAGCGAGCGCGCGGGTCACTCTCGTCGGCATAGCGGCGACTTTTACGACCCTGGCAGCGATCGAAAAAAAACTGGCACAATACTCTCACAGCCAAGTTCACGGCAGTATTCTGACTCTTGACGAAATACGCCGTCAGATCCGGCTGCTGCAAGAGCAGACTGTCGCGGAACGAAAGCGCATCATCGGGCTGGAGCCGAAAAGAGCCGACGTTATTTTTGCCGGGGCCTGTTTAATTGAACGGATCATGACCTTTTGGCATGCCGATAGAGTGATCGTCAGTGATCAGGGCGTACGCTACGGCTTGCTACACGAAGCCGCAAGACTGCTATAAAAACTGGTTGACATTTTGCGGCGAATTGGAAATGATTCGGCTTTGCTTTAGCGCAAGAGAGAATTATTGGAAAGCAATCTCGCTCGGAATGCCGACTATTACGGAGGGAGGTGAAAGCGGATGACCAAAGGAGAATTAATCGAAGCCGTCGCCAAAAGCGCTAAAATCAGCAAAGTTACCGCAGGGGATGCCTTGGACGCGACTTTTGAAAATATCGGCAAAGCGATCAAAAAGAACAAGCGGTTTCAAGTTCCCGGCTTCGGGACCTTCACAGTACGCTCACGCAAGGCCCGCAAAGGTAGAAATCCTCAGACCGGTGCCGCAATCAATATCAAGGCAAGCCGCACCGTAGGATTCAAACCCGCCCCGGTCTTGAAAAAGGGGCTGTAATCTTTCCGGTGATTCGCCGAGGCCACTGCGGAAAGCCGAGTGGCCTTTTTTTTTGCGTGACTTGATGACAAAAACCGAGGTACGTAAAATAATCGAGACTTAGCATGTCAATGAAAACTGAAAAAATTTGGTTCGACGGAAAGTTGATTCGTTGGGAAGACGCGAAAGTGCATGTGTTGGCCCATGCGCTGCACTACGGAACGGGGTATTTCGAAGGCATCCGTTGCTACGAGCTCGCCGACGGTCGCTCTGCCGTTTTTCGCTTGCAGGAACATATTCGCCGGCTGGCCGATTCCGGCAAGATCCTCGGATTTCCGCTTCCCTACAGCGAAGAACAGCTGTGCAAAGCAACAATCGATGTCATTCGCGCGAATAAACTTACGGAATGCTACATTCGTCCCCTAGCGTTCGTTGGCCTGGGCGAATTGGGACTGTATGCGCCGAACAATCCGATCAATGTCTGCATAGCGGTGTGGCCGTGGGGCGCATATCTCGGTGACGAGGGGCTACAAAACGGTATCCGTGCGAAAGTGTCATCATTTACGCGCCATCACGTCAACGTGATGATGACCAAGAGCAAGACCGTGGGCAATTACATCAACTCGGTTTTGGCCAAGCATGAAGTCAAGAAAGCGGGCTACGACGAGGCCATCATGCTCGACGCCGAAGGCTACGTTTCCGAAGCCAGTGGCGAGAACATTTTCATTGTTCGTGACCGCAAGATCAAAACTACGCCACTGACCTCGATCTTGCCGGGCATTACCAGAGATTCGATCATTACGGTGGCCCGGGACAAAGGGTATGAGCTGATTGAAGAGCGCTTTACCCGAGATGAACTTTACATCGCCGACGAAGCCTTTTTTACCGGCACGGCGGCGGAGTTAACGCCGATTCGCGAAGTGGACGATCGACTCATCGGCGCCGGTCGTCGTGGTGTGGTGACCGAAGATCTTCAGACAACTTTCTTTGATATTATAAAAGGGAAGAACGGCAAGTACGAAAAGTGGCTCGCCTTCCTCTAAATCAGGGAGTGACCACGGGGGGTTTCGTTAAACCTGGTCTCGCCGATCGTCAAAAACAGTGGCAATGACGGAGTCTTTGGATCCGACGTTACGCGTGGCCATGTTGCCGCGAGATACTAACTCGCACGGCACTATTTTCGGAGGCGTGATCCTGAGCCATATCGACTTAGCGGGAGGGATCGCAGCTTCACGGCAAGCGTCGAGAAAGTTTGTCACCCGGGCGATGCGCGAAGTCGAGTTTATTGCACCCGTGTATGTCGGTGATGTGGTGAGCTTTTATACCTCGGTGGTGCGCCAGGGAACGACCTCGGTCACGGTTAGAGTCAGCGTCGAAGCCGAACGCGGGAAGGAGCCCCGACACCGCGTCAAAGTGACCGAAGCCGAGGTCATTTACGTCGCGGTCGACGAGGGCGGTAGACCGATACCTTTAGGGTAAATGATCTCGCAGCGAAACATCCCACTCGTGTTGCTCTCGCTGGCCGTGCTGGTGGCGGCCGCCTCGCGCGTTTATGCGGCAGATCCCGCAATGGCGCAAGAGCCGAAGCAGCCGTGCTGCAGGCAAGACCGCGGGGAGATCGCCCGATTGCTCAAAAACTCCGACCGACTCTACGGCCAATTCAAGCCCAAGGAAGCCGCCGGTGAATTGCATAAAATACTGCGGCTCGACGGATACAATTTTGAGGCGCTGGTCAAGCTCGCGCGCGCTCATATCGATATCGGCGACCAGATTCCAGAAGACGGTTCCGACGCGAAAGAAAAACGGCTGAAAGAATACGCTGTCGCCGAAGACTACGCCCGCAAGGCGATCAAAGTGGATCCCGGTTCGACTTGGGGGCATTTCTGGGTGGCCGCCTCGGTCGGCAATATCGCGTTGGTCTCACCGATTTCAAAACAAGTTGAGCTTGCCGGTGAGATTCGCGAACAGGTCGAAAAGGCGATCGCTTTAGATCCGAACAATGGGTCGGCATACCACATTTACGGTCTGTGGCATCGCAAGATGGCTGAGATCGGCCGGGCGAGCCGGGCGGTTGCTTCGGTGCTTTACGGCCGTTCGTTGCCCGAAGGAAGCTTGGAGAAGTCGATTGAGTTCCTCAAAAAGGCGATCGCACTCAATCCCATGGTGATTGTCTCTCGTTTGGAGCTGGCGCGCACCCACGTTGCCAGGGAGGAATGGGAGCCGGCGCGAGCCGTGCTCAGATCGATTCCAGAACTGCCGATCCAGTTCTCCGACGACGCCAAACACAAACAAAAGGCCGAGCAACTGCTGGACGAGATCAAGGATCGGTAGCTTGACAACCGTCACCGCCGGTCTCTTTTAGAAACTGAACCGCCTGGTCTTTGACCTCGCGTATCGGCAACCAATGGCCATGCCCCGGAAACAATATCAAGCGATGCGGTTTGGCAAAGCTTTGCAGTTGATCGCGCAGCAGCGTCGCCTGCAAAACCGGGATGAGCGTGTCCTGCGCCCCATGCAGGATCAGCGTCGATGATGGCCAACTCGAGACCTCCGGCAGCAGGTTGTAAAGTTGCGGCTCGGCTGCGCCGTTCGGGTTGAGCAATTGGCGCAACCAAAAACTGGAAGTTTCACGGTAGAGCCGTGGCAGATCGTAGGCACCCGAATGAAGCAGCGCGCCTTTGACATCATCGATCCGGCTGATTAGTCCGGCCGCTACCACCGCGCCGCGAGAAAATCCATAGACGTAGAGCCGTTTGGCGTCAATCCAGGGTAGCTGTTTGGCCGTCGCGATGGCGTCGAGAACCACTTGGCGGGTTGTTTCCGCCAGCGGTCCGGCTGAAGTTTTCGTGTCACCATAACCAG
>Ga0075433_10004526_pt1 | contig 10842 bp, 19 predicted proteins | sample RhiMethybrSRZTD2_FD_75299 | JGI IMG/M metagenome (GOLD analysis project Ga0075433, IMG submission 75299) | Populus rhizosphere microbial communities from Tennessee, USA - Rhizosphere MetaG P. TD hybrid SRZTD2 | ecosystem: Host-associated > Plants > Roots > Rhizosphere > Soil | place: USA... | reverse complement strand
GCTCCGCAACTTCCTCACGCCCGAGGCGACCAAGTGGCAGTACGTGCACGGCGTGCAACACGAGTCGCTGGTCGCGCCCGAGAGCTACACGCTCGACTCGGCGCTGCTCGCTCGGCCCGGTAACGACGAGATCCAGCTCGACCTGTTTCTCGACTACGCCAGCAATGTCGCGCTGTATCCGACGTTCCACGAATACTTCCGCACGCACCGTCCGCCGCTGCTCGCAGTGTGGGGCAAAAACGACCCCTTCTTTCTTCCCTCCGGGGCCGAGGCGTTCAAGCGCGACATTCCGGGTGCTGTCGTGCGTTTTCTCGACACGGGTCACTTCGCGCTGGAAACGCATGCCGCGGAGATCGCGGCGGCGATTCGCGACTTCCTCGCAGCTTGAATCCGTAGCGATCAACTGGAGAACCACTATGCGTGCAATCGTCTTAGAGAAGTTCGGGGGGCTCGACAGCCTCGTGTACAAGGAGATTCCGGATCCGGAGCCCATGGCCGGTCATGTCGTCATCGAGATCAAAGCGTTCGGCATCAACCACGCTGAACTGCACATGCGTCGGGGCGAATGGGCCGAAGCCGCAAAAGTCATCGGCATCGAATGCGTCGGATTGGTGAAGTCCTGTCCCGGCGGCGAATTCCCGGTCGGAGCCAAGGTGGCGGCGCTGATGGGCGGCCTCGGGCGCACCATCAATGGCAGCTATGCCGAATGCACCAGAGCGCGGGCGTCGAACGTCGCGCTCATCGGGTCTGATCTTCCCTGGGCCGAGCTGGCGGCGATCCCGGAAACCTATGCGACCGCCTGGACCTGTCTGTTCCGCAATCTGGAGATCGTCAGGGGACAAACACTGGTCATACGGGGCGCGGCGTCCTCTTTCGGCCAGGCCGCGCTCAACATGGCCGTTGACGCGGGCGTGCGGGTCATCGCGACCACGCGTGGCCGTGAGCGGATCCCCCTCCTCGAGAAGCTTGGCGCAGCGCGCGTCGAAACGGAGGGGCCAGACCTTTCGAAGCGAATCGCTGAAGCGAAGAAGCTCGATGCGGTGCTCGACCTTGTCGGCAACAGCACCATCCTCGATTCGCTTGCCATGCTGCGCCGAGGCGGCCGCGCGTGCCTCGCAGGTTGGCTGGGGGGACTCGCGCCGATCAAGGACTTCAACCCGCTGCTGCAAATGTCCAGCGGCGTCTACCTCACGTTCTTCGGCAGTTTCGTGTTCGGCGAACCGGGTTTTCCACTGTCCGACGTGCCGCTCCAGAAGATTGCCGAAGAGGTAGCGGCCGGTCGTCTCAAGGCGAAGCCCACACGGGTCTTCCGCTTCGAGGAGATCCGCGAAGCGCATCGCATCATGGAGGCTGGTGAGGCCGGCGGAAAGATGGTCGTGGTGCTATGAACCGAGCTTTCGCTGCCCGTTGGGCTCCGATCCCGCTGCGACTCATTGTTGGCTTTGGCTTCATCGAGCACGGGTTCACCAAGTTATCCAGGGGGCCGGACACGTTCGCCGCGATCCTGCACGCTCTCGGGGTGCCCGCGCCGCATCTCATGGCGTGGCTCAGCATTCTGACCGAGCTCATCGGCGGCCTCGCGGTCTTGCTCGGAGCCTTCCTCCCAATCGTTAGCCTTCCGATGGCTGCGCTTCTCCTGGTGGCAGTCTTCACTGTCCACCTGCCGTATGGGTTCAGCTCGATCAAGTTGATGAGCGTGACGGCTGGCCGGCCCCAGTTCGGGCCTCCGGGCTTCGAATGTAACCTGCTCTACCTTGCGTGCCTTACGGCGCTCGTCCTCGCCGGTTCTGGGCCACTAGGAATTGATGAGTATCTGAGAAAGGAGCCACGTCGGTCTCACGCCACCATCACGTAAGCCACGCCGAGCGCCGTCAGAGCGGCCGAAAGCGCCAGTTCATATCGCAATCGCAGCGGAGGCGCGAACTTGTAGATGAGGATGACGATGCTCAGCAGAACCGCCCACCATAGATTCTCCATCCCGAGAAGGACCATGGCCACCATGAGCGCGACGCTGCATCCAAGGCAGCTGAGACCGTAGCGCGCGCCCGCGACGGCAGCACTCCGCATCAGGTTGAAGGGAAGCGGCCCGTGTAGCGCGCACAGTTCACGGCAGCGGGCCTGGCTCGCCCGCTTGATCGGGCTGAGCGAGTAGACGCCGGCCAGCGCCAGAGCCAGTCCGACCGCTGTCCACCGCCATCGCGGTGGTCTGGGTGAACGAAACTCCCAGCGCTTTCTTCTTGATCGGCGGCGTGGCGATCCTGGCCGGGGTAGCAATCGCCACGGAGTCAGCGGCGCGCTGAGGATTCGTTCAGGGCAACGGCGGCGCGGACGAGCGCCTTCAGCGCGTCCTCGTCGATCTTCTCCCCCTCGTGGAGGTCGATGGCGCGCCTGGCGTTGCCATCGAGGCTCGCGTTGAAGAGGCGCGCGGGGTCCTTCAACGAGGCGCCCTTGAAGAAGGTCATCTTCACGACGTTCTTGTAAGTCTCGCCGGTGCAGATCAACCCATCGTGGGACCACACAGGGACGCCTCTCCACTTCCACTCCTCGACGACCTCCGGGTCCGCCTGCTTGATCAGGCTGCGTAGTCGAGAGAGCGTCTTGCCTCGCCAGTCGTCCAGCTCTTTGATCCTCGCGTCTATCAGATCAGAGGGAGACTTGCCTTTCGAGCGGCTCTTCTTCATGTCACCTCCAAATGATTCTACCGCTGCGGACCTTGCGCACCGTTTCGTCGCGCACTAGCATCGCGCCCACCATGAACCGTCGTGGGTTCGTGACCAGGCTCGGGGCCATGCTCGCCGCGCCGCTCGCCGCCGAGGCGCAGCAGGCGAGGAAGGTCCCTCGGATCGGGTTGCTCGACTACGCGAAATTTTGGGATCCGCTGCTTGCAGCGCTGAATGAGCTGGGCTACGTCGAAGGGCGAACAATCATCGTTGAATACCGTTCGTCCGAGGGCCGAAGCGAGCGCTTGTCAGCGCTCGCGCTCGACCTCGTCAAACGTAGCGTTGACATCATCGTGGTGTACGGGACACCCGCGACTCAGGTGGCCAAGCGCGCGACGGCGACGATCCCCATCGTTATGGTCGGTGTTGGCGAACCGGTAGACACCGGCCTCGTCGCAAGCCTCGCGAGGCCGGGCGGCAACATCACCGGCAGCACGATCCTCGGTGCGGACCTCGGCGCCAAGCGCGTCGAGTTACTCCGGGAAGCAATCCCGAGAATCTCGCGCGTCGCCTTCCTTTTGAATCCGCAGAACGCCTCCAATCGGGTTCAATTCGAGCACGTTCAGGCGGGAGTACGGGCGCTCGGGCTAAGGCTGCTATCCGTGCAAGTGAGTGGCCCCGACGAATTCGACGACGCCTTCGCGGCGATGATGAAGCAGCGGCCCGATGCGCTGATGGTGACCGCCGATCCGGCACAGCAACGGTTCGTAGAGCGGATCGTGCGGTTTGCGGCGGCTCAGCGGCTGCCCACTATATATCAGGTGAAGGAAAACGTGATCGACGGCGGACTCATCTCCTACGGTCCTAGCCTGCCGGACTTGTTCGGACGCTGCGCCAGGTATGTCGACAGGATTCTGAAAGGAGCCAAGCCCGGCGATCTTCCCGTGGAGCAGCCCACGAAGTTCGAACTGGCGATCAACCTCAAGACAGCACGCGCGCTCGGCCTCACCATTCCGCCGTCTCTGCTGCTGCGCGCGGACCAGGTGATCGAGTGAACCTCCGCTTTGCGACTAGATGCACGTGTCTCACTCACCGGGCAGCACCCAGGTACATCGACATGAAGCGATCGCGCTCCGATTCCAAAGTCTTGCGTCTGCCACCTTCGAGGGCTGTTTTCACTCGGTGGCCCGAACCAGTGAGGCATGCATCGTAGTACCGTCTGAGTCCTTCGACGCCACCCTGTGCCAACGCGTTTTCCGCCTGCTCCTTCAGCTTCCAACCGGGGATCAAATCTTTCCCGCCTTCGTACACATCAAGCACGACCGCCAGCATCGCCGCCCCTCTATCCACGTACGCCTCCGAGTCTCCTCGACGCCCTTCAGCGCGTCCCTTCAGAGCAAGTAGTATAGGCCGATTTCAGAGGCGTAAAGGCATGAGGCAGCGTCGCGTGTGCCTCATCCCCGCCGCGCGCACGCGGCGTCTCTCACTGCGTTGCTGTACGATCTGCCACCAGGGTGGAGCCACTGGGAATGAAGGTGCTCGTCCGAGGCGTTGGGGACATCGGGTCGGCGGTAGCGCATCGCCTGTTCCGGGAAGGTTACGCCGTCGTGCTCCATGATGTGCCGATACCGACGACGACAAGGCGCGGGATGGCGTTCGCCGACGCCGTCTTCGAAGGACATGCCGCTCTTGACGGCGTCCACGCCGTCCGGGCCCACGACTTCGCTCGCGTTATGGAAGCGCTCGACTCGCACAACGCGATCCCGGTGTACGTTCGGGACATCGGTCCACTCCTCGCTCACCTTCGGCCCGCGGTGTTAGTGGATGCCCGGATGCGCAAGCACGCGGCGCCGGAAATCCAGCGCGAACTTGCTCCGCTGACAATCGGGCTTGGCCCAGACCTCGTGGCCGGACGACACGCTGATGTGGTGGTCGAGACCAGTTGGGAAGGACTCGGCGTCGTCATCACGGACGGCGCATCCCGCATTCTCGCCGGTGAGCCACGGGAGATCGCCGGGCATGCACGCGACCGTTACGTCTACGCTCCGTTCGATGGCGTCTTCCGCACAAAAGCCCGCATCGGTGATGCAGTTCGGAAGGGTCAGGAGATCGCCGAGATTGGCTCCATGGCCCTGACCGCACCTCTTGATGGAATTCTTCGCGGTCTCACCCGTGATGGGGTGCCGGTCAGCGTTCAGACGAAGGTCATCGAGGTGGACCCGCGCACAGAGGAGGCCGAGGTGCGCGGGATCGGCGAACGTCCCCGCCGCATCGCCGAGGGTGTGCTGTTGGCGGTTCGGACGTCTCTCGGGAAAGCGGAGAGCGGCGGCACCGTCAACCTCAAGTGATTTGGGACGCGCCGGGTTAGCTTTTCTTTCCGGCGCAGGTTTCCCAACCACGAGCGTGGTGAGTCTGCGCGCAGTTGCGACACCACTGAACCATTGCCGTGCAGCTCGGACACGTCCTCGCTTGGTTCAGTCGATCTTCTTGGAACGCGCGGCACGGTTGGCGCCCTTGCGAGTACGGATTGATCGCGTTGGTCATGCCACCCATGTTCGGCTCGGCCACGACACTGACACGTTAGCCGCCGCCAAACCGTGCCGCCATCGCCATTCGGCGGCGCGCGGCGTCGAGGACGCGAACACATTCATGATGTGCTCCTGCGCGCGGCGCGCGTCCATACGATCGGTGGCCCCAGGATGACGAGCAGCCCGGCTGCCGCCAGGGATCGAATGATCGGCCACGCAGGGTCGAACTCCGAGCGGCGCATGCTGAACTTGGGCGACCGCGGGTGGGCGTGATGGTTGTTGTGCAGACTCTCGCCGCCCGTGATCCAGGCCAGCAGACGCCAGTTCGAGGCGCTGTTTTCGAAGTTCCGCGCACCGCGCCAGTGGCCGAGCGCGTTGATGAGAGGCGCGATCACGAAGACGTAGAGAGTCGCGTGCGCGAGCCCGGCAACGAGGCCGGGCCAGAGACCGATGATCGCGCAAAGCAGGCTCAGCCCGATCCCGACACCGAGGGCGCCGTGAGAGAAGAGAACGCGATCGAGGCGATCCGGCCGGAGGTCCGGGGCAAACGTCTCCAGCGTTTCGGTGTTGCGCGCCTCGCGTACGTAGTAAGCGACATTGAAGAGCTGGACACGCCAGAAGCCGAGTAGCCGCGGGCTGTGCGGGTCACCTTCGCGGTCGGTGAAGGTGTGGTGCTTGCGATGAACCGCCACCCATTGCTGGCGGCACTGCCCTGTCGTCAACCACAGCGCGGTACGAAAGCCGACGTCGGCGAGGGGATGCACATGGAGTGAGCGGTGCGCGAGCGCGCGATGCAGGTAGATCGAAGTTGCGATGACGGCCATCTGGGTCAGCGCGATCGTGACGAACGGCACGGCCCATGCCGCGGTCATGCCGAAGGCTCCCCGATAAGCACGGTCATACGCCAGATCCAGAGCGCGATCGGGCCGCCGCCCCGCGCGCAGCCCGGGCTTTGGTGGGGCGCCGGTGCGCCTCTCGGCGGATTCGGCGAACCGTCTCGGCCTGACGACGCACGTTGGTGAGCAGGCCCGCGTCCGTCGGACGCCTCAGCCCTTCCTCGATGAGCGCTCGAAGGATGATCTGTAAACTCACGGGCAGCCTTATCGACGTCGTGGCCCGCCCCGCGAGCACGCGGGCTCGGTCGACGAGGTCGTGAGGGAGGATAACCAGTACGCGCGTCTCACGAGGGAACATTCGATCAACCTCCTGAACTATCAACGCCATATCTTATATAAGAAATATAGTATATGCTCAGTACACCGGCCGGGCACCAGGAGATCTTGGCGCTCGCCCGAGCCTCCGAGGGAGATAGCCGCCATGGATAAGGGAGAAAGCCGCCATGGATAAGAATGACGAACGCAACGCGAGTACCGGGACTTATCGAATACGGGGTGTCTCCCGCGATCTGCATCGTGCGGCGCGCCTACGCGCCGCGAGCCAGGGCACCACGCTCCGGTCGGTAGTTCTGCAGGCGCTGCAAGCGTACAGCGCGGGAACCTGGACACCGGACGAACCGCGCGGGTCACGCACGAACGGATCTACGTGACCGTGCTGATGCAAAGGCGAGGGGGCCAAGATGGACACTAGGCTTTCGGAGCTGTCGTCCGAGCGGTTTCTTCGTCGCAATGTTGGCCGCGCGTTCTGCGAGAGCTGCCTTGCGATTCATACGGGGCTGAGCCTGCAACAAGCCGCCGCCGCTGTTGCGGCCCTCGGACAGATGTCCGAGTTCGTCGTGGCTTCGGCGCGGTGCTTGTCGTGCAGCCGGACGAACATGTTGATCCGTGCGACCGCGACCTGAGCATGGCTCGCAGGCCTACGCGCCCCGGAACGGCGCCAGATGAGCGCCACGCAGCGAAGCGCAAGCATCCCATGCGTCGTGACCTCGGCGAGCATGGTCTGCCAGAACGCTGCTCGCGCGACCGGCGCGGGGCTGCAGGGCCTATGACCAAGTCTATTTCAGCAACGAGCAAACTGTGAGCGTGCCTGACGACCGCAAAATGTTTGCCCCGCTGCGGCGGGCTCAGTTGATTTCGCCGGAGCTGAAACTGCTTGCGCTGCTGACGGGTCATCAGGGGGGCGCCACGGCAGCGATTCTCACCACCGAGCTGGCCGCGGCGGGAATGGTGGTCGGCAGCAAGGCGCCGATCGTCAAGCGAATCAGTGAGCTGCTCGACGATCTCGAACGGTCAGGTCGCGTCGAGCGGGTCCCAGACGGGCGGTATCGAGCCGTTCAGGTGCGCTGATCCGGCCAGCGATGTCCCCCCGCAAGCGATTACTTCCTCGCGTGGCGCCGCAGCCCGGCCAGCGCGACGAGGCCGAGAGCCCGTTGCCGAACGCGTGGCCGACCGGCTTGCGTACCATGCGGTGTCTGGCATGTGATGCACCATTCCTCAGTTCGGGTCGGCACGAGCGGCTGTGTGCATCCTGCCGACGGCCCAACAAGGCAAGATGATCAGTCCCTGTCCCAATCGCGCGAGCGTGCCAGGGCGCGGCGGCGCTTCTTACGTGCCGCCGCCGACTTGCGCTTCCGCTTGACTGACGGCTTCTCATAGTGAGCGCGCCGCTTCATTTCCTGAAACGTGCCCTCTTTCAGCATGAGCTTCTTCAACTGTTTGAGGGCGGCCTCCACTTGGTTGTCGACGACATGAACGCGCGACATCAGAGCATCCGTCTGTCAACCGTCGGTCGCATGCCTTCCTTTACCAACGCCCGCGGCTGCTGCCCGAAGCGTTCCGGGGACGGTACCCGCCGCCGCCGCGCGGCGCCGAAGGCTTGGAGATCTCAACCCGAAGCGCGCGCCCATCGAGCTGAACGCCATTGAGCTTTGCGACGGCCCTGTTCGCCGCCTCCGTGGTCTCGACTTCAACGAAGCCGAAGCCGCGCGATTGGCCGGTATCACGATCCGTGACGATGGTGACCGACTGCACGCCGTCGATTTGGGCGAACAGCTCACGCAGTCGCTCGGTTGGGGTGTTGAATGATAGACCACCGATGAACAGCTTCTGAGCCATGAAAGTGAACTCCAGCCTCCGCTAGGAAACCATGCGCTCTGGCGCCGCGGAACCGTGCGCTCGAGCGGGCCTGGTGCGGAGAAGGTCCACGACGGACCGCCAGCCCGGATCAGACGTCTGCACGGTACCACGCCACGATTGGCATGCTCGCCAATGTTCTGAACGTGGTACGCTGACCATTGCCGCCACCTCAGCCTTTCCTGGTTGACGCCACCTACGGGCGTCGAGACTCCGGTGACTCAGGCACAAGTGTTTTCGCTGTCCTGGAGAGGCCTTGCAGAATCTCGACGCGACGCTGATCGAAGACAGCATTGAAAATGCTGGTCTATGCGCCGACTGCATCGTTCGACTCACCGGTGTGCCGTCATCGCGGCTTAACGACGTGTTGCCCCGGCTTATCGGCGCGCTGAGGGTGGCGAGCATCCTCGCCGCCTGCCGCAACTGCCTGAGACAGAAGGTGATACACCGGCGCGCGTAGGTCGCGGCCCGGCAAGAACGTGCAGGGTCGAGCGGCACGACGAGGACGAATACGTCCGTCGAAACGCGGAGGGGAGCCGACACATGCAAGTGGTCGCGATCTCGAGCCCGAGGCACCCGGAATGGCGCTGGCGCATCATGAACTACGGCGGCGAGATCGTCGAAGAGTCGCAGGCCGGCTTCCCGAACATTGCCGCCGCGGTCGCAGCCGGAAAGGAGCGACTGATGAGCATGGACGCGGTCGATGTGCGGAGATGACACCATGATCTTCGCGCGGCGACGCCAGCACGTGGCGCTCTGTGCCGCAGCCATCGTATTGGCAACCTCGAGCGTCGGGTATCCGCAGGTGCCCAAGGCGGAGGACATCTCGGCCTGCAACGTGGAGGCGCAGCGGGCCGTCGGTACAGGCACGGCGTCGGGAGATTCGCCACTACCGAATGCCAAGGACCACAGCCGGGCCGCGGAAGCGCGCAGCGTCGGCGGCGCCGTGAAGCCGGACGATCCCCAAATTGCGGGGATGGACACCGAGGGCGCGAAGGACCCCGCGTACCAGGCGGCGTATCGCACCTGCATGCGGAAGGGTGGTTTCTGAAGTCAGGAGGAGGTTCATGAGTCAAAAGCTTTTCGTCGGCGGTCTTCCGTTCAGTACCTCCACCACGGAGCTTAGCCAGTTGTTCAACCAGGTCGCGGGCGTCGAGAGCGTCGAGGTCATCACCGATCGTGACACCGGTCGGTCGCGAGGCTTCGCCTTCGTTCAGATGTCCACGTCCGAGGCGGCAGACGAAGCGGTCCGAAAGTTCAACGGCTATGAGCTCGGTGGCCGTACGCTCAAGGTTGAGATCTCTAAACCGTCTGCCTCGCGAGGCGGAGGCCGCTCCGGCGGCGGCTATCGCGGTGGAGGAGGCAACCGCTGGTAGTCGAGCGAGGATAAGCATCACGCCGCGGACGCTGGCCGCCATACTCGCGCCACCAGCCGCCGGTGCCGACAGAGGCCGCACGCGGAATAGGTGCAGAGGATCCTGCTGGCGTCCACCAACTCCCGGATGCTGTCTAACGCCTCATGCCGGCCGACTCTGACGTAGACGCCGACACATTCGTCACACGCACCGCCGTCGGGAATCGTTCGGAGGAAGGCGAGAATGGCCACCGCCGTGTCCGACAGCATCGAAGCGCACCGCCCTTCGCGCCCCACCGCGATGACGTGACAATCCAATCGTTACGTGACATCACGCGTCACGCGACTGAGCGTAGGGCGCAAGTCACTGCGACGAAGGCCCGGGGTGGCAGTGACCGTTGCCGTGGTGAGTCGGCGCTGGCACGTCGAGCGCAGGGTTGCTGTCGAAGAATCCGGACGGCTTGAGCGAGAACCCGGCGTAGGCGACGGGCGCCACCGGCCAATCTTCCGGTCGGACGATGTGATGGACGCCGAGGCTGTACCAGAGCACGACGTCGGTGTTCATCAGTTCGCGATCGGCCTGCACCCACGCCGGTAGCCCAGCGCCTCCGGGATGCTGATTCGGATAATCGCCCGCGGCATGGCGCTCGCTCGCGTCGTAGCGCGTGACCCAAAGATGGTGAGCAATGAAGCCCGCGCGCCGGGCAATGCTCGACTCCGGATGGGCGAGCGCGCGAACGTTCTCGCCTGGGACCAGCTTGTAGGCCGTGCGTTCGCCGAGCGCGTTCGTCGCCTCTCGGTTCACGACGAGCCAATAACGGCCGGCGAGCGGGTCCAGGTCCCGCTGCGCTTCGGCCTCACGTGCGAGTAGCCGGGATCGAGTTGTCCATGCGTTGCCGTGCGGATTGTCCGGCCCCAGCGGCGCGGCGGCGCTGTCGACCTCGTACACGGAGTTCTGCGGTCCGTCCACCATCATGTCGAGCCGGAAGCTGAACCAGTGCTGATGGTGAGGCGCGTAGAGGCCTGGCGCGACGAGCGTGCCGTGAGTCGGTCGGACTCCTGGCGCGACGGCGCCGGTCGAGACGATGCCTGTCAGCTTCACCTGCGACTCGATCGTGCCGTCCTGGTAGAAGTACCAGAAGAATCCGTATTCGTAGTTGCCCACGGTCGCGATCGACGACACGACGAATCGCCGGGAGCGCCGCACCTCGACCTGGCCCGTACGAAAGTTCGTGTGCTTCCACAAGATGCCGAAATCCTCTTCGTGCAGA
>Ga0075433_10004525_pt1 | contig 10843 bp, 7 predicted proteins | sample RhiMethybrSRZTD2_FD_75299 | JGI IMG/M metagenome (GOLD analysis project Ga0075433, IMG submission 75299) | Populus rhizosphere microbial communities from Tennessee, USA - Rhizosphere MetaG P. TD hybrid SRZTD2 | ecosystem: Host-associated > Plants > Roots > Rhizosphere > Soil | place: USA... | reverse complement strand
CAAATTATTGATCTGGATGCTGAAATGCGGCGAGCGCAGCGCCGGGTTGTACACGCCGCCCGCGTTGAGCAACTCATCGTACTCGCGCACCGTCTGCTGCAAATAGGCCCGCACGGTGTCGATCTGCAAGCGCACCTCGGCCAGCCGCATCGCGAACAAGTCCGACTGCAAATTGAAGCCCTGGCGCGCTTTCGGATCGCGAAACACATCGATCATCTGCTCGAACGCACCCTGCGCTGCGCCGAGCCAGCTTGCGGCCCATGCGATATGCCCGACCGGGATCATCGTGCTGACCGCGATCTGCGCGAAGCCGCCCGGCGGATCGATCAGCTGCTCCTTGGGCAAATGTCCCTTCAGCGTCATCCCGATGCTCTGGGTGCCGCGCATGCCCAGCGCCGACCAGCCGGCCTGAATGCCAATTTCCAGCTGCGCGCGCTCGGCGAACACCAGCACCACCTCGGAAGGCGGGCTCTCCGCGCTGGCCCGCATGGTCATCAGGTAGCCATCGCCGAACGCGCCGCCGGTCACAACCGGGGCATCACGCAGCAGCAGCAGCCCATCGCCATCGAGCAGCACCGGCGCATAGGCTGTCAGTAGATGCCCACCCTTTTCGCGCTCGCTTGTGACCGAGGCGACAAACATGCCCTCGTCGGCTATCTGCGGCAGCACGCGCTGGCGCAGCTCCAGCGGCGCGTGATCGACCAGCGTGGCGACCTGCTGGCAGTGCATCGCCCAGATCATGCCGGTCGAGAGACACGCGCTGGATAAGCGCTGGATAACCTGCACCATCGTTTGATAGGAACCGCCCAGCCCGCCGTACTCCAGCGGCACCACCAGGCCCATCAGGCCGCTGCGCTTGAGCGCCTGCATGCTCGCTTCGGGAAAGACGCCCTGTTCATCGACGGCGACGGCATGCGCCGCGAGCACGGTCGCAACTTCGTGTGCAAGTTCAATTGGATTGTTGCGTGTAGCTACTGTCATCGCCTTCGCTTATCCTTTAATTTCAAGGTTGCTGGTCAGATTTTCGACGACCAGCCAGAGCGCCTGGATAGTCGAAAAGGTCTCTTCGGTCAGATATGTGTCTGGCAATGTGATCCCGTAGTTGTCTTCGATGTCGAGCAGCAGGTCAACCGCAGCCATTGAATCGAGGCCGAGCAGCTTAAGTGGCTGATCAAGCGCGAGCGCCGCGCCCGGTTTGAGATATTTCAGGTGGTTCCGCACCATCATGATAAAGCGCTGATCCGGCATCCGTGCTGTCCGCTCCATGCTTCCTCCTTCGATACGGTTCTTGGCTGCTTTGCCACTAGGCCTTACGCTAACCACCGATTGGTTACTTCTTGTCTGTCGATTTTCGCTCTGCGGGGCGAAAACTGCCTTTTACCGCGCGCAGCGGGTGATCATCAACTGTGACGCTTCTTTGACCTCGTCGCCGTCGATAACGACCTCGACCGGAGTGTCGCGACCCAAGAACGCGATCAGGCTGCCAGTCAGCCCATACGCGCCGACGTTGGGGATCGCCAGTAGATCGCCTGGCCGCAGGCTCGGCAGCTTCGCCCCCAGCGCCCACTGATCGAGCGGCGTGCAGAGCGGGCCGACGACGCGCGCATCGCCGAGCAGCGCTGCATCAGCGGGTTGGTCGAGCCGCACCAGCTCTGCGCCGATGCGCGGCACCCGGCGCAGCCCGGCCATGCCGCCCAGGTGGTGAATGCCGCTATCCAGCACCACAAACGGGTAGCCCTGGCTCTCTTTGACATCTTGGACGGTACACACGAGCGTGCCGGCTGCGGCGACGAGGTAGCGACCAGCCTCGAACGCCACCTGCGGCCGGCCAGCGCGCCATTCGGGCCAGGCCGCATCCAGCTGCGCCTCAAGCGCCGGCCGCAGCTCGGAGAAATCGCTGGTCGCGCCGCGCACCGCAAACGGATGCCCGAAGCCGCCGCCGAGATCGATCAACTCTGGCATAATATCCAGCAGCGCCGAAAGCTCGGCGGTCAGCCGGATCGCGATCGCGAAGGTGCGCAGCAGTGTCGCCGGATCAGCGATATTGGTGCCCATGTAGATGTGAAATCCGACGACGCGCGTCCAGGGCGTGCCGGCGAACGCTGCCGGCGTACGGCGAATCCAGTCCACATCCGCGCCGAACTGCGAGGGACCGCCGCACATCGTCAGGCCGAGCCCAGGCACTGCTTCGTCGGGGTTGACGCGCAGCAGCACATCGACGGGGCGACCGATCGCGGCGGCAGCCATCGCAACCCGATCGCAGTCGGTGGGCGAATCGACCGAGAAATGCGTCACGCCCTGCCGCAGCGCATGATCGATCTCGCCGCTGGTTTTGGCTGGGCCGGTATAGAGGCAATGTTCTGCCTGGCTGTCGCCCGCCAACGCGTTCGCCAGCTCGCCGGTCGAGGAGATCTCGGCGCGGCAGCCGAGCCGCCCTAGCTCGGCGACCAGCGCCGGGTGCGGGTTGGCCTTGAGCGAGTAGTAGAGCAGGCTATTGCTCGGCAGCGCGCGCCGCAGCGCCGCATGCGCGGCGCGAATCGCCGCCAGATCATAGACGTAGATCGGGCTGCCATAGCGGGCCACAAGCGGCTGTAGTTTCACGGCGTGGTTTCCTCTACCAACAAGCAGCGTAGGCAGTCCTTGTCGATCTTCCCGTTCGCGGTCAGCGGCAGGTCGTCGCGTATGATGATCTGCGCCGGCAGCTTGTAATCCTCGACGCGGTGGCGCAGCTCGTCGATCGCCGTTTCGTCGGCCAGCTCGCCGGCCAGAAAGAGCACCGCCCCGCTCGTCGCCGTCGGTGGAATAAGCGCCGCCAGCCGCACGCCTGGAATGTCGCAAGCCGCCGCCTCGACCTCCAGCGCGCTCACCCGATACCCGCTCTGCTTGTAGATATCGTCGGAACGCCCGTGGAAATAGAGATAGCCCTCGGCGTCCAGGCTGCACGCATCGCCAGTGAACAGCGCGATCTCCTGGCCGGGGCCCCAGCGGCGATAGCGTATCGCCGTTAGCTCAGGCGCTCGCCAATAGCCCAGCATGACATGGGCACCGCGCACCACCAGCTCGCCGACCGCACCGGGCGGCAGCAGCGCGCCGTCTGGCCCAATAATCAGGCATTCGGTATCTGGCAGCGGCTTGCCGACCGATTCTGACTTGCGCGCATAATCCTCTGGCGGCAAGATCGCGACCCGTTTGCACTCGGTCAGCCCAAACATCACGAACACCCGGCAATCCGGCAGCAACGTTCGCACCGTCTCGATCGCCGCGCGCGGCAGATGAGCGCCGGTATTGGTGATAAAGCGCAGCCGTGGCAGCTGGCGCGGGTCGCGCTTGCCGAGCCGGATGAGCGTATCAACCAAGCTGGGCACCGCTGGCAGGCCGCTGACATTCCAGGCCGCGAGCTTCCTGAGCAGGCCGGGGCCGACGTGCGTATCGCGGCCAAGCGCGAGCGTTGCGCCAACCTGAAAGCTCAGAAAGACTTGGTAGAGGCCGACATCAAAGGCCATCGGCAAAAAATTGCCCACGACATCGGTCTCTTCAATACCCAGGCAACGCTGAATCGCGCCCGTCGCGAACACGACATTGCGGTGACTAGAGATCACAGCTTTAGGCATACCCGTGCTGCCCGATGTATAGATCAGACAGACCGGGTCGCTCGAGATACCCGGAAATGGCGGCACGACCGGCTCGCTCGCCAGCGCCGCGGCCCAGCCATCTTCGAGTGTCAACACGGTTGCGGCGTCGGCGATCGGCGCGTCGGCGGCGAGCGGTTGGGTTGTGATGATCAGCGCTGGGGCGGCGTCCGCGAGGATATGCCGCAGGTGATAGGGCTTGATCGCCGGATTTACGATAAAGAAGATCGCCCCCAGGCGTGCGGCGGCCATCAGCGCGGCGACGACCGGGATGCCGTTGGGCAAGATCAGCGCGATACGGTCGCCACGGCGGATGCCGGCCTGCTGCATCCAGGCGGCCAGGCGCATGCTTTGCTCGGCTAACTCGCGATAGGTGACGGTCCCTTCGTCGGTGATAATCGCCGTTTTATGTGGCAGGCGTAGTGCTTGTTCGTCGAGAAATTGCTGGATCGTTTGTACCATATAGCCTCATAACGTCGTATGCAGCTCATTTGGCCACGGTTGGCTTTGGAGTAACGCCTCGGCGAGCGTGGATGGATTCTCAAAGGTCTCGGGCAAAATCAGCGTCGGGTCTAATTCGATTCCAAGCTGATCCTCCAGGCGCTCGATCAGACTCACAATCGCCAGGGAATCGAAGCCTTTCAAATCTTGTAAGGCGGTCGTCGCCTGGATCGGGACGGTCGTATCTTGCAGCACCGCCTGGACTGCTGCGATGACCAACCGGACGTATGTTTCTCGCGTGGGCATGCGTGATCACCCTGGCTTTTCAAATGGCATAGGTGTACGAAACTGTGTCGCCAGCTCGCGCCGCGCGATCTTGCCAGTGCTGGTCTTGGGAAGCTGCTCGCGGATCTGAATCTCGGATGGCACCATATAGGCGGGCAGCTGCTCGCGACACCACGCGAACAGCGCAGCCGTTTCGATGACGCTGCCTGGCTTTGGAACAACACATGCGTAGAGCAGATTGGTGTACTCGGCGTGCGGCGCAGCGATCACCCCAACCTCGGCGATCGCTGGATGCATCATCAGGGTCGACTCGACATCGCCGAGGTCGACTCGGAAGCCGCGCGTCTTGATCAGCGCATCGCGCCGGCCCAGGAAGTGCAGCGTACCCTGCGCGTCCCAGTGAGCGAAATCGCCGGTACGATAACATTCCCAGCGGCGACCGTCGGCCACCAGCCAGAGCCGCGCGCTGGCCGTGAGATCGGGCTGGTTCAGGTAGCCGGGGGAAACGCTCGGCCCGCTGATCACGATCTCGCCCTCTTCGCCGGGTGCCTCGACCAGCTCGCCGTTGGCGTTCGCCAGAAACAGCCGCGTATTGGCGATCGGCTGGCCGATCGGGATGTGCTGCTGCTGGAGATGCTCGAGGCCGACCGCGCAGGCCGTCACGACATTCGTCTCAATCGGGCCGTAGAGATTGAAGACGCGCGTGCGCGGCAGCAGGCGCATCAGCCGCGCCAACGGCGCGGGGTGGAACTCTTCGCCGGCATACAATAGCAGGCGCAGATCGGGCAGGCCAGCTTTGGCGATGCTGCTGCGGTTGATCAGCGCGGTCAGCGCCGACGGCACCGCGTAGAGCACAGTGATGCGCTGGGTCCGCAGGAAGCGCAGCAGCGCCTCGGGGAACAGCACGGTCTTCTCGTCGATCGGGCAGACGGTTGCGCCGCAGGCCAGGCTGACATAGATGTCCAAGACCGGCAGATCGAAGTGCAGCGGCGCGTGGACAGCCACCCGATCCCCCGGATGGAGGTCGAAGTAGGCGCTGCCCCAATCCACAAAAGCCGCTGCGTTGCGCTGCGTGATCATGACCCCTTTTGGTTCGCCGGTTGAGCCAGAAGTATACAGGATCGCGGCGAGATCGTCTGCCTGCGCAGCGGCACGGGCATCCAGCGCCGCAGGAGCGGCCTCGGCCAGCAGATCCACACTGAGGAGACGATCAGACCCAGCCGCAGGTCGCAGCTCGGCTGGCGCGACGATCAGATCCAGCGTTTCCAGCAGGTCGGTCTCGTGCGCCCAATCCAGCAGCGTGCGCTGATCGAGCACCAGTACACGCGCCGTGCTGTCGCGCACGATAAACCGGCGGCGCGCGAGTGGGCTGGTCGGATCGATCGGGACGTAGGTCAGGCCGGCGCGCAAACAGGCCAGCATCAGCACAATCGCGTCGATGGATTTATAGAGGTTTAGCGCGACCCTGGCACCGCGTGGCAGACGCGCCGCCAGACCGGCGGCCAATCGCTCCACCCGCGCGGCAGATGCCCCGTATGTCCACGAGACCGCACCAAACGAGAACGCCTCAGCTTCTGGAAGCTGTTGCGCCGTCTCCCAGAAGCGTTCGTGAAGAAACATCAGGGTCTCCTCCTCGTCCAGGGGCACCAGGCAGTGGATCGCGCACCCGGCTGGCGGAGTTCAGCCAGCACATGCGCTCCTGAATTGGCCTGCCTGTTCCTGCGGATCAACCACGCAAGGCAGGCATATGGGGTTAAAAATCTGTATCTCTATGATACAACAGGGTTGGCAGCTTGTCAGCACCAAATCATAGAGCAATATTATGGTGCATGAACACATCATAACGCACACTAGACAACTTCACAATGGCGCGACCCAGCCACTGCGACGGCACCCGCTCTCCGGCCAGCGGGAGAGCGGGCAGGGGGTGAGGGGCAACATCGTCTCAGATCAGCGCGCAGGAAAACCGGCCTGCTGCAACGCGCTGCTATTGCGACCACTCGGTCGGCTGGCGATCCCAGCGATGCGCGCGAAGCTGCGACAGCAGCTCGGCTGTGAGTGGTCCAGCATCGCCAGCGGCGATATTAGCTTGGATATGCGCAGGTTTGCGCATGCCAGGGATCACCGTGCTGACATCGGAGTTCGTGAGGATGAACCGCAGCGCCAGCTCGGGCATCGTCATGCCGGGCGGCACCAGCGGCTTGAGCGCATCGGCGCGCTCGACGCTCGCGACGAGATTTTCGGGCACGAAGTAGGTATTGCGCCAATCGCCATCCGGCCAGTGGCTGGTTTTGGTCAACGTCCCGGTCAGCGTGCCCTCGTCGAACGGCACACGGGCGATCACGCCGATCGCCAGCTCGCGGCAGACGGGAAACAGCTCGTCTTCGGGTGCCTGGTCGAAGATGTTGTAGATCACCTGAACGGCGTCGATCATGCCGGTGCGCAGCGTGCGGATGGCGTTCCAGGGCTCCCAGCGGTTAATGCTGATGCCGATGGCCTGCACCAGCCCCTCGCGCTTGAGGTCGTCTACCGCGCGCTGCCAGCGTTCGTCGTCGGCCCAATCGTCCTCCCAAACGTGAAACTGGATCAGGTCAACCTGCGGCAGCCCCAGGTTTGTCAGACTCTTCTCGGTGTATTCGCGAATGTGATCGGGCGGGAAGGCGGCGGTGATCGAGTCGCCACGGCGCGACGGCCAGCGGAAATTCTTGGGCGGAATCTTGGTCGCCGTGTAGAGCCGCCGGCCTGGGTTGGCGCGGACAAGCTCGCCGAGCAGCCGCTCGCTATGTCCCTCGCCATAGCCCCAGGCGGTATCGAAAAAGGTGCAGCCCTGATCCACCGCCTGCTGGAGCGACTGGCGCGACTCGGCGTCGTCCGCGCCGGTCCAGCCGCCCATGCCCCACATGCCATAGCCAACCTGGCTAATCTGCCATCCAGTGCGGCCAAACGTGCGGTAGTGCATTGGATTCTCCTTCCTTGTCCGTGATATGGGCTAGTCTGGCTGAACGATGCTGATCTTTTTCACCACCAAGGCACAAAGGTCACAAAGGCTTTGTGTTCTTGGTGTCTTGGTGGTAAAACCCTGGTGGTATGTAGGCCAAGCTGCGCCGGCTCAACGTTCCAGATCGAGCGCTACAATGCGCAGCTCGCTAGCATAGCGCTGATCGTGCGCATCCGGCAGCCACATTTGGGCCGGCTCTGGCAGCATCTCGGTGATGCCGATCTGGAGATCAGCCGGGCTATTTTCTACGGTTCGACGCAGCATCTTTGCAAAGATGTCGATGTAGATCGGGCTATCGAAATCGAGGTAGAACGGTTTGACCTCGACTGGCACGCGCACAAAGACGAAGCGCGGCATGCCCTGCGCGCGCGCCCAGCGCCGCGCAGCGACGAAGCGCGCCGCCTCGTCCTTATCGTACGCGAACGTCAGATCGGCGGCAGAAACATGCCACGACTCGCGCGCGATCACCAGCCGATCAAGCGTGACGCGCGGCATGTGCGGGGCGGGCCGAAACAGCTTGAAGTAATTGGGGGCCAGCAGCGTCAGCGCGCTGGCGCAGGTCTCCATGATGTCGAAGCAGTGGCGTCCGTCGCGGGTGCGCGCCACCAGCCCATCGCCCACCTCCTCGACGACTAATGCGCCGATCGGCAATATCGGCATACCCGGCGAGCCGGGCGAGTCGCGCGCCATCTCCAGCCGGAAATCCTTTGGCGATACCAGCACCGGGACCGTGCGCCTGGTCAAGCCGGGCCACTGCCGAGGCGTGAGTGGCACAACCCGTGGCTCGGGCAGATCGCGATCAAGCGCCTGGAAGAATGCACCCTTGGCCGGGAGCTGTTCCAGAAACAGCGCCGCGCCCAGCGTATTGACGCCGATATGCAGCTCGCCGAGCACTAACTCATATTCGTCGCGCAGGATCGCTTCGGCGCTGGCGGCGGCGATCATCACGTCGGGGCTATGATAGTAGGCCGCGCGCCAGGATGCCGGCGGCGCAGCGAAGGCGGCCTCGACGCGCGCGCGCAGCTCCGCGCTGCTGTACGCGACACGGCGCTGGCCGGGCGGCAGCGCGAGGATGGCACCCCAGCGCTCCTGGAACAGCGCCAGGATCGCTTCGACGTAGCTCTTATCTTCGGCGAGCACCGGCATGATCCGCAGCCAGAAGCTCGTGAGATCTACCGTGCGCGAGCCGGTCTGCCGAACCATCGCGGTATACAGCTCCTGGAAGACCTTGCGATAGATCGTGCCGACCTCGGAGGTGAACCAGCGCGCGCTCATCAGGAGCAGCGAGAGCGGCGGCCCCAGCACCGCGAGCAAAGCCGGCCCGAAGTTCAGGGCGACATCCCGGCGACAGTCCTCGTAGATCAGCGTCCGCCCGGCGTAGGTGCGGCCATGGAAGCGCGTCGAGGCCAGCCCGCTCAGGCGCGTGAACGTCGCCTCAAGGTCGCCGAGCGCCTGATCTAGCTGCGCGGCATCGCCGGCCGCGCCGGCAACCTTGTCGCGCGCAGCTTCGTATTCCGCCAGCATATCGAGCGCCGGCTGGCGAACGCGCTCGTCGTCGATGCGATCAAGCAGCCGGCGCAGCGTCAGCTCGGGTCGCATTTCGTAGGGGATCTCCAGCGTCCACAAGATCAGCCCTTTGTTGCGCAGGATCGCCAGGTGGTTGTACACCTCGACCTCGTTGCGCAGCCCGCTGGCAGGCGTGCGAATCAGCTGCGCGGCCAGCTCTTTCGCGGTGTGCTGGCCGTCGCACGCCTGCATGATCGCGGCCTGCACCGCCGAGAGCTTCAGCGGCGCGCCTTTGGGCATGTAAAGCGTCGTTCCGTCGAGGTAGATCAGTGGATCGCGGCGCGGCGCGACCCAAGGATAGATCGCTCTATTCTTCGCCATCACTGCGGCCAGCGCGTCGATGCCCCAGATCTCCAGGTAGACATTGCGCTCCGCAAGCAGCTCGACCCCCGGCACAACCGCCACCGCCGGCCCGTCGGACGCGATCTGCGCCCAGCCGACCGGGCCAAAGAAGCCGATCGTGTCGTTTTTGACGCAATAGCGCTGCATGTAGCTGGCGATCAGCTCCTCGTGCTGGCGCTGCTTGGAGCCGCGCGCGGCCAGGCGGGATGGCGGTTGCAGCCCTTTCACCGCCGTGTGAAAGGCATGGCGATTCTGCCAGATCAGCGCCTCACGAAAGCGATCGATCTGCGCGATGTCGTAGACGGTTTGCGAGGTGTTGGTCATGGCGGTTGCATACGCCTGTCGGACGCCCGGCAAGGCCGCAGCGACCCCGGCGTGGGCTATACGAAGCGCGGCGAGCGCAGCATCGCCGATCAGCGCGGCATCGCGCGCGCCGGGCAGCTTGCCCTTCTTGATCGTGCGCAGCAGGCGCAGCAGCGGGTCGCGCCGTTCGGCATCGGCCCATTGCTGATCGCGCCGGAGGGCATCCAGCGCCGCGATCACCTCGTCGGCGGCGGCACATGCGGCTCGCTCGACGGCGTCTTCGGCATGCAGCAGCTGGTCGGCGGCGGCGGCGCAGTCGTCCGACGCGAGCGCGAGCACTTGCGCAGCTGGGAAGCCGGCACCGCGCAGCCCAACCAGGCGCCAGAGCACCCACGGGCCACCCGGCAGAGGAATAAGGTGATCCGGCAACGGCGCGGCGGTGGCGGATATGCTGGTTGTCGCAACCAGCGTTGGGGGCGAGGCGATGGCTTGATCTTGCTGGTTCATAGCACTGCTCGATTGTGCCAATTACGCATACTGACGCGGTGGCGGGGCGCGCGAAGGCTCCACGACAACACCGGTTGCATACCGTACGAGTAAGTTAAGATGTGCTATACTAAAAGGTAACAGAGAGCCCACTCTCCCGCAGCAGTTGAGTGGGCTTGTGCGGAATTCGCGCGTGCCAGGCTATTCTAGCACCCACGCAATCTTCTGGCAAGATACGGCGAGTTCAGCCGCATGGTCTTTCTCCTCTGGTACAGAACAGATGCGCTTACCTCTATCGACGAGTTACGGAGGAGTGGCTAGCCGCTCCACGGGTTCTTTCCTGGCGTATGCGCGGGCAACAGCCCACATACGCCGGGTACTAGGGCGTTGGGGCGATCCAGGTTGAGAAAGCGAGTAAGGATCACAGCATGGACCTTACAGATATACTAGACGAGATGGGACTGTCCGAAGAAAAGCGCAGGCTCCTGGCCTATCTGCTCGATGCGGAAGCCGTCGAGCCACTCCAAGAATCCGTCATACCGCCACGCCCACACGCCGATGCGCCGCCGCTCTCGTTCGCGCAACAGCGCCTCTGGCTGCTCGACCAGCTTCAGCCGAATACCGCGCTCTACACGATCGCTAGCGCGGTGCAGATGCACGGATCGCTGGACGCGAGCATGCTGCGGCACAGCCTTAGCGCCTTGGTGCAGCGCCACGAAACCCTGCGCACCACCTTTGCCACAGCAAATGGTCACCCAGTCCAGCTGATCGCCCCGGCGATCAGTTGGACCCT
>Ga0075433_10004523_pt1 | contig 10843 bp, 7 predicted proteins | sample RhiMethybrSRZTD2_FD_75299 | JGI IMG/M metagenome (GOLD analysis project Ga0075433, IMG submission 75299) | Populus rhizosphere microbial communities from Tennessee, USA - Rhizosphere MetaG P. TD hybrid SRZTD2 | ecosystem: Host-associated > Plants > Roots > Rhizosphere > Soil | place: USA... | reverse complement strand
CGCCCACGGCCAGCCCAGACCCATGCCGAGCGCGGCCGACGATGCCCGCGCGACGAACTCGCGCCGAGTACTTGAAGGCATCGAGCCGAGACGGCTACCGTGGAGCCGCTGGCCGCTCGCCATCGCGATCCGACTGAAAGGAGCGAGCGTCGTGCGAATCATGGCCCCGGATGATACGCCTCATCGTTCGGCTTGGTCCTGACCGCCAGGCCCGACGATAATCCCCGCGAGTTGAAAATCACCGACATCCGGAGTGCCGGACTCCGCGGCGCCACCCCGGCCGGCGGATGGAGCGCGGAGCTCGCGCCGGCGGACTGCGTGCACACGTTAATCGCGGTCCACACGGACGCGGGCTTGATCGGGTTGGGCAGCGTCTTCACGAGCGATTCGCTGGTCCGCGGGGCCCTGCAGGTGCTCGAGCCGCTCTACCGCGGCGAGACCGCGCTGGAGCCCGAGCGAGTCAGCGAGAAACTTCATCAGCACACGTTCTGGCAGGGCCGCGGCGGGTCGATCACGCACACGATCAGCGGGATCGATATCGCGTTGTGGGACCTGTTCGGCCAGGCGACAGGCCAGCCGGTCGGCCGCCTGCTGGGCGGACGCCATCGGTCGCGCGTTCGCCCTTATGCCTCGCTGTTGATGCAGGAGCCGGCCGCGTTGGCCGAGCATCTGCTCGCCGTGAAAGCGCAGGGATTCACCGCCTTCAAGATTGGCTGGGGACCTTTCGGCCGGACGACTGCCGCCAAGGACGAGGCGATCGTGAAGAGCGCGCGAGAGGCGATTGGCCCGGACGCCTTGCTGATGGTCGATGCCGGCGCCAGCGACGCGTTCTGGCCCCGCGACTACAAATGGGCCGTCCGCACCGCCGAGATGCTGGCCGGGTATGACGTCCACTGGTTCGAGGAGCCCCTCGTCGCGGATGCGATGAGCCAGTACATCGAGCTACGTCGCCGGTCGCCCGTGCCGATCGCAGGAGGGGAGGTGCTCACGCGCCGGCAATCGTTTCAACCGTGGCTCGAAGGCGGCGCGTTCGACATCGTGCAGCCGGATGTCACGAAGGTCGGCGGCATCAGCGAAGAGCGGCGGATCGCCTGGATGGCGCAGGACCATGGGATCCGGTTCATTCCGCACGGGTGGAATACCGCGATTGGCCTCGCGGCGGATCTGCAGCTGGCGTCTGCCTTTCCAGGTACCGACCTGGTGGAATACCTGACCGGTTCCCCGTTCATCGACGCGATCGTCGTCGGCGGATGGCGGCTGGATGGGGATGGCCTGCTGCCGATTCCAGACGCGCCCGGGCTCGGCGTCCGCCTCGATCCCGATGAAGTGGCGAAATATACGGAGGGCGACCCGCTCTTCTGACGTTCGGAGCCACGCCTGGCATTGCTGCTGTCAGCGCCAGAGGAGCGCGGCGACGAAGATGGCGATCATCACGAACGCGAGGCCGACCTTCACCGCGGTTCCAATCAGGAATCCGATCCAGGCCGCGACACCGACGCCGGCCGCGCGCCGCCATTGCCGATGAACGCTCAACTCGCCGAGCACCGCGCCCACGAGCGGACCGAGCACCACGCCGGGAAGTCCGAACGGGATGCCGAGGAGCGTGCCGAGTCCCGCGCCCACGACCGCGCGCCGGCTCGCGCCGACGCGCTTCGCGCCGAGCGCGGCCGCGACGAAGTCCACCGTGTAACTGAGCGCGCCGATCACGCCAATCAGCGCCAGCGTCCACCCGCTCACGCGCGTGAAGTTGTCCGCCCAGGCCGCGACGAGCAGACCCGCAAAGATCAGCACATGTCCCGGCAGCGCGGGGAAGATGATGCCGGCAATCCCCACGATCACCAGCAGCACGCCGACTATCCACGCCACGATGCTCATGCCTGCCGCCTTCCATCCGCCGTCGAACCACGATAACGTTGGTCGCCCGAGCAAGGAAGAACGACCATGCACATCCTCCGCGACGCGCAATTCGCCGTCCGCAAGCTCGCCCGCGCTCCCGGCTTCACCCTCGTCGTCGTCCTGACGCTCGCGCTCGGGATTGGCGCGAGCACGGCCGTCTTCAGCATCGTCAACGCCGTCGTGTTGCGGCCGCTCGGGTATCCGGAGCCGGAACAGCTGGTGCGGATAACCAGTGAGCTGCGCGGCTTCGGCGCGTCCGATACGGGTGTCTCCGTGCCCGAGCTCGCCGACTATCAGGCGCGCACGGATCTGTTTACCGGAGTCGCCGGGCAGATCTCGGTCAATGCGAACGTCACGAGCGGCGTTGCGCCCGAGCGCGTCGAAGCAAAGCTGGTGAGCTGGAACTACTTCGATATCCTCCGAGTCGCGCCGCTGCACGGACGCACCTTCGTGCGCCAGGACGAGACCCCCGGAGTGGCCAACATCGCGGTCGTCAGCCACGCATTCTGGCAGCGGCATCTGAGCGGCGATCCGGGGGCGGTCGGCAAGACCATCGATATGGACGGCGACCGCATCCTGGTCGTCGGCGTCATGCCCGCCACGTTTCATCATCCCGGCCGGACCAGTCAAACCGAGGTGGACGTCTGGAGTCCTGATGGCTTTCAGAACCTCCCGGCGTTTCGAGGACGCCGTCGCCTCGACGGCTGCCTCGCGCGCCTGCAGCCCGGGGTGACGCCTCGTGATGCGCAGGCGCGACTGGCGGAGTACGGAGCGACGGTCAGCCAGCAGTTTCCATCGGACTATCCCCCGCAAAACGGCTGGAGACCGCTGGTGCTCCCGTTGCGCGATTCGCTGGTCGCCGGCGTGATGACGCCGATGTTCATCCTGCTGAGCGGCGTGGGCTTGTTACTGCTGATCGCGTGCGGCAACGTCGCACACCTGGTGCTGGCCCGTTCGTCGGAACGGCGTCACGAGATGGCGATCCGCCAGGCGATCGGGGCGAGCCAGGGCCGGCTCCTGTCGCAGCTCCTGACCGAAAGCGCGATTCTCGCCGCCGCGGGTGGCGCGCTCGGCCTGCTCGCGGCGTCGTGGGGCCTGCGCGGGCTGATCGCGCTCGCGCCTGGTCGTATCCCGCGCATCGGAGACGTCGCCATCGATCTCGACGCCGTCGTGCTCACCGGGCTGATCTGCGGTGCGGCGACGATGCTGTTTGGCCTGGTGCAGGCGCTTTACGCCACGCGCGGCGGCGCGTTCGCCGCCGTCAAGGAAGGCGGGCCAGGCCGAAGCGCCGATCCGCGCGCCGAGCGGGTCCGCAGCCTGCTGATCGCGGCCGAGGTCGCGATGGCCACGATCCTGCTGATCGGCGCCGGCCTTCTCGTTCGCAGTGTCGCCGGACTGCTGAACGTCCCGCTCGGCTTCGACGCGGACCGCCTGGTGACGGCCCGCGTCGCGCTCCCGAAACCGAACGACGACAGCCGCGCCGTCTATCTCGACCCGGCACGGCGGGTCGCCTTTTACCGCGAGGCCCTGCGCCGGGTCGCCACCCTTCCCGGCGTCGACCGCGTCGCGATGTCGTCGCAGATCCCGATCGGCGGTTTCAACGCCCCCGTGTTCATCGAATTCGATCGTCCGGATCCTGCGGCTGCGGTCCTGCGTCCGGTGATCCACAGCTACAGAGTCTCAGCCGGCTATTTCGACACGCTGGGCGTAAAGATTGTCCGCGGCCGCGGCTTCACGGAATCCGATCGGGCGGGGAGCGAGGAGGTCGTCCTCGTCAGCGAGGCCGCCGTGCGAAGCCTCTGGCGCGGACGCGACCCGATCGGCGAGCGCGTCCGGTTCGCGCCCGGTGCGCCCTGGATGACCGTCGTCGGCGTTGCCGGCGACGTGCGCACGCGGCTGCTGACCGATCCGCCACAGCCAATCCTCTATCAGTCGCTCGAGCAGGCGTCGGACTTGTCGCTGGCGCTGCTGATGCGAACCCGCGGCGAGCCCGCGAACTTCAGCGAGATGGTCGCGCGCGCGATCCGTTCGGTCGACCCCGAGGTGCCTCTGTATGCGGTGCGCAGCATGACTGACCTGATCGGCGGCGCCGTCGCCGATCGCCAGTTCCTGATGCGCCTGGTCGTCGCCTTCGGTGGGCTCGCGACCGCACTCGCGCTGCTCGGCATTTACGGCGTGATGGCCTACTCCGTGTCGCAGCGCACGCGCGAGATCGGCATTCGGATCGCCCTTGGCGCAACCCAGGTCGACGTCTCCCGGATGGTGGTGCGCCGAGGCCTGTTGCTGACGGCGGCCGGAGTGGCGATCGGTATCGGGGCGTCGCTCGGGTTGTCACGGTTCGTGAGGTCGCAGCTGTTTGGCGTCGAGCCATCCGACCCTTCGACCATTGCCTCGGTCCTGGTCATGATGACGATCGTGGCCGCTGCCGCTGCCTGGCTGCCGGCCCGGCGGGCGGCTCGGGTCGATCCGATCGTCGCGTTGCGCCAGGAGTAGCAGGTTGCTGAAACAGTGAGGCCGACAGAGGAAAAGGCAGAAGGCAGAAGGCAGAACGCTCTGTGTTCTGGCCTAAATAGATCGGTTCTCCCTTTTGCCTTCTCCCTTCTCCCTTGACATTGGGTTTTCATCGCTGTCAGTCCTCACCGGTTGATTTCGGAGTCGCCATGAAACGCCTGCTCTGCACGATCGCTGTCGTCGCGTTGTCCGCCCCCGCGCTCCGCGCGGAGAACGGTGTCCGTCCCGGCGAATTCCTCATCGAGCCGCCAACGCTGATCTGTCTGGGATTCGAATGGGCGATCAGCGGCGACGACAACCGCAACGCCACCGTGGAGGTCAGCTACCGCCGCGCCGGCGACGGCCAGTGGCGCGACGCGCTGCCGCTGCTGCGGATGGGCGGCGAGAAGATCTTCCGCGCGCCCTACACGGTGCCGGATCGATTCGCCGGCAGCATCCTCGATCTCGATCCCGACACCGCGTACGAGGTCCGCTTGACGATGAAGGATCCGGACGGGGTGAGCGGCCAGGCGGTGCAGCTGGTGAAGGCGCGGACACGCGGCGAGCCGAAAGCTGCCGCGGGCGGACGGGTGCTGCACGTCTACCCGCCGGCCTGGCGCGGCGCGAAAGAGGAGCCGAACTTCACCGGCTTGATGGCCGCTTACGCCGGCGCCGGCACCGGCGACTGGAACGTGGTGTTTCAGAGCAAGGTCGGTCCCGGCGACACCATCCTCGTACACGCCGGCCTCTACAAAGGCGATCGCCACAATTACGTGGACCCGCTCAGCACGACGTTCGATGGGGCCTACCTGTTGACGGCGAAAGGCACGCCGGAGCGGCCGATCGTGATCAAAGCGGCGGGCGACGGGGAGGTGATTTTCGACGGCGACGGCGCCTTTCGTCTCTTCGACGTGATGGCCGCCGACTACAACATCTTCGACGGTCTCACGATCCGGAACACCGAGGTCGCGTTCTGGGCGGGCGTGAAGGACGTCGCCGGCGCAAAAGGGCTGGCCGTCCGCAACTGCCGGATCGAGAACGTCGGCGTCGGTGTCGTCACGCAGTTCGCCGGGTCGAAGGATTTCTACATCGCGGACAACGTCTTTCTGGGCCGCGACGATCACCACCGGGTGCTCGGGTGGGCCAACCCGGGTCTTTACGGCGCCCATCCGATCAACAGCTATTTCGCGGTCAAGGTCTACGGGTCCGGACACGTGATCGCGCACAACGCGGTCGCGTTCTTCCATGATGGCATCAGCGTCTGCACGCACGGCGTGCCCGAGCCGCAGCAGGATCTGAAGGCCGTCGCCATCGACATCTACAACAACGACATTCACCTCACCGGCGACGATTTCATCGAAGCGGACGGCGGCGTGCACAACATCCGCGTGATGCGCAACCGCGGCGTCAACGCCGCGCACACGGCGCTCAGCGCCCAACCGATCTTCGGCGGCCCCGCCTACTACATCCGCAACGTCGTGTACAACACGCCGGTCGCGCTGAAATTCGCCAATCCGGCCGGCGTCGTCGTGCTGCACAACACGTTCATCGCGGAGAACCGCACCGCGCAGCGCGTGTCGAATGCCGACTTCAGGAACAACCTGTTCCTCGGCACCGACGCACGGACCGGCATCGCCGTGCTCGGCGGTCCCACCGCCTATTCGACCTACGACTACAACGGCTACCGGCCGAATCGCGGCGCCGAGCCGCAGTACACCTGGCTCGGACCGAAGCCCGGCGTTCGCGTCGACTACGACGTCGAGCCGAAGCAGGCGCCGCGCTTCGCGACGCTCGCGGAACTGGCGGCCGCCACCGGCCAGGAGACACACGGCATCGAAGTGGACTACGACATCTTCGAAGACCTGCGTCCGCCCTCGCCGCCCGACTCCTCGAAGCCGGGGCATCCATTCGAGGCGACGAGCCTCGACTTCCGCCTGAAGCCGGGCAGCAAAGCGGTGGATGCCGGCGTCAGACTGCCGAACGTCAACGACGGGTTCAGCGGCCGCGCTCCCGATCTCGGCGCCTACGAAGTGGGGCAGCCGGCGCCCGTGTACGGCCCGAGATGGCTGAAGGATCAGCCGTTCTACCGGTGAGTCGAAAGGACCAGGACCGATGAACGGGCATCTGGTGGCGCTCATCCTCGCGGTCATCGCATTGGCTGCGGGAGTGGTGGCGCGGGTTCGCGCGCCGCTGAATGGGTCGAAGGGGGCGCCGTTGTACACAGCGTTGCTGTTGCTCCCGTGCGGGGGCATCATCGGCACGCTCCCCTGGGTCCTTCAGCTCGGCGAGACGGTGAAGATTGCTGCATCAATCGCCAGCATCGTCGCCAGCGTCGCAGCGTCCGTGCTGCTGGTCATCCAGATGCGCAGGGCCTGAAAGCGCGTCACACCCTCCTTGGCTACCGAACGGTCTTGCCTGACGACAAGCGTCTGCGTAGAGTAGGGCGCTCAGGGCCGCACGAGGTGCGCGATCGCGCAACAGAGGATCTATGAAACGTCTCGCCTCGACGAACGCATGGAAGCCGGCCGTACCGATCGCGCTCGCGCTTTTCGCGACAGTCTCCATCGTCGTGTCGGCGCAGCAGCCCGGACCGCAGCGCACGCTTGCGCCGAGCGCGGACGGCAGGCTGAACGTCATCGCCTTCGGCGCCCATCCCGACGATTGCGACCAGCGCGCCGGCGGCACGGCTATCAAGCTCGCAAAGCTCGGCCATCGAGTGCGGTTCGTCTCGGTCACCAATGGCGACGCCGGTCATCAGACCGAAGGCGGGGGCGCGCTTGCCGCGCGGCGGCGTGACGAAGCACGCGAGGCGGGCCGGCGCGCCGGCGTCGAGTACATCACCCTCGACAATCACGACGGCGAGCTGATTCCGACGCTGAAGCCTCGGGAGGACATCATTCGGCAGATCCGCCTGTGGAACGCCGATCTGGTCCTCGCCCCGAGGCCGAACGACTACCATCCCGATCATCGGTACACCGGCGTCCTCGTGCAGGACGCGGCCTACATGGTCGTCGTCCCGAACATCACTCCCGACACGCCGGCGCTGCGGAAGAACCCGGTGTTCATGTATTTCCAGGACAACTTCCAGCGGCCGAATGCCTTCCGTCCGGACGTCGCGGTCGCGATCGACGATGTGATTGATACGAAGATCGACATGCTGGATGCGCACGTGTCGCAGTTCTACGAGTGGCTGCCGTGGGTGGACGGCACGCTCGAGAAAGTGCCGAAAGGCGCCGCCGACCGCAAGCGCTGGCTGAAGGAGACGCGCGGCGGACAGGTCTCGCCGGCGGTTCGTGACACGCTGACGAAATGGTACGGCGCCGAACGCGCCAAGGCCGTTCGCTATGCCGAGGCGTTCGAGATCTGTGAGTACGGGACGCGGCCGGACGACGCGATGATCAGGAAGCTGTTCCCGTTTCTGCAGTAAGCGAGTTCCACGCGCGGATGGGAGTAAAGGGTCATGAGACGCAGAGCATTTCTTTTCGGCGCGGCGGGCGTTGTCGGAACGGCAGGACTGAGTTGGGGACAGGCCCAGCCGCCGGCTGGTCAGGCTCCCGCGACCGGGCAGGGCGCGGGGCGCGGTGGCGCCGGTGGCGGCGGCGGGCGAGGCGGGCCGGCCAACGTGCCGGCGGCGAAGCTCGCGCGCATCGCCATCATGTCCCTCAACCACGGGAGCATGCTGAGGCTTCCGTGGAACGCCACTCCCAACCCGAATCAGACGCTCGCGCTGATGGATCTCCCGCAGTACTACATCGACATGTACGGCGTCAGAAATGTCGAATTCCAGCACAACCATCTGGCGCAGGACACGACCAACCCGGATCCCGCGTTCTTCAAGGAGCTGAAGGCCAAGTTCGACGCCGTCGGATCGCGCGCCAATCAGATCAACATCGAGATTGGGAGCATGGCGCAGCTGGGGGCGGACGGCAAGGCCGTCGCTCTGGCGGGGGATGCGCGCGCGACCTGGATCACAACGGCCAGAAAATGGGTTGACGTCGCGCCGCTGCTCGGGATCAAGCGGTTGATGCTGAACCAGGGCGCGCTCACGGACGATTCCAAGGCGGGCGTCACTTCGCTCTGGAAGGAGCTCCAGGACTACGCCAGACCGAAGGAGATCATGATCTCCAACGAGACGCGCGGCGCCGGCGTGCCCACCCCGGGCGGCCGAGGCGGAGCGGGACAGGCGGCCCCGGCCCCGCCGCCCACCGCGCCCGCCATGCCGGAGGAGGAGCGTCTCCGCTACGTCTGGGGCATCCTCAACGAGTGCGTCGAGAAGTCCGGTGGTTACTCGAATCTCGACTTCGGCGGCGCGGGCCGCTTCAGGAACCAGCAGCAGCTGCACGATGCCATCAAGGGTCTGCTGCCCCGCAACTCGGGCAGCATGCACATCAAGTCGAGTCCGGACTGGGACATCGGCAGGGCCGTCGCGTTCGCCGAGTCGATCGGATTCCGGGGTCTCTACACGATCGAGGTGAACCCCGATCCGGCGATCCGGATCGTCTACAACACGATTCTCGCGAACATCGCCTAGTCCGGATTGCCCAACAGTAGGCTGCGATGGACGCCTACGACATGCTCACTCGGAGCGGAGTGCCTCGTTCAGGCGGATCCGGGCGGCGCGCCACGCGGGAAGCGCTGCGGCCAGCAGGCCCGCCGTCGCGAGCAGCGAGGTGGCCCACAGCACCGTCGGAACATTCGACGCAGAGAGGCCGAACAGCAGCGTCCCGGCCCCGCGCATCGCCACGACGGCAAGCGGGAGGCCAATCGCGAGCCCGGCGCCCATCAACCGCAGGTTGTCGCGAAGCAGCAGCCCGACGATCTGCGCGCGGGTGGAGCCGAGCGACAGGCGGATGCCGATCTCGTGCCTTCGACTCACGGCAAGGTAGGCGATGAGGCCGTAGAGTCCGACCGTCACGAGCGCCATCGCCAGAAGGCCGAACGTGCTCGCGAGCCACGCGATCATCCGTTCGCCCATGAGGCGCTCACGAATCTGCGTCTTCAGCTGGACGAAGTCGAAGGCGATCCCCGGATTGAGGCGCCCGATCCGCTGTCCGATCGCGGCAGTGATGCCCGCCGGGCCCGCGCTCGAGCGGACGATCAGCGGCGCCCATGCGTATGGACTGGGATTCTGTGCGAGCGGCACGTACGCAATCGGGGCCATCGATTCGGTAGCCGCAGGGCACCAGCAGTTCTCTCCCCGCAGATCCGCGTATTTCGTGTCACCGACGACGCCGATGATTTCGTAGGTGGTTTCCGGGAAACCGGCTTCGGCCAGGGTGCGGAGCGTCGTGCCGATCGGATTCGTTCCGGCGAGATGACCCTGCACGAAGCTTTCGTTGACCAGCATCACCCGCCGCGAGCGCGGACCGTCGAGGTCGCTGAAGTCCCGGCCCGATCGGATCGGGATCTTCAACGTGGCGAAGTAACCCGGGCTGACGTACGCGAATCGCGACACCCGGCGTTTGTCTTCCGCCATCCCGGCCACGCGAAAGAAATGTGCCCAGGAGCTTCCGCTGAGCGGAACGTGGGTCGATGCCGCTGCCGCGGCAACACCTGGCACCGACCGGACCTCGTCGGTCAGCTGCACCTGAAAGGCAATCTTTCGCTCGGCGCTGAGATCCTGGGAGGCGCGATCCATCAGCATGATCGCAAGGGTGTGCTCGGACTCGAAGCCGGTGTCGACCGCGGCAAGGTTCCGGAAGGTCTGGACGAAGAGCAGCGCCGAGAAGACCAGTACCATCGAGACAGCGATCTGCGCGACCACGAGCCCACGCTGGAATCGGGCGCGATGGTGATCGACGGTCACGCCCCGCGACGCCCGGCGCATCGCGGCGAGCGGGCCGACCATCGACACGCGGAGCGCGGGGAGCAGTCCGAACAGGACTGCGGCCAGCGTGGCGGCTGCGCCGACGAACGCGACCAGCCGCCAGTCCATCGTCAGGGTCAGATTGACTGGATTTGCCGACGTCTCGAGGAAGGCCACCAGCGCCCGCGAAGAGGCCAGGGCGATAGGCACGGCGAGCGCCGCGCCGCCGGCCGCCACCAGCAGGCTCTCGATCAGGATCTGCGACACGAGTCGCCGTCGCGACGCGCCGATGGCGACCCGTACCGCGATCTCGCGCTCGCGGGCGCTCGCCCGCGCGAGCATGAGCGTGGCGAGATTCCCGCAGGTAATGAGGAGTACCAGCCCGGTGAGGCCCTGGAGCAGGGAAAGCGACGTGGCATGCATGTCGCGGAGCCGGCTCACGCCGCGACCCGCGGGCACGACGCCGAACCGAAGGCGGCGATACCCGTCGACGAGCCCGGCGTCGTACCCGGGCGGAATCGTCGCGTCGAGGAAGCCGGGGCTCAACGCGCGCAGGTGTTCGTCGGCTCGGGCGATCGTCCAGTCCGGCTTCAGCCGGCCCATGATTGTCAGCCACCAGCGGTCCCGCTGCTCGAGACGGGAATCCAGGAG
>Ga0075433_10004521_pt1 | contig 10844 bp, 9 predicted proteins | sample RhiMethybrSRZTD2_FD_75299 | JGI IMG/M metagenome (GOLD analysis project Ga0075433, IMG submission 75299) | Populus rhizosphere microbial communities from Tennessee, USA - Rhizosphere MetaG P. TD hybrid SRZTD2 | ecosystem: Host-associated > Plants > Roots > Rhizosphere > Soil | place: USA... | reverse complement strand
TTCACCGCGGCCCGGCAGCAGAGGAAGACGCTGGTGAGGTCCACGTCGATCACGCGCTGCCAGTCCTCGTCGGTGAGCTCCCAGATCGGGAAGGAGCGCCCGGTGATCCCCGCGTTGTTCACCAGCACGTCGAGCCGGCCCCACGCGTGCTCCACGCGGGCCACCGCCGCGTCGACGTCACGGGCCCGCGTCACGTCGGCGGTCAGGGCGAGCGCGTCCGGCCCGATCGCCCGGGCCGCCGCCTCCACCGCGGTGCCGTCCTGGTCCAGCAGGGCCACCCGCAGGCCGTCGGCGGCCAGCCGGGCCGCGATCGCCCGCCCGATGCCGCGGGCGGCGCCGGTCACCAGCGCGGTCTTCTCCGGAGGCGCCATCGCTAGTAGGCCGGCGGGGCGTAGACCGAGAGGAAGAAGAGTGGCGTCGCTCCCGGGTTCTGGACGTGGTGGAGCGCGCCCGCCGGGATCAGCGCACACGCGCCGGACCGCACGTGGTGCTCGGTACCCTCGATGGTCAGGACGGCCTCTCCCTCGATCACGTAGACGACCTGGTCGCCCGCGTGGGTCTCCGCCGGCCCTCCGTCCTGGCCGGGCGCGATGGTCATGACCGCGGTCTGGCTCTGCGCGGTCTCCTGCAGCACCTGGAAGAACCGCCCGCGATGCCGCCCCACGTCGACCACCGGCCGGGTCATGGCGTTCCCCCCGCCGCCTCGCGGGACTCGCGCCAGGCCTGGGTGCGCCGGTCGACCCCGCGCATCAGCGCCCAGTAGCCGAGCCGCACCGCGAGCCCGATGCCCACGATGCACACCGACATGGCGGCGGCCTGCGCCGCGTCGCCCGCGTCGTCCATGAGGAGCACCGCGACCGCGGCCAGCTCGGTTCCGGGGGCCACTAGGAAGACCACCGCGGAGAGCGTCACCATCGCGTTCAAGAAGAAGTACATGCTGATGGCCACGATCGACGGCAGGGCCATCGGCACCGTGACCCGCCAGAAGGTCCGGTAGAACGGCACCCCGAGCGAGGCGGAGACGTTCTCGAACTCGGCGTCCATCTGCCGCAGCGCGGTGGTGGCGGTGAGGAAGCCCACCGTGAAGTAGTGGATCACGTTGGAGACGATCAGGATCGCGAGGGTCCCGTAGAGCGCGTTCAGCACGCTGCCCGGCGCGTTGAACGTGAAGATGTAGGCAAGGCCCAGGACCATGCCCGGGATCGACACCGGGAGGACCGCGAGCAGGTAGAGGACCCCGCTGCCGGCGGCGCGGCACTTCTCGACCACGTAGGCGCCCACGAAGGTGAGCACGGTGCCCACCACCGCGGTGAGCGCGGCCACGTAGACGCTGTTCCAGAGCGGCGCGTACCCGCCCACCGTGTCGAAGCGGTAGTGGCGCAGGGTCGGGGTGAAGTTGTACGGCCAGCGCATGACCAGCGAGTAGACCACGATCGCGAGGTACATGCCCAGGATGGCCCCCGCCACCAGCGCGCAGTAGGCGAAGCAGCCCCAGTCCGCCGCCGGCCGCCGCCGCGGGGAGAGCGGCTGCGAGGCCGAGGTGACCAGCGCGTAGCGGCGCCGCTGCACCACCCGGTCGACCAGGAACGCGAGCACCGCGGGGATCAGCAGCACCACCGAGACGGTGGCCCCCATCGTGAAGTTCTGCTGGCCCGAGACCTGGTTGTAGATCTCGGTGGCCATCACCGAGAACTTGCCGCCGATCGCCTTGGGGGCCCCGAAGTCGGTGATGACGAGCGTGAACACCACGAAGCACGCGCTCACCAGGCCGAACTTGACGCCGGGCAGGGTCACGGTCAGGAAGGTCTTAAGCGGGCGGGCCCCCAGGGTGCGGGCCGCGTCGTAGAGCCGCGCGTCGGTCGCGGAGAGCGCGGCCACCAGGATCAGGACCGCGTGCGGGAAGCAGTAGAAGACCTCGGCCAGCACGATACCCTTGGCCCCGTAGATCCCGACGTTGATCCCGGTGGCCCGCGTCACGATGCCGTTGTTCCCGAACACGTAGATGAAGGCGAGCGCCTGCACCAGGGAGGGCGCGAAGAGCGGAAGCATCGCCACCAGGCGGAAGAGGCCGCGCCCGGGCATCCGGGTGCGGGTGAGACCGTAGGCGTAGGCGAAGGCGAGCCCCACCGTGATCGCCATCGAGACGACCGAGACGACGAGGCTGTTCGAGATCGACTGGGCGATCGCGGGCGTCCCGAAGTAGCGCCGGTAGTTGGCCACCCCCACGAAGCTGCCGTCGTTGGCGAGCAGGCTGCGCCAGATCACCTGCAGCAGCGGGTAGAGCACGAACAGGTACAGCACGGCCGCGAAGAGGGCGACCAGCGCGTAGCGGACCACGTCCTCGACGCCCTGCCGGTGCCGGACCGTCCGATCGGGGATGACGACGGCCACGGCCCTAGCCCGCGACCGGGAAGACCCGGAGCGCCTCGGGGCGCAGCGACAGGGCCAGCTCGGACCCCTCCGCCGCCCCCAGGGCCGCGAAGGCGGTCGCGGCCACGTCGCATTCGAGCGCGGGCGCGCCGTCGGGGAGCGCCAGGCTCAGGCGGGTGAACGGCCCCAGGAACTGGACCGCGCGGATGCGGGTCACCAGCCGGTTCTCGGTGCCGTCGGCGGCGGGCCCGACCAGGATCTCCTCGGGCCGGATCGCGAGCGTCAGCCGCGTGCCGGCCGCGAGGGGCTCCGCGGTCCCGTGCCGCATCTCCACTGTGCCGAGCCGCGCCCAGCCCGCCCGCTCGCCCGCGGTGGCCTCGAGGAAGTTCATCTGGCCGACGAAGCGGGCCACGAAGGGCGACCGCGGCCGCGTGTAGACCTCCGTCGGCGTCCCCACCTGCTCCACCACCCCGTGGTTCATGACCACGATGCGGTCGGCCATGGCGAGCGCCTCCTCCTGGTCGTGGGTCACCATGATGGTGGTGACGCCCAGCCGCCGCTGGAGCGCGCGGATCTCGTGCCGCAGGCTCTGGCGCACGCGCGCGTCGAGGGCGGAGAGCGGCTCGTCCAGCAGGAGCAGCGCGGGCGACGGGGCGAGCGCGCGGGCCAGCGCGATGCGCTGCTGCTCGCCGCCCGAGAGCTGCGCCGGATACTTCGCCTTGTGGGCGGCGAGCCCCACCAGGGCCAGCAGCTCGTCGACACGCCGCTCGATGTCCTCTCGCGGCTTCCGGCGCGTCTCGAGCCCGTAGGCCACGTTGCGGGCCACCGTGAGGTTGGGGAAGAGGGCGTAGGACTGGAAGACGATGCCGTAGTTGCGCTGGCTGGGCGGCAGGCCGGAGACGTCACGCCCCGCCATCAGGACCTGGCCCGCGTTCTGCCGCTCGAGGCCCGCGATGATCCGCAGCAGGGTCGTCTTGCCGCAGCCGCTCGGACCCAGGAAGCAGACGAACTCGCCGGCCGCGATCGACAGGCTCACGTCCCGGAGCGCCACGAACTGGCCGAACTTCTTGGCGATGCCGTTCAGCGCGACCGCGGCCGGCCGCGCCGCGACCGCGCTCACCGCGGGACCGCCTTCGCGGTCTCTTCCGCGACGACCCGGAGGAACCCCGCGCCGTAGCGCTCGGCCTTGTTCGGCCCGACACCGTGCGCCTCCTGCAGCTCGGCCAGGGTCCGCGGGCGCAGCGTGGCGATGTCGCGCAGGGTGCGGTCGCTCGCCACGATGAACGGGGCCATGCCCTCCGCGCGCGCCACCGCGAGCCGGTGCCGCCGAAGCGCCTCGAAGAGCGACTGGGCGGCGGTGTCGAGCTCGGCCGCTTCGCGCGCCGGCCGGCGACGGCCGGCCTCGCCGCCCCGGCCCGCGCCCGCGGCGCGCCGGGTCGTCGGCGGCAGGAGCAATCGCGCCGGGCGCTCCCCCTTCATGACCGCCCGCCCCTCCTCGGTGAGGACGACCACCGGCCGCTCCCGCCCGCTGAAGCTGACCCAGCCCGCCGAGACGCAGCGACGGAGCAGCGCGAGCAGCCAGGGGGCGGGATGCTCCTTGAGGTTGCCGAAGGTCGGGACCCGGGTCAGGCCCGCCCGCTCGAGCCGCTCGTCGGCCTCGCCCTGGATCAGCTTGACCGCAGTCTGGAGCCCGAACCGGCCGTGCACACGGGCGACCCCGGAGAGCGCCTTGCGCACGATGAGCGTGACCCGCTCCGGATCACCCGCCTCGCCCTCGGCCTCGAGCCCCCGGCAGACGTCGCAGCGGCCGCAGCCGGCCAGGGTCTCGGCCTCGTCGCCGAAGTAGCGAAGAATCGCGTCGTGACGGCAGCTTCCGCCCTCGACCCAGCGAATCAGCTCGAGGAACATTCCCCACTTGTGCTCGACCACCGCCGGGTCGGGGATGCCACCCTCCGAGCCGCGCTCGAGCAGGGCCCGGCGCAGGGCCAGATCGCCCGCGCCGACCAGCAGCAGGCCCAGGGCGGGCTCGCCATCCCGGCCTGCGCGCCCGACCTCCTGGTAGTACGCCTCGACCGAGCCGGGGGGCGCGAGATGGATGACCGCGCGGACGTCGGGCCGGTCGATGCCCATCCCGAAGGCGTTGGTCGCGACCACGACCTCGAGCCGCCCCTCCGCGAAGGCGCGCTGCGCGACGTCTCGCGTCGTGCCGTCCAGACCGGCGTGATAGGCCGCGCTCCGCCAGCCCTGCGCGGCCAGCCGGTCCGATTCCTCTTCCGCTCGCTTCCGGGTGGGGGCGTAGACGATCGCGGTTCCCCCGCCGCGGCCCGGCCCACCGAGCGACTCGGCCAGCGCTCCATCGACCAGGCGGTCGCGCTCGCGACGGCCCTCCACCTCCACCGCGCGCAGAGCCAGGTTCGGCCGCGCGAAGCCGCGCACCATCTGGGGCGTGTCCGGGGCGAGGCCGAGGCGGGCGAGGATCTCGTCGCGCACGATCGGGGTCGCGGTGGCGGTGCACGCGAGCACGCGGGCGGAGGGGAAGTCGCCGAGCACGCCGCCGATCTCGAGATACTCCGGGCGAAAGTCGTGGCCCCACTCGCTGATGCAGTGGGCCTCGTCGATCGCGACCAGCGGCACTGCGAGCTCACGCAGCATGGCGCGGAAGCCGGGAAACGCGAGGCGCTCCGGCGCCACGTAGACCAGCGAGAACGCGCCCGAGGCCAGGCGCCCCATGCGCCGGCGCATCTCGCCCGCGTCGAGGGTGGCGGCCAGGTACGTGGCGGCGACCCCGCGTGCCTCCAGGGCCTGCACCTGATCGGCCATGAGCGCCACCAGCGGCGAGATGACCAGCGTGGTGCCGGGCAGGAGCGTGGCCGGGAGCTGGTAGCTCAGGCTCTTGCCGCCGCCGGTGGGCGCGACCAGCAGGAGCCGTCCCCGGGCGAGCAGCGTCTCCACCGCCTCGCGCTGGCCCGGCCGGAACGCCGAGTAGCCGAGCCGCGCGAGGCCCGCGTCGATATCGTGGTCGGTCAACGGGCGGGGCGAGTCAGCCGGAAGCTTCATTACTTATCCGCTCGCCTCGCCTTCGGCTGCAGCTCGCCCTACTTGGCGTACCGCTTCTGCCACTCGGCCAGGATACGGTCGCGGTTCTTCGCCGACCAGTCGAAGTCGTTCGGGAACACCACCTTGCTGATGTCCTTCGGGAGGCCCTCCGGCACCGGGAAACCCGGCACGCTCACCGCCGCGAAGAACTGCGAGGCGATCTTGAGCGACTCGTCGGTGATCGCCCAGTCGAGGAACTGCTTCGCGGCCGGGTTCTTGGCCCCCTTCTTGGTGAGCCCGTTGGCCTCGATCTCGTAGCCCGAGCCCTCCTTGGGCAGCACCATCTCGACCGGCGAGCCCTTCTTGATCATCTCGTGGGCCACGTACTCGAACGACACCCCGACCGCCCGCTCCCCCGCCGCCGAGTCCTTGCAGGGCTTCGAGCCCGACTTGGTGTACTCCGCGATGTTCTTGTCGAGCGCGTCGAGATACTTCCAGCCCTCCGCCTCGCCCATGCGCTGCAGGATGGAGACCACCGAGAGGTAGCCGGTGCCCGACGACGCCGGGTTCGGCATCACCACGTGGCCCTTGTAGACCGGCTTGGTCAGGTCCGCCCACGACTCGGGCTTCGGCAGGCTGTGCTTCTTGCCGGTCTCGGTGTTGAAGCAGAACGCGGACATGTAGATGTCGAGCCCCACCCAGGCGGGCGGGTTCGCCTTGTCGCGGAAGAGGGGCTGGATCCGCTCCAGGCCCTTCGGGGCGTAGGCTTCGAGCAGGCCCGCGTTCTTGAACTGGAGCATGTTGGTGGCGCCCACGCCCCAGATAACGTCGGCCTGCATGTTGTCCTTCTCGGCCATGAACCGGGCCGCGATGTCGCCGGTGGAGAGGCGGAGCATCTTCACGTCCACGTTCGGCAGAGTCTTCTCGTAGGCCTTCTTGTACTCGGCGATCTGCTCGTTCTCGATGGCGGTGTAGATGACCACCGTCTGCTTCTGGGCCGCCGCCGGGCCGGCCGCGACCAGGGCCAGGCACGGGGTCACGAGGGCGAGGACGAGGGCGCGACGCGCGCGCTTCAGCATGGATGCCTCCTTACCGGTGAGGGTGAGTGGGGCCATTACTGGGCCATGAAGCCGCCGTCGACGATCATCTCGGCCCCGGTCATGAACGACGACTCGTCGGAGGCGAGGAAGAGCGCGGCGTTTGCGATGTCGCGGGGCTGGCCGATGCGGCCGAGGGGGATTCCGGTCTTGAACTCGGCCCGGAGCGCGTCGTTGAGGTACGGGGCCTGCAGCGGGGTCTCCACGATGCCGGGGTGGATCACGTTGCAGCGGATGTTGTCGCGGGCGAACTGGATGGCGAGCGACTTGTTCAGCGAGATCAGCGCGCCCTTGGCCGCGGTGTAGGCGTCCTGGGCGCGGGTGAAGCCGGCCAGCGCCGAGACCGAGCCCACCAGGATGATCGAGCCGCCGCCGGCCGTACGCAGGTGCGGGATGCCGTACTTGGTGACCCAGAAGACGCTCTTGAGGTTGATGGCCATCACCCGGTCCCACTGCTCGCCGTCGGTCTCGAGCACCGAGCGGTCCCGGTCCTTCCAGAGCACCCCCGCGTTGTTGTAGAGCACGTGGAGTGAGCCGAAGCGGCGCACCCCGTCCTCCACCATGCGCTTCACCTCGGCCTCGACCGCCACGTCGCCCACCACCGCGAGCGCCTCGCCGCCGGCCCGCTTGACCAGGTCGACGGTCTCGGCCGCGGCCTGCCCGTTCAGGTCGGCGACCACGATCCGCGCGCCCTCGCGGGCGAAGAGGACGGCGGCCTCGCGACCCATGCCCATGCCCGCGCCGGTGATGAGGGCGATCTTGCTCTCCAGGCGTCCTGCCATCTATTGGTTCTCCGTTGTGCTCCGGTTTTGCATTTCCAGCCTTTGTTGTTTGGCGACCGCCTTTATTTGATTGAACGGTCATCCCAAGGGATGACCTCTGTAAGGTCGCTTCGCATTTCTTGTATATCTGCAGTCGGCCGTTCTCCTGCCGGTGAAGTCTCGTGGCTAGATTCGTTCGAAGTGGCGGATGAGCTCCCAGTCGGTGACCGACTGGTCGTAGGCCTGCTGCTCGAGGCGGCCGTGCTGGAGATAGTGGTCCACCACCTTGGGCCCGAAGGCCGCGCGCGCGACCTCCGAGCGTTCCAGCTCCGCGAGCGCGTCGCGCAGGGTCTTCGGCACCTGGGGCAGCGCCGCGCTCTCGTAGGCGTTGCCGTCGAACATGGCGGGCGGGGCGAGCTTCTTCTCGATGCCGTGGAGCCCCGCCGCGATGGTGGCCGCGAAGGCCAGGTACGGGTTGGCGTCCGCCCCCGGGATGCGGTTCTCGACCCGGAAGCCCCCGCCCTCGCCGCAGATGCGGAAGCCGCAGGTGCGGTTGTCCCAGCCCCACGCGATGCGGGTGGGCGCGAAGGAGCCGGCCTGGTAGCGCTTGTAAGCGTTGATGGTCGGCGCGTAGAAGTAGGCCAGCTCCCGCGCCATCGCCATCTGCCCGGCGAGCCACTGCTGGAACACCGGGGTGCCCTCGCGCGAGCCGCCCTTGGCCGCGAACAGGTTGCGGCGGCCGGCCTGGTCCCACAGCGAGGAGTGGAGGTGGAACGAGGAGCCCGCCGCGCCCATGTCGTACTTGGCCATGAAGGTCACCGAGCAGCCCTGCTGCCAGGCGATCTCCTTCACCCCGTGCTTGTAGAGCACGTGACGATCGGCCATCTCGAGGGCGTCGGCGTAGCGCAGGTTGATCTCCTCCTGGCCCCGCCCCCACTCGCCCTTGGAGAACTCGACCGGCACCCGGGCCGCCTCCATCCCGTTGCGGATGGCCCGGACCAGCGGCTCCTCCTTCGAGGTCTGGAGGATGTGGTAGTCCTCCAGGTAGTTCGAGACCGGGGTGAGGCCGTGGTAGCGCTTGGCCCGCGCCTCGTCGAACGACTCCCGGAAGAGGTAGAGCTCGAGCTCGGAGGCGGTCTTCACCCGGTAGCCGATCCGGGTGGCGCGCTCGAGCTGGCGGCGGAGCACCCAGCGCGGGGCCTCCTCGATCGGCTCGCCCTCCTCGGTGTAGACGTCGCAGAACACCAGCGCGGTCTTGGGCAACCACGGCAGCAGGCGCCAGGTGGTGAGATCGGGCACCAGCTTCATGTCGCCGTAGCCCCGCTCCCACGAGGTGAGCTTGAAGCCCGGCAGGGGCTCCATCTCCATGTCCACCGTGAAAAGGTAGATGCAGGCGTGAACGCCGTCGTGCAGCACGTGGTCGAGGAAGTAGCGGCCGACGACGCGCTTGCCCATCAGCCGGCCGAGCCCGTCCGCGAAGACGGTGAGCACGGTGTCGACGTCGCCCTTCTTGATCAGCGACTCGAGGCCCTTGGCGTCTGCCCGATCTTCAGGCACGAGCGTGTCTCCCGCGGGAGTCGAGCGACGTACGGTTGAGGAGGCGGCGCAAAGCCCGGCAATCTTACCCGCCCGGGGTCGGGTCTGGCAATACGCCACCGCGAGGAGACGGTGGTCTAGCTGATGGGAACGGGGGGGATCAGGAGGATGAGGAGGATCAGGCAGAAGACGCCGAGCACGTAGCGCCGGCGGGACAGCGGGGTGAGGTCGTCGAGCGGGGGCGGATGGTGGAAGCCCATCAGGAGCAGGATCAGGCCCGCGAAGACGATCCAGTTGGCGGAGCGGAACACCGCGCCGAGGGCCATGAGGCCCACGAACGTCGCGATGGAGACCTGGCGGTGCCACGATCCGAAGAGGGCGTAGGCGATGCGGCCGCCGTCGAGCTGCCCCACCGGGAACAGGTTGAGCGCGGTGACGAAGAGCCCCACCCAGCCCGCGAGGGCCACCGGGTGCACGAAGACGTCCATCCCCGGCGGGATCGACCCGAAGACCAGCCAGGTGAGCGCCCGCATCAGCAGCGAGTCGCCGAAGGTGAGCCCGCTGTGCTCCGGCAGCACCATCCCCACCCGCGACCACGAGAGCCCCAGCAGCAACGCGGGCACCGCGACCACCAGCCCGGCCAGCGGCCCCGCCACCGCGATGTCGAAGAGCGAGTTGCGGTCCCGCGCGGGCGAGCGCATGCGGATCACCGCCCCCATCGTGCCGAACAGGAAGATCGGGGGCGGCGCCGGGATGAAGTAGGGCAGGCTCACCGAGGCGCCGTGGGCGCGGGCCGTGAAGTAGTGACCGAACTCGTGGGTGCCCAGGATCGCGAGCAGGGTGAAGGCGAACGGGACGCCGTCGAGCAGCCGCAAGGGCTGCAGGAACGGATTGAAGGTCACGAACGGGAACGACCCGTTGACCAGGCACCCCGCCGCGAGGGTGGACAGCACGGTGAGCACGAACAGCAGCAGGTTGACCCTCGAGCTACCCCGGTCGGCCACCTCGGCCAGGGGCACCGCGCGGATCCAGACCAGATCGCCCTGCCGCCCCAGGAACGCGGTGAAGCCGAAGGTCTTGAAGCGCGGCGAGATCAGGGCGAGGGCCCGCGCGGGGTCCACCAGGAGGGTCCCGCCCCAGCCGAAGGTGGAGCCGCGGATCTCCTGCCGCTCGACGCGGAAGATGTCCTCCACGTTGCGACGCAGGAGGTCTTCCAGCACCTGGGAGCGCTCGAGGGACTCGCCGTTGAGGCTGCTCAGCTCTTGCTCGGACGGGGACGACCGCCACCGACGCATGGACGCAGGATACACCGAGACGCCCACGCAGGAGCAGATCAGTAACCATTCCGTAGACAATCCCGGCGCGCTCGGCTTCGCGGTGGCCGGCCAGGTCCAAGGGTTGTGTTCAGGCCGTATGGCACCACGCGCCGCGCTGGCTCACCTAGTATCCGGGCCAGTAGCAGGCGGGCGGCCCGTAGGGATAGTACGGACACCCATAGTACGGATACGGGTAGAAGGGGGCCCCATGGAAGTGCTCGCCGTGGAACTCATGGCCATGAAACTCGTGCCCGCCGTGAAACTCATGACCACCGTGAAAACCGCCACCACCATGGAATCCCCCGTGCTCACCACCACCTCGGGCCAGCGCGGGTGCAGGCATCGCTGCCACTGCCAAGATCGCAATTGCTAGGATCAGCTTGCGGATCATAGGTCACCTCCCACTGCCAAATCTGTCTCCACTCTTGAGACGGCCTGACGGGCGGGTCGGCATCGAGGCCGCTATCGATCCTTGCGCTTACTTCCAACATGTCGCGTTCTTGTGCGTGGTCTTCGCAACAGTTAAGGGATGCGGGCCGCCGCTGATGACAAGGAGGGCTTCGTCTACGCCGATCCCCTGGCCGCACCTGCCCACGGTGCTCGTCGCTCTCGAGGTTGCCTGTGCCATACTTTCCCGGGTGGCCGCATAGCGGGAGGCGTCGAGATGTGGCTCGCGTTGTTCGTGATTCTGGTAGCAAGCGGAGTCGCTGCACTCGCCTATCTCATTA
>Ga0075433_10004520_pt1 | contig 10845 bp, 6 predicted proteins | sample RhiMethybrSRZTD2_FD_75299 | JGI IMG/M metagenome (GOLD analysis project Ga0075433, IMG submission 75299) | Populus rhizosphere microbial communities from Tennessee, USA - Rhizosphere MetaG P. TD hybrid SRZTD2 | ecosystem: Host-associated > Plants > Roots > Rhizosphere > Soil | place: USA... | reverse complement strand
TGCTGGCCATCACGCTCGATCCCGCCTTGCGGATGCTGTTTACCCGGATGGATCGGATCCGTTTCCGCCCGCGCTGGCTAGCCTGGCTCACCCACCAAGCGGTGGTCGGATCCTACTACCCGGAGGAGAGGCACCCCATCAGCCGCATCCTCTTTCGCCTCTACGAGCCGGCGTGCCGGCTCGTCCTGCGGTTCCCCGGGACCACCCTCCTGGCGGCGCTGCTCCTGGTGCTGACGGCCATCCCGGGGTACTTGAGTCTGGGGTCGGAATTCATGCCGCCGTTGGACGAGGGAACTCTCCTTTACATGCCCACGACCCTGCCGGGGATTTCGGTGACCGAGGCCGAGCGCCTGGTTCAAACTTCCGATCAGATCATCAGGGAAGTGCCCGAAGTGATCCGCGTCTTCGGGAAGGCCGGTCGCGCCGAATCCTCCACCGACCCGGCGCCATTCTCCATGCTGGAGACGACGATTCTCCTGAAGCCCCACGACCAGTGGCGCCGCGTCAAGCGCTTCTATTCCGGCTGGCCCGAATTCATTCAGAGGCCGCTGCGGCACCTCTGGTGGGACCGGATCACCCGCGAAGAGCTCATCGCGGAGCTGGACGGCAAGCTCCGTTTCCCGGGGGTCACGAACGGCTGGACGATGCCCATCAAGAACCGGACCGACATGCTCATTACAGGCATCCGTACTCCCGTGGGCATCAAGATTTACGGAGAGGATTTGGGCATGATCGAAAAGCTCGGGGCCGAGGTGGAGAGCGCCGTCCGCACGGTCCCGGGCACCCGGAACATCTTTGCCGAGCGCACCGCCGGAGGGTATTTTCTGGACTTCGACCTGAAGCGCGACGCGTTGGCGCGCTACGGTCTAAGCGTCCAGGACGCCCAGATGGTGATTCAGTCCGCCATCGGAGGGGAGACGGTCACCACCACGGTGCAGGGCCGCGAGCGCTACGGCGTCAGCGTGCGCTACGCGCGCGAGATGCGCGACAGTCTGGATCGCCTCCAGCGCGTTCTGGTCCCCACGGCCTCGGGGGCGCAGATCCCGCTGGCTCAGATCGCCGACATCCGGCTGACCACCGGCCCGGCCATGATCCGGGACGAGAACGGCATGCTCGCGGGCTATGTCTACGTGGACCTGGCGGGACGTGACATCGGCGGCTTCGTGGAGGATGCCAGGAAGGCGGTGGCCGCGAATGTCTCCGTCCCCACCGGCTACTCGATTCAGTGGAGTGGGCAGTACGAGAACATGCTCCGGGTAAGGGAGCGGCTGAAGCTCGTGATTCCCATCACCCTATTCCTGATTTTCATGCTCCTCTACCTGAGCACCAAGTCTGCCGTGAAGGCGGGCATCGTGCTGATGGCCGTCCCATTCTCGGTCATCGGCGCGGTTTGGCTGCTCGTCTTGCTGGGCTACAACGTCTCCATCGCGACCTGGGTCGGAATGATCGCCCTCATGGGCCTCGATGCGGAGACGGGAGTCTTCATGCTTCTTTTTTTGGACCTCTCCTACCACGACGCGATCCGGGTGGGTAGGATGAGGACGCGGGAGGACCTGCGTGAGGCCATCATCCACGGCGCGGTGAAGCGAATCCGTCCCAAGATGATGACCGTGACCGCCGCGTTCATGGGGCTGATGCCCATCATGGTGTCGCTTGGGACGGGCGCCGACATGATGAAGCGGGTCGTGGCGCCTATGATCGGTGGCTTGTTCACCAGCTTCATCCTGGAGCTCCTGGTCTATCCCCCCATCTACGAGATCTGGAAGTGGCACTTCGAGCTGAAGCGCGGAACTGTGCGCCCTGGAGCGATATCGAGCCTCAGCGCGGGAGTCGTTGAATGAGCAGCCATGGGAATCGTCGGTACCCGGCACTCGCCCTGCTGGCGGCGGCGCTGTTTGGTTTGAGTGCGCCAGTCTGTAAACGGCTGCTTGGCCCGCTCTCGCCCCTCACCCTCGCGGGACTGTTGTACCTCGGCAGCGGAATGGGCCTGCTGGTGGTCCTCCTGCTTCGCAGTCTCCTGCGTTCACGCCGAGTGACCGGCTCCGCGGCGCTCTTCCCGGGGCGGGATCTGTTGTGGCTTGCAGGCGGCGTGATTTGCGGCGGCGTGGCCGCTCCGGCGATTCTGCTCTGGGGATTGAGAGGAGAGTCCGCGTCGACGGCATCACTGCTCCTCAGTTCCGAGGGCATCCTCACGACTCTCCTGGCGGGGGTGATGTTTCGGGAAGCGGTCGGCGCCCGCGTCTGGGCGGCAGTCCTGGTCATGGCAGTGGCAAGCGCTCTCCTCTCACACGATCGCACGGCGCCTTGGAGCCTTTCGATCCATGCCCTCGCGATCGTGGCTGCCTGTCTCTTCTGGGGGATCGACAACAACTTGACCCGGAACATCTCCGGCAACGACCCTTTGATAATCGCGGCAGTGAAGGGGTTGGTTGCGGGCAGCATCAGCCTGGGTCTGGGATGGCTCGTGGGGAGAAATGCTCCGCCGGCCGCTCCGTGGGTCCTGGCCATGCTCGTGGGCTTCCTCAGTTACGGGGTCAGCCTCGTGCTTTATGTTCTTGCACTGCGACACCTCGGTAGCGCACGGACGGCCGCGTACTTTGGAACGGCGCCCTTCCTGGGTGTCTTGGTCTCAATCCTCTGGCTGCGCGAAACCATCACGGCTCCATTGGCGGCCGCGCTAACCCTGGCCGTTGCTGCGACGTGGCTCCTCCTTACCGAGCGGCACGAGCACCTGCACGCTCACGAAGTCCTCGAGCACACCCACCTCCACACGCATGACGCCCATCATCGGCACGCCCATGAAGGCGGCGAGGGGTCCGAGCCTCACACGCACTGGCACCGTCATGAGCCCTTGACTCACAGTCATCCCCACGCGCCGGACCTCCACCACCGGCACGAGCACTGAAAATGGTGGTTTTCCGTCTCGCACCCTCCGGTGTTGCACGAAAAGAGCGGAGCATGCTACTTTGGCTTCGATGAATTCAATCAAGTCGGCATTCGGAGGCGGTGGCAGGAGCGTCGTAGTGCGATTGGCGGCGATCGCTCTCCTGGTGCTCATCGGCTCCGACCTGACCGATGTCGCCTGCGATCCTCTCGGCATCCATCTGGGCAGCGTCTCCCTCACGCATTCCGCCCCCCCGGGAGAGGATTCCTGCGGGCAGCTTTGTATCCCCGATTGCTTCTGCTGTGCCCACACGCTTCCCGCCCAAGCGGCTTTCGTAATCTGGAAGGCAGAGATACTCCTGGAACCGCCTCAGCTGCCCGTATGCCGCTCGGTTGCGGGGTTTTCCTTCATTCCCGACCACGTTCCCCTTTCCATCACCTGACAAGTCACGAGCCGACCGGCCGAAACCCTGGCCCATTGCCTGAGGTCGCCTGGGCCTGAGGTGCTCGGCCCGGGCCGGCCCATGTCGGTCCTCACCGTGGACAATTCTGTGAGTCCGCCCGAGCTCTGGTGGACGGAGGAGATTTGGAATGAAGCGATGGATGGTCTTTAGCCTGTTAGTGGCGATGCCGGTCGCGGTCGGCGCGGAACCGCGGCGCATCACGATGGAGGAGGCCCTGAAGCTCGCGCGCGGCTCGCCCCTTATGGCGGCGCTCGATCTCGAAGTCGATCGCGCCGAGGCCGAATTGAAAGCGAGCGGGCTCTTCCCGAATCCAGAGCTGCTCTTTCTGCGGGAGGAAGCCGCCGGAACGGTGGATCGGTTTGCAACCCTTTCGGTGCCGTTCCTTCTCACAGGCCGTCTCTCGCTGGAGCGGGACGCCGCCGCCAGCGGATTGAGGGCGGCGGTCGCGCGAACCGATCAGGCCCGAGTGAGTCTGGTGGCCGCCTCAGTTCGGGACGCCTTCGTCGATCTTCTGACCGCTCAGGATACGACTCAGGCGCTGGAGCATAATGCCTCGGAGCTTGACAGTCTGGGAAAAGTGCTTCAAGCGCGCGAGACGGCGGGGGAGGCCTCGCGGTACGACCGGCTCAGGGCCGAAAGGGAACATAGCGAGGTGGAGGCCGACTTTCTGCAATCCCGGGCAGCAGTGGAGCGCTCCCGGCGGCTCCTGGCTGCGCTGCTGGCCATCTCTTCCGAGGGACTGGAAGCGGAAGGGACTCTCGAGCCGAGAGGCGCTCTGCCGGATGCGCAAGCCGTCAGGGAAAAGGTCAGAGCCCGCGGAGATTTGATCGCGCTCGATGCGGAGGCGGAGCGGGCCGATGCGCAGGCGCGCGCCGCGCACCGGCGCGCGGTCCCCGAGCCGACCCTCACTCTCGGCGCCAAGAACAGCGAGTTCGAAGGGGAGGATGGCACGGGAGCCGTGGCAGGGATCACTTTCTCTCTGCCTCTTTTCGATCGGGGGCAGGGGACGCGCGCCGTGGCCAGCTCGGAGGCCGCGCTGCTGCGGGCCCAGCGCGAGGCGCTGGCGCGACGGGCCGAAGCCGAGGCCGAGTCGGCCCTGGCCGAAGCCGAGGCGCTGAGGGAGGCCGAGAAGGCCTACCGGGTCGCTGGAAACCCCGAGGAGCTGGTCACCATCGCGCGGGCGGCGTATGAGGCTGGTGAAATGAGAATCCTGGAGCTGCTGGACGCCTACCGCACGGCCCTCTCGGCTCGCCTGAAGGCCATCGAGCTGAGCGCCGGGGCCCGGCACGCCGAAATCGAGCTGAGCCGGTCGTTGGGAGCGGAGGTGTTTCCATGACAGGGGAGGGTTCCGTGTCCCGGAAGCTCGACGCCAGGTGGAAAGAAGCGCTTGCCGGATCCGTCCTGGCCTTGATGCTTGGATGTGGAGGAACCCCCGAAGCGCCGGAAAGCTCGATACCCGCTGCCCCGGCAACGGGCCAGGTGACCCTGAGCCAGGAGGTGATCGCTGCCGCGGGGATTCGCTCCGTGCCCGTCTCCAAGGAAGTTTTTCATCCCCACGTGGTCGCCAGCGGTGTCATCAGACCCGACGCACAGCGAAGCGTCATCATCCGCTCCCGTATCGCCGGCCGCATCGTGCGTGTTGCCGTGGACGTTGGGGAGAAGGTCGGCTCCGGCCAGCTGCTCGCCACCCTGGAAGGGCCGGAAGTCACCGCGGCGCTGGCGCGATACCGCACGGCAATCGCCCGGGAGTCCGCCGCCGGCCGCGCGGCGGAGCGCGGTGCGAAGCTGCTGCAGATCGGGGCCTTGAGCCTGGCGGAAGTGGAGGCGAGAAATGCCGAGGCCGAGGTTGCTTCGGCTGAAGCAGCGGCGGCGAAGCAGGAGCTGTTGCGCCTCGGCCTCCATCCCGGTGAGGAGCCGCCCGATGCGAGCCAGGCGTCGGAATTTCGTGTCGCCTCCCCCCTCGCCGGAGTGGTCCTCGAGCGCCACGTCTCTCCAGGACTGCTGGTCGAGAAGGAGACCCCGCTTTTTTCGGTGGCGGATTTGAGCCGGGTGTGGGCCGTCGCCGACGTGTACGAGAAAGATCTCGGCCAAATCCAGGCCAAGGGAGAAGTCGAGGTCCGATCCGATGCGTTTCCCGATGAGGTGTTTCTCGGCACGATCGCCATGGTGGAGCCGACCCTCGACGAAGCGGCGCGAACGGCCCACGTCCGGGTCGTTCTGGAAAACAAAGAAGGAAAGCTGCGTCCCGGGCTCTTCGTGACTGTCGCAGTCCCCTTGAGAGGCGCGTCGGAGGTGGAAGCGACGGCCATACCTGCCGGTGCCCTGCAGAAGATTTCCGGCATCACGGCGGTATTCGTGGAGCTGGGAGAGGGCAAGTACGAGCTGCGCCCCGTGGAGATTGGTCGTGACGCCCACGGCTTCGTGGAGGTGCGTCATGGACTGGCGGAAGGTGAAAAAGTCGTGTCCGAGGGGGCGTTCGTCCTCAAGTCAGAGCTCCTCAAAGGGACCATCGAGGGGGAGGACTGATGATCGAGCGCCTCATTGAGTTCTCGCTGCGCAACCGCCTGGGGGTGATTGCGGCTGCGGTCCTGCTCGTGGCCGCCGGTTCCGTGGCACTGACCCGCCTGCCCATTGATGCCATGCCCGACGTGACGACCGTGCAGGTGCAGATTCTCACGAAGGCCCCGGCCCTGGGACCGCTGGAGGTGGAACAATTCATCACGCGGCCGGTCGAAAACGCCATGAGCGGACTGCCGGCGCTCGAGGAGATCCGCTCCGTGTCACGCTACGGCCTGTCCGCCGTCACGGTGGTCTTCAAGGAAGGGACGGACATCTACTTCGCGCGCAACCTGGTGGAGCAGAGGCTTTCGGCGGCGCAGGAAGCCATACCCGAGGGGGTGGAGCGCCCCGAGATGGGGCCGATCACCACCGGACTGGGCGAGATTTTCCATTTCGTCCTGGAGGGGGACGGCCTCTCGGCCATGGAGCTGCGCACCATCCTCGACTGGGACATCGCCTACCGTCTGCGCAGCGTTCCCGGGGTGGTCGAAGTCAACACCTGGGGAGGCCAGGCCAAGCAATTCCAGATCCTGGTCGATCCCGTGCGTCTGCTTGCCTACCGTTTCACCTTGCCCCAGGTCTTCGAGGCGGTGCGGCGCAACAACCTCAATCGCGGCGGAGGGATCATCGAAAAGGGGGGCGAGGGGTACATCATCCGCGGCGAGGGGATGGTGTCGGACATCGCCGATCTCGAGAAGATCGTGGTGGGCGTCACGCAGGACGGCACTCCCATCATGCTGAAGCAGATCGGGCAGGTCCAGGAGGGGGGGATGCTGCGCATCGGCGGGGCCACCCGGGACGGCAAAGGGGAGACGGTCATCGGAATGGTCCTGATGCTTCAGGACGAGAACGCGCGGCAGGTCGTGGCGCGGGTCAAGAAGGCGCTCGCGGAGATCCAGCCCTCGCTCCCGCCGGGCGTGCGAATCGTCCCCTACTATGACCGTCAGGACCTGGTTTCCCGGGTGATCGCCACGGTCGGCAAGAACCTCCTCGAAGGTGGAGTGCTCGTCATCGTGGTGCTTCTCCTTCTGCTGGGCAACCTCCGTGGCGGCCTGATCATGGCCTCTGCCATCCCGCTTTCGATGCTGTTCGCGTTCACCTGGATGGTGCGCGCGGGGATCTCGGGAAACCTCATGAGCCTCGGAGCCATCGATTTCGGGCTGATCGTCGATGGATCGGTGGTGATGGTGGAGAACATCCTCCGTAATCTCGCCGGCAGGACCTTGTCCGCAGGCGACCGGCTGCGAGCCATCGCCGGCGCCGCCAAAGAGGTGAGCCGCCCGGTGGTCTTCGGGGTGGGGATCATTCTCATCGTCTACATTCCGATCCTGACCTTGACCGGCATCGAGGGGAAGATGTTCCGCCCCATGGCCTGGACCGTGGTGTTCGCCGTGGCCGGTTCGCTTCTCCTGGCGTTGACGCTCGTCCCCGTTCTCTGCTCACTGGCATTCCGCGGGACGATTCGCGAGGGGGAGACCTGGCTGCTGCGAATCGCCCACCGCGCCTATCAGCCGGCTCTGGAGTGGGCGATGAACCGCCCCCGCACGGTGGCGCTGCTCGCTTTGGGGATCTTCGCCGCCTCGCTGGCAGGGGCCAGCCGTCTCGGAGCCGAGTTCGTGCCGCGTCTGGATGAAGGGGACCTGGTCATTCAGGCGTCGCGGCTGCCCAGCGTTTCCCTGAGCCAGTCGCTGGCCTCGACCACGCAGATTGAAAAAACTCTGCTGCCTTTCCCGGAAGTGCGCACGGTCGTCTCCCGCACCGGAAGTCCGGAGATCGCCACGGACGTCATGGGGCTGGATCTCTCCGACGTCTTCGTCATCCTGAAGCCGCGCGGCCAGTGGCGCCGCGGCATGACTCGCGAGAAGCTGGTGGCGGACATGCACGATGCCCTGGAGAAAGGGGTCCCGGGCAACGTCTTCAGCTTCACCCAGCCCATCGAAATGCGCTTCAACGAGCTGGTGGCCGGCGCCAAGAGCGATCTGGCGGTGAAGCTGTTCGGCGACGACCTGGACGTGTTGGCGCAAAAAGGCCGCGAGCTGGCCGTCCTGCTGTCGCGCGTCCCCGGGGCGGCGGACGTGAAAGTGGAGCAGACAGCCGGCCTGCCCATGATTCGGGTGCGCGTCGATCGAGATCGCATCGCACGACTCGGGGTGAGCGCCGAGGACGTGCTGGCCGCGGTGGAGGCGGGACGAAGCGGCAGGGTGGTGGGCAGTGTCCTCGAGGGGAGGAGGCGGTTCGACATCGCGGTGCGCCTGGCGGAGGGTGTTGCCGCCGATCCCCAGGCCCTGGCCGCCGTCCCGATCGGAGCTCCCGACGGGCGCATGATTCCACTCTCTCAGCTCGCCACCATCACGATCGAGGAAGGCCCGGCGCAAATCAGCCGCCAGCAGATCGAGCGTCGCATCCTGGTGGAGGCGAACGTCCGAGGCAGGGATCTGGCGGGATTCGTGACCGAAGCCCGCCGAGTCGTCGCCTCGAAGCTGCGGCTCCCCTCCGGCTATTACGTGACGTGGGGCGGGCAGTTCGAGCACCTGGAAGCGGCCACAGGGCGCCTGATGGTCGCCGTGCCACTGTCGCTGTTCCTCATCTTCGCGCTTCTGTACGGCGCCTTCAAATCGGCCCGGCCGGCGCTCCTCATCTTTATCAACGTGCCCATCGCCGCGACGGGCGGAATCCTGGCGCTGCAGCTGCGCGGCATGCCGTTCAGCATCTCGGCGGGCGTGGGCTTCATCGCGCTGTTCGGAGTGGCGGTGCTCAACGGGGTCGTCCTGGTGTCCTTCATGGGCAAGCTCCAGGAGGAGCAGAGTGTCGCCCCGGTGGAAGCAGCCCGAAGGGCGGCCCAGGTGCGGCTCCGGCCGGTGCTCACGACGGCGTTGGTCGCGAGCCTGGGATTCCTGCCCATGGCCGTGGCCACTGGTGCCGGCGCCGAAGTGCAGAAGCCGCTGGCCACCGTGGTGATCGGGGGATTGATGACCTCAACCCTGTTGACGCTGCTTGTCCTGCCCGCCTTGTATCGGTGGTTCGCCCCCCGGCCGGTGAAGCTGGAGGCGTGAGGCGGCCGGGACCGATTCGACTAGCGGGAAGCGGGAGTGGCCGACGCGGCAGTTTTTTCCGCCTGCAGGCAGCAGGCCCCGGGCGGAATCGGCTTGCCGTGCGGACAGAATTTGGGGTGGCCCAGAAAAGAGCAGATGGAGTCGGTCATGGCGGGGGAGAGAATGTGCTCGAAGACGCAGGCCTCCTCTTCCACCAGGTGCTCCTGCATCCGGAAAGTGTGGGTGAACAGCGTCTCCGCCAGCCGCTGGCGGCGGATGAGGTTTTCGGCGCGCTCGTGCCCGGAGGCGGTGAGCGCCAGCTCGGGTCCCGGGGAAAGGATTCCCAACCCGCGCATCCGCGTGAGAAGCGCTGGGGTGGCGAGGCGGAAACCTCGACCGCAAGCCTCGTGCGCCGCCTCGTCACCCTCCAGTTTCATCCACAGGTACTCCAGCACCTCGTCCAGGTCCTCTTCCGTCTCGTCGCCGGTGATGAACTCGGCCGCGACGTGCCCGTGCTCCAGCTGGATCTGCCGGTCCGCCAGCCGACCCACGGTGGCGTCGTGGGTCACCATGACCAGGGTCTGGCCGCTCCGGTGCATCTGCTGAAACAGCTCCAGCACCGCATGCTCGTTCGCCTCATCCAGCGAGCCGGTCGGCTCATCGGCCAGCACCAGCTTGGGGCGGTTGATCAGCGCCCGCGCGATGCACACCCGCTGCTTTTCCCCGCCCGAAAGCTGTGAAGGCAGGTGCTGCAGGCGATCTCCCAGCCCCACGCTCTCCAGCGCCCGCGCCGCCTCCTGCTCGTCCGCCAGGCTGTGCAGGTATTGCGCCAGCATGACGTTCTCCAGAGCCGTGAGATACGGGATGAGGTGGTACTGCTGGAACACCAGCCCGACCGACTCACGCCGGTATTTGATCCGCTCCATCCTGCTCAACTCCGACAGGTCCTGCCCATCCACCACGATGCGCCCCTCGTCGGGCACATCCAATCCGCCCAGGAGGTTCAACAGCGTGGTCTTGCCGGAGCCGGAGGGTCCCATCACGGCCACCCATTCGCCGGCGGCGATCGCCAGGCTCACCTGGTCCAGCGCCTTGACCTGGCGGTCGTAGCGGCGCGTCACCTGGTCCACCAGGACGAAGGCCATCAATTCCCCCTCAAGGCGTCGGCCGGTTGGATGGTGAGAGCACGGCGCAGCGGAATAAGCACCGAGATCCAGCAGATGCCGAGCGACAGCGCCAGCACCGCCGGGACGATCTCGAGCCTCGGAGAGATGGGTGTGTCGAACAGCTGCTGCCCCACCAGCCGAGCGGTGGCCATCCCCAAAAGGATGCCCGCCGCGGCGCCGAGGCATGCCAGCAGCGTCACTTCGCCAAGGAACATCACCAGGATCTCTCCGTCACCCGCGCCCAGAGAGCGCATCAGCCCGATCTCCGGCTCCCGCTCCAGCACGATGAACAGCAGCGTGGTCATGACGCACAATCCGCACAGAAGGAAAACGGCCACCGACAGCGACACGGCCAGCCGGTCCAGCTTTCCCAACAGCGCTCCTTGCGCCGAAGCCACCTGCCACAGGACCCGAGAGCTCGAGCCGTGCACGAAGCGCTGTGCGACGCCGGCCGCGCGAACCGCATCCGAGGCGCCGCCACCCACCGACAGCGCCGCGAGCGACAACCTCCCCGGCATCCCGAGAACTTCCTGAAGCTTTCCCAGCGGCACGAACAGCTCGTCGTCTTCGGACTCGCCGGTGGAGAGGAGTCCCGACACCACGCAGCGCCGAATGAGCGAGCCGGTTGAAATCTCCGCGGCGGCACCTGGCGTCAGCGCCAGACGACCGGCCAGTGCGGTCCCAAGAACACAATCGTCGCTCTTCTCCCCGGGCCACGTTCCCTCCAGCTTCCAGGAGGGG
>Ga0075433_10004519_pt1 | contig 10845 bp, 9 predicted proteins | sample RhiMethybrSRZTD2_FD_75299 | JGI IMG/M metagenome (GOLD analysis project Ga0075433, IMG submission 75299) | Populus rhizosphere microbial communities from Tennessee, USA - Rhizosphere MetaG P. TD hybrid SRZTD2 | ecosystem: Host-associated > Plants > Roots > Rhizosphere > Soil | place: USA... | reverse complement strand
TCTCCGCAAGGTCCGTGATCGAAGCGTCGGAACGTCCGAGCTGCTCCAGAACGCCGCGTCGGGTGGCATCCCCTAACGCGCAGAACGAGGCATCGAGGCGGGCTCGCGAATACTTAACCATACGGTTAAGTATTACACACCGACTGGCAGGGCGCAAGGGCAGGCGGTTCGTTTTTTCGCAATTGCCCTTGCGCGTGCTGACCCGAGGAGGGAATGGCGCTCTCGGGCGGTGGCTTTCGCCTGTCAGAGCGGCAAAGGAAAGCGGCGACGCACACCGCAACCGCTCGTTGCGTGGCTGCCGCAAGCAGCGGTCTACCTAACCGTCCGGTCCACCGCCGTAACGTCTTGCGCCCCAATGCTGGCAACGGCTTGGGGCTTTTCGTTGGTTGTCGGGAGTGGTCACGGGGGGTCACGAAGGGAAGCTGAAGGGGCTACCAAAGGGCGACCAACGTGCCGAGCGTGGCGACCCGGCCGGGAGGTCTTACGCCTCCGGCTCCTCGCGCTCAGGGGACGCGACCGGCGCGGATCCGCGCGGAGTCTCTCCAGGTGTCTGGCAAAGCCAGGGGCCCACGAGACTCTAGGAATGGAAGATGAAGGCAATTGTTCCACCTGCCGGCGAGACACCGCCAATCGTTGCAACGAGGGCCTCAACTTCACCGAAGCGGAACCACTGGACATAGCGGGTCGTCCGCTCTTCCCATTGTGTTCGGAGGATGCCCTCGTTCAGTCAGCAGGAGGAGCGTCGACTTCCCGGCGCCGTTCGGGCCGAGGAGTCCGAGAGTTCCGGGCTTCCGCTCGAGCGAACAGCCCCGGAGCCCCCAGACCTTGCCTCGGTAGCGCTTTCCGACCTCCTCGATGGCGAGGCGCTCTGCTATGCTGCCGGCGCTCTCCCCAAGGCGGTGGTCCAATCCCCCTGAGGTGCCCCATGCGTATCCATCATTCCTCCATCGCCCTTTCTCTTGTTTGCCTCGCCCTCAATCTGGCCCTCGTGTCCGACGTGTCGGCCTGGGACGGACTCGGGGCGAAGACGGACTTCCCGGCCGGGACCAATCCCTACTCGGTCGCGATCGGTGACCTCGACTGCGACGGCAAGTTGGACCTGGCGGTCGCGAACCACCTCACCCCCGGCACGTTGTCCGTCCTGTTTGGTCTGGGGAATGGCTCGTTTGCGCCCAGGACGGTCTTCACGGAACCAAACGCTCCCTATGCCGTCGCTATCGGTGATTTGAACCGCGACGGCAAGCCCGACCTCGTAACTTCGAACTCATTTGCTTCCCGGGTCTATGTCCTTCTGGGCGACGGCACGGGTGGATTCGGTTCGGCAACCGGCTATCCAACCGGAGACTCTCCCGGGTCCATCGCCCTCGACGACATCAACCGTGACGGCAAACCCGACCTGGCCGTGCCGAACTACAGCTCAAGCACCGTTTCGATCCTACGCGGCGACGGTCTTGGCGGCTTCCTGCCCAAGACCGATATCGCCATCGGGGGAAACCCTCAATCGGTGGCGCTCGGCGACCTCAACTGTGACGGAAAGCCCGACCTGGTGGTGGCGAACCATGACGGCAGTCTCGTCGAGGTGATGCTGGGCGACGGCATCGGCGGTTTCGGGGCTGCCACCGATTACCCTACCGTGGGCGATCCCTTCTTCGTCACGATCGGCGACCTGAACTGCGACGGGAAGCCCGACGTGGTGACGGCGGACCAGGCCGCCAACACGGTATCGGTGCGGCTGGGCGATGGGTTCGGCGGACTGGGCCCGAAGTCCAGCTTTGCGGTGGGAGCCAATCCATACGGGGTGAGGATTGGAGATATCAACGGGGACGGAAAGCCTGACCTGGTGACGGCCAATGCCGGCGGGAATACCGTTTCCGTGCTTCTCGGCCACGGAAACGGCAGTTTCAACTCGACGCAAAGCTACGCGGCGGGAGCCCTGACGTGGTCGGTCGCTCTCGCGGATCTCAATCGGGATGGCCGGCTGGATGTCGTCGCTGCGAACGAGGGGGCTGCCAGCGTATCCGTGCTGCTCAACGAGCCAAACGCCATCGAGCCGCTTTCCTTCGGGCAGACAAACTTTGCGGATGCGGGCGGACCCTATTCCATCGTGATGGGAGACTTGAATCGCGACGGCAAGCCTGATCTCGTGACCTCGAACTCATTCAGCTCCGGGGCATCCGTTCTTCTGGGCGATGGGATGGGAGGATTCGGTTCCGCGACCGGCTATCCAACCGGAGCTGCTCCCGGCTCCATTGACCTCGCAGACATCAATTGCGACGGCAAACTGGACGTGGCTGTGCCGAACTACAGCTCCGGCACAGTTTCGATCCTCCGGGGAGACGGTCTCGGGGGCTTCCTGCCCAAGTCCGACATTGCCATCGGTGGAAACCCCCAATCGGCGGCGCTCGGCGACCTCGACCGCGACGGCAAGCCCGACCTCGTCGTGGCGAACCATGCCGGCAGCCTCATCCAGGTGCTCTTGGGTGATGGTAGCGGCGGTTTCGGGGGCGTCACCGATTATGCGACCGGGAGCGATCCCTTCTTCGTCACGATCGGGGACCTGAACTGTGACGGGAAACCCGACGTCGTGACGGCCAACCAGGCCGCCAACTCGATTTCCGTGCGGCTGGGAGATGGTCTGGGCGGCCTGGGCCCGATGTCGGGCAACACGACGGGAGCCAATCCGTACGGGGTAAGGATCGGAGACCTCAACAGGGATGGAAGGCCCGACCTGGTGGTGGCCAACGTCAGCGACGGCACGGTAATGGTTCTGCTTGGCAACGGGGCCGGAACTTTCAATCAGGAGGGTATCTATCGCACGGGAACCCTTCCGTGGTCGATCGCGGTGGCCGACTTGAATGGGGACGGTCGTCTCGACGTCGCCACGGCGAACGAAGGCGGGAGCAATGTCTCCGTGCTGCTCGGGAATGGACTCGGGAGTCTCGGCTCCAAGACAGACTATGCGGCCGGCTCCGCTCCCTATTCGATCGCAATCGGCGATGTGAATTGCGATGGACAGCCCGACGTGCTGGTGGCGAACCACGGAGGCGGTTCCGCAACCGTGCTGCTCAACAGCAGCACGGTCACCGGAGTGCCATCCCGTCCTCCCGCCGTCGATTTCACTCTGGGGCCGATAACTCCCAACCCGAGCCGCGGACTGGCACGTATCCCATTCGTTTTGCCGGCGAGAGCCCACGTGCGCGTTCGCGTGTTCGACGTTCTGTGGCGCAGCGTGGCCGTCGTGGCGGATCGCACGTACTCCCCGGGGCCGCACGAGGCGACGTGGGACGGGACCGGCCGGAACGGCCCGGCCCCCGCCGGAATGTACTTCGTGGAGTGCGATGTCGACGGGAGCACGCTCACGCGGCGATTTGTGTCGCTGCGATGAGATGACGCGAACCGCTTCCACCCGACGAACGCCCCGACCCCGGAACGGCCCGTGAAGATCGTCTCGTGAAAAACGGCCTCCCCCGTTCCCAGGGGAGGCTTCTGGAGGTCAGGCGCCGCCCCGTGCTGCCCCGGGGCGGTCAGATCCGGACGCGATGATGCGCGTCCGGGTTCACCGCCGCCGCGTCACTGAAGAAGCAGCATCTTGAACGTCTGCCGGTAGCCGGGCGCCGTCAGGCGGTAGAAGTAGACGCCCGCCGGAACCGCGTCGCCTCTCTCGTTCCGTCCATCCCAGTCCGCGATGTGATCCCCCGATCCCAGATCCCCCTCGACCAGCGCCTGGACCAGCCGACCCTGCAGATCGAAGATCTGCAGCGTAGCGCGGCCGGCCTCCCGCAACGCGAAGCGAATCGTCGTGCTCGCGCGGAACGGGTTGGCGACGAGGATCCCTCCAATCCCTTCTGAGCCGGGATGTTCGAGTTGGCGAGGCCGCCGGCCACGGTCAGCGAGTAGCTGCTGGTCGCGCCTGCGTAGCCGTTGACCATCAGGTAGTAGTGCCCGACCGCGGCACCCGCGTGTACATCACCGCGATTCCTTCCTCCCTCAGTGAGTTCGTAGCGCGCTCCCATCTCCTTGTTGCGCATGCTACTTTGCGACCGTGGCCCCGTAGCTCAGAAGGACAGAGCAGCGGTTTCCTAAACCGCGTGCCGCTGGTTCGATTCCAGCCGGGGCCACCAACCTTTTCGCCTCAGGCACCGCTGAAACTGCGTCAGCCAGAGGGTGTTCCGGGTCTCCGGAGCGCATTGGTGGCGGACCATCGCAGAGGCTCGTGAGGCGGTCAGCGCGTATCAGGAGGACATCAACCAGGTGCGGCCCCACAGCGCCCCGGACAATCAGACGCCGAGCGAGTTCGCGCAGCGCTATGCTGCAACCCTCAACCTGCAGAGACTGGCATCGTGATCTGCGCCAGTGTTGGGGGGAAGGTCAGCGGCCCATACGATAACGCGAGGTCGCTATGAGGATTGTCTGTGGGATTCCTTGTGTAGTGGTGGCGTTGCTCCTGAGCGAGATTCCCGCCTTTGCCCAACCGCCTGCTAACCCCATCTACATCCAAGGCAGTGTGGGCGTTGCCACGCAGTCGCTCAAGGACTGGAATGACGAAATCGATGAACAAGAGCAGCTCCTTCGGTCCGCTGGTGCCCCGGTCAACAAATGGGACAAGTTGGGCGCCGGGTTTCCGGTTGGGATCGAACTCGGGTCCCGCATCAGCAACACGGTGTCCGTCGGAGTCGCGTTGTCCTACCAAAAGGCTTCGGTGAACAACACTCTAGGTGATGCCACGGGGTCATTCACTTCGGGCGTAGATGTCTCGATGATCGGGTGGGTGGGTATGTTGACAATCTGGACCGCAGGAGCGCCTGGACTGTTCTTGGGGGCCGACGGAGGCGTGGGGTTCGGCAAGGCAAGGAGCCAAGCGCATTTTAGAGATTCTCTTGATCCAACCCAGAACTTCGATACCACGGGTGAATGGGACGGCAAGGGGCTGGTCGCAGGTATTTTTGGCGGTTACCAACATGTATTCGCCGCACAGGATGGCGCGGGTCCGCTCGTCTTCATGAAGTTTGGCTACCAGTTCCAGAACATTGGTGATTTCGCCGGCACGGCCTCGAGTTCGACCGGCTTCAGCAGAAGCGGGCCGCCAGTCAACAGTTCCGGCCAACCCATGGACGCGGATTTCAGCGGACTCCAGCTCACAGCGGGCTTTGGGATCGCGTTCGGCGGCAAGTGACGGCTAACAGCAGGCCGTAGCAGTGTGCCCGCAGGAGCCTCAATCTCGAGGCAGAATTCGAACAGGAGAGCATCCAGAGGGCGCGTTGGAAGGTCCCGGAACTACAGCGCCCGGCGTCGGAACACCCGCAACCCCAGCCAAAGCGCCACCACGATGTACCCGACCGACCACCATACGATCGCCACGCTCGGCACGGCGACCGGCGAGAACGGTGTCGCCGTCAGCTCCCGCATGATCGTCGGCTGCATCTGGTAGGCGGCCAGGTTCCACAGCGACTCGCTCGGCATGATCAGGCTCGACACGGTTCCCACGTTGCGGGCGGCCACGTTGTCCGTGAACGTGCCAATTTGCTCGATCCAGTTGCCGATGAACGCGAAGCCGTAGAGACCGAACGCCGTCATGCCGTTCGTGATCGTCGAGAGCCTGGTGCCGCCCGCGATCGCCACCGAGAGCAACACGGTGGCCTCGAGCATCAGCAGCGGCAGGCCGCGCTCGATGTGCGGCGGCGTGAAGTGCCCGAGCGCGCGCGCTACCGCCAGCACGCCGCCCACGATCAGCACGAAGTAGACCAGCAGCACGAGCCAGTGACCGATCCACTTGCCGAGCACGATCTCGGAGCGCCGCACCGGCTTCGCGGCCAGTGTCTGGATCACGCCCGAGCCGATCTCGCCCGACAGTGTGTCCACCGGCAGCAGCACGGCGGTGATCACGATCAGCCGGCTCGCCGCGAACAATCCGGCCAGCGTGAGCGCGTTCAGCATCACCCTCCGCTCGATCAGCGTGAGGTCGTGGCTCTTGTTCAGCTCGCGGAGCATGAAGTGCATTCCCACGCCGAACAGCGCCAGGAAGGCGGTTCCCACGATCAGCGCCGCCGTCAGCACGCGCCGGCGCACGGCTTCGTGCAGCGTGAGGTGGGCGATGGTGATCAGGTTGCGCATGTGCTCACCCCGGCCTTTGCTCTTCGCCCATCACCTCGAGGAACCACGCCTCGAGCGACTTCCGCGCCGCCTTCATCTCGTACAAGGCCACGCCTCGCGCCACCAGCCGGCGCGCGATCTCGGGGAGCACGTCCAGGGCGGCGACGCGCATGCGCATGGTGCCATCCAGGCCGGGCTGCACCGCGCCCAGCTCGGCCAGCGCCGCACGCGCGCCGTCGTCGAGCGGTCCGGTCCGCAGGTCCACGTCGAGCCCGGCGACGTCGCCCGACAGCAGCAGCTCGTGCACGGCGCGCCCCGCCTTCACGAACACCACGCGGTCGCACGTGGCCTCGACTTCGCCCAGGAGGTGCGAGTTGAGGAACACCGTCGTTCCGTCCGCTTTCAGCTCGTGGATGATGTCGCGCACCAGCAGCCGCCCGAGCGGATCGAGCCCGGAAGTGGGCTCGTCGAGGAACACCAGCTCGGGCTTGGCGAGCAGCGCCTGCGCGAGCCCGATCCGTTGCATCATGCCCTTGGAGTAGGTCTTGACCGCGCGATGCGCGGCGTCGAGCAGATCCACGCGCGTGAGCAGCTCGTCGGCGCGGGCTTCGAGCGCGGCGCCGCCCAGCCCATAGAGCCGGCCGTGGAAACGGAGCAGCTCGCGGCCGGTGAGCCAATCCTGGAAGCGGAAGTGCTCGGGCAGGAACCCCATGCGTGCCCGCGTCGCACGGTCGCCGAGGGGCGCGCCCAGCACGGTCGCGCTCCCCGCCGTCGCCTCGACCAGGCCGAGCAGCATCTTGAGCGATGTCGTCTTGCCGGCGCCGTTGGGGCCGAGGAAGCCGAAGACCTCGCCCCGCGGCACGGTGAGCGAGAGATCCTCGACCGCAACCTTCTCACCGAACTGCTTGCGCAGCCCTTTCGTCTCGATGGCCGCCGTCATCGCACCGGCGGCCATCGGTATGCCCTGGCGTCGATCATGTGGGTGAGGCTACTGCAACGACTCCACCATCTGCAGCATGTCGCGGTCGGAGAGGTTGCCGGTCGCCGCGAACACGCGGTCGCCTTCGCTCCACATCACGACCGTGCCTTGATGCACCCGTTCGCCGCTGGCATTTCTGTCGCTCACCGTGATCAGGAGGCCCTGATTGCCGCGCACCGTCACCTGGCGGAACGTGCTGGCATTGAGGGGAACCGGCACGAGCAGCGTGCTCCGCCAGTCGGTGCTGGTCGCGATGTGGCGCGCCTCGCCGGCGTCGAGGCCGAGCACGCGCAGTCCGACCTCCGCCAGCTCCACGATGTCGACGCCGGGGGGAATGGCGATCTCGGGGCTGTTCGACTGCATCAGCGCCGCGCGGCGCGCGCCCGAGCTGCGGAACTGCTGCACCACGATGGGCGCCTTGCGCACGTCCACCACCTTGCCCTCGAGCCCGCTCGGCACGCGCACGTCGTTCAGATCGAGCGCGTCGAGCAGTGCGCGCAGCTTGGCTTCGCTCACCGCGAGGCGCAGCTCACCCGCACCCTGCACCTTGATGGTGTCGGCCGCCAGCCCTTCCGGGAGGTAGGAGGGACGCACCACCGGGAACCCGGCCGCCGTGGCCGCCTCTGCGGTCGAGGCCACCACCTGCGGCGCGCCTGGCTCGCGTACCACATCGGTCTTGTCGAACACCATGAACATGCGGTTCGAGTCCATCGCCTGGAGCTTGTCCATGCGGGCCGCATCGAAGGGCACCGCCGCGAACTTGCGCACGCGAAACACGTCGAGCATCGCCTGCGCAGAGACGCGCACGGAGGGAATCGTGAACAGCGCCGCCACCAGCCCCACCGCGAGTGCCCCCGCCAGCGTCGGCGTGAGATGGGCGGGCCACCACGTAGCGCGCGGCGGCGCCTGCGCCCGCAACTTGGCGCGCAGTCCCGTCGCGAAGCGCGGATCGGGATCCTGGCGCAGCTCGTTCAGAAAACGGTCGCTCATTTCATGCTCCTCGTTTCGGCTCATGTCGGCTCGTCCCAGTCGGTCCGCAGCCCCGCGATCGTGCGGTGGAGCAGCGTGCCGACGTTCGATTCGCTGAGGCCGGTCAGCCGCGCGATCGCGCGGTTGGTGAGACCGGCGCCATATTTCAACGACAGCAGCTCGCGCTCGCGCTCCGGCAATCGCGCGAGCAGGCAGGCGAGACGCGTCGCGTCCGACCGCTCTTCCGCCCGATCCGCCGCGGTGCCGGGAGCCTGCAGATCGCGGGCCTCCTCGAGAGGCACGTGGTGGCGCTTCTGGCGGAAATGGTCGGTCGCGACGTTCCGCGCGATGGTCAGGAGCCACGTCGTGAAGGCGCCGAGGTCGCGGCGGTACCGGTGCCGCGCGCGCCAGGCCTTCTCGAACGTGGCCGACGTGAGGTCCTCGGCGACCGCCCCCGGACCCACTCGGTAGCGGAAGAAGTTGTAGACGCGCGGCAGCTGCTCCACGAAGAGCGAGTCCCAATCTGCCTCGCGGGCCGGGGCCACCCAGGTCCACAGCCTTCCGAAGACCGCCGTGTCGTTGCCCACCTGGGAATGATACGGAGCGGCGGTCGAAGTATCACAGACCCACCGCCGCTAAAACGATGAAGCGCCGGGGGACGGGACCGGGCCACGAGCCGCAAGTCGTTGTGCTGAAAGGGACGCCTCGACCGCCAGCGTGGTGACGAAAGTGGTACGTTCGGAGTGTCATCAGTCGTTCCTCACACCGCTGAAGTCGCATCCAGCTCTTCAGTTGTGACGTTTCACGGGTACCCGGGGGTTATACGTGAGAGGCTCCGGAACCCTGACCTGAACGTAAGGAGAACGGCGATGCGATTCGAATGGATGGCGCAGCGGGGGGTGGGCGCGGCCGTGCTCGTGTGGGCGGGACTCGCGATCCTGGCGGGCCCCGCGACCGCACAGCTTTCCGGAGATTTGAGATACACGAGGGGCTACGACCTGGTGCCGAATCCGCCGGTGGCGGGCCAGCCGACGGCGTTCGTCCTCTATGGCGTCTATCCGACGGGGTGTGGCGCCGTCCTCGAGAAATCGGACGATCCCGTGGCCATCCGTCTCGAGTCGTTCGCATCGTGCCCCGAGTCGGTCACAACTTGGGCCGAGTCGTTTTCGCTCGGCGCGCTGGCGGCCGGGACGCATACGTTTGCCATCACGCTGACGATGGAGCGGCCGGACTCGGGCGTGACGGTTCATCACGGCACGTTCACCTTTGGCGTCGAGGATCCGTCGTCCCCGCCACCGCCATCCCCGCCTCCACCGCCACCTCCGCCTCCACCGCCGCCTCCGGTTCCACCGCTGGTCGTCGGCGCGACGCCGATCCCCTCGCCACCGACGCCGAACGTGCCGATGGCGCTCTTCGTCCAGGGGTTCGCGCCGTTCGATTGTCCGGTCGTCAGTGCGGCGGCGGTGATCGACTCCAGTCACCTGTCACTCGCCCTGTCGCCGGCACCGCCGTGCGACGGCGACACCGCGAGCGCCTGGTCGCACACATTCGAGCTGGGCCTGCAGCGCGAGGGATACCACACCATGGATCTCGCCATCACGCTCGGTGACTCGCTGGTGAACGTGCCCATCCACTTCCTCGTCTACCACGACACCACGGGTTGGGGATCGCCTCCGCCTGACTCGCTGAGGCGCAGGATGACGCCGGGGCGACCCAATCCGTTCGCCCGCGAAACCCGCTTCTCGATCTCGCTCGAAGAGGCTGCCGATGCGAACGTCGCCGTGTTCGACGTGCTGGGCCGGCGCGTGAGCACGGTCTTCCGCGGCCGGCTCCATGCCGGCACCACCGAGCTCGCATGGAACGGAAGGCGCGACGATGGCTCACGGGCAACACCGGGGGTCTACCTCTACCGGCTCGAGATGAAGGGGCGGGTGGAGACGCGTCGGCTGGTGCTGCTGCGCCCGCAGTGACTCGAATCCACCGGACGCGGCGTCGATACGGCGCCGCGTCGGGTGGACCATGAGCCGATGACCGATGCCGAACTGGTGGCCCGCGCGGTCGCGGGGGATGTCGGGGCATTCGAAGATCTGGTGGCCCGGCACTACGCCGCGTGCTTGCGCTTTGCGGCGCACGTGCTCGGCGACCGGATCGAGGCAGAGGACGTGGTGCAGGAGACGCTGTTGAGAGCCTATCGCTCGCTCGGGACCTACCAGGAGCGCCAGCAGTTCCGGCCCTGGCTGTTCCGGATCCTGGTCAATCGCTGTCGAACGGCGTCCGGGCGGGCCCACGCCCGCCGGCTGCGAACGGCGGTCGAGCTGACCCCCGGCGATGCCACCGTTCGCGACGCGACCGATGGGTTCGAGCTACGCTCCCGGCTCTCCCGCGCGATGGCGGGGCTCGACGCGATGCACCGCGAGGCGTTCGTGCTCAAGCTCGGCGAAGGGCTCGAATACGAGGAGATCGCGCGCATCACGGGAGCGAGCGTCCCGGCGCTCAAGATGCGCGTGAAGCGCGCTCGCGACCAGGTCCGGGCGCGGTGGGAGGAGCTGGAGAACGATGAACAGTGATGACCGGTGGGACGATGACGTGCGCGGCGCGTACCAGGTCCCGATCGAGGGGGAGGAGCAGGCGCGTGACCGCGCCATCGGCCGCCTGCGACGCGAGTCGGCGAAACGACGGGGATTAGGGGCGTGGTGGCTGGATCCTGACGCGCTGAGAATGCGCCCGGCGCTGGCGGCCGCGTGTGTGCTCGCGGTCCTCGTGATCGGCGCGTCGGTCGGCGCCTTTTGGAAGGCATCCCGCGTCGT
>Ga0075433_10004517_pt1 | contig 10847 bp, 8 predicted proteins | sample RhiMethybrSRZTD2_FD_75299 | JGI IMG/M metagenome (GOLD analysis project Ga0075433, IMG submission 75299) | Populus rhizosphere microbial communities from Tennessee, USA - Rhizosphere MetaG P. TD hybrid SRZTD2 | ecosystem: Host-associated > Plants > Roots > Rhizosphere > Soil | place: USA... | reverse complement strand
TCGGGTGGGTGACGAACATGCTCCAGCGCGGCATGGCGTCGTGGAAGCGAATGCTCGAAGTCATGGACGCCGTGCCCGACATCAGCGATGCGCACGTGACCGCGAGGGGCCGATCTGTCCCGCTCACCGGCGCGATTGAGATTCGTCATCTGACGTTCACCTATCCAGGCGCCGAACATCCGGTCCTGGAGGATATCTCCATTCGAATCGAACCCGGGCAAACCGTCGCATTCGTTGGTGCAACCGGGTCGGGCAAGTCGACGCTCATTTCACTGCTGCCGCGGCTTCACGATTCACCGCCTGATACCGTTTTCATGGACGGCGTCGATGTGCGCGAGATTCCACTCGAGCGCCTCCGGGGCGCCATCGGATTCGTGCCGCAGGAGCCGTTTCTGTTTTCGGAGTCCATTGCCGAGAACATCGCGTTTGGCGTTCAGCAAGCCGCATCGGTCAACGCGGATCCCGGATCGGCGGCCACTCGACTGCGTGAAGTGGCTGCCATTGCACGCCTCGACAAAGATATCGAGTCGTTTCCGAAAGGCTACGACACGGCCGTCGGTGAGCGAGGCATCACCTTGTCGGGTGGGCAGAAGCAGCGGACCGCACTCGCCCGCGCGGTGATGGTCGATCCGCGCGTGCTCATCCTGGATGATGCCCTGTCGGCAGTGGATACCTACACCGAAGAGGAGATCCTCTCGCGATTGAAAACAGTGATGCGTCAGCGCACCTCGATCATCGTTGCGCACCGGATTTCAACCGTGCGTGATGCCGATCAGATCTTCGTGCTCGATCACGGACGGGTCGTCGAGCGTGGCGATCATGACGCGCTGGTTGCGCGTGATGGGTTCTACGCGTCGCTCTACAAGCGGCAACTGCTCGAGGAGGAGCTGGCGGCGAGCTGATGCCCAGCTCCCAGCCTCCAGTTTCCAGCTCCCAGCTCAGTGCTGAGTTTGAGGGCTGGGAGCTGGTAGCTGGCAGCTGGAAGCTGAAATAAATGTCTTTCCACGAAGAAGAAGTCCTCGGTAAGGCCTACGACGCCAAGTTGATGCGGCGGCTGCTGCGATATCTGCGTCCGTATAAGCCGCAAGTCGCGGTGGCGCTGGCGGCCATCATTTCGGGTTCGGTACTGCAACTCGCGCAGCCCTACTTGATGAAGCTCGCGATCGATCGCTATATCGCCACGCAGGATTTCCTGGGCATCGATCGCATCGCGATGGCGTACTTCGCCATTCTCATCGCCTCGTTCGTCCTCGAGTACGTGCAGACGTGGATGCTGCAGATGACCGGGCAGCGGATCATGTACGACATGCGGTTGCAAATCTATGAGCACCTGCAGCGCATCGATTTGCAGTTCTACGATCGAAATCCGGTCGGGCGGCTGATGACACGCGTCACCACGGATGTCGACGTGCTGAACGACATGTTCACCGCCGGCGTCGTCTCGATCTTCGGCGACGTCTTTACGCTGGTCGGGATCATGATTGTCCTGGTCACGATGGACTGGCGGCTGGCGCTGGTGACCTTTGCGGTTCTACCCCTCATCGTCCTCGTGACCCAATGGTTCCGGCGAAACGTGCGCGAATCGTACCGCACCGTCCGCGCCTGGGTCGCGCGCATCAACGCGTTTCTGCAGGAACACATCACGGGAATGTCGACCGTGCAGTTGTTCCGGCGCGAAGCGCGGACGTTCGAACGCTTCGACGACATCAACCGCCGCCACCGCGACGCCAACATCGACTCGATCCTGTACTACGCCGTGTTCTATCCCGCGATCGAAATCATCGGCGCGCTTGCCGCCGCTTTGATTATCTGGTTCGGCGGCGGTTGGACGCTCCAGAACACCCTCACCATTGGGTCGCTCGTCGCCTTCCTCTTGTACTCGAGCCGCTTCTTCCGCCCGATCAGCGATATGTCGGAGAAATTCAACGTCCTCCAGGCGGCCATGGCCTCTTCGGAGCGGATTTTCAAGTTGCTGGATACGCCTGTGAGAATCGAATCGCGATTGGCTACTGGCGATTGGCGATTGGCGGGCCAGGCTGACTCGAACGATCCGGGACCAGGCCAACCGCCAACCGCGATTCGCCAACCGCCAAGCAAAGGACACATCACCTTCGACCACGTGTGGTTTGCGTATAACGCCTCGGATGCGGAGCCCAATTTCGTCCTCCGCGATATCTCCTTCGAAGTCCGGCCCGGCGAGCGGGTGGGAGTTGTGGGCGCAACAGGAGCGGGGAAGTCGACTCTCATCAACCTGCTGCTCCGCTTCTACGACGTGACGCGCGGTCGCATCCAGGTCGACGGCGTCGATGTCCGGGACATGGATCTGGCGGAGCTTCGCCGGTTGTTTGGCCTCGTCCTGCAGGATGTGCATCTCTTCTCGGGAACCATCGGGGCAAATATCCGGTTGGGGAAGATGACGATTACCGACGATGCCGTGCGGCGGGCCGCGGAGGCGGTTCATGCGAATCGATTCATCGATCGCCTGCCGAACGGCTACCAGAGTGCCGTCGCCGAGCGCGGGGCGACTCTCTCAGTCGGTCAGAAGCAGTTGCTCTCGTTTGCCCGGGCGCTGGCGTTCGACCCGCGGATCCTGGTCCTCGACGAGGCGACGTCGAGCATCGACACAGAGACGGAATTGCTGATTCGGGATGCGCTTGGCGTGCTCATGGCTGGGCGGACGACGATTGCGATTGCGCATCGGCTTTCGACCATACAGGACATGGACAAGATCCTCGTGCTGCACAGAGGACAGTTGCGGGAAGTGGGGACGCACCAGGAACTCCTGGCGCAGCGGGGGATTTACTACAAGCTCTATCAGCTACAGTACCGGGATCAGGAAAAAGATACCGACGCGGCTAGCCGCCCGGCACTTTCTGCGCCTCCTCCTTGACGCCAGGGACTTCCTCCGGCGCAGGACTTACCGCAGGAGCCTCGCTGGGCTGGGCCGCTTCGCGGCGCCTGAAGAGCCGATCCATCAGGCTTGGGCTGGGGCTGCTCGCTCGCGGATTCCATCCAAGCCTGAGCACCGTCAGGCCGGCCGACCGGCGGCCGAACTCGTACCGCGCCTCCTCGCAACTCCACATGTAAATGTCGATGTGACGTCCCTGAACGGCGGGGCCGGTATCCATGACGGTGTAGATACCGTTGTAACGTTCCCCGAGGCGGTCGACCTGAATCACCGAGCCGACGGGCAGGAGATCCGGGTCGGCGGCGGCAATGCCGTTCCGAACGTTAACGCCCGAGGCTGTCGTTGTTCCCCGGCAGTACGCCGTAGCGGTGAATCGGAGACGGGCGCCGGGAGCCGGCTTGGCGTCGGTTTGCCAGAACTCCGCCTGGCGCGCCGCATAGCGCGAATCAAGGATCGTGACTTCGTACAGGAAGGCGAACGCAACGGCCGCGGTTCCTGTTGCGACGATCTTGCGCCCGAGTGAACGCGAGAGCAACATCATGACGCCGGTAGGTGCGACCAACGGTGCCGCAGCCGTAAACACCAACTATAACCCCGCTATTGGCTCCGGTCAAAACAGGAACAGGGTATGTGTATTTATTTTAAGTCGTTTGTTTCCGACGATTTAGCTGATTGCGCATTTCTGCGATGAGCCACGATCATTGTAAGTGAGGCTTGGTAGGCCGCCAGCGCGAGAAAAATGCCCCCCAGAGTCGACCCTAGGGCATACGACCATAGGAGCGGACTCAGGGTCTTCATGAGGCTGCGAAACTCCCCCCACGAAGCGTCTGTCAGCGCTTCGCGAAAATCCTTCAGTAAACCAGGCGGAATGTCGACATTCAGGATCGCCGCCCCGAGCATCGTCGCAAGCGTGTAGTACGCCGGCAGAATCCACGGCAGGTTCGAGTAGACACCGAGGAGAACCGCGACCCGATTCAGGTTGAATGCGAACGCGACGACGATGCCGAGGATCGTGTGAAGACCGAGAAAGGGGGAAAAACCGAAGAACACGCCGACTGCGTACGCTGCAGCCGTCCGCGTCGGTGTGTCGTGTGTATGGAGCAGCTGATTCAGCCAGCGACGGCGAGACTCCGAAGATCCAATCATGCCCAATTAAAAGTGGGCGAACCCTGCCGGCAACGGCTCGAGCCGCCCATCCCGCGTCAGGCCGACCGAACGATCCGGCGTCAGCGCGCCTATCCGGGTGATGGCCACACCGCGCGCTTCCCGGAAAACTCCCCGAAGGCGGCTGCGCCTTTTCGGGGGCACCGCAAAGAGCAGTTCGTAGTCATCGCCGCCGGCCAGTGTCGCAGAAACCGCATCAGCCCGGCTTCGGCTGAACCACGCTTCCGCAGACGGGTGAATTGGAAGAAACGCCGCGTCAATCCGGGCGCCGGTGTTGCTGGCCGACGCGATCTGTGTGACTGCGTCCGCGAGCCCATCGCTGAGATCCATGCAGGCGCTCGCGGTCCGGGTTCGGCCGAGAAGAGCGCCCAGCCGTGCTCGCGGTTCCGGACGGCAGTACCGCTCGACGCACTCTGCGAGACCTCGATCCGACGGGCGAGGGGGCGCCGGGCGTTCACCACCGCTCACTGCGCCGGATGCCCCGCATTGTTCGCGCAACCATTCCAAGCCCACCACAGCCGCTCCGATTTGGCCAGTAACATACAGGTCGTCGCCGGCGCGCGCGCCCCCGCGCGTCAGGATCCGTCTCGCCCTGACGCTCCCAATGACGGTGACGTCGACGACAAGGGGGCCGGGCGACCGGGTGATGTTGCCGCCGGCAAGGGTGATGCGGAGCTGTTTTGCCAGATCGAGCAGCCCATCGAGCAGTTCATCGACTTCGGTGACGGTGCTGTGAGCGGGGAGCATCAGCGATAGCAGCGCAAATCGGGAGGTGCCCCCCATGGAGGCAACGTCGCTGACGTTGACCGCGAGAGCCTTGTGACCGATGTCGGCCGGCGTGGAGAAGCGCCGATCGAAATGAACGCCTTCGACCAGCGCGTCGGTCGTCAGAACCTGCAGCGCCCCTCGATCCGGCGCCGCGACCGCCGCATCGTCACCGATCCCGACAAGGAGGGCCGCGTCGGCAGCAGGCACCCGGCCGCGAATTCGTTCGATCAGGGCACGCTCGCCGGTCTCGGCAACGCGGAGTCCTGTCGCGCTACCGGGCGAACTCAACGGCGCGCGTCTCCCTGATCACCGTCACCTTGATTTGCCCCGGATACTCGAGCTCGTTCTCGATGCGGCGCGCGATGTCCTTGGACAGCCAGACGGTCTCTTCATCCGAAATTCGTTCGCTCTCGACAACAATGCGGATTTCGCGTCCTGCCTGGAGCGCGAACGACTTCGAGACTCCTTCGAAGGAATCCGCGATCCCCTCGAGTTTCTCCAGGCGCTTCACGTAGGACTCCAGAATGTCGCGCCTGGCGCCGGGACGAGCCGCCGAGATCGCATCGGCGGCCTGCACGATCATCGCTTCAAGCGAAGGCCAGTCGATGTCCATGTGGTGCGCCGCGACGGCCATCAACACTGGTTCGCTTTCACCGTGCTTGCGCAGGAAGTCGAGGCCAAGCTCCAGATGCGTCCCCTGTAGATCGCGGTCGATCGCCTTCCCGATGTCGTGCAGGAATGCGGCGCGGGCCGCGACGTGCCCATTCAGCCCGATCTCTTTCGCCATGATGCCGGCCAGGAACGCCACTTCCTTGGAGTGGTTGAGCACGTTCTGGCCGTAGCTGGTTCTGAACTTCAAACGCCCCATCAGCCGAAGCACGTCGGGGTGCAAATCGTACAGGCCGAGTTCGAATGCCGCCGCTTCTCCTTCCTTGCGGACGGTTTCTTCCATCTCGGCTTTGACTTTCTCGACGATTTCCTCGATGCGCGCGGGATGAATACGACCGTCCGCGATCAGCCGTTCGATCGCCTGGCGCGCAACTTCGCGCCGGAACGGATCGAAGCTCGACAGGATGATTGCGCCCGGCGTGTCGTCGACGATGAGTTCCACGCCGGTTGCGGTTTCAAGCGCGCGGATGTTGCGGCCTTCGCGGCCGATGATGCGCCCCTTGAGGTCGTCGCTGGGCAGATCGACGACCGAGACCGTCGTTTCGATTGCGTGCTCGGCGGCGCTCCGTTGAATCGCGTCGGTGATGATCTGCTGAGCGCGGGACGCCGCCGTCTCTCGCGCCTCCGTTTCGAGACGCTTCACCAGATTGGCGGCGTCGCGCCGGGCGTCCGCCTCAATCTGTTTCAGCAGCAGCTCGCGCGCCTCGTCGGCGGTCAGGCTGGCGACGCGCTGCAGTTCGCGCTGTCGCTCGGTGACGAGCTGTTCGGCTCGCGTAGCCGCGGCTGCGGCACGTTGCTCGTGAACCGCAACCGACTTCTCGCGCGCGCGGAGATCCTGTTCGACACGATCGGTCGCGGCGAGTCGATCCGCGAGCGCACGCGTCTTGTCGGCGAGCCCCTGCTCGAGGCCGATGATTTCCTGGCGGCGTTCGCGCGCCTGCTTCTCAGCCTCGGCGGCCAGTTCGTGCGCTTTCTCGCGCGCCTCGAGTGCGGCTTCCTTGCGGAGCGTTTCCGCGTCGCGCTCGGCCTGTTTCAGGGCACGGTCGGCGTCGTTTCGAGCGTTTTTGAGGGAATCGTCCGCCGAGCGCTTCTTGGCGGCGGCTCCCCAGACGAGTGCGCCGCTCGCGATCACACTCACGAGCAGCGTGGCGACAGCAGCTAGGCCAGATGGCGGCATCCAGAGGTCCCCATAACCGAGCCCCTCGGCCCGGAGGTCGGTTCGTGAAGGTCAGCTGGAGAAGAGAGGAATAGGCCCCGCTTTGCCGTGTGGGGAGGTCGGATGAACCTGCTCAAAGCAGGTGGAACCGCTGCACAAGCGGCGCTTCAGGCTTCCTCTTGCAGAGGCATGCACACCACACCGCGTCGCGATTCTCTTATGGTGAAACGTTGGCTCAAACGAGCCTCCGAACCATCACGTGCAAAGCAGGGAACTCAAACTCCGTGAAGGATCTTACTGCATTTCGGGCGAAACGGGTCAATGTTCAATGCTCAATGTGCAATGTTGCCCAGAATGGCGCTCGCGCGCCTGGGACATTGAACATTGGACATTGAGCATTGGCGGCGAACAGGTTTAACGCGCCGCCGAGTGCCGCGAGGTGTCGAAGCCGAGTGCGAGGTCGAGGACGCGCTCGAGTTCTGCGGCCCGGGTGGCCACCTGATCGTTCTGACGCCGCTCGTCGTCCAGGACGCGGAAGTACTCGTCGGCGATGTTGAGCGCAGCCAGGACGGCGAGTTTCAGCGTGTCGCCGGCGGGGGATTCCTTGAGGGCCAGCCGCATCTTCTCGTTGACGTAGGCGGCCAGCTCGGCGACGTACGCGGGATCGAGCCCGCTCCGGATCGGGTACTGTTGCCCGTGGATCTCGACGGTCACCACACGGGATCCCTGGTCCATTATCCCTTCGAGGGGCTTCGCCCCTCGAACTCCCCAACACGCTCTCTCGCGAGCCGCTCCGCCGGCTCGCTCCGTTCGCGTGGCTCGCTTCGCAGTGCTCGCTCGCGTCTTCGCGCGCGCGCCCTTGCCTCGCCGTAGCGCCGTGTTGAAAACATTCTAGAGATTCAGGCTTTCGATCTGCGACAACATCTCGCCGACGCGCGACCTGATGAGCTGCCGCTCTTCGCGTAGCGCGGCAAGCTCGCCGGTCGTCGTCTCCGCGTCGGCCAGCCGTGCCCGCAATCCATCGAGCTCGCGATTGAGGCGCGTGTTCTCATCCGCGGCGCGCGCCTGATCGGCCCGCAACCGATCGATGACCCCGACGAGAAGCTTTACCTTCTCTTCCAGACGATCGATGGGTTCGAGATCAACGCCGCGTACTGCTACTTTCGCCAAGGGAGAACTCCTTTACGTTTATCTCTGTTCGGCGCGGTGCGCGGAGCGCAGCGCCTCCACAATTCGGTCCATTGCCCCCTGCGCCTCGTCGTCGGTAAGCGTCCGCTCCGGATCGCGGAACGTGAGACGCAGCGACAGGCTTACACGACCATCGGGAACGCCCTTGCCCTGATAGCGATCGAACTCTGAGATCGATACGAGGGTGGAAGGGGCTGACGCACGGATAGTGCCACGAACGGAGGCGGCAGGCAAGGTTTCATCGATCACAATCGAAAGGTCGCGGACGATCGACGGATATCGTGGAAGCGACTGCGCCCGGAGATCGTCGCGGGCGGCGACGCGGGCGAGGGCATCGAGATCGATTTCGCCGACGTACACATCCTCTCCGGCCACCAGTCCCCGTGCTTCTCCGATTGCGGGCGCGAGTTGACCCAGGACACCCAGCGGAGTCCCGCCCGAGCTCACTTCCGCTGCACGGCCGCGTACGAGATACGTCGCATTACTCTGAGCCACGTCAATCGCAGCGACGCCGAATGCGCGGCACAGCAGCTCCACCGTTCCCTTTGAATCGAAGAAATCGACGGTTCGAGATGCGGCGGACCAGTGTGGGAGCGTCGCCGCTCCCATCCAGATGAATGCCGCTGCGCGACCTTCGCCGTTCGATCGGAACCGGCTTCCGATCTCGAAGAGTTGAATGTCCTTTCGTCCCCGGCGCCGGTTGTGCGCGCCCGAGTCGATGAGCCCAGGAAGCAGAGACGGCCGCAGCACGGCGAACTTTTCGGAGAGCGGATTCTGAATCGCTGTCGGGTCGACACCCGGTTCGCAGAACGGCAGCGCCGCCTGTCGTTCGATGAACGCGAACGTCATCGCTTCCGAAAATCCAGCGGTTGTGAAGGTCCGCCGGATGAGACGATCGCGAACGACAATCGGATCGGGTGGCGCTGGCGCCGCCTCGAGCGGCGGAAATCGCACCGGCAATCGATCGAACCCGTAGTGGCGTCCCACTTCTTCGATCAGATCTTCCTCGCGCAAAACGTCGACACGGAAGGACGGGACAATCACTTCCCACCTGTCGCGCCCATTCTGGGGCACCAATTCGAAGCCAAGAGGCGTCAAGTAACGAGGAACATCTTCGGCTGGAACGGCCTGGCCCAAAAGCCGGGCGATTCGCTCGGAACGCAACTGAATTCGGCGATGTACCCGAGGTGCTGGATAACGATCGATCAGCGGGGACACGGGTGCGCCTGCGCCGATCTGCGTGAAAAGCTCGGCTGCCCGCGCGATTCCCCGTGGGGGCAATTCGAAATCGCTTCCGCGCTCGAAGCGCGCCGATGCTTCAGTCTTGAGGCCGAGTCTCTTGCTGGTCCTGCGAACCGAGGTCGGTTCGAAGTACGCACTCTCGAGGGCAATCGTGGCTGTCGCTGCCGAGATCTCGGAATCTGCGCCACCCATGACGCCGCCGACCGCGACGGCCCGCTGTGCATCCGCGATCACCAGCATGTCGGGATCAAGCGTGCGATCGATGCCATCCAACGTACGCAGCAACTCCTTTGTGCGGGCGCGCCGGACGGCGATGTGTCGTTCGGCGAGGCGTTGGATGTCGAACGCGTGCATGGGTTGGCCAATCTCGAGCATCACGTAGTTGGTCACGTCGACGACGTTATTGATCGGACGCACGCCGGCAGCGTCGAGGCGCTGCTGAAGCCAGGAAGGGGAGGGTGCGACCTTCACGTCAAAGACCTGAGCGCAATAGCGGGGACAGAGGTCAGGGGCTTCGATGACAACGTCAAGTGCATCTGCCGGGATCCGTTGTCCGGGATCCGGGATCCGATCGGATCCCGCGTCCCGCAAAACGGATCCCGGTGCGATCGCAATCTCCCAGATCGCTGCCGCTTCCCGCGCGATCCCGAGGTGACTCAAACAATCGGGCCTGTTTGCCGTAATCTCGAAATCGATCACAGGCTCTCGGCCCTGTTCGACCGCCGCAAGCTCGAAGCCGCGGAGGCTGATCTCTCGGGCAACGGTCTCGACGTCATCGGGCACCGCCACGATGTCACGCAGCCAGTTGTAGACGATCCTCACAGCGGGAACTGCTCCAGGAACCTGAGATCGTTCTCGTAGAACAGACGAATGTCTTCGACGCCCCACTTCAGCAGGGCGACGCGCTCGATCCCCAGGCCAAACGCCCAGCCCGTGTAGCGGTCCGGGTCGTATCCCACCGCTTCGAACACCGCAGGATGCACCATGCCGCTGCCGAGAATCTCGATCCATCCGGTCCGTTTGCACATACTGCATCCGCCTTCGCTCGCTTCCGCAAGCTTCGGCGAGACAAGTCCGCTTTGCTGCGCGCGGGCGGACTTGCCGGTCCCACCGCACGCACCGCAGCTGATATCGACTTCCGCGCTCGGTTCCGTGTAGGGAAAGAAACTTGGTCTGAAGCGAAGCTTCCGCTCCTCACCAAACAGCTCGCGAAGAAACACGAAGAGCGTGCCCTTCAGATCCGCGAGCGAGATGCCCTCACCAACGACCAGCCCTTCTACCTGCGTGAACATCGGGGTATGGGTCAGATCGAGATTGTCGCGGCGATAAACTCGGCCGGGCGCGATCAAGCGCACCGGCGGTTTGTGCTGCTCCATGTAGCGGATCTGCATGCCCGACGTGTGGGTGCGCAGGAGCGTGGCGGCGGAGCCGGCAACGGATCGCGTCGGCGAGGCGAGGTACAGCGTGTCCTGCATGTCGCGCGCGGGATGGTCCGCCGGCATGTTGAGCTTCTCGAAATTGTGATCCTCGTCCTCGAGCTCGGGACCTTCGATGATCAGAAATCCCATGCGGCTGAAGATCGATTCGATGCGCTCGCGCAGCAGCGTGAGTGGATGCTGATGACCAAACGCCGGCTGGCGCCCGGGAAGTGTCAGGTCGACAGCACCGGCAGGAGGACGATCCGCTTCGGCTTCAGCGATTCGCTCATCGAGTTGCGCTTCGATCAGTTGGCGGAGATCGTTGGCGAGCTTC
>Ga0075433_10004516_pt1 | contig 10847 bp, 8 predicted proteins | sample RhiMethybrSRZTD2_FD_75299 | JGI IMG/M metagenome (GOLD analysis project Ga0075433, IMG submission 75299) | Populus rhizosphere microbial communities from Tennessee, USA - Rhizosphere MetaG P. TD hybrid SRZTD2 | ecosystem: Host-associated > Plants > Roots > Rhizosphere > Soil | place: USA... | reverse complement strand
GCCGAAGCACTGGAAGATGCCGAGGATCGCGAGCTTGTGCAGGCGCTACGGGGCAAGCTTGCCGCTGGCCCTGCCGCGAGCGGTGCGCTACGCTGGCACGATGTCGCCGACGAGTGGGCATGAGCTACGATCTGTTCCTCGCCCCGGAAGCCCACGCCGTGCGCCGCGTGATCGACGATCTTGGTGCGAGGCCCGTCCTGCTGAAAGCCGACCGCTCTCCACCACCGGGATTGGCATACCAGCGAGCATCGAACTGCGCCGTATCCGCATTGATCGCTGGCGCATTGTCTACGCAGTGAGCGATGTCGAACGATGAGTCTGGCTGCTGGCCATCCATCGCCGACCACCCTATGACTACCAAGATCTGCCTGAGCTTGCCAGTCGTTTGCCCAGCCCTGAATAGATTGCCGCGTTGTGCCTTCCACAAACTCCTCTTGAATCTCTGCCGACGCCGATTGTGGCCGTGTTAGCCGAAGCCACTGCAATCGGTTGCGCGCCGAGTGCAACCGCTACCACAAGGCCGATGATTAGCAGCCAGCGGGGAAAGGGCCGCGATTGCGCTTGAATCCTCATGGTCTTGTTACCTTATGGTCGAACATCGGTCGGTGCTAAGAGTTGCATGGGTTCGCCTTACTCCTTATGGCACGGTTAGCGTGTGCGTTGCCTGCCTGACATCGACATTTCTGAGCAGCAGCACCGCCATCACCAGGTTGAGCAGGGTCAGGATCAGGAAGGGTATCACGATTGCCAGGCTGTCCGGCACGCCGGCCAGGATCATGTTGATCACCATCGCGCTGACCGCCAGCGCCATCGTCAGGCCCTTCAGCACCGCCACCGACGCCAGCAGGTAGCCCCACGCGCTGTGGCGGAGCAGCAGGATGCCCGCTAGGATCGCCAGCGGCACGATCAGGCTCAAGTCCATCGTTTGGATCACCAGCGTGGTGGTGTTTTCCAGCGCAGGCGGACGGTTTTGGAGCAGCGGTGCCACGATCCGGCCCATCCACGCGAGGAATAGGAAGCCACCGACCGCGAACAGCACCCCAGCGATCGCGCCGTGCGGCAGCTGCGGCGAGAAGTGTCGCGGCAGCTCGGCCAGGTCGAAGGAGAGCATGCTCAGGATAAAGGCGTACAGGCCGAGGGTAAACAGGGCTACATACACCAGGAAGAGCGCGTTGTAGGCGGTGAGCATGGCCATGGACATGTAGGTATACAGGAAGAAGCCCAGCGTGCCACTCAGCAGCAGCCGCCCGCGCAGCGAGCCGCGAAAGGCGAGCCAGGTCGCGACGACCAGCAGTGGCAGCCCCACCAGCAGCGTGATCAGGTCGTTGCCCTGCATCTGGGCGACGGTGCTGATCGTGTCGTAGTGGTACAGCCCGTGCCCGTTGATCATGACCGTCTCGCCACGGTGGTTGGTGTACTGGTATGGTGTACCGGGCGTTTGATAGAACAAGCCCATGCTGGCGGCGAACACGGCCAGCACAGCGATCATTGGAATAAGCCATTTGAGTGCGGATTGATTTTTCATTGGTTTCTCCTGGACTGTTTGCGCGCACCGCTCCGCTGCTCATCGGTTGAAGATCACGAAGACGCCTTGATAGACCAGATACGCTGGAACAAGCATACCATCGTGTGAGGGTGGCTGGAAACACGAAACGACAACGCACGGTGAAGAAGGCGTCACTCTCGGTAGCTGATGTTTTCCACACATAGGTACGCGCTGGTGCTATCTTGGATATAGAAAGCAGGTACATGTGCGTGCGCCGTTTCCGTTTGTTAAGGAGGCAATACGATGAACATTTCTCTACGCAACGGACTGATCGCACTCGCTGCGGCGAGTGCGCCAATCGCCTACAGGTTGGCGGTCCGCCCCTGGCATATGCGCTGGGGCGCAACCGACGCGGAGCTGACGCGACCGCTGCCAGGAGATGCGTTCGTGCCGGACGGGGTCCAAAGCACGCGCGCGATCACGATCCATGCGCCGGCGCGGGCGATCTGGCCCTGGCTGGTGCAGATGGGCCAAGATCGGGCTGGCTTTTACAGCTATGACTGGTTGGAGCGGCTGGCGGGCGCGGCTATTCACAATGCCGACCAGATCGTCCCGGCCTGGCAGCACCTAGCGGTCGGCGACCTCATGCGGACGTATCGCTACATCGAACGCTACGAGCCGCTCGGCTGGATCGTCGCCGAGGTCGAGCCAGAACGGGCGCTGGTGGTGCGCTCGGTCGACAGCCGCTGGAGCTGGGCGCTCGTGCTTGACCCGCTGGACGCCGACCGCACCCGGCTGATCGCCCGCACGCGCGACGGCATGATGCAGGGGCTTCTGGCACCACTCAAGTTCCTTGTGGCCGAGCCGGCCCACTGCATCAGGGAAATCGGGGTGTTGCGCGGCATCAAAGCGCGGGCTGAGCTGCTGGCACGGAGCAGCGTCGAGCCAACGATGTCGCAGCCGGCCAGCAGTGTGTGCTGAATCAAGGAGGCTTCACCATGATCAACGAGAAACTAGCATTGCAGCGCATGAGCGTGCCGGTGACGCGGACAACGCCCACCGTCTCGGCCAATCTGCGGGTGGCACAGATTCTCACCGTACTGATCGCGCTATTGGCAGCTGTCGCCGCCGCTGGTGGGCTGTTCATCCCCGGCCTCTATCGCGACCCCGCCACGTTCGTGCCGATATTGCAGGGCCAGGATCTGGTCACCCTGATTGCGCTGCCCGTTCTGCTCGTGATGCTGCTCGCCGCGCGGCGCGGGTCGGCGCGTGCTACCCTGGCCTGGCTTGGGCTGCTGGGCTACCTATGTTATACCTACACGGGCGCGGCGTTCGCATACGCCTTCAACGACTTTTTCCTGATCTACGTCGCCCTGTTCGCCCTATCGGTCGGCGCGCTGGCGGCCGTAGCCAGCGGCATCGACGCCATCGCACTCCAGCGGAGATTCGATGCTGCGGTGCCTCGGCGGCCGGTGGCGGTCTTTCTGAGCCTGATTGCGCTGATGCTCGCCATCGTCGAGCTGGGCGAGATCATCGCATTTCTGACCAGCGGCACGATCCCGCAGATCATCACCCGTTCGGGCGGCATCACCAATTTCGTGTATGTGCTGGACCTGGGCGTGATCGTGCCGCTGGCGCTGCTCGCGGTCATCTGGCTCTGGCGCCGGTTGCCCTGGGGCGATATCCTGGCGGGCTTCCTGCTGATCAAGGCCAGCACTATGGGTCTCGCGTTGCTCTCGATGAACTGGTTCTCGATGCGCGCCGGCTTGCCCACCGACGGGTTGCTCGTCCTGTGGAGCGTGATTGCGTTCGGCGGCCTGGGATTGTCGGTCTGGTTCCTACGCCACTGCCGGGAGTAGCCAAAGGGTGAAAATAGCCGATAGCCGATAGCCAATTGCAGATTGCAGATTGCAGATTGCCGAGAGCAAGGCCCTTGTTCGCACCACAAAGGCACAAAGCGCACAAAGGCCCACATATCTTTGTGTCCTTTGTGCCTTTGTGGTGAGCTTTCGCAGCGACTGAGGAGGTTGATCATGAACACCTATCAGCAGTCCATCCCACGAACGAGAGCGCTGCCGTCCCTCGCGCAACTTGCGCGCAGCCTCGCATCGCGCTGCTGCGCATCCTGATCGTGTGCTGGCCACGTCAGGTCCGCAGGCGACAAAATGAACGGCGATCCGTTGCTCATCAGATACCCTGCATCCTCATACCTACCGACAAGGACTTTCGAATAGAGAACGAGCCCATCGGTTGGGTGAAGCGTGAAACGTGAAACGTGAATGCAACCTGTGATTCACGTTTCACGTTTCACGGTGGCATGGACTCGGTTCTTTTTCGAAGCTCCCTCAGACCTCACACGCGGCAAGCCGGTCGCGCGTATCTGCTGCTGCCGCGCTGTCCGCTCGATCCAAATTCTGATCGGCCCAGGACGCCGGATCTTCGAGCGGCTCCAGGTGCGTGAACACAGAGCTGCGTGACACAACCGCGCGAATCTGCCGCTCGATCTGCTCGCACAGCGTATGCCCACGCCGCACGCTCCAGTCTCCGGGCACCAGTATGTGGAGCGATACAAACGCGCGCTGCCCGGCCATGCGCGTTCGCAGCGCGTGAAAGGCGACCCCGCCATCCGTGTAGCGCGCGAACACGCCCGCGATCCGCGCCTGCTCCACGGGCGGCAGCGCGGTGTCGAGCAGGCCATTTGCCGTGTCGCGCAGCAGCCGAACCCCCGTCCAGACGATATTGGCGGCAACGATCAGCGCAACTAGCGGGTCACATGTCAGCCAGCCGGTCGCCTGCACAAGTACCACGCCCAGCACGACGCCCGCCGAGGTCCAGACGTCGGTCAGCAAATGCTGCGCGTCGGCGCGCAAGCTGATCGAGCCGAGGCGTCGCCCGGCGCGTAACAGGATCAGCGCGACCGCGCCATTGACACCGGCCGCCACGAGCGAGACCACCAGCCCGAGCCAGACATGCTCCAGTACACGCGGGTGGAGCAGGCGATCCCACGCCGTAATGCCGATGCCGGCCGCTGCGACCAGTATCAGCACGCTTTCGACGCCGCTGGAAAAATACTCGGCTTTCGAGTGACCAAAGCTGTGCTCGGCGTCGGGTGGGCGACGGGCGAGTGTTAACGCCCAGATCGCAACCAGGGCGGCGACCAAGTTGACGACCGACTCGATCGCATCGGACAGCAGGCCGACCGAGCCGGTTAGCGCATAGGCTGCCGCCTTGAGCGCAATCGTGACCAGGGCCGCACCCAGCGACAAAAAGGCATATGTGCGCGCGGAAGATTCGTTCGCGTTGGAAGCAGCTTGCGCCATCAGTTCATTCCTTGCGATCATCGGCCACGCCGCCGCGCCAGCCATTTTTCGAGCTCCACACCCCAGAAAACCAGCGTGCTCAGGAGCAGGCTGACGGCGAGGTCGCCGGGTGACAGCGCCACGGTGTTGAACAACCGCTGCAACACCGGCACATAGACGACCGCGAGTTGCAGCACCAGCGTCAGCGTGATCGCGCCGAGCAGTGGCTTGTTTGACCACAGGCCGATGCTGAAGAGCGAGGCGCGCTCGGAGCGCACCGCCAGCGCCTGGGCCATCTGCGCGAACACCAGCGTGGTGAAGATGCTCGTCTGCCAGTGCGGGTTGCCGGCGTGCCAGGGGAGATAGCCTGCCACAAGTGCGATCAGACCCATCACCAGCCCCCACCAGAGAATATAGCGCCCCATGCCGCGCGCAAACAGGTGCTCCGCCGCCGGGCGTGGTGGCCGCTGCATGATGTCGCGTTCCGCTGGCTCGACGCTCAACGCCAGCGCCGGCAGCCCATCGGTGATGAGGTTCATCCATAAAATTTGGAGTGGCAGCAGCGGCAATGGCATCCCCAACAGCGGCGCGAGCAGCATGACCCACAGCTCGCCCGAATTGGTCGTCAGCAGATATTTGATAAACTTGCGCAGGTTGTCGTAGATCGCGCGGCCTTCTTCCACCGCGGCGACGATCGTCGCAAAGTTGTCGTCGCGCAGCACCATATCCGCAGCCTCTTGGGCTACATCAGTGCCGCTGATCCCCATGGCGATGCCAATATCAGCCTGCTTGAGCGCCGGCGCATCGTTCACGCCATCGCCGGTCATCGCAACGATCTGCCCACGGTTGCGCAGCGCACGCACGATCTGTAGCTTATGCTCCGGCGATACACGCGCGTAGACCGACACCTCGCCGACCAGACGCTCCAACTCCGCCGGGGACAGGCGATCGAGTTCCTGGCCGGTCAGCATGCGGCTGTCGGTGGCGATTCCCATGGCGCTGGCGATTGCGCGGGCCGTCAGCGGATGGTCGCCGGTGATCATGACCGGGCGGATGCCGGCAGTCTGGCAGGTCTGCACCGCGACCGGGATCTCGGGCCGCACCGGGTCGATCATGCCGACCAGGCCGACAAAGGTCAGGTCGCGCTCCAATTCGTCGGGCTCTTTGGCGAGCGCCAGCGTCTGAATCGGTCGGAAGGCCACGCCCAGCACGCGCATGCCCTGCTGGGCCAGACGGTCGTCGGCACCCATGATGCGCTCGCGCCACGGCGCGCTCAGTGGCTCGGCGCGCTCGTGGACCCAGACCGCCGTACAGCGTTCCAGCAAACCATCCACGGCACCCTTGCTGAAGGCGATATGCGCCGCGCTGCCCACGCCGATGCTGCCACTCCAGAGCGATGCCAGTGGATCTGGGAGCGCACCGGGGAAGGCGGGACAGGCATGCACGGTGGTCATGCGCTTACGCTCCGAATCGAACGGCAGCTCGGCCACGCGCGGGAACAGGCGCTCCAGGTCGCTTTTGCACAGCCCCTGGTGCGCGGCGGCAGCGACCAGCGCCGCTTCGGTCGGATCGCCCACCACGCTGTCGCCGGAGCCCTCATTGCCCTCGTGCGCGATGAATGCGTCATTGCAGAGCGCGCCAGCCGCCAGCAGGAGCGCCAACGTAGACGGATGGCCCTGGTCAGAGCTGTGCGCAGGCGTAGCCAGCGCGTGCTCGCCAGTTAGCTCAACGCGTTGGTCGGCCATGTCGAGCATTGTTACAGTCATGCAGTTCTGCGTGAGCGTACCGGTCTTATCGGCGCAGATGACCGTGACCGCGCCGAGCGTCTCGACCGCCGACAGCTTGCGGATCAGCGCCTGCCGCTTGAGCATACGCTGCGCGCCCAGTGCCAGCGCGATCGTCACTACGGCGGGCAACCCCTCGGGCACCGCCGCGACGACCATGCTCACGGCAGTCAGAAACATCAGTTTCAGTTCCTCACCGCGCAGCAGGCCAACCACGAAGATCACCGCGACGATGGCGAGCGCAGCTGCGGCCAATACACGGCCCAGGTGATCGAGCCGGCGCTGGAGCGGCGTCGGCTCCTGGCCCACCGCCTGGATCATGGTGGCGATCGCGCCAAGCTCGGTCTGCATCCCCGTCGCGGTGACGGCGACCTGGCCGCGCCCGTAGCTCACGGTTGTGCCCAGGTAGACCATGTTGCGGCGATCGCCGAGCGGCAGCTCGGCGCTAGGCAATCGGTCGGCGCTCTTGTCTACTGGCGCAGACTCGCCGGTGAGCGCGGCTTCCTGCGTACGCAAGTTGGCGCTCTGGAGCACGCGCCCATCGGCCGGCACGCGCTCGCCCACCTCAAGCAGCACGATGTCGCCTGGCACGAGCTCACGCGCCGCAATTTCGCGGATGCCGCCATTGCGGCGTACCGTGACGGTCGGCACCGTGAGCTGTTGCAGCGCGGCCATCGTCCGCTCGGCGCGGTATTCCTGGCTGAAGCCGAGGATGGCGTTGAGGACGACGATCGCGAGGATGGCAATGCTATCGCCATAATCACCCAGCAGCGCCGAGGCGATGGCCGCGACGATCAGAACGACGACCATCGTCGAACTGAGCTGCTCGCGTAAGATGCGCCAGGGACTCTTGCGGTTCTGCTCGACTAGTTCATTCGGGCCATAGACGATCTGGCGCTGGGTCACGCCCGCGTCGTCCAGGCCGTGGGCCAGTTGCGTGCCGAGCCGACGAAGCACCTCGGCACCGTCGTAGGTATGCCAGGCGGCACCGTCCGGCAGCTTCGGCGCGATCACGCCGGTGTGCGGGCGGCGCAGCTGGTGCAGGGACGGCGCATCGATACCCGTGTTGTGTGGCATAGCAGTCTCTCGTTATCGTTCGATACGAGCCCAGTATAGCGGGCTGCGCTGGCATGCAGCGAGAAAAGATAACTACAGCAGGTTGCGATTCCACAAATCTTGCCCAAGACACCACGACACCAAGGCTTGAGCCTTGGTGTCGTGGTGATGACCTCGTATTGTTTAGGCTTGTACTAGGCGGTCTGCGGGTGGGGCAGCAGCCGAGTGCGGGTGCGCTGGAACGTTGCTGTGGCGCGGCACGTACGTGCGGCTGTTCCCTGGCTCGATCGGGCTGAACACGATCTACCCGACGATCGGGTTCGCGGCCTGGCACATTGCGCCGCTGTCGATTCTGCCCGCCCGCTTCCCCGGCGCGCCCACCTCGTTTCTGATCTATTGCCTGCTGCTGGGCCTGTCCTACGCCTATTACGCGCGCACGACCGGGTCCATCCGCTGGTGTACGGTCTCGCACTGCATCCACGACGCGCTCGGGCTGGGTGGGTTCGCGTATGCGCTATGGTTGATGTGAAAGGTTCTTCGCGCTACATCGGAACAGGTACGCGCTGGTTGCCGGGACGCAACTGTAGGTTGCTGTTTCTTTTCTCGCACGGATGTACGGAAGTGATATTATTGGTTAGATCAACCCAATTCAGACCAAATGGCAGAGCAAATTGGCTTAAAGGTATAGGAGGCGACCGCATGGACGACATCAAACGAAAGATCAGTAAGTTTCTTTCGAACATCTTGCGCTACAACCTGCAAGAGAATGAAGATCTCTTTGCTCTTGGCTTCGTGAAATCGCTCAGCATCTTGCAGCTCGTGCTCTTTATTGAGCGAGAGTTTGATATTAGGATCGAGCACTTGGACCGCGACATCAGGAGCTTCCGCAGCGTCGCCACGATTGCGGAGTTCGTCGAGCGCACAATCGCCAACCGCCCGGTGATCGAGCTTCATGATCGCATGGTCGCGAGTGATCGCCATTCCAGAGCTCACGCCGCGATGTCCGTTGTTTTGGAAGCAGTATGAAACTCTATAGCATTAGCGATCTGCATCTGAATTATCCGATCAACCGGCAGGCCCTGGAGGCGCTGCCGTATTATCCAGACGATTGGCTTCTGCTCGCAGGTGATATCGGCGCGACAGAAGATGATCTGCACTTCGGGCTGTCGATATTGACGCGCCGCTTCGCGCGGGTGTTCTGGGTGCCGGGCAACCACGATCTGTGGACGGTGCCGATGAGCCCAGGGGCGCTGCAGGGCGAGGGGAAGTATCGGCGGCTGGTCTCGATCTGCCGCAACTACGGCGTGCTGACACCTGAGGACCCGTATGTGCGCTGGCCGGGGGAGGGCCCGGCCTACCTCCTCGCGCCGCTCTTTACCCTCTACGATTATAGCTTTCGGCCCGACGACGTGCCGGAGGATCGGGCGATCGCATGGGCCGAGGAGGCTGGGCTGCTTTGCGCCGACGAGATGCTGCTGCACTCGTATCCCTATCCCTCCAAGGCGGCCTGGTGCGCCGCGCGCTGTGCCTACACCGAACGGCGGCTGCAGGAGGCGGGCCACGCGCCGCTGGTGCTGATCAACCATTTCCCGCTACGGCAGGATCTGGCCCGGCTGCCCAGGATTCCACGCTTCTCGATCTGGTGCGGCACGCGCCGCACTGAGGATTGGCACACGCGCTTCCCGGTGGCGGTGGTGGTCTACGGGCATCTGCATATCCGCGCGACACGCTTTCGCGATGGGGTACGCTTCGAGGAGGTGTCGCTGGGCTACCCGCACGACTGGGATGCTAGCCATGGAATCCAGCCCTACCTGCGCGAGATCCTTCCCGTTCCCGCCAATGCGATGAGCGTCAGGGGACAAGCTGAGTCGAGTCTCCTGCACAGCTCATTGTAATACCCAATTTTTGGCCTAATCTGAGCGAGGATACGCGGAAGGCCGCTCTTGTGCCGCCGCCAGGCGATATTCATCAGGTGATCAATCCCGGCCCGACGCGCGCATATTGCTCCTGCTATTCCGCAGGCGCTGTAGCCACGCGCGCGAGCACGTCCTGGGCGCGCTGTGGGATTGGGGACGCGCGACCTTCTGGCGCGCGCGTGATGCCGACGCCGGTGAGCGGATTACAGCGCGTAGCCAGCCGATCAGCTGAGTTCGCAAGCTCCCCAGGTGCCTCTTGCACTTGGGGAGCTTTTTTGACCGGGCTGGTGAGAGGGCTGCGCTCCTCGCAATTCTTGTTTTGGCGCAGATTCGCTCTCTATCGCTCAGTGTTGCGAAAGTGTTACGCCAGGTGATCGAACATTTTCACCCAGGCCGCGCGCTCGTGCTATGCTCAGGGGTGGAAATAGATCATCAAGGAGGCGCATATGAACACGATCCTTGTTCCGCTTGATGGCTCCGTCCGCGCGGAGCAGATTCTGCCATATGTGCGGCGGCTGGCACCGTCGCTAGATGCCAAGCTGTACCTGTTGCAGGTCGTCCAAGAGACGCACGAAGATGAGCCATTCGCCATCACCATCGCCGAGACGTATCAGCGCGGCTCCGGCCCGACGGCTACTCAGCGCGAGCGCGCGTGGCACAGCTGGGAGGCCCAACGCCGGCACGCCGAGGGCTATCTGGAATCCCAGGCGGTGCTGCTCCAGGTTGCAGGGACGCGCGTTGATTTCGCGGTGCGGCTCGGCGACCCAGCCGAGGAGATCCTCACGGTCGCGGCAGAGCAGCGCGCCACGCTGATCGCGCTGGCGACGCACGGCTACAGCGGGTTGAAGCGCTGGACGCTCGGCAGTGTCACCGACAAAGTGGTGCATGCGGCACCCATGCCGGTCTTCATCGTCCGCAGCGATGCCCAGCCGCCAACTGGCGATGTGGCCTTCACGCGCATCCTGGTGCCGCTGGACGGCTCGCCGCTGGCCAGGCAGGCGTTGCCGCTCGCCGCCGAGCTGGCGACCCGCGCGCAGGCCGAGCTGACGCTTATCGAGGCGATCTCGCCGGTGCTCGAGTCCTATCCACTCCCGCTCGGCCAGCCGATGACGTACTACAGCGTGCTGCTGCCTGCATTGCGCGCGAAGGCTGCAGACGATCTCACCCGCGCGGCGCATGCGTTGCGCCAACAGGGCATCTCGGTGAAAACGCTGGTGGAGGAAGGCTACCCCGCTGAACTGATTGTCGATGCGGCGCGCGAACGCCAGAGCGACCTCATTCTCATGGCGACACATGGCTACGGCGG
>Ga0075433_10004514_pt1 | contig 10849 bp, 7 predicted proteins | sample RhiMethybrSRZTD2_FD_75299 | JGI IMG/M metagenome (GOLD analysis project Ga0075433, IMG submission 75299) | Populus rhizosphere microbial communities from Tennessee, USA - Rhizosphere MetaG P. TD hybrid SRZTD2 | ecosystem: Host-associated > Plants > Roots > Rhizosphere > Soil | place: USA... | reverse complement strand
TTCTTAAGCTTAAAAGCGCCACTCACGTCTGGGAGCTGATGTTCACGCGTTCTAAGTACGGGACGTCCGATATGATCGAGCAGCATAGGTTACTCAATCGCATTGCGGACTGGTTCGATCAAGGGATTATGAAAGGCATCCTGCGAGAGACGCTTCGACCCATCAATGCTGCCAATCTCAAGACAGCGCACGCCAAGCTGGAGTCAGGGACCATGGTCGGAAAACTCGTGCTGGCAGGCTGGTGAAGAGATCTCCTGGCTGTCAGGTTGATCGTGTCAACCTAGACGAGTAGAAGGCCGGCCGCGCGGATCTTTTTCCAGGATGAATCTCTCATGAGCAATGCAAACTCGGTGGGTTTGCCTGGAAAAGCTGCTTTCACTTCGCGGAGTAATGGATAAGAAGCGGTTCGATGCTTTTGGACGAGAGCCTCTTGGAGTAAGTCGGTCAGCCACATCGCCTGTCGATAGGGCAGCGTGACGACAGTCTCCTTGGTCTGGCCGTGAATCCGGAGTCTGGCACGGTTCCCGCGCTGTTCAGAGACTGGCAGTCCACCGATCCAGACACAACGACGCTCTGCCTTCGGGTCATCGGTGATATGCCGGGTGTTTATGATGCTGTTCGCCCATTTCGATGAGACGCGCGGCCGCGGCGTCTCATGATCGAACCATCCTCGCATATCCATCTTAAGCCCCCGACCTTCCAAAAAATTGAGCATGGATCGGCGCAAGCCCTCCCCGATCCACTCCGGTGTATGGCTGATGCGATCCTGATGCACGAGGTCATTTTCGGCAAAGCCTTGGAACTCGGGACCCAAAATGCGCAAGCCGTTCGATTTCGGATTCAACCCGATTGGACTGTGAGCCGTCGTCGTAAATCGATGCCAGAATGCCGACTGCATCAGATCGGCCGCGAAGAGTTGCCGGACTCGTTCCAGTGAATCAACGGTGTCCTGGACGGTTTCCGAAGGGAAGCCGTACATGAGGTACGCGTGGACTAAAATGCCGGCGTTTCTGAACGCGGCTGCGACCAGTGCCGTCTGGTCGACGGTGATGCCTTTTTTCATCTTGATCAACAACCGATCAGAGGCAGCCTCTAACCCTGCCGTGACGGCAATGCACCCGGCCGTGGCTAACAGACGGCAGAGATCCAATGTGAATGCTTCTTCGAAACGAATATTGCCCCACCAGGAGATACGAATATCGCGTTCCAGGAGAGCGAGAGCCAAGGATTTCAAAGCAGCGGGCGGAGCGGCTTCGTCCACAAAGTGAAACTCACGACGCCCCGTCTCTGCGACCAGTTGTTCGATTTGTTGGATGAGCCGTTCCGTCGACGTCAATTCATAACGACTGATGTAGTCGAGCCCGACGTCGCAGAATGTACATTGTTTCCAATAACAGCCGTGGGCAACGGTCAACTTGTTCCAATGCCCCTCCGACCATAGCCGGTGCATAGGATTCGTGCTGTCCAAGATCGATAGATATCGATCCAAGGGGAGCCCACGGTAGGTCGGACAGCCGACGTCGTTCATGGAGAAATTGGCGGCTGCCGGATCGCTCGCAAACACGACCCGATCATGCTCCCGATAGAACGTGCGGCAGAGCGCCTGCCGGGGGCGCTCGCCGGATAGATGTTCGACCAACGACAGCAAGGGACGCTCGCCATCGTCCAACGTAATGAAGTCCACATAGTCGAAAACGCGCGCGTCGGACAGGCGGCGCAATTCGGTATTGGCGTACCCGCCTCCGAGCGCGATCGTGATGCCGGGATGCCGCTGCTTGAGCGATTGGGCGATTCGAAAGGCTCCATACAGATTCCCTGGGAACGGAACGGAAAGGCCGACAAGAGCAGGTTTGAAACGATCGATGTGTTTCCAGAGCGCCTCCAGCATGAACCCGTCGGTCAGATTCGTGCCCTCCGCGAGAGCAAGGAGCAGACTGTCGAATGATGAGGCCGATTGTGCAATGTGTTCAGCATAGCGGCTGAGGGCAAAGTGCGGCGTAATCGTTGACTGAACGAGATCGGTCAGGTCTTCGAGAAACAGCGTAGCATTGTGCTTTGCCCGATCCTCTCTCGATACGGTCCGAGGCAGAGGCGATTGCATCAAGAATCGGGGTCCTCTCGGCAGACTGTCTGATCGAGCGAAGATGGCCCTGGCTTCTGGATTGTGCCCTTGGAGGAAGGCGACGACGGGTTCGATGAGATTTAGATACTCACCTTGAGCGGCAAGCATGCGTCGCGCTTCGGAAGGAAGTGTAGCCTGTTGTCCTTTGATCTGATCGAAGACAGCCTGGAGACCCTCCCGGCTGAATAGCCGAAGAACCATTTCAATTCCGAGATCGGCCTGTTCACAGGCAATGTCGCGTGATCGTAGAAACCCCGTCAGATAAGCGGTCGAAGGATAGGGTGTGTTCAGTTGCGTCAATGGGGGGATCAGCAGTAATACATTGGGGTGGCCCATGGGCACAGATACCATAGTGTCGGAAATGAAAGCCAGATGGGCCTTGTGATGGACAGGAGGAGGAACATGTTGCTAAGAACTGGGGTCGTGACCCTGACCGTCCTCTGTGCAGTTTCATCGGTATTCGCCGGCATCGATGAGAACAAGCTGGTGGATCTCACCTACTCCCTCGATGAGCAAACGGTCTTCTGGCCTTCGAACAAGCCGTTCACATGGGAAAAGGCGGCCTGGGGAAGGACAGCCAACGGCTATTGGTATGCCTCGGGCGATTTCTCCATGTCGGAACACGGCGGCACGCACATTGATGCCCCGATTCACTTCGCAGAGGGCCGACTGGCGGTCGATGAGATCCCCTTGCAGAAGTTGATCGCTCCGGCAGTCGTCATCGATATGCGCCCAGCGGTTGAGAAAAATCGAGACTATCGAATATCGGTTCGAGATCTCGAGATGTGGGAAACTCGTCACGGACCGATTCCTCAGGGGGCAGTGGTGCTCATGCTGACGGGATGGGGACGAAGATGGCCGGATAAATTCCGCTATCTGGGAAGCGCGACGCCGTCGGATCCGAAGACGCTGCATTTTCCAGGGTTCTCGAAAGAAGCGGCCGAATTTCTCGTGAACGAACGGCGCGTGGATGGAATCGGCATCGATACACCGAGCATTGACTACGGAGCCTCGCAGGATTTTATCGTCCACCAAGTTGTCAATGGAGCCAATCTGTACGGTCTTGAAAACGTCGCCAATCTGGAGAAGCTCCCGCCCAAGGGAGCCATCCTGGTGGCGTTACCGATCAAGATCAAAGGAGGAACGGGAGGACCCGTCAGAATTATTGGCATCCTTCCGTGAGGGTGCCGATGAATGAATGTCCAATGTTTGATCCGCGAGGCTGAGTCGAGAGAGGCAGTTATCTCATCCGGTCTTTGAAGGTCAGTTCTGCAATCCCTGATTTGTCCAGTTCACCTTTGCCCGCTGACACAAGTCTCTCATATTGTCCGAATGTCGCCTCGGCCAGAGGCAACGTCAATCCAACGGACTTGGCCAAAGCGAGGGCGATACCGGAATCCTTGGCGGCATGGGCAGCGGAGAAATAGCAATCATGCGCCTGCATCTGCATGTCCTCTCCGTCTGTCTCCAACACACGCGAGGCTGCCCCGGTTTGACCGAAGACCTCACGGAGCATGGTGAGGTCTAATCCGAGCGCTTCTCCAAGGCCCAGTCCTTCTCCCAGCGCAGCCGTGTTGCAATTCATCACCATGTTCACAAGAGCTTTGACTTTGGCAGCTTCTCCCGCCTTGCCGATGTAGCGGAGGGTTGAACCCAGTGATTCCAGCAAAGGCTTGGCCCGTTCGAACGCGGCAGGTTTGCCCCCGCACATGAGGTAGAGCTTGCCTTGCCGTGCTTGCGTGATGCTGCCGGCCATGCAGGCTTCGAGGCTGGCGCCGCCACGCTGTTCCAGTGCCAGTTCGATTTCTATATGGATGCCAGGTGTGATCGTCGCGCAATTGATGAAAAGGCGATCTTTCGCGTGAAGGAGCAAACTGTCGGCTTTTCCCTCGGCATAAATTTCACGCATGGCAGCATCGTCCGAAACGGCCGTCATGACGATTTCTGAGAGCTCTGCCACACGTGCTGGCAACGCTACTGCCTCGCACCCCAGTTCTTGGCCGAGAGTTTTTGCGGCATCACGGTTCCGATCTTGAACTGCCGTGATCTGGTATCCGGTGTCTTTGAGACGCCTGGCCATATTGGCTCCCATGCGTCCCACACCGACTAACCCGATCCCTACGTGTGACATAGTGCTTTTCCTCAGGCTGGTAGGTGTCGACTGTCGGTGGTATGCCTGATCGCCCTGGTCTCGTCAAGAGGGGCGGCTCGATGTCGAGGTCCGCCGATGCTGAAAAAAAAGGGTCAAAGAGCGAGGTGTTGTCCGCTACCGCAAATCTGTGTCTCGTTAGGACATTACTGGGCCAATTTCCCTTTCGAGAGATTGCAGGAGAGACAAGCGTTTCTCTCCGCCGCTCGTTGTTCGTATTCTTGCACAAGGCGTTTGCCTTCGGCGATCTGTTCGGTGGACATTTTTTCGCTGATATAGTCTCTGGCATTCAGGGCAGACGGATTGCCATGGCTGGCTGAAAGACTAATCCAAAAGTAGGCTTTGACCAAGTCTGGTGGGACTCCTTGTCCGTTCATATACATGAGGCCAAGATTATATTGTGCTCGCGGCTCTCCCTGCTCGGCGGCGAGCTCGTACCACTGCTTCGCTTCCGCATCGCTCTGCGGTACCCCTTGTCCTTTGTCATACATCAGACCCAGATCGTATTGGGCCCTCGCTTCACCACCGTGGGCAAGGAATTGTATGTCGCTAAGGGCTTTGTCGTAATCACCTCGGAGATATGCCTTGTCCGCGCGGCGATCTTCGCAGGCTGCGAAAATACAGAGGAAAACGAGTGCGGATATGGTGGGTAGTCGCCGGCACTCCATCTTATGAAGCAGACACAAATTTCAATGCCGCGCCGTTTATGCAGTACCGCAGGCCTGTGGGTTTAGGACCATCCTTAAAGACATGTCCCTGATGTCCTTCGCAGCGGGCGCAATGGACTTCAGTGCGCGGGAAAATCAACTTGTAGTCCGTATGGGTCTCGACGACTTTCGGATCGATCGGTTGCCAGAAGCTTGGCCAGCCGGTGCCGCTATCAAATTTGTGCTCTGAGGAATAAGCCGGGAGATCACAACCGGCGCAGTAGTAGATCCCTGCGTTCTTGTTATCGTGCATGTTATTCGTAAAAGGCCGCTCCGTCGCTTCATGCCTGAGGACCTGGTAAGCCTCTGGCGCCAACAATTTCTTCCATTCGTCGTCGGTCTTCACGACCTTGATGATTTGGCCAATATCCAGTTTTTGTGGCATGGCATGCTCCTTGTGCCGGAGACCGTTACGACATGAGTCGCGAAGTCTCCGACATCCTTACATACGGAGTGATTGCGGAGCAAGGTGGCCCGATTGTGACAAGTCCTGTTCAGGACCCGAGCCCCGGTGAGTCGCGATGTCATAATCGAACGCAGATGGAAGTACCTCTTCAATCCGGTCGACCAGGATGAACGTCAGGTCATCTCGCACTTCCTGGGGAACCTCTTTCAAATCCTTCTCGTTCGCCTTCGGTAGAATCACCCGTTTAATGCCGGCTCGATGAGCCGCCAGCACCTTTTCCTTGATCCCACCCACCGGAAGCACCAGTCCGCTCAAGCTGATTTCTCCGGTCATTGCCGTATCGCTCCGGACCGGTTTTCCGACATAGGAAGATGCAAGCGCCGTCGCCATCGTGATCCCGGCTGACGGTCCATCTTTCGGAATGGCCCCGGACGGCACATGGATATGCAGGCCGTTGCGTTTAAAGCGCGAGATGTCGAGCCCCATGCTTTCTGCGTGCGACCATAAATAGCTCCGCGCAGCCCGGGCCGACTCCTGCATCACGTCTCCCAGTTGACCGGTCAAACTCACTTCGTGGCTGCCGGGTAACAGAGTGGTTTCAATATACAGAACATCTCCCCCTGTCGGTGTCCAGGCAAGCCCGGTCGCGACACCGATCGGGATATTCTTTCTGGCTTCCTCTGGCATGAATCGTGCTGATCCGAGCCAATCGGAAAGTTGATTCACCTCGACCGTGACCATCTGACGTTGCTGACCTTCCGGCAGTTCGGCGAAGGTCAACGCAACCTTGCGGGTCAACCGGCCTAACATCTGTTCCAACTGACGAACGCCAGCCTCTCTCGTATAGCGACTAATGATATGGTCCAAAGTCGTATCCGGTAACTGCACATGTTCTGCTGCGACACCGGCTTCTTTGAGCCTGCGCGGCCAGAGGTACCGCCTGGCGATCTCAGCCTTTTCGCGTTCGCTGTACCCCTGAACCCGAATGATTTCCATTCGGTCCAGCAGCGGCTGGCTGATCGTGTCCAGCGTATTTGCCGTCGTGATAAAGAATACCTTCGACAGATCAAAAGGCAGATCGAGATAATGATCGCGGAAGGTATGATTTTGCGCGGGGTCCAATATTTCCAACAGCGCGGCTGCAGGATCACCACGAAAATCACGGCCTAATTTATCGACCTCGTCCAACATCAAGACAGGATTGTTCACACCGGCGCGACGCATGGCCTGAATGATACGTCCCGGCAACGCGCCAACATAGGTCCGCCGATGCCCGCGCAATTCCGCTTCATCGTGCACGCCGCCCAGGCTGAACCGCTCGAATCTTCGTCCCATCGCCCTGGCAATCGATTGTCCCAAGCTGGTCTTGCCCACGCCGGGCGGTCCAACCAAGCAGAGAATAGGTGCTTTGGCGGTAGGATTCAATTTCAACACCGCCAAATGTTCGACGATCCGTTCCTTGACCTCTTTAATACCGTAGTGATCCTCTTCCAACACTTGGCGGACCTTGTTCAGATCCAGATGCTCTTCGGATGCTTTGGTCCAAGGCAATTCCAGGACGAGTTCCAGATAGGTCCTCAGTACCTGATGGTCCGGTGAAGACGGGGGCACTTTTGCCAGCCGGGCAATCTCACGCTCGACTTCAGTGCGCACATGCTCAGGAAGGTCGGCCTCCTGTACTCGCTTCTTGAGATGGGCGACCTCGCTCTCTTCCCCATCTCCCTCGCCGAGTTCCTGTTGGATCGCCTTCAACTGTTCCCGCAAGATGTACTCGCGCTGATTCTTTCCGATCTTGGCTTGAGTGTCGCTGGCGATTTTGTCTCTCAACTGGAGAATCTGTATTTCCTTTGAGAGAAAGGCATAGAGTGATCGAAGCAATTCGATCGTGGATGAACTTTCGAGCAGCGTCTGTTCTTCCTTGACGGTCAGATTTAAGAGAGACGCCACCCGATAGGCCAATGTGGCAGGATTCTCTTCGTTGCGAAAAGCTGCGGTGGCCTCTTCGATCCCCGGAGCTTGAATCAGCCGGGGAAGATCGGTGATCAATTCTTGAATGGCCCGCTGAAGGGCCTGAACCTCTCGGTCATGATCTGCCGGAAGTTCGAGCCGGCGCGCTTGGACCAAAAGGAACGGATCAGTCTGTTCCACCTTGAGCAATGCGACTCGCTCGATACCTTGGATGAACGCTTGAATGGTACCATCCTCGGAACGTCCGACCTGTTTCACAATGGCTTTGGTGCCGATGGTGTACAGGTCCTCAAGCCCTGGATTTTCCTTTCCGGGATCACGTTGCGCGACCACGAGAACCATTTTCTCTTCTGTCTTTAACGCTGCATTCACAGCGGCGACGGATCGCTCGCGTCCCACCGTCACTGGAATGAGAATGCCAGGGAACAATACGGTACGTTTAATAGGGAGTACGGGCAAGGTTACTGAAAGATTTGCGTTGTTCATAGGTACTGTCCTCCGCTCAATAGGATTGCAGAGCTATTTCGAGAGTTAGTGGAGAGATAGGTTCGGTCGAAGGGGAAGTCAACAAGAGCAGGGAAGGCGTAGAAATTAGTGTTTTTTAACGATCGATGAACAGTCCACCCCGCTGATAGAGAATGACTTTTTCATTAGTTGGACGTTGGTCAGTCGGGATGACCGGATCCTGCGGCAGACTGTAACTGTCCTTGCCCTTGAGGTCGAAAAAACCGGCAAGACCATGTTCTGAAGAGCGTCCAAAACCACTTTTGACTTGGTATTGGTCGTCGCCGCCTTCATCAACGAACAGACCCCAGCCGGAATAATCAGCACCTCCAAGACCAGTCGACGAGGCAAAGGCATACCGATCATTGCCGTTTCCCGCATCCATCATCATACTCACTGCATGGTCCCACGCCACCCCAGCGTTGTAGAACGGACCGGTTGAACGGTAGTGATCATCGCCATGGCGGTCGTTGAATAGACCGACGCCGTAATGGGCAGATGAACCGTGTCCGTAGCGGGCGGCGACATATTCGTCATTGCCATCCAAATCAAGAAACACCCCGGCGCCGAAAAAGTAGCCATGACCCTGCGAGAAATTGGCACTCTGGTAGTGATCGTTTCCTTCGACGTCGAGCAGGAAGCCCCAGCCCCCAGCAAGGTTGTCCGCCTGCCACTCGGGTCGCTTGGTCAGAATACGCTTGCCCGACCCAGTACCGAGACCGAAGCAATCGAATTGAAAGAGGGGATCACCGGGTTTTCCGTTCGGAGCGTCTTCAGCATTATAGGCACTGGGATATTTGTTGCCACATTGGTAGTGATCGTCACCTTCCAGGTCGATGACTGCGCCGACGCCTTGCGGGCCCCCGAATCCGATGGAATACCCGTGACTGATATACCGATCGTCTCCTGCCGTATCGAACAGGAGGCCTAAACCGCCGATGGCTACACCTTGCGTCATGCGGCTCCCCATGTAGGTGTCATTGCCTTTGGCGTCGAACAGGATACCTAGGCCGCCGAATCCTGCCCCCCCGGACCCCATGTCGAGTTGGTAGATATCATCGCCTGCCTGGTCGATGAGGAGACCGACGCCGAGCCGTCCAGTGGCGAGGCCGAATGCCGCACCATCGTACGTATCGTTTCCGCTCAGGTCGATGACCACCGCATTGCCGTGGTCTGCATCCATCGAGGCTGCAATCATGCCACGGTAGAGATCATCACCTCCCAAGTCGATCACGAGTCCGATGCGTTGGTCGAGTTCATAAGTATTTGGGCCGAGACCTCCAACGATGATCAGCCCATAGGGGGTGTCGTCCGCATATAGGACATCTCCCGTGATTCCCCGGGGGATCTTTGCGGAGGGCAGAGGCTGATGAAAGGCTAGGGGGAGTTGCCGCAGCCATGGTTCGTTTGCCAAGCGACCCAAGACCTGCGCCGCAGCGATGAGATTGGCGTAATCAACGTGCTCTTCCACTAGCTCAGCAAACCGCTGATCGGCTTTGATCCAAGCTCTAGTTTGATCCGACAGGTTTGTGATCTGGGGGCTGAACTGTTCCACGAGAATTTTCGCATGGCTGAAAAGAAAACGCCGTTCCTCTTCCGAGAGATTCTCTATTGCTTTTTCGCGGTGACGTGAGGCTTCCTCAAGGCTGTTCAGCATGAATGTCACGAGTTCTTCGGCTACGGCCCGGACCGGAATAGGAACGGCCTTATGAAAGGCTGACGTCCGGTCCATTCCCGCTTCGAGTACGTCAAGTACAACCGGAAGATTGGCGGCTTTTCCTTCCGCTAACTCGGCCAGCAGCAATCCCTGTCGCTCAACGTTTGCCAGGCCTTCCCAGGGCTGCTTGAGCGCCGCGACCGTGAGACGCCGTTTGTAGCGAGCGGGAATGACCTCGACCGTCCCATGGTTTGCAACAAGTGTCGTTTGAATAACGGGCAAAAGGCGATCAATTTCTGGACGAACCGCTGGAATCAGGCGTTCGAGAGTAGATTCGCGCATCGGCAGATTTACGGTGTCCGTGTCTGGCGGGCCAAGCCACGCAAAAAAACCCTGAACCATGCTGCAGCCGGGTAGAATGAGAACAGAAAGAATTGGAAACAGATAACGAGACCAGTTAATCATCTCACCAAAAATAATTTAACTGCTTAAGGGCTGTCATGAAACGAAGTCGATTTTCTCCTCATCGGTCCATCGACTATTGCGAAGGTATATAAGCGACATTCAAGCGCACCGTTAAAGAGGGGAGTACGTTTCGAAGGAGCCAATCCAATGAGTTTAGGAAGGCGTGCATCTCCTGTAAATATGCACGCTCGCCACCCAGCGAATCGCTGCTTAAGCCAATCACCGAGCCTAGGATAGAACAATTCAAGTTCATCTGGTTTGCTGAGCCTCACGCCATATGGTGGGTTGATGAGCAGCACGCCCTTTTCGGCTGGGCGCTCGACCGAGAACACATCGTGGTGGCCGAGACGAATATCGAGAGTGACTCCCGCACCTTGAAATGTACGTTGCGCAATCTTTATGGCACGGGCGTCTTGATCCGAGGCATAGATCGCCGACGGAACATCCTTCCGCTGCTTCATTTTAGCTGCCTCGCGGAGATGTCCCCATCGTCCAACGTCATGGATCAGCAGTCGTTCGAACGCGAAGTTGCGAGCGAGTCCCGGGGCAATTCGGCGCCCCATGAGTGCGGCCTCAAGCGGGATGGTCCCGCTCCCGCACATGGGATCGAGGAGGACTTCATCGGCAGTCCATCCCGCGAGTCGTAGCAGGCCAGCAGCGAGGTTTTCACGCAGGGGAGCTTCGACCGATGTGATTCGATGGCCGCGTCTGAATAACGGCTCGCCGGACGTGTCCACGTAGAATGTCACAGTATCTGAATCCAGAAATGCGTCGAGGCGGATATGGGGATGCTGCGTATCCACATTTGGTCGTTTTTGGCGGACGACCGTAAACTTATCGCAGACGGCATCTTTAATGCGAAGGGTCACAA
>Ga0075433_10004511_pt1 | contig 10850 bp, 10 predicted proteins | sample RhiMethybrSRZTD2_FD_75299 | JGI IMG/M metagenome (GOLD analysis project Ga0075433, IMG submission 75299) | Populus rhizosphere microbial communities from Tennessee, USA - Rhizosphere MetaG P. TD hybrid SRZTD2 | ecosystem: Host-associated > Plants > Roots > Rhizosphere > Soil | place: USA... | reverse complement strand
GTTCTCGCTGCCGCTCGCGCTGGTGCTCTTCTGGCTCTTCACGCTGGCGCTCGGCCGATACGCGTTTCCCGCCTACGGCGGGTTCATCCACGGGTACCTCACCTACGACGTGTTGCACTACGCCATTCACCGCGGCCACCTGCCGACTCGTCTCGGTCGATTCCTCCGGCAATATCATCTCGCGCACCATTTCGCGTCGCCCGACCGGCACTACGGCGTCTCGTCCCCGTTGTGGGACGTCGTGTTCCGCACGAAGTAGGCGCGGTTGACCGGCGCCAGCGACCCGAGACGCCAGGCCCACACGTGGGATTCGCGGTCGGCCGGAACAGAACAGACGGAAGCCGGCCCCACCGGACTTGACGCGGGCTCCAGCTTCAAGGCTTACGAGATCGAAGAGTTGGCGGACGTGTACTTCTTCCGTCCGCTCGGCATGATCGCCGCCCAGGCGGCACGCGCGTTCCATCTCACACCGACCATCGTGACGGTGCTCGCTGGACTGGTCGGCGTCGCAGGTGGCATGCTCCTCTACGATCCCCGGCTTGCCTCGATTGGATTCGGGATCATCATCGCGCACAGCGTGCTCGACTCCGCCGACGGTCAGCTGGCGCGGATGACCGGCCAGGAAAGCGAGCTTGGCCGGCTGCTCGACGGCATCGCTGGATTCGTCACGCATGGCGCCATTTACATTGCGCTGATTGCAGCCAGCCTCGCACAAGGCGCCGCGGCAGGGCCGCTCGGCCTCATCGTCGTCGCAGCGGTCGTGTCCAACATCGCGCACGCCCAGTTGTACGACTATCACCGGTCGGCGTACGCGCGAATCGCAATCAAAGGAATTGCAAAAGAGTTGAAGGCTCGCGGCACAAGCGGCGCTTCACGATTCATCGAGGCGTATGAATCGATGGAACGACTGCTGGCGGGTGCGCATCCTCGAGTAGAGGAGGCGATTGCAGAGCGGTCGGTCGACGGGCGCGTGAATGTAGAGGATCGCCTCCGCTATCGGGCGACGTTTTACTGGCCGGTTCGCGGATGGAACATCCTCGGCGACAACACACGCTTCTATGCAGTCGGCGTGCTGGCGTGGGTGCAGCGGCTCGACGCATTTTTTCTCTTCGTCCTCGTCCCCATGAACGTCGCGCTGGCGGCGTTATGGTTGTGGCAGGCGCGCGCCGATCGGCGGTTCCTCGCCGGGCTGTGATACGCTCACCCGACTGCATGATTCGCGCGATTCTGTTCGACATGGGAGGCACGCTCGATGGCGATGGGCTCCACTGGCTCGATCGGTTCGCGCAGGTGTACGCAGAGGCAGGCCTCACCGTAACCCGCGACGCGTTGCGTGCCGCGTTCGATGCGGCCGAAGAACGGGCGTCGGTCGATCACGACATCGTCACCGCCGATTTCGAAACGATGGTGGCGCGGCACGTTCGCTGGCAGCTCGAGCATCTTCACCTCGAGGAGCCGCGCGTCGAGCGTCAGATTGCCGCGAGCTTCGTGCAGCCGATCCGTGCCGTTGCGCAGGCGAATTCGGCGCTGCTCGCCAGCCTCAGCCATAACGGGTTTCTTCTCGGCGTCGTGTCCAACGGATGCGGCAACGTCGACGTTCTGTGTCGGGACTTCGGGTTCGAGCCGTACCTGGCAACGGTCATCGATTCGCGGCGTGTGCGTTTCTACAAACCCGATCCAGCCATCTTCGCGCTCGCGGCCGACCGCCTCGGGCTGCCGCCATCGTCGATCATGATGGTGGGCGACTCGTTTGACCGCGACATCCGTCCTGCGAAAGCCGTCGGGATGCAGACTGCGTGGCTCGAGGGCCCGGTGCGCCGCGACTGTCCGGCGCCGGCACTCGTGGATCTGCGGCTGCGCGCGCTGGCCGAACTGCCGGACGCGCTCGAGCGCCGCGCGCAGGATGTGGCTTAGATTAGAGCGCCATTGAAAAGCGCACAGACTCGCGCAGGAATCATTGCGGCCGGACGTGGCGACCGCTTGCGGCCCGCGGCTCAGACGCTCAAGCCGCTGGTGCCGGTAGCGGGGCGGCCGCTCATCGATCACGTGCTGACTTCAGTGGCCGAAACATCGCCCGCTGAAGTCGTCATCATCGTGAACGAGGCGTCGTTGGCGGTGAAGGACTACGTCGATACGCGGCGATGGCCATTTGGTGTGCGATGGATTGTCGAGACCACACCGTCGTCGATGCACAGTTTTCTGCGCGTGCTCGAGACGCTGGCGGATGGCGATGACGCCGGGCCTTACCTGATGTCCACAGTCGATACGATTGCCACACCGGGCGCCTATCGATCGTTTCTGGACTCGAGCCGCAGTCTGGACGGCGACGTCGCACTCGCGCTCGCGCGTTCCGGAGACGCTGACAAGCCTCTGCTTGTCCGCATGCAGCGGGCGACATCGCGGATTGAAGCGATCGGCGAGGAAGCGGGTCAGGCCCCCTGGGTTACTGCCGGTTACTACGCCGTCCGGCCGGCGATTCTGCGTGAAGCAGCCCGTGCCCGCGAGGAGAACCTGCCGGCTCTTCGCACTTTTTTCACATATCTGCTGAAGAATGGCTACCGTCTAAACGGCGTACCAATCGCTGGGGCCGTCGACGTCGACCGTCCGGACGATGTGAAGACGGCTGAGGCCTTTCTGAAGCAGGCAGGAGCCTGATGCGACTGATTGGACTGTATCGCGAAACCGAGTACTCGCCGGGTCGGCATCGAGCGAACGACACGGAGCTTCTGGAGCGCGTCGCCAACGCCCTTCGCGCGCGCGGATTTCAGGTCGACCTGATGACGCTGGCCGAGGCGCCGCCCCGCGGTGAAGAGGCGGCACTGGTGTTTTCCATGTGCCAGGGGCGGGCGGCCCTCGACATCCTCGCGCGCTGGGAACAGGACGGTGCGCTGGTGATTAACAGCCCTGAGGCATCGCTCAACACATATCGCGATCGGCTGCCGGGCATGATGGCCGACGCCGGCGTTCCTTTTCCGGCGACAACACTGGTGGCGACGCAGTCGCCGAGCGCCGCGCCGGTGGACGTCAGACGCGGCGTGTGGCTGAAGCGGGGAGACGTCCACGCGTCGGTCAGCGCCGACGTGCAGTGGGTGAACTCGGCCGACGGTCTGCGTGCCGGGCTGCGGGACTTCGCGACGCGCGGCATCGCGCGCGCCGCGTTGCAGCCGCATCACGGGGGCGACGAGGTCAAGTTTTATGCGGTCCCCGGTTCTTCGTTCTTTCACTGGTACTATTCGGACGCTGCGGGCGCCGGAAATGGCAACGGCACCGGCCCCGAGATCCATCGTCATCCGCTCGACGTGCCGGCGCTCCGCCGGCTTGCCGAGCGTGCGGCGGCTGCCGCGGGACTCGACATCTTCGGTGGCGACATCATCGTGGAACCGTCGGGAGCGCTGACGCTGATCGATCTGAACGACTGGCCGTCGTTTGCTCCCTGCCGCGAGCGGGCATCGGAGGCCATTGCCGACTACCTCATGAGGCGAGTGGATGCTGCCTGGAACCCAGGTCTGGTCTCGAGCGCGAACGAAAGCGCTGTTTGACGAAGAACAACGATACATTGCGCCCGGGCTGCAGACGATCGCGCTCCTCTCGGAACTGGCGATCGAGAAAGGCCGCGGCGCAACGCTCATCGATCTCGACGGCAACGTCTATCTCGATCTGAACGCCGGCGTCTCGGTCGCGAGCCTCGGGCATGCGCACCCGCGCTACGTGGCAGCGGTCACCGCGCAGCTCGAAGCTGTGTCCGTTGGCAGTTTTACGTCCAGGCCGCGAGCGGAACTGACGCGTCTCATCGCGCAGCTCGCGCCAGGCAACCTGACGCGCGCGCAGTTCTACAGCGGCGGCGCGGAGGCCGTCGAGGCGGCGATCAAGCTGGCCCGTTCGTTCACGAAGCGGACCGACATCCTCGGATTCAGCGGTGGATTCCACGGCAAAACCGCGGGCGTCATGCCGCTGTCGGACGTGGCGTGGAAGGAAGCCGTCGGCCCGCCGCCTCCCGGCTATCACCTTGCGCCCTTTCCCGATCCGACCACGTTCACCGGTTCTGAGAGCGACTGCCTGGCGTCGGCGATCGCCGCACTGCGTCGTGTCGCCGGCCAGGCCGCCGGCCGCCTCGCCGCGATCATCATCGAGCCGATCCAGGGGACCGCGGGCAACATCGTGCCGGCGTCAGGATTTCTGACGGCAGTCGCCGAGGTGGCGCGCGAACACAAGGCGCTCCTCATTGCCGACGAGATGATCACCGGCTTCGGCCGCACCGGGTTGATGTTCGGCTGCAGTCACGACGCGTGCGTGCCCGATATCATGACGATCGGAAAAGGGATGGCGTCCGGTTTTCCTGTCAGCGCGCTCCTGTCGACCGACGAGATCGTCGCGGCCGAGCCGTTTTCGCTGCCGAGCGCTTCCTCGTCGAGTTACGGCGGGAATCCTCTCGCGGCCGCGGCGGCGCTGGTTACCATCCAGACGATCTGCGACGAGAATCTCGTGGACAACGCCGCGAGCGTCGGGCGCGTGCTGCTCGACGGTCTGCGCGATCTGGCAACGAGACATCCCTCGATCGCAAACGTGCGCGGAAAGGGATTGTTAATCGGTTTCGATTTGGTCCGGCTCAAGCCGGACACGACGAAGGAAGTAGGTAGTGTCCGCCTTCAGGCGGACCAGAGACCGCCGGACTTCTTATCCAAGGACGGCTGCGTGAAGTTCTTCAAGGAGTGCCTGGCGAACGGCCTGATCCTCATGGGCTATACCCCGCGCGTCAGGATCCACCCGCCACTGATTCTCAGCGCCGACGAAGCCGCGCGGGCGCTGACGATCATCGACCGCGGGCTCACGGCACTCGAGCAATGCTGAAAGGCGCCATTGTCGGTTTTGGCGAGGTGGCGCGTCACGGTCACTGGCCGGCGTTCAGCGACAGCCACGATGCGGCGATCGTCGCCGTCGTGGATCGGACCGCCGAGCGCCGCGAGCTCGCGGCGACCCTCGGCCGATCCGTCTCGACCTACGAAACGATCGAGGAACTGGCACGCGCCGAGGAGATCGATTTCATCGACATCTGCACGCCGCCGGCGCTCCACCCGCAGCCGATGCTCGACGCCATCAGCCGCCGCTGGCACGTGCTCTGTGAGAAGCCGCTTGTGCTCGATCCGGTCGTCGTCGACGTCGTGCGCGCGAACGCCGCCGCGGCGGGCGTGGCGGTCGTGCCGGTCGACAACTGGAAATACGCACCAATCGTGCGGCGAGCCACCGACGCGCTTCGATCGGGCGCGATCGGCGGGCTTCGACAGGTCGAAATCGAGACCAGCCGTCTGCGAAACGCACCGAGCGCCGATCCGGCGAGGCCGAACTGGCGCAGAGACGCTGCGGTCGCGGGCGGCGGCATCCTGATGGATCACGGCTGGCATGCCGTGTATCTGACGCTGCAGTGGTTCGGCGCGCCGGCCAGCGCGGTCGGTGCGCTGCTGCATCACCCGCCGGGCGGTGGAGTCGAGGACGAAGCCACCGTGACCCTCACGTTTCCCAGCGGTGAGGCCACGATCGCGCTGACGTGGAACGGGAACGATCGCTGGAATTCGATGCGGCTGATCGGTGATCGCGGCGAGATCGTGATCGCCGACGATGTCCTGCACGTCCGGGGAACGACGATGGCGACCGAGAAGTTCGACCACGCGTTGTCCGTGGGATCGCATCACCCCGAGTGGTTTGCCGCCATGCTGCCGGCCGTGCTCGCTTCGTTTCATGAGCCGGCGCGGGCGCGGGCGTCGTTCGAAGAGGCTGCGCACTGCCTGTCGATCATTCAACAGGCGTACCGAGTCGACATGTCGCTGGCTGAAAAGTCCCGCTGACGCGTACAATCCGGCTGAAGCCAGATCCCACAATCGGCACTCCGAGCCACGTCGTGGAAATCGTCCCCGTCACAACGCGCGCGCAGCGGCGTCAGTTTGTCGAGCTGCCGTACAAGCTGTACGCCGGTAACGCTCACTGGGTTCCGCCACTGCGACGCGACGAGCACCGCCGGTTGTCGCCGGACACGAATGCCTTCCTTGCCCATGCCACGATGGATCTCTGGCTGTCGACTGCCAACGGCCGTGTCACCGGCCGGATTGCGGCGATCGACGACCGGCTGCACAACGAGGCCCATCGTGAACAGGTGACGTGGTTCGGGTTCTTCGAGGCCGAAAGCGCGGCGGCTGCCGCCGGCCTGTTCGCAGCAGTCGAGGCGCGCGCGCGCGACAGAGGCAGCCGCGTGCTGCGCGGCCCGGTGAATCCGTCGCTCAACGAGACGGCCGGCCTCCTCATCGACAATTTCGACGACGATCCGTCGGTGTTGATGCCTTACAATCCGCCGGCCTATCAGGCGTTCGTCGAAGCGGCTGGCTGCGTCAAGGTGAAAGATCTGCTCGCGTGGGAGATCGATCTTCGACGCGGCCTGCCGGATCGCCTCACAAAGCTCGCGGCTCGTGTCACGAGAAAGCCTGGGCTCGTCGTCCGCCGCCTCGACCTTCGTCAGTTCGATCGCGATCTCGCTATCGTCCAGGCGATTTACCGCGAGGCGTGGAAGGACAACTGGGGCTTCGTCGCTCCGACCGATGCCGAGATTCGCCAGCTCGCGGTCGAGATGAAGCCGGTGCTCGATCCGGATCTGATCGTCTTCGTCGAGCTCGAGGGACGGCCGGTGGCGTGCGCCGTCTCGATTCCCGATCTCAATCAGGTTCTCAAGCGCATGCGAGGCAACCTGCTGCCGTTCGGTCTCTTTCACTTTCTTCGCCGCCGGTCGATCATCCGTCGCGCGCGCATGCTGATCCTGGGTGTGATGCCCGACGTGAGGCGTCTCGGCCTGTATCCGTTGCTCATTGCCGAGAGCTTCCGCAGCGGCCAGAGCCTGGGCTACACCCGCGGCGAGCTCTCCTGGACGCTCGAAGACAACGACCTGATCAACCGCGGGATCGAAGCAGCCGGAGGGCGCCGTTACAAGACGTACCGGCTGTATGAGAAGGCTTTGGTCAGGTAGGTCAGGTGGGTCAGGACCGAGAGTCGACGCTCGAGCCGAGGTCTCGAGCGACCGGGGGTGGGGCCCCGCGAGCATTGAAAAAGGTCGCGATCACCGGCGCCACCGGATTTCTGGGATGGCATCTCGTGCTGGCTTTCCAGAGACGCGGGCTGAACGTCCGCGCGATCGTTCGGCCGGGGAACACGAAGCCGCTTCCCGAAGCGACCGAGGTTGTCGAGTCCGCCCTCGAGCCCGAGGCGCTGGCGAAGGCCGCCGACGGATGCGCAATCCTGGTCCACGCTGCGGGAGTGTCGCGCGCGCCGCGCTCATCCGTGTTCGAGTCGGTCAATGTGGCCGGCACGCGAGCGGCGGTTGAAGCGGCCAACAGGACCGGCGCCCGCCTCGTTGCCGTCTCGAGCCAGGCCGCGGTCGGCGCCGGAACCATCCAGCGCCCGGCACGTGAAGACGACGAGCCAAACCCGGTAACGCCGTACGGACGAAGCAAGCTGGCCGCGGAAAAGGTGGTGCGCTCGACCGCCCGCGCCCCGTGGACGATCGTCCGGCCGGTGTCTGTCTACGGTCCGAGGGACCGTGCATTTTTGCCACTGTTCCGGATGGCCGCGCGCGGCTGGTTCTTTCAAGCGGTTCGGGCCTCGACGGCGTACACCTTTATATATGTCGACGATCTGGCCGACGGCGTGGCGCTGGCGTCCCTGAGCGATCGCACGACTGGCCAGGCACTCTTTCTGGGGAACGCGACCCCGTTGACCGCCGAAGAGCTCCTCAAAGCACTCGCAGATGCGTTTGGCCGGCAATTCAAGCCGTGGCGAGTCCGCGGACTGTACGCCGCGGCGCTGGCGGGCGAACTGTCGTGGGTCCTCGGCCGGCAACCCACTCTCGATCTCGGCCGCTACGCCGAGCTCCAGCAAGACGGGTTCGTGTGTTCAGTCGATCGGGCTCGCGAGCTGACGGGATTCTCTGCGCGCGTGTCGCTCGCGGACGGGATTCGGCGGACAGCTAATTGGTACAAGCAGGAAGGCTGGATTCGATAATCGCAAGATGTAGTGCGGACCTTTAGCAGGTTGCGGGGTTTTTTCCGCAACCTGCTAAAGGCCTGCACTACATTCGACCCTGCCGGGTATCTCCCTCGCGACCTCAATTGGATAAGTGTCGGCGAGCGGCGATCGGCGGAAGATGCCGCCGCGCAAACAGTAGTTCGTCCAGACGCGATTCCAGAGGAAGGTGTGCCACGCGGCTTCGGGCGAGACGGTTTCGTGCGTCCGCCAGTACCGCGCGACGATCTGCTCCGGGCGGAAGAACTGCAGCAGCTCGAAGTACTTCCGCATGAGCCCGGCGCCGGTGACGTTCGGCATGCTCGTCACCGGGAACGCCAGCGTGTACTTCTCCCAGTCGTCCGGATAATTCTTGAACAGGATGCGGCCTTCCGCGTCGAACCGCGCGTAGTCGCGGGTGCCGGGCAGCGGCGTCATGATCGTCGGATTGAGGCCGTCGAGGTCCGTCTCATCGGCGAACCGCAGGATGTCCGGAACGATGGTGTCCATGTTCTGGCTGTCGATCCCGAGGATGAACGACCCGACGACGCCGATGCCGTGCCGGCGGATGCGCGCCACGTTCTCGCGGTAATAGTCGAGACCGCGGCGCTGCGACACGCCGTCCTTGCGGATTAGAGCGAGCGATTTGGTGTCCGTACTCTCCAGCCCGATGAACACACCTGCGCAGCCCGACGCCCGTGCCAGCCTCGGCAGCTCGTCGTCGTCGCCGAAATTAATCGTGACCTGCGTGATCCACTGTTTGTCGAGCCGCGCGTCCGCCAGGGCGCGGAACAGCTCGAGGCAGCGCTCCTTCGCCTTGCGGGAGAATCCGTTCAGATCGTCGTCCACGAAAATGATGTCGCGTTCGGGAATCGATGCGACCTCCTCGACGACGTCGTCCACGCCGCGCATGCGGAACAGCCGGCCGTTGAAGACAGTGACCGAACAGAACGAGCAGTCCATCGGGCAGCCGCGCGAGGTCTGCGCCGAGACGTACTCGTACGGATACTTCTCGAAGATCCGGCGATCGGGCCGGACGACGGATTCGCCACTGGTGCCACCGTGATAGCGCCGGGCCAGCTGTCCGGCCTCGGCGTCAGCAAGGACGCCGGGCCAGATGCGCTCGCACTCGCCGATGATGAGCGCGTCGGCGAATCGCTCCGCCTCGTCCGGAACAAGCGAGGCGTGGATGCCGCCCATCACGACGGGAATCTTCCGCTCGCGGAACTCGGCCGCAATTCGGTACGCCCGCGGCGCCTGAGTTGTAAACGCGGTGATGCCGACCAGATCGGCCTCGACGTCTCGATAGTCGCGCGCGCCCTCGCACTGCTCGTCGATCAGCTCGACCTCCCAGTTCGACGGCGTGGCGGCCGCGACGTAGCCGAACGCGAGCGGCTGCCACAGGTAGTCGCCGTACAGCGAGACGCGATTACGCGGATTGATGAGGACGAGCTTCATGCTGCGGTTGCGATGACGGACAGTTCACGTCCGACGCTCTCGAAGATCGCCAGCGCGCGATCGATCTCCTGTGTTGAATGGGCGGCAGAGTAGCTGGTCCGCAGCAGACAGGCATCTGCCTGGCAGGCCGGCGGCAGCACGAGGTTCACGTAGAGACCCGCTTCGAGCAACGCTCTCCACATCGAAACCGTTTGTTCGGCCGAACCGATCGCGATCGAGACGATTGGCGATTCGGTGCCGTTGATTGTGAACCCGAGGTCAGATAATCCTGCGCGCACGCGCTTGATGTTGTCCCACAGTCGCTGGCGCAATTGGCCGTCGCGTCGGAGGATATCGAGCGCCGCGGCAACGGACGCGACGTTGGCCGGAGATCCGGACGCGGTGAAGACGTATGGTCTCGTCGTGAAATGCAGGAGCTTCAGCGCGTCATGATTCGACACGCAGAAACCGCCGACGCCGGCGAGCGCCTTCGAGAACGTCCCGACGATGAAATCGACGCGATCGAGCACTCCCTGGGCCTCGGCGCAGCCAAGCCCGCGGGCGCCGAAGGCGCCGAACCCGTGCGCCTCGTCGACGAGCAGGCACGCGCCCGCATGGCGGCAGATGTCGGCGATCTCGGCGAGCGGTGCGATGTCGCCGCTGATCGAATAGAGACCCTCGACGACCACGAGACAGCGTCCCTTGTCCGGCTGCTTCGACAGTTTCCTGGCCAGATCGGACGGTGAGTTGTGGCGAAAGGCGAACACTTGGGCGCCGCTCAGGCGAGCGCCGTCGAAAATGCTGGCGTGGCTCTCGACGTCGAGCAGGATCGTATCGCCGCTCTCGCAGAGTCCGGCAATCATGCCGAGGTTGGCCTGATACCCGGTCGTGAACACCATCGCGTGGCGCGTGTTGAACATCTCGGCAAATGCACACTCGAGGCGCCGATGGGCGGCAAATGTCCCGTTGGCGGCGCGTGATCCGGTCGTCCCGGCGCCTCCGCGGGCGATCGCGTCGCGCGCGGCGGCCATCACGCGAGGGTCGAAGCTCAACCCGAGGTAATTGTTCGATCCGCACATCAGCGTGCGGCGGCCGCCGATGACGACTTCCGTGGCGCTGCACACCTCATCGATCACCGTGTCGAACGGCGTCGGGCCGCCGCCGAGCTGGGCCAGGCGGTCCGCAATGGGCCGCAGCTTATCAAAGAGACTCATTGTCATTTGAGGATGTGAGGATGTGAGGATGTGAGGATGTGAGGATGTGATATGAGGATGTGAGGATGTGATGTGAGGATGTGAGGATATGAGGTGGCATATGAAGTGTGTCTACAGTTCACGGCCGCCGGTCAGGAGCGTGCCGGCCTGAAACCGCGCACG
>Ga0075433_10004510_pt1 | contig 10852 bp, 12 predicted proteins | sample RhiMethybrSRZTD2_FD_75299 | JGI IMG/M metagenome (GOLD analysis project Ga0075433, IMG submission 75299) | Populus rhizosphere microbial communities from Tennessee, USA - Rhizosphere MetaG P. TD hybrid SRZTD2 | ecosystem: Host-associated > Plants > Roots > Rhizosphere > Soil | place: USA... | reverse complement strand
GAAATCGACCGCGTGCCCCTGGTCACCGGCGCGCAGATCGGCGACTCGGGCACCGGCATCCACCTGGTGGCCGGCATCCTCGCGGCGCTCTTCCAGCGCGAGAAGACCGGACGCGGCCAGCGGGTGACGTGCGCGATGCAGGACGCGGTCCTCAATCTCTGCCGCGTGAAGTTACGGGATCAGCAGCGACTGGCCCACGGTCCGCTGAAGGAGTATCCGCAGTATCCGAACGGAAAGTTCGGCGCCGCCGTGCCGCGCGCCGGCAACGCCTCGGGCGGCGGCCATCCGGGTTGGGTCGTCAAATGCAAGGGGTGGGAGACGGATCCCGACGCGTACATTTACGTCATCACGCAGGCACAGGCGTTTCCGGCGCTGGCCAAAGTCATCGGCCACGCCGACTGGCTCGACGATCCGAACTTCAACACTCCCGAGGCGCGTCTGCCGCAGCTCGATCACGTGTTTGCGGAGGTCGAGAAGTGGACCATGACGAAGGCCAAGATGGAAGTCATGGACATTCTCAACCCGCTGAACGTTCCATGCGGCCCCATTCTCTCGATGAAGGAGATTGCCGAAGAGCCCTCTCTTCGCAAAACCGGAACGGTCGTCGAAGTGGATCATCCCAAACGCGGCAAGTATCTGACGGTCGGCAATCCAATCAAGCTGTCGGACTCACCCGCCGAGGTCCGGCGCTCGCCGTTCCTTGGAGAGCACACGGAAGAAGTGCTGCGCACGCTCCTCGGACTGAATGACGACGAAATCAACGCAGCGCGTCAGCAAGGCGCAATTTGAGGATCGATCGAACCGTGACATACAACGTCCTCGTCCTCGGCGCGTCGTACGGGTCCCTCTTCGCGACCAAACTGCTGATGGCAGGTCACCGCGTGTCGCTCGTCTGCACGAAGCCGACCGCCGAGCTGATCAACCGCGAAGGCACCATCGTGCGGTTTCCAATCAGAGGGCGCGCGTCGCTCGTCGACGTCCCGTCGAAGAAGCTTCCGGGCGCGCTGTCTGCCACGACGCCCGACGCCGTCGATCCGGACACGTTCGATCTCATCGTGCTCGGCATGCAGGAAGCGCAGTACGGCTCTCCGGGCGTTCGCGAGCTGACGGATCGCGTCGCGCGATCGCGCAAGCCGGCGCTGGCGATCATGAACATGCCGCCGCTGCCGTACCTGAAACGCATTCCGGGTCTCGCGACCGAGACGCTCGAGACGTGCTATGCCGATCCGGGCGTCTGGAAGAATTTCGATCCAGCACTGGTGACGCTCGCGAGCCCGGATCCACAGGCATTCCGTCCGGCCGATCAGCCGAAGAACGTCCTGCAGGTCGGATTGCCGACGAACTTCAAGGCCGCGCGGTTCGACGGCGCGGAAGCGACCGCGCTGCTTCGAAGGCTCGAAGCCGACATCGAAGCCGCGCGATTCGATCCGGGCGACGGCCCGATCGAAATCCCCGTCAAGCTCAAGGTGCACGATTCGATCTTCGTGCCGCTCGCAAAGTGGCCGATGCTGATGGCCGGCAACTACCGCTGCATCCGGCGCGACGACATGGTGCCGATCAAGGATGCGGTCCACGCGAACGTCGACAAATCGCGCGAGGTCTACGACTGGGTGTGGAAGCTGTGCACTTCACTCGGCGCCGACGATGACGACATGGTGCCGTTCGAGAAGTATGCGAAGGCGGCCGAAGGTCTCGCCAAACCATCGTCGGCCGCGCGCGCGCTGTTTGGCGGAGCCGAGCACATCGAGCGCGTCGATTGTCTGGTCCGGCGCATCGCGCGTCAGCAGGGACGCCAGTCGGAGACGCTGGACGAGATCGTCACGCTCGTCGACGAGCGTCTCGGAAAGAATCGTTCAGCGCACAGCGCCGCCGCGCCGTCAAAGCCGTGAGAAGGGAACCGTAGCCGCTCGCCGAACGCCTGCGACGGGGCGCGTTGCCGGCTGCGGCGCCCAACTGCGACTCAACCGGCTCAACGTCACGGACCGCTGTTCGCTTGAGTCGTGGACGATCCGCTGCACGTCGGAGACGTGCCCATCCGCATGGACCACCACCATCTCGGCGGAGTCGCCGCACTCGTCGTGCGCTTCCCTGATGTGTCCCAGCGTGTCGACGGCGAGCGAGAAGACGGCCGGCAGATCGAGCTCGTCGAGCGATCTCGGCGCGTTGAACCCGTCGCGAATCCAGTGATGGCCGATGTACGCGGTGTTCCCCTGCGTCTGGTGCCCGGCCACCTCTCGAAGTGTCGTGCTGCCGGAGCTGATCGTGCGGAAGAGTGAATACCGCGGCTGGCTCGGCGAGTACAGCCCGACGAACAGCGGCAGCTCCCGATCGGCGCCGCCGCCGTGATAGCTCTCACAGAGCGATCGCTCAATCGCTTCACGCATGCGCTCGATCGTCCGTTCGGCGGGCCGGACCGCGTCCACGGCACGCTCGCAGCGCTGAAACACCGCGGGCGCCCAGTCGACCGGCTCCCGGACGACGAAGACCGAGTGCGCGACGGCTGGACTCGATCCGTAGGGTCTGTGAAAAATCCGTCTCGTTTCGCGCGGGGTTTTGCGGGGAGCAGCCAGGTCGGTGTCGGCGAAGAGGAGGACGCCGGAATTGAACGAGATGGCGCCAGCAACCATCGCAAAACCTCCGCGGAGATTCTATCCCTAGTTGCTATCGGACGGCATCAACTCCTGCTCGGGCGCATTGGCCGTCCTGTGCGCTCGTCCCGCCCGACACGCCGATGGCGCCCACGATCTTGCCATCCACCACAATGGGCACGCCGCCTTCCACCGGCACCGCGCCGGTGATTCGGAAGACGCGGAGCCCCTCGCCGCCGCTCGTCAGCATGTCCTGAAAAGCTCTGGTCGGCCGCTTGAACCGCGCCGCCGAGCGCGCCTTGTCGACGGCAACCACGACGCTGCCGGCCTGCGTGGCGTCCATTTTCTCGAAATAGACCAGGTCGCCGGCGATATCCACCACCGCGACGGCCATCGCCCAGTTGTTCCGAGCGGCCTCCGCAAGGGCCGGCGCGGCGGCCTTCTTCGCCGCCTCGAGCGTGATCGGTGACCCATACGGTTGTGGCGCGTCGGGGGACATGAGCTCCTCCTGAATTTGGTCATTTTTTCATCGGGTCATCTGGTCAGTTGTCGAATCCCGATGAACAAATCTCTTGGTCATTTTTTCATCTAGCGCGTTTTCGATATTGATGTAGCGCGGGGCTTTCAGCCCCGCGAGATGAACAAATCCCAATGAACAAATGACCCAATGAACAAATGTCCAGCGCCGTAGGATACTCTGAAGGGCGATGAGATTACTCAGGGCGCTAATCGTTCTCGCATCAGTCTCGAGTACATCGGGCGCCGGAGCGTTCGCGCCGGCGATTAAGAATGCCTGCGACCTGATCACGAAAGTCGAGATGGAAGCCGCGCTCGGCGTGCCCATGCGCAATCCCGAACCGCAGATCATGGGCATGTGCGAGTATCGGTCGGCCGCCGATCATCCGCACAAGTCTGTGCGCCTCATGCTCAATCGCGCCGAGTCACGGCAGGAGTGGGAGCAGCACGAGCGCGGCCTGGATCCGGACGTCAAGCCGACGGCGCTCGAAGGCATCGGCGACGCGGCGCTGCTGTGGAACCGTACGCTCGACGCGCGCGCCGCGATCATCAAAGGCAAGACGACGTTGACGATCGTCCTCGACGTGGGAAAGATGATGCCGAAGGTTGCCGAGACGCAGCCGGTCGCGCGGCGCCTTGGCGAAATCGCCGTCGCACGAATGCCCTAATCCCTCCAGCAGTTCAATGGCCGCACACCGCTCGTCCTGAGCCTGTCGAAGGACGAGGGGCGAGTCGAAGTCTACATGCGTCCGACCGCGATCTTCGCCAGCTGCTTCAACTGATCCATCGTCAGCGTCGCCTTGTTCGCCGAGACGTAGTACGCGGTGAACGAGGCGGCGTTCGCGCCCTTCCGAACGTAGAGCACGTACTGGATCGGGCCGGGCGGGCTGTCAAAGGCCTCGTCGCCAATGCCGGCAACGTCTGCATGAAACAGGGGCATCGGCATGCCGCCGATCGTCGTCTGCTCTTTCGCCCGGCGGTAGAGCGCGGCCGTTCCGAAGTTCACCATCAACACCATGTGTTTGTCGGCGGCGAAGTTCAGCCCGGCGCCCGCGCCCGGAATCGATCCGGGCGCGACGAGTTGAATGCCTTTGAGACCGGTCACCTTTTCCACGTCCGCGACGGTCACCCGCGGATCGGCCTGCGGCTGAAAGTCGTGGACCACAGGCAAGGGAACCATAAGCGCGAGACTCAGGATGGCGCCAAACAGTGCAGCCACATCACACTCCTGAAGAAGGATGCTCGTGCCGGACCGGCAAGAGTAGAATGAAGATCCCCAGCGACGGTCCCAGCCGAATCACTTCGACCAGATCATCGGCGCATTCGGGCCGCGTCTTCAAGTGCGAGCCGGCGTGTCTTCAGACGGAGGTGTGACGCGTGCGACGGATGCTGCGTGAGTTGATGGTTCGCAGTACCACTGGCGTGATGGTCGTGGCGGCGCTCGCGGTCGCGCGCCCTTCGACCGCGCAGCCCTTCACATTGGATCAGAAGATCACCCCCACGGAGCTCGCGCTGCAGACGTACCGCGGCGGCGGCAAGCTCGATGGGCGCGTGTACGGCGCGTCGATCACACAGACCGACGACGCGCGGTACTTCTTCGTCAAGGGGATCAGCATCTACTCGCCGATCTACGTGGCGATTGCGGCCGACGATCCGTCGACGCGCGTTCAGGTCTCGCTGCACAAAGAGACGTGGGATCAGCCGAATCTTCGAGGTCAGACCGATACGAGCGGTCGCTGGGACGCGAAGTTCAAGACGAGCGGCGACTTCGGGATCCGCGTCGCGCCGGATCATGTGCCTGCCACATACAACGTTCTCGTGTGGGTGGGCAACGAAGTCGATGTGCCGTTCGCCTCGCCGTTCAAGCGCTCGGCCGCGCCGGCGAGCACCACGCGATCGTCGATCGGCGGCGCCGGCATTTACGCGCTGTGTGCGCTGGTGATCGTCGCGATTGCCGCGGTGGCGCTGATCAAGTTCAAGCCCGCGCGCATGTGCGTGCTCATCGCGTGCCTCGCGGGCGCGCCGCTCTTCGTGCGGACGGTCGGCGCACAAGGCGACTACCCGAAAGCTGTCGCCGAGATGCTCGAGCAGCTGAAGTCGTTCCTCGAACACCAGGAGAGCGTCAGGGATTTCTGGGAGGCGCTGAAGGCGCTGAGCTCCGACGAAGCGGTGCCCGACGAGAGCCAGCGCGGGCCGACGCTGCCGTCGACGTGCGTGGACTCGTCGTGGAAGCTGCCTCCGGAGGATCGCGCGCTCGGCAGCAAACACTCGCAGGACTGCCAGTGCATGGCGACCGCCGTCGACAAGCTGCGGAGAAACCGGCAGATGCTGGAGAGGCTCCGGATTCTCGTCGCGAATCAAAAGGCGTTCGTCGACAAGGCGACCGCCCTCGGCAACAGCTTCGCGCAGCTGCACACGGTGCTCGGACTGCAATGGATCGGAATCCGGAAGCACGACATCGACGAGCCGTACGCGCAGTTCAAGGTCATCTCCAATCAGAAGCATCAGGCGGTCATGGCCGCGATTGAAAAAGATCTCAAAGACATCAGCGAGTGCGAGGCCAGGCTCGGCGAGCCCGACTGGTATCAGAAGTACGGGTTCATGTATTACGAGTTCCTGTACGCGGCGTACAAGCCGTCGTTTTGATTCAGCTGGAGGAGATCCGGGTGACGATCGCTCGTCGAACGTTCGTCGCGATGATCGCGCTCGCCTGTGTCGCTGCGGCAGATGCGCCGCCTCGCATCGCGCTGCAGCCGGGGCTGACAATCGTGACGGCGCTGACCGACCGCGAGGGTGACTACGAATCGATCAAGACCGTCGAAGCGGTGACGCCGGACGCGGTGAAGCTGGCGTACTCGGCGGACATTCCGCCGGCGGCCGATTCGGGCGGCGGCAAGGCGCGAAAGGTGAGCACGCGCCGCACCGTGAAGCGCGACGATCTCCGGAGCGCGCACGAATACATGCAGGTGTTCAGCCCGTCGGCGCCCGAGATCATCGCAGGAACGACGGCCATCGGCACATCAGCGGCGGTCCTGGCCGAGTTGAAGACGAAGGGACAGTCCTCGTTCACGTTTCAAACGCCCGGCCGTCAGCCGGCGATGGACAAAGTGCTCGCAGCGCTCACCGGCGGCGCCCAGCAGGCGAAGAGTCTCGACGATCTCGGCAAGCAGCTCGATGCGAGCAAAGCGTCCGGTACGCTGACGCGCGTCGAGGCGGCGCCGATCCCGTTCCCGATCCTCGTCAACGGCCAGCGCACGACACTGCCCGCCATTCATGCGCGCGGAACGTTCGACGAGATCCACGCCGAGTTCTACTTCCTCGACGATCCCGACAACCCGATCGCGCTCAAATGGACGACGGGCAGTCCGACCGGCGCGCTGCAGGTGGTGCAGATCACGTATCCGGCCGTGCAGCCGGCGCCGCAAATCGAGCGCTCGCTGAAGGACTCGGGACGCGCCGAGGTCCACGGGATTTATTTCGATTTCGGGAGCGCGACAATCAAACCGGAATCGGAGCCTGCACTGCAGGAGATCGCGGAAGCCGTCGCACGGAATCCGACGTGGACGGTCAGCGTCGAGGGACATACCGACAACGTCGGCGGCGACGCGGCCAACCTGGATCTGTCGAAGCGCCGCGCCGAAGCGGTGAAACAGGCGCTGACCTCCCGCTATCACGTCAACGCGGCGAAGCTGACGACAGCCGGATTCGGCGCGACGAAGCCGAAGGAGCCGAATACGACCGCCGAGGGTCGTGCGAGGAATCGGCGCGTCGAGCTCGTGCGACAGTAATCAGCGCGGCGGCGGCGGCGGCGGTACCGAGTAATGGAGCGCGACGATCCGCCAGCCGGCGGGCGTGCGCCGGTACACCTGGCTCTCCCACCCTTTGCTCGTGATCGGCTGGCCGTCCGCCATTTTCGCCGTGAACGTCCAATCGAACACGAGCCACGCGGTATCGCCCGCCGTGTGAATCGCGACGTCGCTCGGATCGAGCTTCCGCTCTGAAAACGCTTTCTGCAGGAAGTTGACGTAGATGGCGTCGCGGACGCTCTCCCACCCACGAAAGCGGCCGAAGGGTGTGACCGCAATCACATCGGCGCCGGGCGACCACACGTTGCCGGCGAGCGCCACGTCGGCCGCCTTCACCGACTGGAGATACGTGTCGAAGACCTGCCGCACGGCCGCACGGTCCGCGTCACTCCCACTGCCGCCGTCACGCTGCGCGGCGGCGGGAAGCGCGATGAATGCAACGGCGAGCGCACCGAGCATCGCGTGTTTCATGATCACCCGCGTATTCCACACCACCAGTTCCGTTTTCGTCCATACGAATTTTGACGCTCGCCTCTGGATCTGACGCTACAGGCGCTCGGGATCTGACGCTCTGGGCACGAACTGCGACGGACCTGCCGGCAATGCAAGTGAATGCGATGGCTGTCGGTGCAGATGGTGCGGTTTACGTCGCGAACGATGCCGGTCTCTATCGCACCGACGATCAAGGCGCGAGCTGGGTGGATTTGCAGCTGGGGATACCGGTAGCGGCCGTCGCCGTCGATCCTGTCTCCGCTGCGGTCTTTGTCGGTCCGTCGAATGGGTTTTCAGGCGTGTTCACCAGTACGGACGCCGGTCAGACCTGCTGTCCGGGATGTAGCGCCTGCTCGATACCGGAAGTTGACTCACGCTGCGGTTTGAGTTTCATTACGGACTCACCGCGGAGTGAGTCAGCATGACGCACAAGATCCACGATATCGGCGTCGCCAGCCAGATAGGCGCGTACAGTGATGCCATCGAAGCCGGTTCTAACCTGCGATGGCTCATGACCTCCGGCACGCCCGGCCTTTCGACAAACGGCGAGCTTCCGAAGGACATCGCAGGTCAAGCGGACCTCGCATGGAAGCACATCGCCCGCATGCTGGATCGCGCCGGCATGACGGTCGCCGACATCGTCAAGGTGACGCAATATCTGATACGCGCGGAAGACATTCCGGCGTACGCGAAAGTACGATCGACTTTCTTACGCGACGCGCGGCCGGCGTCGATGCTCCTCGTCGTTCCGCAGTTGGTGCGTCCTGAATTTCTGCTCGAGGTCGAAGTGATCGCGGCGAAGGCGTAGATACCCCATACAGGCGTGCCTCACGGCCATCGATCGGTGTGGCGCTTTTGCGGAATAAGGAAAGCGGATTGGCTGACGCCGCCTGAAAACACGCGCGTGTGACGCGCGGCGAGAGACGCGCGATGTGGTCCGCGTTTTGTGACCTCGCGCGGCCATGAGGTTTTCACTCGCGCTCGTTACCCTGCTGCTCGGCATCTCGCTCGGCTGTGGTGGATCGACTCCCGCCACCACGACATCGCCCTCGACGCCCGCTCCTTCAGGCAGCGCTTCAGGCAGCGCCGTTTCGATCGTCGTCGGCGCGAGGACGCTTACGACCACGGCGTTTTCGCCGAATCCGGTGACTGTCGCCGTCGGCGGAACCGTGACGTGGACCAACAACGACACCATCACGCACACGGCCACGTCGGATACCGGCGTGTGGAACTCGGGTGGGATCGGGGCGGGACAGAGCTTCAGCCAGACGTTCTCGACCGCGGGAACGTTCCCCTATCACTGCACGATTCATCCTGGGATGGTCGGAACAATCACGGTTCAGTAGGCGCGGGCTTTCTTACGCTCCGTTGTCGGTTTCCTTCGCTTCGACGGTCGTGCTGCGCGCGCCGCCAGCTTGTCGGGGAGTTCGAACGCTTCACGGAGCCAGTCGGTGATCGGCGGCTCCACTTCGTCCCGGTGCCTGACGTGAATGATGTTCACGAGTTTCGACGATGACTTGCGCTCGACTCTCCGTACCTGCGGCGCGCGCACCGCGCGGCCGAGGAACACGCACACCTGCAGGTGGGTCCTCCGCGGCCGCACGAAGAAATAACACGACGCCCGCGAGAACATGATCGCCGTGCCCGACGCGTAGATCCGCTGCTCGCCGAACTCGACGGCGGTCTCGCGCAGCCGTTCGTACGCGTCTTTCAGTTCCTCGGACAGATCATCGGTGAGCGCCGCCTCGGTCGTCGTCCAGCAATCGTGCGCCTCGCCTTCCTCGATCCACTGCTTGCAGTGATGGCACTCGTGTCCGCCCATTCCTGAATTGTAGCGGCCGCGCGGACCGAGCGAAGGCGTAGCATTTGTCGCGAACACATCCGTGAGGCGGCTTCGATGAATGTCACTCAGACAGAAAAGGCCGTTCGCTTTCGCAGCCTGCACGACGGTCCTGACACGTTCGTGATTCCAAATCCCTGGGATGTCGGCTCGGCATGCATTCTCGCCGGCCTCGGGTTCAAGGCGCTCGCCACATCGAGCGCCGCAGCAGCGTGCGCCGTCGGCCGGCGCGATGGCGACCTGACGCGCGATGAGGCGCTCGCGCACGCGCGCCTCATCGTCCATGCAACCGATTTGCCTGTGTCCGCAGATCTGGAAAAAGGATTTGGTGATAAGCCGGAGATCGTAGCGGAGACGATCCGGCTCGCGGCGGACGCGGGACTCGTCGGATGCACGATCGAGGACGCGACCGGCGATCCAAACCATCCGTTGTACGAGGAGCGCCTGGCCGTCGAACGAATCGCCGCAGCGGCCGCAGCGGCCCGTGCTCTTCCCTTTCCGTTCATGCTGACCGCGCGGGCGCACAATCTCCTCTATGCCGGCGCGCGCCTGGACGACACGATCCGGCGGCTTCGGACGTTCGAAGCCGCCGGCGCCGACGTGCTGTTCGCCCCCGGCCTGCCCGATCTCGCGTCCGTGCGCGAGGTGTGCGCCGCGGTCTCGAAGCCTGTCAACTTCATGGTCGGGATCAAAGGAAAATCATTTTCGGTGCGGGATCTGGCCGCCGCCGGTGTGAGGCGCATCAGCCTGGCGACTTCGCTGTATCGGGCGGCAATGACAGGATTCCTTCAAGCCGCAACCGAAGTGAAAAACGCAGGCGAGTTCGGTTTCCTCGAGCGGTGCGTTTCAACGCCGGAGCTCACGAATATGATGCGAAGCCCTCACATCGAACAGTAGTGCAACCACGAAGACGCGAGGAACCACGAAGAACACGAAGAAAACCATTCAGTACAAACAATTCTTCTTCGTGGTGTTCGTGTTCCTTCGTGATTTCGTGGTTGCACTACTGCCGCTGTAGTGTAATGAGGCCGCTGTGAGGTTCCGGACGTATGTCGATCGGGCGACGATGAGCCGCGCGGCGGCGCGGCATGCGGGACGGTCGCTGCGCGCGGCGATTGGAGAGTCCGGCCGCGCGCGAATCATCGCGGCAACCGGCGCCTCGCAGTTCGACTTTCTCGACGCGCTGACGCAGGAGTCCGGGATCGACTGGACGCGCGTCGAGATGTTTCATCTCGACGAGTACGTCGGCTTGCCGGCCAGCCATCCGGCGAGCTTCCGCAGATACCTGCTCGAACGCCTCGTCAACAAGACGGGGATGATGCGTTATCACCTGCTCGACGTGGACCGCGATGCGGATGCCGTGGCCGAACGCGTCGGGCGCGAGCTGACTGAAGCGCCTGTCGACATCGCCTTCGTCGGCATCGGCGAGAACGGCCATCTCGCGTTCAACGATCCGCCGGCGGATTTCGTCACCGAACGGCCATACCTGATCGTGACGCTCGACGAGGCGTGCCGGCGGCAGCAGGTCGGAGAAGGCTGGTTCGCGTCGGTTGCCGACGTGCCGTCGCGTGCGGTGTCGATGTCGATACGCCAGATCCTGAAGTCGCGCG
>Ga0075433_10004509_pt1 | contig 10853 bp, 7 predicted proteins | sample RhiMethybrSRZTD2_FD_75299 | JGI IMG/M metagenome (GOLD analysis project Ga0075433, IMG submission 75299) | Populus rhizosphere microbial communities from Tennessee, USA - Rhizosphere MetaG P. TD hybrid SRZTD2 | ecosystem: Host-associated > Plants > Roots > Rhizosphere > Soil | place: USA... | reverse complement strand
GCCAAGCAAAGCGAAGAAGCAGACAAACTCTGCAAAGAGCTTGACTCGCTCGTTAACGAACTGGCGCAAGTGCGCGACAAGATTCGGCAGGCGAGTCCGCGTTCCGCAACGCTCAGCATTCCGGAACTATTGAGCCTCAACGAAGTGCAACAGAAATTGTTGGACGACGACACAGTGATGCTGGAATACGTTCTCGGCGACGATCGAAGCTACGTCTGGGTCGTCACGCGCTCAACTTCGTCCAGTTACGAACTTCCATCACGAAAAGAGATCGAAACCGCAGCCAGAAAACTTTACGAATCGATTGTTTCCCGCCAGGTGCTCTACAACGACTCGGTCGCAGACCGCACGGCTCGCCAGGCAAAAGCTGACACTGAAATCCCTGCTCAGACTGCTGTACTCAGCAAAATCATTCTTGGACCACTCGCGGGAAATCTCGACAAGAAACGGTTACTCGTAGTCGCGGACGGCGCGCTGCAATACATTCCGTTTCAATTGTTGACGGCGCCGAACACCGGCAACTATCTAATCCAAACTCATGAGATCGTGAATTCGCCGTCAGCATCGACGCTTGCATTGCTGCAAGCCGCGGCAGCCAATCGCAAGCCGGCGCTAAATTCCATCGCCGTTCTCGCTGACCCCGTTTTCGAAATCGACGATCCGCGAATCAAACAACGTTCAGACATAATCGCGCAACGAATAGGCGCGCCAAACGAACTGCATCAGGCTTTGCGCGACGCGGGCATTTCGCCTGACGGGGTTCAGATCCCTCGCCTGCGCGGTTCCGGAGCTGAAGCCGATGAGATCATGGCGGCGGCTCCCTGGCGCACGGCGATGAAAGCAGTGGGCTTCGCAGCGAATCGCGAACGAGTGCTCGGGTCTGAGTTGGCAAATTACCGCATCATACATTTTGCTACGCATGGCATCATCAACAGCGACCGTCCCGAGTTGTCGGGAATAGTTCTGTCTCTTTTCGACAGCAACGGCCGTTCGCAAGATGGATTTCTTCGTTTGCACGACATCTATAATCTTCACCTGCCTGCGGACCTGGTGGTGCTCAGTGCATGCAGCACGGGTCTGGGCAAAGACGTCAGAGGTGAAGGACTGATCGGTTTGACACGTGGTTTCATGTACGCCGGCGCGTCCGGAGTGATCGCTTCACTTTGGAAAGTCGACGACGATGCAACCGCGGAGTTGATGAAGCACTTCTACGAAGCACTGTTCCAAAAAAGCATGGCTCCGCCCGCCGCCTTGCGATATGCGCAGCTCACCCTCTCCCAAAATAAACGATGGGAATCACCGTACTACTGGGCCGGTTTTGTAATTCAGGGCCGGTACGCAGAAACACAGAAGTTTAGCGAACCGTTTCCCAATCGAACGCAACTGGTGTTACTCGCGGGCGCCGGCGGCCTATTGCTGCTCGCGTCGATTTTTGTTCTCCGCAGGCGACGCCGTCACGTATAGGAATAGTCTGGGCGCTGGCAATCCCTGATGAACAAGAATTGGGTTCTGTCGCAGGAGGCTTTTGATGCGTTACTGGAGTGGCTTGATTCGGATCGCGAACAGGCCGCGGTGAAGTACGAGCAGATTCGTAGTCGCCTGATAAAGATCTTCGTGGGCCGCGGTTGCGCTGACGCCGAAGATCTTGCTGACGAAACCATCAATCGGGTTACTAGTAAGCTCGATCAGATCAAAAAAGAGTACCAGGGCGATCCCGCACGATACTTCTTCGGCGTGGCCAACATGATATACATGGAGTATCTGCGGCGAAGATTGCCCCCGGTTTCGCCATTCCCCCCGATCGATTCAAATCAAGTCGAACTCGAGTATCGTTGTTTGGAACGCTGCATTGAACAACTAAGCGAAGAAAATCGCTATTTACTACTGCAATACTACGGCGCTGAAGGACGAGCGAAGGTCGATCACCGTAAACGACTAGCGGACGAATTGGGGATTGCACCCAATGCGCTGCGCATCAGGGCCTATCGCATTCGCATGGATCTGCAGGAGTGCATGGAAAAGTGTATGGCGCGTGGATTGGAATGAAATAACGACCACTTTTCAGTCATAAAGATTAGAAGCGACCTTGTCGCCGGAGACTGGCATTGAACCCGAACATTGACAAGCAAGAGATGAGAGATTACCTGCTGGGCACATTGGAAGCAGATCGCCGCACGCAGCTCGAGGAACGAATCGTGTGTGAACCGGCGGTCTACGAAGAACTATTGTTGGTTGAAGAAGATTTGATCGACCAGTATTTGTCAGACGGTTTATCGAAGGCGGAACGACATCAGTTTGAAACTCACTTTCTGATCACCGCTGAACGTCAAAAGAATTTGCGCTTTGGCAAACTGTTGCAGAGATACCTGCACTCCCATCCGGTACTCGTGCCCGCGGCTGCAGTTCGCAATACCGAAAAACACGCTCCCGCGACAAGATTCTTCCTGTTCCCGTTGGGAACATTCTCCAAAGGCCCGGCGACTGCCATGGCGGCGGCGGTCGTCGTGGCCTTTATGGGAATCGCTCTGGTCTGTTGGAATTCCCTGAAAAGACCAGCAGAGCCGTCAAATGTAGTGCCCGTGCAGCTCATGCCGGGCACAACTCGATCGGTCGGGATTGCAACTCAGCGCGTTCACGTTCCGCCCGCCGGGTTTGATGTGCAACTGGAACTGCAAGTCACCAACACGAGTTTTCATAAGTACCGGTCGGAGTTGTTTCGCGAGAACGAATCGCTGAAACGTGCCGACGAGCTAAAAGTCGAAACAAAGCACGACCAGCACATTGTTCCTTTCACTATCGATGGAGACATGCTGAGTCCCGGAGATTATCAGGTGAAGCTGAGTGGTGTTTTGGATTCCGGGCAGGATGAATTGATCGATAACTACGCTTTCCGCGTCATCGAGTAAGTCCTCACTTACTCGGCCCACGAAAAAATTTCTGAAATGTTCGCCATGTGCGAATCATAATTATTGAAGCATCGCTATTTGGCATGGCCTCGTAGATCGAGTTTCGCAAAAAACAACACCCCACGCGCGAACCGGAATCCCTCACCCCTCCATGCTACTTTGCATGCCTCATTTGAAGGCGAGCGGTTTTGTGTGGAACCGCTCGCCATTGTTTGCCACAGGAAGCACAGAAGATTTTTGCCACAAAAAGGCACATAAGTCACAAATGAGTTGATGGTGGATTGCTCTTTTGCGACTTATGTGCCTTTTTGTGGCTAAAACTCTTGCGCCTTTTTGTGGCTACTGTTTGCGGATGTAGTTCCTGTGAACCCAGCCGTCCTTCTGCTCGCGATCCTGAGTCTCATAGAAAGCGTTCTTGTCGTCTTCGCGAGTCACGAGTCTGACGCGTGGCGTCACTTCCTTCGCGGCCGCTGACGGCTTCTCTGACTCAGCAAGAAACGCGTGCACAGTTTCAGTCGCAACCTCTTTAGGTTCAGTTTCCTGATTCAACTCGGCAATCGCCTCGACCGCGCTCGACTTCAGCAGCTTGGGCCAGAGTTTTGCGAAGAGCGCATTCGACGCATATACGTCAGCGCTATTCACCTTTCCATTTATCGCGAACACGTACCCAATGACGTCAGACCTCTTCTTCAGTATTCCGTTGAGCGCGTTGATGTAGGCGGCGCTGGTTTCCTTCACCTTCGAGTCTTCGACCGACAACTCCAAACTCGAAGCGGACACGCTCGAATTCACACTGCCACCAACATTCTCCGCCAGCTTGGTTTGAACCACCGCCACATTGTCCCAGACGGCTTGCTGAGAGTTCGCACTCTTCGCGGCCAGCTTCAGCTCTTTCGTGGCGATGGAATTGTCGGAACTAGTGAACGTCGCGGCTTCTTCACCTCCACGCTTGCTCCAACGGCCTGACTCGACGCAAAACGCGGCGATCGGCATACGACCGGATCTCGGCGGCACGATGAAGTCGATGGAGATCATTCGGTCCTGGTCGCCGCCGCGCACGATATCGCCCGACTGAACATAAACGTCCTGGTTCGAAAGATTCCTGATGGCGAGTTCATTTACGTCTCTGGTCTCGTAAACTCTCACCTTCTTCTGCGCGAGCGCCTCCTGAAGCGTGAGAAACGTTTTGTTGGTTTGGTCCTTGCCGTGAATTAGAAACACGGTGAGGTTCTTGTGTCTGTAGGGTCCGGAGAGCCGGTAGGCCGAGCCTTTGGCGTCTGTCGGAGTAGTGGGGTTTTGTGCCCCGGCTTTAAATAATCCCAGTGGAAGAGCGACTAGTAAACAGCAGAATGCAATTGTTATCAGTTGTCGTGGCTTCATTGTCATACTCCTGAATTAAGGGGAGACGACCCTTTAACCGCGGGGAGACTGGAGTGTCTTAGGTAAGAGGAACGCTAAATATGAAGCCTTCTTGCGCCTGTGAGACGTGCTAATCCATTGATTCGTTGTCCGGGGATCTGGTGAGGTTAATCCCCATGGACTGTGGGAGCGTCGGCGTGTGGGACAAAGCACATGCGGCAGCGCGCCTCGTACTTGTCAGCGGCGCCCACCGCCACGCGCTCTTCCGACTCAAACGTGCGCTGCGAATAGTTGGCGGGCTGACCACACTTCATGCAGATGGCATGCGTCTTGGTGATGTACTCGGCGATGGCGAGTAACTGTGGCATTGGTTCCCACGGCTTGCCGGTGTAATCCTGATCGAGACCAGCGATGATTACGCGAACGCCGCGCCCGGCCAGCGTGTTCGCAACGTTGACCAGTTCGTTGTCAAAAAACTGTCCCTCGTCAATCCCAACCACTTCCGTGTCGGGCTCGATCTTCGCCATTATCTCCGCCGCGGAACGACTATTGGCAGACTCGTGACGCATCTCGGAGTGAGAGACGATTTGATTCTCGGCAAAACGCGAGTCGAGTTCAGGCTTGAAGACCTGAACCTTCTGGCGCGCGATCTTCGCGCGTCGCAAACGACGGATCAGTTCCTCTGATTTTCCCGAGAACATCGATCCGGCAATTACTTCCACCCAACCCGCATTCGCGCGCGAGTGTGGCGGTGGCTCCTCATGGTCTACTTGTGCGACTAATTCGTCCATTCTGATTTCAACTGTAAAGTTTAGGATTGTAAAAAGGTGCAAACGCGGCGATCAGCGCCACTTCAAAACTCATCGAACGCGTCACGAGATCGCGCGACAAAACTCCCCATGCCCCCTGCTTGCTTCGGATATCGCGACCGCCGGTCACTTCGTCAATTACGACTCCCAGCTCGCGCCGGCCTTCGACCACGCTCTTGACGATATGTGGCGGCACTGAAATCGATGGCGCCGCGCCAAACGCGCCGCGCTCGCCGTTGGTGGCGTAAGCCCAGCCTCGCAGAAACGTGTGCCACTCACCTTCGATAGAAACTGAATGAAAACCGCCTTCGAGGCCCACATAAATGTCGGCCTGCAAGCGACGGCTGAGGAGAGAGTCACGAGCCGCCAGGGCACGTTCCCGTGCGCCTTGCATCAGTTGCCAGTCCGTCAGCGGCATCGCGGGAATGCTGGTATCGACACGCCGCGCCACGACGTTGGCGTTTGTCCAGTCGGGGTCGACAGTGGCGATGCGGGCGACGCTCGCACGCACAGCCATGATTTTTGCCGCGCGATCGGATCCGAGCGCGATTGTCTTAACTGCCACAGCTATTCTGGGTGATTCCTGCCTTCTGTCTGGACCAACTTAGCCACCGTGAACGCTCAATCTAATAGCCAGACACATTTTCTGCAAGTTTCGCATTACTTAATGTAGCAGCCCGAAGAAGTTGACAGCATTTGACTGCTGAAATTGGTTGACAGGAACGGCACCTGGGACTAGCCTTGTCGCACCTCTGATTGTTTCTGCATGCCCAGCACCCCTGGGGTCGCTGATAAAGCGACCAGCTCAGGTTAGGAAACCAATCTTTGAAGCACATAGTTGGAGTCTCACGGTAACCGCCACTCCGAAGGAGGAGAGTTGAAATGCCCGAAATCAAAGAATGGACGCTAATGTTCTATTTTGCCAGCGACAATCCGCTTGCCATCAGCGTTGTCTCCCAACTGAAGGCCATCAAAGCGGCCGGCTTTCATCCTGAAGCCAATGTCGTGACCCAGTTTGATCCGTACACCGAAGGGACCCCGACCCATATCTTCGACGTGAATCTGATCAATAAACTCAAACATCCCGGCACGGCCGATTTCGGTTTTTGCGAGAGAGTGCCGGTCGTGCGTAATTTGATCGAAGACAAATTATGGCGCGATGAAAGAACTCGTCCCGTGGAAACACGAGTGGGCGAGACCGTGACCGAGACCCCGGGCGAGTTGGTGCGCACAGCGCTGCAGAGGAGATTTGGCGCCGAGTACACACCGCCACGCGCTCCTTTCGGTCTCAACACCATTCACACAAACGGCAATAGCCGGCAATTCGAGGAGCCGGATCCTGATGTATCACTGGCCGAGTTCCTCCGCTTCTGTGCCGATAACTATCCTGCCAAACACTACATGCTTTTCATGTTGGGCCATGGCGTGGTGGTCGGCAACGACATCTTCATGTTGGACGAACATACGTCCAGCGAGAACTCACTGACGCTGACTGACCTTGCCCGCATTCTGAAGGACTTCAAAAGCTCTATCCAGCTCGCCGGCAGCTCGTTCGAACTGGTCAGTTTTCACAGTTGCTCGGTAAGTTCACTGGAAGTAGCTTTCGAGTTACAGGATACGGCGAAATATATGCTGGCATCCCAGGGACCGGCGTTTGTCGGAAGCTGGCCTTACCGGCACATTCTGATCCGGATCTTCAACGAGCTCGGTGATCCGGCCCACGTAAATCGAAACATCAATATCAAGGAGCTACTGCTCAATCTTCACAGGTACTGTCTGTTAAATAGTGCAGACTTTCTGCTGGCGGGATACTCATTTCAGGTCACGCTATGCGACCTGACGAAGATTCCGATTTTGAAAGAGCCAATCGAAAACCTGGTCCAAGCGCTGCTGGACGGTTTACAAGATCTCACCAGCCGCGACTACATCCTGCTGTCTCACTGGAAAGCCCAAAGCTTTTTCAACGAGATGTATACGGATCTTTATGACTTTTGCTTCTGCTTCAACAACAAGGTCATCGAACTTCGCGAGGAGATCAAGGCACGTCGCGAACCTCGCGGTCGCCTAACTCCGCAGCTCCGCGCTATCGAATCTGCCTGTGAAGAGGTGATGGACCTGCTGGTGAAGGAGAATCCAAAGAGAGCCGGTCATCCGTCGATTGACCAAATTATTATCGCCGCTGACCAATTGGGCCCTGCGTTCCAGTACTCACGCGGTTTCTCCGTTTACTTCCCGTGGGCGGAGCCGTCGGCTGACAATCGCATCATGAATGAGTACGAACATTACCGGTTCAATACTGACTTTGACTCCACGTCGTGGCTCACGTTCCTGCGTGCGTACTTTGAACAGACCATGCGTGACGTCAGCAGTACTGAACCCGATCACAGACGCTACTTGCCGCTACTCGATACGGCCGCGATTCGTGAAGCGAATCTTGATGAGGACCTTGCGAGTCTGGTTTACACCAGTGAGGGAATGCTTACCTCCGACTTCGCACTCGGTCCGGCGAAGGGCGATCCGACCGATAAGACCGGCGGTGACCAAGGGGTCGTTACAATCAAAAATTACCCGCGCGATATTCGGCCGCGCCGGGCGCGTCGGAGACAAGGTAGCCAATTCCCGATGCCGGAAGGCTTCACAGTGTTGGAGCAAAACGGCCAGAATGGGAATGGAAATGGAAATCACTCGTGAAATCACAAAGAAGCACCAAAGGCACAAGGCGGGTGATAGTCGCCTTCTGTGCCTTATGTGCTTCTTTGGCATTATCCTTCGTTAACTCACACACAACATGGGCCAACTCGGACAATGACGATGTCCGCAAGCAAGCAGACGATCTCTTCACCCTTAGCCACCAACAGCGTGACCCAGCTTTAGCAGCCGAGACTGCAAAACAGGCCCTCACGCTGTATCAATCTGCCAACGACTCTCTCGGCATTGCTCAAGCCTACGAATTCATCGGTGATAAGTATTACGCGCAATCGATGATGCCGGAGGCGTCTCAATACTGCGAGCTGGCTCTGCAAGCCTGGGGACAGCGATCCGACGTTGAAAAACAAGCAGACATGCTGATCATGCTGGGCTACGTCGAAGGAAGAAAAGGCGATTGGCTTAACGGCATCTCTTATTTTACGCAGGCGCAAAACCTAATCGACGAACAGAACGACTTCATGCAGTTGGGCCGGATAGCCGCGGGAATGGCTTACGTTTCCAATGAAAGTGGTTTGCCGCAGAACGGACTGATCCAGTCTCAGCGAGCAATGGAGGATTACGGCCGAGCAAAACATGTGCGTTTCTACCATCGTCAAATGATGATGATCGGTTACACGCAATTTCTGCTCGAGAACTATTCAGCGGCCCTGACGAACCTGCAACAGGCGCTCGATCATTTCGAATCTCTGGACGATGGCGATTCGAAGCTCGACGCGGCTCAGTGTCACGAGTATATGGGCCAAGTTTACTTTGCCCAGGATCAGTATGATTTGGCGCTGCAACATCTGCAGCCGATTCCTGCGCTATATGAACGCGAGGCCAGCGAACGAGACGCCGCGCAAGTGCGGGCGTTGATCGGCCAGATCTATGAACGCCGTGGCGCTCTCGATCGTGCGCGCGCAATTTATCTCGACGCGTCGAAAGTTTTTGCTCAGGCAGACGATCGTGTTGCCGATGCTTCCGTTCGTTTCGCCTTAGGTCGATTGGAACTAAGTCGCAATCACTACGACGCCGCGGAAAGTTATCTCAAAGAGTCGATCAAGATAACGGAAGACATCCGCCACGATCTGAAGAGCCGCTTGTTTGCCGCAGCCTTTTCCGCCAATGTTCACGAACGTTACGAGGCGTACATCTACTGCCTCATGCGCAAGCATGACCGAAATCCGGCGCAAGGTCTCGAGCGCCAGGCTTTCGAGGCCAGCGAACTGGCACGAGCGCGTTCATTGGCGGAGTTGTTGCGCGATACGCAAACCAAAGTTATCGACGGCGCCGATCCAAACCTCATCGAGCAGGAGCGAACGCTACGCAAGGAGATCCAGATTAAAGTTGAGCAAACAGTTGCTCTGATGGCGGGCGACTACAAGAAAGATCAACTCAACGATCTGGAAACAACGTTGACGCAGCTGCGCGAGCAACACAAACTCGTGGTCGGCGAACTTCAAAAACAGAATCCGCGCTACGACCAGATCAAAGAGACGAGTACTTATTCCGTGCAGCAGGTTCAGGAGTCGATTGTCGAAGACGATCAGACAATGTTGCTCGAGTACTTCCTGGGAAAGAATGCGAGCTACGTTTGGGCCATCAAACGAAACGACATCAAAGTCTTCAAACTGCCGAAGGCTGACGAGATCGATGGAAAAGTACGTGTAGTCTACGACCTGCTTTCGAATGACAAGCCGGACAGCGATTCAGATGCTCGGCTGAATAAAGCGTCGAGAGAACTGTCAAAGATGGTGCTTGGTCCACTCGCGGGTCAGTTAAATGCCGGCCGCCTCATCGTTGTCGCCGACGGCGCGCTGAATTACATTCCGTTTCAGTGGTTGCCCAATCCGGACGATCGGACACCGCTGGTAGCAAAGTACGAAATCGTTAACGCACCGTCGGCTTCGATCCTCGGCCAACTGCGCCAGGAGAAACAGCAGCGTCCAGCTAAATCAAAGGTGCTGGCCGCGTTTGGCGATCCTGTTTTCCCTTCGAATTACGAGCAGTTCAAAAACGGGGCGCGAGCTGAGATGGTGGCGTCGAACAGGTCGCCGAACTCACGGAATATCGACGTGAAAGCGGACGTCACTGATCCGTCCACCGCCCAATCGCTGATTTACACCAAATTCGAATTGAAGAAACTCAGCGACATTGCTGGTCCAGGTTCTCTCATCGCCACCGGATTCAACGCGTCGCGCAGTGTGTTGGAAACGACTGAATTCTCAAACTACGCCATCCTTCACATCGCCACTCACGGAGTCCTCGATCCGGAGAATCCGGAAAAGTCCGGCTTCCTGCTTTCATTGGTTGATCCGGCCAAAAATCCGCAAAAAGGCTTCATCACGATGCAGGATGTTTACGATCTTAAATGCCCGGTCGATCTCGTAGTGCTGAGCGCATGTCGCACGGGTTTGGGTAAAGACATGCGTGGCGAAGGTCTGATTGGCTTGACGCGCGGCTTCATGCACGCCGGCGCTTCCAGCGTGGTGGCGAGTTTGTGGAAGGTTGACGATGAGGCGACGTCGGAGTTGATGAAATATTTTTACGCCAACATGCTGCAACAGGGCATGCCGCCTGCCAAGGCGTTGCGCGCCGCGCAGAATACGTTGCGACAAAACTCGCAATGGCAGTCGCCACATTTCTGGGCCGGCTTTACTTTGCAGGGAGAATTTAGAGAACCGATTAGACTGCCTGTACCGGCGCAAACCGGCGCATCGCTCGCGGTTCAAAGAGCAGTTGGCGGTGGTTTGTTACTGACTTTGCTAGCGGGAATCGCTTGGGGTTACTGGCGGAGATCCTGGTCTTAATCCGGTTTTTATCCGTGAAATCCGTGCCTACTCTACGTCGAAGAAGTAGCTTCCTTGAACTCGGTCGACGCTGCCATCAGGCTTCACCTTCCAGAGTTGAATGAGATTCCTTCCGCGTGTTACCGACGACGCCGGGGCCGTGACTTTAATCGTCTGCTCGTTCCGTTGTTCAACCACTAAATCTTTCTCCACTGCATCGCCGTTAATCAACTTCACGCGATAATCAGGAGCGCCTTTCGCGCTCTCGGGAATAGCAAGATTGATGTGAATGCCTGCGCCTG
>Ga0075433_10004508_pt1 | contig 10853 bp, 10 predicted proteins | sample RhiMethybrSRZTD2_FD_75299 | JGI IMG/M metagenome (GOLD analysis project Ga0075433, IMG submission 75299) | Populus rhizosphere microbial communities from Tennessee, USA - Rhizosphere MetaG P. TD hybrid SRZTD2 | ecosystem: Host-associated > Plants > Roots > Rhizosphere > Soil | place: USA... | reverse complement strand
CGTTAACCGGGTCTTTCACGGCGATGCCACGGAGGGAAGTTCAGCGGTTCGGTTGGACTGAATTGCGGAAGGAATCATGCTTGAGATCTTGAGAGACAAGCGATGCGGGCCGGTCCAGTTCACGTCAGTTGAGGCAACACCCTGTCTGCGGCTGATCACAAAATCGTGGGTGACTTCGAAGAAGGCTGTAAATCGCTAGAATCGCAGGTCCGTCGAAAACTGCGACGCGCCCTTTCCCGCTGGAAGGGAAGCTGTTAGGATGTTTTTGCGAGGTTTTCCTGTGTTTCCTTCTTGGCTATCGGCGGAAATCGTCTCGGTCAATGCGGCAGCCCGGTCAGAAATTTGTAGGCGGTTTGGAGGCGGTTCAGCCGGTAAGAGCGCTCTTTTAGGCAACGGAAGGCAATGGGTGCACAATATGCAATTTGTGCAAAGCCGCATAAACACTGGTTATTTCGCATCTCGTTGATTTGGCGAGTGGGGACGTAGTTCAGTTGGTTAGAACGCTGCCCTGTCACGGCAGAGGCCGCGGGTTCGAGTCCCGTCGTCCCCGCCATTCCCTTGAATGGTTTACGGTGACCCAGCAAAAGCAATCCGGGTCTGTTTGGGTCCAATAAAGCCGTTTCTGCATCATTGAACCAGGTTCGATTTGCTTCCCGACAACAAGCCAGCCGGTACTATCGCGTCTACCAGTTTGTCCTGTGCCAGGCGCTTGGTTTCCGCCGTGGCCTGCAGATAATTGTTGGTTACGTGCAAATTGCTGTACGAGTAACGCTGAATGGCAGCTTGTGAACGACTATCAGAGTTCACGCCAGCAGAGCGGCTATACCATGGCCAATGCCGGTGTTGAGTCCGCCCACCACCAGCCCAACGGCCAATTCATCGCGAGACCGAACAGCAGGATTGCGGATAAATCCGTACAAAATTCTGTTTGTGTGGCATCAGCCTGCATGGCACCGCTGTTGAGCTCCTTTCCAACTCGCCGTTTTGGACCGTGCAAGAAGTGGCATCACAATCAACGACACGATGGCCAGTATCATTCCCGGAATCGAACGAGCCGGTTGTTCATGTCGATACAGCGACTCTAAGGCATCAACCGCGATGTAGGCTGCGAGCGAGATGAAACAACCGCCGACGATCCGTAGCGATGCTTGTTCCGCCCGTTCTCGCCGCTCGGGATGATCAAGATGCATGCGCCAAAGGACCGACCGCTTCACCCGAAGTGACTTCGATAACGCTATCAAATCCAAAGCCGACCAACGAAATGCTTCCGGCAATCAGCCCCGAAACGACCCCGACGAGCGCTTCCAGACTGTTCCAAACAATCGTGAAGTATTGAAGACGTTTGCCCGTTTCAACCAACGCCGCTCGTTCTTTAATGTTCAACACTGAACTGGACATGTTTATTTCTTTGGAGCCGAAATGGAATTCACGTTAATCGTCTCACCCTTCGCCGTGCCTGTTACGACCGCTCTCTCGCCGGCGTATTTGTCGATCTGTCGTTTGTCGCCTTTCAAGGTATATACCTCATCGCCAACGACGAGGGCATAATCTGAACCCGCCTTCACACATTCGCGAGTACGTTCAGCAGCGGATTTGTCCTTTGCCATGTGCTGCTTGCCACACATATTGTCGGAGACCACGCCGGTGAAGGTCTGCGCTTGTTCCGACTGAGCAAAACCTGCAACGGCGAGGCTGCCGAAAATAATTGCTGTCATCAATTTGCGTTTCACACATGCTCCTTCTGTATTTGAAAATCAGTACCCTTTTGCAATTCATTGCTGGTCAGTATTCCGCGCCGCAAGGCTCGCTCTTTCAACAGCACGAAGAAGACTGGCACCAGAATCAGAACGTGTATGGTTGACGTGATCATTCCGCCCACAATCGGTGCGGCTATTGGCTTCATGACGTCGGAACCAATTCCGCTCTCCCAAAGGATAGGTGCGAGACTAGCCAGGACCGCAATGACGGTCATCAATTTGGGGCGGAGTCGCTGCACCGCCCCCTCAATTGCAGCTTGCTCTATGTCGGCCTCGCTCATGACGGCTCCCAGATCAAGCCGACGCTGCAATGCTTCGTGAAGGTAAACGACCATCACCACTCCCGTCTCGACCGCGATACCAAACAGAGCGATGTATCCTACCCAGACCGCCACACTGAAGTTGTATCCGAGCAGCCACTGCAGAATGAGACCGCCAGTCATCGCGTATAGCGTCGGAAATATCAGAACCGCTGCTTCTGTCGCCGAGTGAAAAACGAGATAAAGAAGCAGGAAAATGACGAAAAAGACCACGGGCAGAATGACCTTTAACCGTTCCTTGGCACGCAGCTCGAATTCGTATTCACCGGCCCAGCGATACGTGTATCCGGCAGGCAAATGCAGCTTGTCACGCAGTAAGCGATCCGCCCTCTGAACGAAGCCTCCGTAATTCCGAGTGTTTAGGTCAAGGTACACATACCCTGTAAGCGCGCCATCTTCATCGCGAATCATCGTAGGGCCGTGAGAAAACGATATTCGGGCAACTTGCGAGATTGGAATTTGTGCGCCGGAAGAAGTTGCAACCAGAACTCGCCCAAGATCCTGAGGATTGTCGCGAAAGTCTCGTTCATAGCGTACATTGATGGGGTAGCGCTCGCGACCTTCTACGTTTTCAGTGACATTCATTCCACCGATGCCCGAGGTGATAACTCGTTGCACGTCTGCAACAGTCAGCCCATAGCGTGCCGCTTCATCACGATTTACCTCAATGTTGACGTACAAACCCTGTGCGACCTTCTCGGCAAATGCCGACCGCATCTCGGGCATACCAGCAAGAGCCTGCTGGATCTGTGCTCCGACTTGTTGAATCTGGTCGAGATTCGGCCCTTGTACCTTCAGCCCCACGGGCGTTTTGATTCCGGTCAGCTCCATGTCAAGTCGATTCTCCACCGGCATAGTCCAGGTGTTGGAGAGGCCCGGAAGTTGGAGCTTCTCGTCCATTTCAGCGATCAGCTTTTCGTAAGTCACGCCAGTCCGCCATTGGTCTCGCGGCTTCAGCATGATGGTAGTGTCGTACATGTCTAATGGAGCATTGTCGGTAGCACTGTTCGAGCGCCCAACCGTACCGAAGACAGTTTCCACTTCGGGAAACGTGCGGATGATCCGATCCTGCTCCTGAAGCAAGAGCCCCGCTTGGGTGATCGAGATGCCCGGAAGCGCCGTTGGCATGAAGAGGGATGATCCCTCAAATAACGGCGGCATGAATTGGCTACCGATACGAAATATCAGCGGAACCGTAACCGCAAGAAAGACCAGATTGATCGCGATAGTCGTCTTTCGATACCGCAATGCCAGGCGCAGCACCGGTAGATACAGCGCTTGCGTGAACCGCGAGATAGGATTTGCGCTCTCGGATCGCAGGCGTCCGCGAATGAAGATCATCATCAGCACTGGTACGAGCGTGATTGCCAGCAACGATGAAAATCCGACAGAAAGGGTCTTAGTCCAAGCGAGCGGACGGAACATGCGTCCTTCCTGCGCTTCCAGCAGGAACACAGGCAAAAACGATACGACAATAATGAGGAGCGAATAGAAGATCGCCGGTCCAACCTGTTTTGCGGAATTGAGAAGAATCTGCCGCCGCTCATGTCCTGTTAGCTCGCGGGCTTCTCTCGCCATCAGCGCAGGCCCTTTCGCCCCACCATCTGTTGCAATCGATTCCTGACGCTCGGCAAGATGTTTGTAGCCGTTTTCCACCATCACGATGGCCGCGTCCACCAAGACTCCAATCGCCAACGCAAGCCCACCCAGTGACATGATGTTCGAGGTGACGTGCAGGTAGTACATCGGCAGAAACGAAGCAACGACCGCGATAGGCAATGTCAGAATGGGAATCAATGCCGAACGGAAATGAAACAGAAAGATGATCGTGACGAGGCTGACGATAATCGCTTCTTCGATCAGATCCCTCTGCAACGTCCGAATCGATTCGTTAATGAGCCCAGAGCGGTCGTAACCCGCAACCACTTCTACGCCCGGAGGCAGCGACGGCTTGATTTCAGCCAGCTTGCCCTTCACTCCATCAATCACCCTGAGCGCATTTTGGCCGAAGCGCATTACCACGATGCCGCCCACGGTCTCGCCTTCGCCATTCCACTCCGCAAGTCCTCGCCGAACATCCGGCCCAAAAGAGACAGAGCCTAAATCGCTAAGAAGGACCGGTGTCCCGTTTTTCGCTCCTACAGACACTTTGCGCAAGTCATCGAGTGACTGCAGATAACCGAGACCGCGAATCATGTACTCGGCGCCGTTCATCTCCAGCACGTTGCCGCCAACCTCATTCGTGCTTTGCTGAACACGGTCAATCACCATTGAAAGAGGTACACCGTAAGCCAAGAGTTTGTTCGGGTCGAGCTTTACCTGATATTGCCGAACGAAGCCACCGATGGTTGCAACTTCCGCCACGCCTGGAACAGTCGCGAACTGGTAGCGCAAATACCAGTCCTGCAAACTGCGTAAGTCTGCGAGACTCCGTTGGTGTGAGTGGTCCACCAGCACGTATTCGTAAACCCAACCCGCGCCAGTCGCATCTGGCCCGATTACAGGATGGACGCCAGAAGGCAAACGCCCCGTGAGTTGCTGCAGATATTCAGTAACGCGAGAACGCGCCCAATACAAATCGGTTCCGTCTTCAAAGATGACGAATACGTACGAATCGCCGAACATCGTTTGCGCACGCACCGCCTTTACGTTTGGCGCCGCAAGGAACGTGGTGACCAGAGGATAAGTGACCTGGTCTTCAATGATGTTGGGAGGCGCCCCCGCCCATTCGGTATGAATAACGACCTGCACGTCAGAGATGTCGGGCAGCGCGTCAAGCTGAACATGTTGTAGTGACCAGATGCCAGCGAGCACCAGCAGGACTGTGCCGGTGAACACAAGAAAGCGGTTGCGAGCGCACCTTTCAATTACGCGGGAGATCATCACATGCCTCCCGTGGCGGTCACGTTCATCTGTTTCGAGGCGAGCGTCTGTCCGTTTTGCGCTGCTGTCATCGTTACCTGCCAGGTGCCGCCGCTCTCTAGCTTTCCTGAGCCTTCATACAAGCCGTTGCCTTTGTCAGTCAGTGAGGCCGTCGTTCGCATTGCTGCCATTCCCATAGCGGGCATTGCGGCCATATAGAAGGTGACACTCACTTGCGCGCCGCTGATGGGCCTACCTGAGGAGTCCGTAAGTCTTACTCTGAAGAGGTTGTCTCCCTTATGTGGGGGAGAAGGCTCAGACGAAAACTCGAGAATCGCGTTCTGTTGCGGCATCGGTACGGCCGCGGTTCCGCCCGCACCGCCTGCTCCCGGCGGAGGCGGAGCGAACTGGCCGACCGCAGCCTGAAGCTGACTCTCCGAATCCACAAGGAAATTCGCGGAACTGACAATGCGCTCTCCGGCGCGTAATCCGTTCAGCACGATCAAGTCATCGCCGACGCGAGTTCCGATTTGGATTTCGCGCGGTTCAAGATAGCCATTGCCGTGGTCAATGAACGCGATCTGCCGCGTGCCCGATTGCAAAACGCCTGAAGCTGGAATGGCTAGCTGCATTCCGAGAGGCAATCCAAGATCAACATTCACGTACATGCCCGGCTTGAGCAATAGGCCCGAATTGTTGAAGATGAGCCGCACACGAACCGTGCGCGTGTTCGGGTCAACTTGCGGCAGGACCTGATGCACTCGTCCGCGAAAGACGCGGCTGGGATAGGCATCCACAGTGACAGTCGCGGGATCGCCGGCTCTTAAGCGACCCACGTCCGTCTGGAATACCTGCGCGTAAACCCAGACCTGCGAGAGGTCTGCAATCGTGTAGAGCTTGGTCTCTGGCTGAACGAACTGATTCGGCAGCGCGTTGCGTTCCGTGATGTAACCCGATACGGGAGACTCAACGTTGATCTCACGTTGTACCTGCCCGGTTCTCTCAACCTGAGCGATCTCGCGCTCAGGCACGTTCCACTGCTGTAAGCGGCCACGTGCAGCCTCGACCAGCCAATCGCCTTCTTGTGACGCACTTGAGGTCTGACCTTTCACTAAGGATTGCTTGTTCTTCAGCGCCAGCAGGAATTCCTGTTCTGTGCTCACCAGTTCCTGGCTATAAATCGTGAACAGGGGCTGCCCTTTGCCAACGTACTGGTAGGTAGCATCGGCAAAGACCTTCTGAATCCAACCTGGGAAACGCGTCTGCACGTATGCCAGCCGTTCTTCGTCAATGTCAACGTTGCCGCTGACACGCAGTGAATCGCGCAACGGCTTCCGCTGAACGGTCGCGAATTCCACGCCGATGCTCTGCAACCGCTGTGGTGAAAGCTGGATTGGTGCAAGCGTCGGTTGCGATTCGTTCGTCATCACAGATTTTGCGGGCTGCGTTTCTTCCATTTGTCCGGACGCAGCCTGAGGTGTGGGAGAGGGCTGTTGCGGAGTTTCCTTGTGACGAGACTTTGACCAGAAGTAGATCAAACCGACGGCGAGTACCGCTGCCACTCCCAGCGTCCAAATGAATGCATTCCGATAAGTCTTCATCGTGACACCTCCTCAGCGACGCCCTGAGTGCTTCGAGCAATGGGGGCTCCCACAGCAAGTTCCAATTCCGCCATGCGCTGCTCGAACTCGGCTAGCGCGCGAAAATACGAATAATCTACGTCGAGACTTGTATTTTGGCCGTCGAGAAGGCTCAGAATGTCAGTGCGATCATTTTCGTAAGCGATCACAGTTGACCGTAGCGCCGCTTCAGTTTGCGGTCGGAGAGTGTTTTGGTACAGATCGACAAGCTTCTTTGCCGCTCGCGCGCGCACGAGCGCGCTCTGAATCTGTTGAAACACCATCAGCCGCGCAGCTTCGAATTCGGCTTCTTGTTCGGAGACTCCTGATTGCGCCTCGCTGATTTCCGTGTCGTGTTTGCGACGATTCAACCAGGGCAGGCTCATCGAGCCTTCAATCATGTAGTTGTTACGGTGCTCTGCGCCGGTCGGCATCAGCATGTAACCGACACTAGCGTAAAAATCGGGAGTGTACGCCTTCCTTGCCAGCTTCAGTTGGTCTTGTGCCTGCGTGATTGCAGCGGAGCGAGCGGCGAGTTCGGGCCGGTTCGTAAGAGCTGACTCTTCGAGTGCAGTTACGGATGGAAGGTGTGCCGGAAGCTCATATTCTCCGGTGACCTCGATTGGCGACTCGGGATTGCGACCCAGCAGTGCGTTGAGCGCGGCGCGCCCAAGCTCGGCATCCTGCTCCAGCATCACGAGGTGCTCTACTAGTTTGCTTAAAGCGACTTGCGCCTTCAGGACATCCTGCTGCGGGACTTTACCTACGGAATACTTGATCCGCGCGGCTTCAAGGCCTTGCTTTGCGATTGATACTTGCTCGTCATGGATCTTTAGTTCGTCGGCATTGCGCAACAGGTCGTAAAAGTCTTTGCGAACTCCCGCGGAAATCTCACGTCTCTTGGTGTCGAGTTCAGCCTTGGCAACCGCGACTGCATCACTCGCGATTTGTGATCGCAGCCCACGTTTACCCGGACCAGGAAAACTCTGGCCAACCATGAACATATTCATGGCGGCGTTGTAATCCCACGGCTGGCGTAGCGGTACCTGCCATCCGCGATACATCAGCGATGGGTCTTCCAAAGCACCGGCACCACTGATGTGTGACTCGGCAGTGACAACTTTGCGCACAGCGAGTCGGATTTCCGGGTTGCCCTGAAGTGCGATCCGCTCAAGCTCAGCTAATGTTAGCGGCGTAACAGCAGAACGCGGGTGCGAATGCTCCTGCAGCAATGCATGCGCAGCGGCCGCATATGGATCGTCCGCAGGCGTGGCAAATGGCGAAACTGCACAGACAAGTACGCAAACAAAAATGGCTTTCATCGTTCCTCCGAAGAAACTATTAAGGGGCCAGGCACACAAAGGCGGCATGCCGGAACGGACGAAAGCCGGACTAAATTCTCAGGATGGATGTAGAACTGGGCGGTGATTCAGGAGGTGAGTGCGTTTCGCTTGACGTTAGGTGAAACGGGCGTATTTCTGCCACTGCAGGGGAAGTTACGATGATCGCTGCCGTCACTTGCGGAGCAGCCTGCGCCTTTTCGACATGCAGCATGGGAGCGGCTTGACGCACTTCCGTCTCGCAGCATGAGTGCGAAGACGGCATGTTCATAGAGCCGCACTCTTGAGCCATGTGTTTGCAGCATTCTCGCTCAGCCGCACTCATCTCGGCGTCTGGAACGAGACACGCCATTACTGGTGAACCGAACACCAGCCCCATCATCAGAACGCCCACGATTTTGCGTAAGGGTTTCACTCCAGCTCAATTTTACCCTTATTTCACAAAGCCTGACTAATGTTCTTGTGGTCAAAGGCCGTGGGTTGGATCCTCTTCGAGTGGCGATACACGTCGCATCCAAAATAGCGGCACCACAGCCTCATCCGTGCAATCGGTGAACACGCTTGACTCTGGACCATGCTCTAGATTGTATCCTTATGGTATGTCACGCAACGGGGCCACAGCCGCTTTCCAAATCGGCGAACTCGCGAAGCGCAGCCATCTCACGGTGGACGCGATTCGCTTTTATGAACGCCGCAAACTCCTGCCAACGCCGATTCGCACAGGGGGCCGGTTTCGCCTCTACACAGAGAATGACGTCGAGCGGCTGCGTTTTGTGCGCCAGATGCAAACGCTAGGTTTTTCTCTAAAAGAAATTGCCCGACTGGCACACCTTCGAAGTGATAAAGACCATGCTTGCGAGTCGGTACGCGGGTTTCTAAAAGCCAAGCTTGCCGAAGTTGCCGTCAAGATTGACGAACTTCAGCAAGTCCAAGTCGAATTACAGACAGACCTGCGCAAATGCAATCAAGCTTTGAAACATCGCCGCGGGAAGAAAGCCTGCGCCTGTCCCGTGCTCGAAGGAACTGAGGCGTCTCGTCGATGAAAGTTGAGGTCCTCTATTTCAAAGGCTGTCCAAATCACCTGCCCACGGTGGAAAGGCTTCGCGAAACCCTGAATGAGATGGGGCTGCATGACCAAATTCGCGAAGTTGAAGTCGATACGCAGGACAAGGCAGAAGCAACCGCTTTCCTGGGCTCCCCTAGCGTGCGCATCAATGGCATGGATATTGAGCCCTCGGCACGTGGTGTCGTGGCATTTGGATTGACTTGCCGCACATATATAGATAATGGCACTCGAACAGGGCTGCCATCTCGTGAACTGATATCCGCGGCCATTGCCAAACAAATAGGCGCAAATCCGCAGAGCGCCGAGGTAAAGGCGAATCGCGTGCAATCGAAAGAAAAAACTCGGGATCGCAAGGGGGCAACTGCACTGTTTGCTGGAGGAGTAGCGGCGATTCTGGCATCGACCTGTTGCCTTGGTCCGCTGGTCTTGGTGTCTCTCGGAATCAGTGGCGCCTGGATTGGGAACCTGACGGTCTTAGAGCCGTATCGGCCCATCTTTATAGGCATTGCCTTGATTGCTTTGTTTTTTGCCGGGCGATCCATATTTCGTCCAGTGCACGCGTGCCAACCAGGAGAAGTCTGTGCGGTTCCGGAAACGCGACGTGGTTACAAGGTCATGTTTTGGGTCTGCGCCAGTCTCGTTGTTGTAGCAATTGCATACCCGTACCTTGTGCGGTTTTTCTATTGAAGTCATTAAGGAAAGGAGTTTGCTTTGAATAATCGACTACTTTGCGTTGTGATTCTGAGTCTCACCTTACTCACCGCCGCAGCCTGGGCAGCGTCAACAACTGTGACTCTGAAAGTGCCGGGCATGACATGCCCTGCTTGCCCAATCACCGTCAAGAAAGCCTTGAACAAAGTTGACGGTGTCTCCAAAGTCGAAGTTCGATACGAAAAAAAGGAGGCAGTTGTCACGTTTGACGACGCGAAAACAGATACCAAGGCTTTGATAAAGGCCACCACCGATGCCGGGTTTCCTTCGGAAGAGCAGAAGTAGCGGCACGAACAAGTGGGAGTCGCAGAGATGGCAGCCGCGCAGTTTGACTTGATCGCAATCGGAACTGGAGCCGCTGCGTCCGCTGCCGCTTACAAATGCCGGATAGCAGGTTGGCGGGTTGCAGTCGTTGACTCACGACCGTTCGGAGGCACCTGCCAACTTCGCGGATGTGATCCGAAGAAGGTCTTGGTTAGGACCGGAGTTCTCATTGACGCGATACGGCGAATGAGCGGTAAGGGTATCAAAGGTGATGGAGCGCATATCCACTGGCCCGAGTTAATGCGTTTCAAGAGAACCTTCACCGACCCTGCACCCCGGCGAACCGAAGAGGTTTCGCAAAGCTGGCATGGATACCTTCCACGGTGCAGCCTCCTTCGCGGGACCGAGCAGCATTCGGGTGGGAGCTGACCTTCTCGAAGCCAAGCACGTGCTGATCGCCACGGGCGCCAAGCCACAACGTTTGAATATTCCCGGCGAAGAACACTTCACGACAAGTGATCAATTTCTCGAACTGGATTCGCTGCCACGCCGCGTCATCTTCATCGGCGGCGGTTACATCTCCTTTGAATGTGCGCACCTTTCTGCTCGGGCTGGCTCCCAAGTCACAGTTCTGCACCGAGGCGAGCGGCCACTTGAGGCGTTTGATTGTGATTTGGTGCAAAGGCTTCTGCAGAAGACGCGAGAACTTGGTATCCATGTTGAGCTCCGCGCCCAAGCAACAGCAATCGAAGGCAGAGCTAACCAACTAGTCGTAACTGCTTCGACCCCGCAAGGTCCGCGACGGTTTGAAGCAGACATGGTTGTCCACGGCTCCGGTCGGGTCGCGGATCTTGATGAGCTAAACCTTGGGGCACCAGGGTATTCCAGCACCGCGTCCTCGTGATAGATGCGGT
>Ga0075433_10004503_pt1 | contig 10857 bp, 10 predicted proteins | sample RhiMethybrSRZTD2_FD_75299 | JGI IMG/M metagenome (GOLD analysis project Ga0075433, IMG submission 75299) | Populus rhizosphere microbial communities from Tennessee, USA - Rhizosphere MetaG P. TD hybrid SRZTD2 | ecosystem: Host-associated > Plants > Roots > Rhizosphere > Soil | place: USA... | reverse complement strand
TCGGGCAGCTTTTGCTTCGCATTGATCTGCGCGCGCCGCTCGCTCAGGATCGACTTAAAATCCTGCACGGTTTTGTTGTAGGCATTGAGCGCCTCCGTCTGTGATGCCGTGAGTGCGGTCTGCTGAGCCATCGCGACGGAAATGATACTGAGGTTACCGACGTTGACTGGGAGGCCGGCCAAGTATGCCAGCCCGCAAAGTCCGACTACCGCCAAGAAACGAGGATAGTTCAAAATAAGCCACTCCTACCTTTGGGAGGATCAGCGCTGCTTGATTGCCCGGACTGGCACCGCGGCGGTGGGCGCTGTCGCCTGCCTCGAGACCCCGCCCGCCCGGCTTGCCTCTCTGGTCGGACTGCGCGGCCGGCGCGCCGCACAGAACGATTCAACCGCATCAACCACAGCGGCGCTTACTGCCGTTTGATGCTCATCCGAGCCCATCCGCAGCTCCTCATCGCGGTTGATGATCGAGCCCGCTTCAAGCAAGACTGCCGGCATGTCGGTGTCGCGGAGCACGAGCAGCTGGTCGTAGCGATAGACTCCCGCTTGCGCATCGACCAGCAGCCGTTGGCGATGGCCCATGATCCGATCCGTGTAGTGGGGCGTGTACTGCAATCCGCGCTCTCGCAACTGAGTGCCCAGCAACCTGGCAAACTGCAGACTGCCGGCACGGTCGCTGTTGTCATAAGAGATGAAAATGGAATGACCACTGAAGCGGTCGCTGAAACCGCGCTCCCTGCCTTCGAACTTCCATTTTTCCAGGAACTTGTTGGGCACGGAATCGTGATGAATGGACAGGAAGAGATCAGCTCCGAGAGCATTGGCGCGCTTGATGCGCGCCGCCAATCCCTTCCGCGATCGACCTTCCGTGATCAGAAGCACGCTGCGCCGGAATCCGGCGTCAAGCAGCAGCTGCTCGATGCGTTCGGCAAGTTTCAAATTGAACACAAACTCCGGGGCACCGCGCGCGCTTGTCGCGCCCGGCGACTGTGCCGTGTGCCCGACATCGACGACTACGCGGAATGCCTCGCGCGTGCAGGCATGCGCGGGCCCGGTTTCGGCACGCGCCGTAGGCGGAGCGGCACAGGCGAGCGTTGCCGCAATGGGCAGCCCCAAGACGCTCAGCAGCCGAAGCATGATCCCGAATCCCCCGATGTCCCCTGGGCAATCACCCCACAATATGCCCATTCGATGGCAGCGCAGCCATCGAATCGCAATGATGCCGACTTTGACGCCCGCCGTCCATGCGCCTGATCCGGATGGCCCGATCGGTTTTGATGGACGAACCCAGCCCGGCCTTGCGGCCCTAGGTTGCGGACTTTTGGCTTTGGAAACACGCACGCAAGGGGCGGTACTCACCTGCCGTCGGCGTTTTTTCGTTTGTGCTCTCTTTCAGATGCGCTCCCGCGCCATGTTTTAACCATAGGTTACGGGTTCGCTGCCTGCGTCAGCAGGGTGGCAGATTATGGTTCGTGAGATTGCGGTTCTGGTCGGGCTGGCGTCTGCTTTGCCTGCAATGGCGGGTGAGATGACGGCGAGCGAGGCGCGCCATTTTGTTATTGGAAAGCTATTCAACTACACCTGCTTCGATGGCACGCGTGGTTCAGCCCGTGTCCATCTCGACGGTTCAGTGGATGGTTCCATGCAAGCTCAAGGTACAGGGCAGACGCGTTATGGCGTGATGCCGGCCGCCACCTTGCGCGTCGAGGGCGAGCGGGTCTGTGCGTCGCTACCTAACTCGATCGTGCAACCGTGCTTTTACCTGGAACGCACGAGCGCGGAGAGCTTCCGCGGTTCGCTCTCGGGATTTAGCTTCGCCTATTGCGATTTCGTACGGCGCGACGAGCGACGTGTCGTGCATGGTCCGCGCAACCAAAAACAATTTTCGCAAACTGCCGACAAGTAACCGGCCTATCAATTCTCGGCTTCTACAGCCGTCGTTTTATCGGCATTCGGTTGCGTGTGCGCAATTGGCTGTTTAGATCTCCCTGTCGCGACGATCCGGTTGGTCTTGGCAGTCCGCAACTGCAAATCTTCCAGGAATTCCCTCGGACTGCGGATGAACTTCACGTCGTTGCTGGCAGGAAGTCCGAGCGCGATGGCGATTTCCTTTACGAACGTTACACAATTACGCGTATCAAGACTGTAAGAGGGCTGAGGATATTTCCGCCAACGCTCCGCGAGGGCAAGCACGGAGCGATATTGCTGGTCGCTGATCGGGAGCGAAAGGTGCGGCTTGCTCAGCGCGATGTAGTCGTCTGGCATCGAGATGACATAACCTTCTACCGACTCCCAAAGGATGGAAGGCGAGATTGTCTGAGCCGTGAAACCGAAATTGGCCTTGACGGGTTTGGCATCCGCTGCGGTCTTTCCACTCAGCGTGACATAGGCGTGAGGAAATGTGATGCCCATTCCATAGGTGCCAAAATGATGCGAATAGAACGTCAGCGTGACCTCGGCACATGCACCTGAAGCCAAGGCAAAGAGAAACAACACGGTCAGCAGCAATTGACGCACTCGAAATACCCCCCGACCGGTTCGATTAGCACCCCCGAAGCCAACCAAATTCTTCCAAGATCAAACGAGAATTTAGACGATAGCTGTCGCTAGCCATGAGCATGCGTAGCAAATTACCTCTCGTCAAACAGCGCTAAGTTGCTGGGGAAGTGTGGCCTTTCTGCACTAGTTATAAACGCAGGAATGGTGACGATACTGACCGGCGCACTTTCGGAACGGGGGTATCCCATGAAAAAATTGCTGGTTGTAGTGTGTTCTGTAATTCTCGCCTTCGGGCTTGCTGGTTGCGTAGGCAAGGCTCCGGTTGGCAAGGGCAAAGCCCCCGTTGTTCAGACCAGGGGCTGATTCGAATCGGTCCACGGTGATTTCAACTTAGAGGCCTCGGCTGCAAAGCCGGGGCTTCTGCCGTGTTGGCATTCGGATTTTGGCTGCAAGTGCACTTCCGGCTCGTAGCGGACATTCGAACCACTCCATGTCCGAGACAGGCGAAAGCGTGCTAACGCACATTGAGAACGAAATCGAACCGGCCGGCGACCCCATCGCCAGCATCCGCAACCCGCATCATCAATTCGCGCTGGAATAACCCGTCCCGGAGGTTCGCGGGCTCCTCGGGAAAGTAAAGTTGTGTGGTCAGGAGACGGCTGCCCGGCGCTTGAACCTTGACGTGATAATGCCTCGTGCGGCCGGAGTAGACCGCCGGCACGATGGTGCGAAAGCGGAACGAGCCGTCGGATCCGGTGATGACATGGCCCCGGTATCGGAAGCCGGCGTTGTCGTATTCGCCCTTCTCATTTGCATGCCAGAGATCGACCACTGCCCCTTGAAGCGGGCGGCAGCTTCTGGTCAGCACGAAGCCGGAAAGTTCGAACGAACGGCCTCCGGCGCCAGCCTCGCGCAGATCACTGCGCTCCGGCGACTTTGGCTTGAAAAACGGTCCCTCGGTCTGGCGTACGGTCGGTTCATCGCCATCGCGACAGGACGGCGTAACCGGAAGCTGCTGCGAGAGCACTGCGTCGGAACGAGAAAGTTCCCACCCCGCGGCAAGGATGCCGGTGTTGAGCAGAAATCGGCGACGGCTGGGGCCCAAAAGTTTGCTCATCAACACAACCAGGTTGTCGATACGCGAGCTAGGCGGTTCTTGATCCAAGGACGTTACTGCGAGTTCAAAGATATGTTCAAACAAAGCTACGTGATCGCGATTTCACGCGCTCCGAGGGCCGTGGCTTAGTGGCTCGATGACATCAGTGCCGGTCGTCGAAACAGTCTTGAGCGCAAGAGCTTCGAAGCGGCGCTCAGGCAAAGAGAGTTTGATTTTTCGATTGAAGCGTGAAAGCAGGCATCGTTTGAGATTGTCGGAATCCTAGCGCTTCCTGCGCGGCGCGACGAATGGATTCCTCTCCGATGCGTTGCGTTTCACGAACGGGTTTTTCTCAGGCGCTTCGCCGCTATTGAAGCATTCCTCAAGACGCTCAAACGCGGTCGAGCTGCTGTCAAGCGGCACCCGCAGTGTGGCGCCCTCGGCGCGCACCTGAAGGTTATTTGCCGATCGAAGCCTCGAATTGAGCCTGCTGTCCGCGAGCGGAATAGTTACGCTCTTCGCTTCCGCACGCGCCGTGGCATCGATCGATCGCGAGCCGGCCGTGAGACGAACAGGATATGCCCTGCCCCGCTGCAGCTTCCACTTCTGCGACTCGAGGACAACCGACAGCCCGTCCTGCGCGCGCACGAACGTTGCGCCAAGATCCGCGTCGGACCGGCTCATGGTGCAGCTTTGCAACTTGCTTGCCTTATAGGTTGGTGCGATGGCCCAAGGACCTGCGGTGACCGTCTGGTTCTCTGGCCGCCCGGGCTGAACGAGCCCCGACCTGGCGGCCAAGCGAACACGCCCGCGCGCGACTTTAGCAGGCGGGGGAGGCGGCTCGCGCACATCCCATTGGCAAATACGGGCGCCTCTATGTCGCTCGAGAATATCGAGATGGATATGGTTACTATGAGAGGCGTCAGCGCCGGGTCCGAGCACCGTCGTGAAGCGATGACAGGCGGAAACACGCAAATTGTCGCGAACCGATTTTGCAACGGTCTCATCGGTAAGGTCTATGTGGCGCCCGCCCGCCGTGACCAGGGCACGGACATCGATAGCGTTGCCTTTGCCATGCTCGCTGAGTTTGGCGTCGGCAACGCTGTTACGGCCGCGGCAATCGTACGAACCCAAGGTATCAACGCTGCGCAGCGCTTCTCCAAGCGCGGCGATGTGATCGGAAGCCTCGTCCCGGACCCAGGCAACAAAGGATTCCGCCATCGCGCAACGCAAGACCGCTGTAGGCCTGATCTCGACACGCTTGTGGTCGGGAAGCAGCACGGCATTCAGCCTGATCATGTCGCGGCCGCCGCACTCGCCGGGGCCGATGAGCCTCGGCAGCAACTCGATAGCGGCGATTGCCGCCAGCCGCTGATCGCAGTCGCTCAATGCGCCGGTGACGCTCGCGCTATCGAACCCGGGGCCTGCCGCTTCGGCAAAGGTGTGAGGTTCCGGCCAGACTGGCGGCCGCGGTCGCGGCAGCGGCACGTTTTCGACGGTCGCGGGCGCAGTCCCGGCAGCCGTTTTCGAAGGCGCCGGCTCGCTCGGCCCAGGCTTCGATTTTGCCTTGACCCGCGGCGATGCTCGCGAGCTGTCGCTGCGCCGATGCACCTTCCGACGCTGGCGGTCCCAGCCCAGCGGGTCGAACACGTTTTTGCGATATTTGTCATATCGGACATGCGACCGGTCGAACCGGAAAAAATCGCCAGAGGTTTGTGCCTGAACGACAGACACGCCTGCACATTCGGCTACCGCCAGAACGGCCGCCGCCTTGAGCCAACGCGAGAATCGACTCCTGACCCGCATGCGTGAATGCTCAAGTGCAACACTACGGTAAAAGTTCCTGCCCGAAATTACGCTACGTCAACGGCGACGCTGCGTCGCTTTCATTGCCCAAAGCGGTCATAGATCATGCGCGGCGATCGAACAATCGCTGGCGACGAAGGTATTCTGCTTGCGCGGTCGTATTTTCGACGCAGTTTTTTTATCCAAACGAAATTGGCGGGGGACGACCTTCGAGCGTCCCATGAGTTACGCGAGTAACGCGCTTTGCGGGAGTGCCTTTCACGAGGCCGGGCGTGCTTTCGTGGCGCGGTACTTTGGCCTCACGGTTGTAGAAATCGAAATTCGTGACGATGCCAGTGGCAAGACGCACACGGTCGGCTCTATCGACGACCTGTCGCTCATCGACCGGATCGCGGTTCACTGCGCGGGTCAGGCTTCCAGAACTGTTTTCAAGTGCCGCAGTCAGATTCTTGCTTCCGGTGAACCCGTAGAGCTCCACGAGCTTCTCGAAGGGCTGACCGAAGACCACCGCCTTGAAATCAGAAACGCCGGCTATCGGCGCGCCATTGAAATTGTAAAAAGTAACGCCCCTGAGGTTGAACGGCTCGCCAGCCTTTTAATTGAACAAAGACGAATAGACGAAAGCCGCGTTTAGGCAACATTGTTGCTCTCTTGAGCAAGTCCGTCTCAAAACCACTTCTTCTGAAGTTTTCGGGATTTGTTGCGGGCGCGTTGCGGATATCCGCGAGCATTTTTTTGACTTCACTCGCTGCAACCGTCGGAACTTTCAGCGCTGGAAATTACCGCTGGCACGCCGCGCGGTTTATCGAGAACGAGCGCAGGATTAGCCGGCGAGCGTCGTTATGACTACATGGATGACGCACATGAGCGTGGCGTACGAGTAACTTTGATTATTATCATCGTAGCGATGGCCGCAATCCTAGGCGGGTCCTACCTATGGTGAACTTTCACGCAATGCGCTTTTGATTTTTCCAAACATCGAGCAGCGTTCATTTCGTTAATTGGTGTGAGAGCACTGGCTTCTGCTGCACTGTTGAATCATCCGTGAACGATTGTCGTTCTCGCCTTCAGCAGCCGGTCCGGCAATCACCGGCGCATGCATAGGCCAGTGGCTGCCGCCTCCGGGGTGGCACATTTGGCACCATCGGGCGCGCCGCTTGAACACACCAGTGAAACCAACGCTTCGTCGTCTCCGCATTTAACGGTGCCTGTACCGGTCACGACCCGCAAAGCCGGGGCCGGATCTCCCTTCGGGCCAGGAGGTCCGGCGGGACCTGCCGGCCCTTGTGGGCCTGGTGCTCCGGCAGTTCCAGCAGGTCCTGGTGGGCCTTGTCCTCCGGCAGGCCCTTGTGGGCCTGGTGCACCGGTTGGGCCAGCCGGCCCCTGTGCGCCTGCGGGACCTGGTGTGGGCTGCCCGCAACCAGCGACCGCGAGCATCATGATGATGGCAAAAAAGCTCAGAACCAGCCGCATCGGAACACCTCACCAATTACATAGATAACTTGCACCCACCAATTCATCGCCGTCAACGTTCGATCGATTGCGACTTGATGTCCACTTCTGGCCTTTGCAGACATTTATCGGCAGCACTTTAAGCGAACCAGTGGAGCCGGTACGATGCGGTTGATGGCGATCCATTTCAACGAGCATACGGTCGCGCCGGTTGTTTTGGCAGATGGCGTTGCGCGCCAACCATTGCTGAACAAACAACGCATCCCCGGCATTCTGTTCGAGCTCGATCGGCTGACAGTTCAACCGGGTAGCCGCATGACGCTGGCGATAGCGCCGCGTGAACTCGGCTGGTTTCAGATGATCGCCGGCACTGCAACCATTGACACCGCGGGGCGCAGGTTGTCGGTGACATCCGACCATATCGGGTTACTGCCTCCGGGTTTCGAGGGCTCGCTCGCAAGCGATGCGGGGGCGACCCTGTTGCTCGCTTCGGTGCCCAACGTCGAAAGACTCGAACCCGCCATTCTTGCCCATCCTCCACCTTTTCGTGTCATGGATTGGCAGGAAGAACCATTGCTGCAATCCGAGCACGATGCTCGCAAGCGCATCTATATCGTGACGCCAAAGATGTTCGGGACACGGGCCATCCGCGGCGAAATGATCATCTATCCGCCCGGTACTGAATGCCCCGTGCACCACCACAAAGGCGGCGCCCATTTCATGTTCTTCCTCAGCGGGCGGGGCACCTGCTACGCGGGCGCTGACCAGGTTATGTCCGTGCAGTCCGGCGACGTCATCTTTTACAATGACCTTGAACCGCACTACGTGAAGGGTGGCACCGATGGCGACCTGATTTTCTCGGAGTTTTTTGTACCGAGCGCGGTTGCCACAGTGTGGGCCGACCCTTCGAAGATGTGCACGTGGATTCCAACCGAGATGAACTATCGCGGAACAAGGCCGACCAGAGTCATCGAGAAGCACACCCACAGCCATCTTGCCGATGTCTGAAGCAAGAGGACCTAACGAGGTGCCAGGGTCCTAACAACCCCGTTTCAGCACTTACGCAGCCTTGCCCTTGCCGGCGAGCTAGCAATCGGAAACGCGGCGGTCGTAGTTGTCCGCCAGGGCGTGCAACGCAGCTGCGCGCTCAGCTTCTTCATGTGGCGGGCACTCGTGCGCGACGGTGGCCTTAAACGGAATGCCGCGGTCGACACAATGGTCCGGGCCATCGCATGCCTGAGGGCCTAAATTTGTTTTTTTGACTGCGCGCGCGCGATTGCTTCGGCGATCAATTTCTTGGCTTCGGCCGCATCGCCCCAGTTCACGACCTTCACCCACTTGCCGGGTTCGAGATCCTTGTAGTGTTCGAAGAAATGCTGGATCTGTTCCAGCGTGATCTTCGGTATGTCCGTGTAGTTCGTGATATGTGAATAGCGCTGGGTCAGCTTGAGCACCGGCACTGCGATGACCTTCTCATCCGCGCCCGCTTCGTCCACCATCTTGAGCACGCCCACGGGCCGCACATTGATCACTGCGCCCGGCACGATCGGCCGCGTGTTTGCCACCAGCACGTCAATCGGATCGCCGTCGTCGGATAGCGTGTGCGGCACGAAACCATAGTTGCCCGGATAGCGCATCGGCGTGTGGAGAAAGCGATCGACAACCAACGTTCCGGCAGCCTTGTCCATCTCATATTTGATCGGTTCGCCGCCAATCGGAACTTCGATGATGACGTTCACGTCCTCCGGGGGATTATTCCCGATCTTGATCGCGTCGATCCGCATGGTCGTCTGCCTGATTGCTCGAACAACCGCTCCCGCCTGCGCATTCAGCCGCGCGCTTGTGCAACGGTCATGCCAGTCTACTCGAATATTCGGCGGCTCCGGGATTCAGAATGGAGAGGAGTGCGCCGCATCAGCGCGGTCGAATCAAAAGCGAATCACCGCAAACCTCCGAGCGCCTGCGCAATCGTATGCGAGCGGTAATATCGTGTATTTTGTGCGTTAACGCGCGTATAGCGCGACGCATGCATTAATGGTAGGTTCCTGCCTCCGGGCCAGCCCCGTTCTGCGTTATGTCAGAGGCGAGGTTGGCCACGAGTCGTTTGTCCTTGGTGGATCGGCTCTCTGTCGGGGTGATTGCGCAGAGCACTGCCGCTGTTACGTGTGCAGCTGATCCAAGTAAAAACTCGTCGTCATATTTCGCGTGCACCCGCGTGCCTCGAAGCGCGCCGCGCTGATGCGATGCGCCACGGTGAGTGTGACTGAGTGTGTATCCGCCTAATCCAGGAGGAGAGCATGAAGGTCGCTGCACTTGTCGCCCTCGGGGTGCTCATCGCGCTGCCGGCGGAGGCCGTTCAACGTCATCGTCAGCCTGCGTCGCCGGTAGTCAAATGTGACAACGATGGCCGCTGCACAACCGAAAGTGCGGGTGCGAGGACTCTGGGCCAGGAAACGACAGGGGCTGCGTCCCAGAACGCGGCGGCAGCCGCTGCAGGAAAGGCGCGCGTGGTCGACGCTAACGGCAACAACGTCGTGATATCCCTCAAGACAGGCGCGAAAGCCCGCGTTGGCATTTCCTACGCTGCACGTTTCCAGGCCTACGTCGATGATCTGGAAAACAATTACGGCGCGCGCGTGCTGTTCATGGGCGGCATCCGGCCCGGGCATTGTTCGCCGGCAAGCGAGCACCCGTGCGGAAAAGCCCTGGATGTGTGCCAGCGTCGGCGCGGCGTCGTCGATCCGCGTTGCAATCTGCCTGGTCGCGTCGCGCTCGGACGGATCGCCGCTTCGCACGGCCTCTTCGAAGGCGGCCGCTGGTGCGATTCGGATTACGGCCACGCGCAGATTGGCGTAACCGCCGCTGCCTGCAACGATAAGATCCGCATCGTCCGGCAATAACGACCTCTCAGCCCGCATGCCCGGCCATGACGAGTCTGGGTTCCCGCGTGCGCGGGGACGAACGGAAAGAGACGTTTGCGCGGGCGTGACAGTGACCTCCGCCTGCCGGCATCGCAGCGCGGCGCGTTGCGCGGTTATCGAATCTTGCCGAAGTCGCCGTGCCGGCCGAGGCCGTCCTTGAAGCGGCTCGCGCCCGCGACGCCGTCTTCGATCAGCGCTTCGCGCCCATTATACCATTCCTGGATGAGCGCTTCGCGCACGGTCAGCCCGTGACTCTTGATCGCAGACCGCCGATCGGCGCGCACGCAAACTTGCGGGAAGCGCGCGATCTCGCGTGCCAAGTCCTCGGCCTTTTTGCGCGCACCGCCTTTGGGCGTCACGTATTCGCATAGGCCAATATTCAGGCATTCCTCCGCGGGCACTTTTCGTCCGGTCAGAATGATTTCAAGGGCGCGACCTTGCCCGACGATTCGCGGTAGTCGCACCGTTCCTCCGTCGATCAGCGGCACGCCCCAGCGCCGACAGTAGACGCCGAAATAGGACTGCTCGGCCATGACCCGGAAATCGCACCACAGCCCGAGCTCCATGCCGCCCGCAACGGCAGGGCCTTCGATTGCGGCGATGACGGGCTTGTCCAGTTCAAGTCGGGTTGGCCCAAGCGGTCCGCGCGGAATCTCCCCGCCATTGCCGCGCGGCCGCGCGGTCGGGATATCGAGCTCGCCGAGCGGATAATCAGCATTTAACGTGCTCACGTATTTCAGATCCCAGCCCGCGCAAAATGCACCGCCTGCGCCATACAGGACTGCAACGGCGGCATTCTTGTCGGCGTCGAATTCGAGAAAGGCTGCCGTGAGCGCGTCGGCGCTTTTCGGGTCCATCGCGTTGCGCGCCTCGGGCCGGTCGTGGATCACTGTCCACATAGATCCGTCTTTTTCGATCCTGACAGTCATGAAGACATCCTCCTTGTGCGGCGTCATCACCAACCGACAAATTTTCCGAATAACGCTATCAGATGATCGACTGATGGCGATGCCCTTCGATTAACAGAAATTCAGGAAGCTGTTCAGCGCACGTATTGAATCCGTGTGCGACGATCAAGACTTCG
>Ga0075433_10004502_pt1 | contig 10857 bp, 4 predicted proteins | sample RhiMethybrSRZTD2_FD_75299 | JGI IMG/M metagenome (GOLD analysis project Ga0075433, IMG submission 75299) | Populus rhizosphere microbial communities from Tennessee, USA - Rhizosphere MetaG P. TD hybrid SRZTD2 | ecosystem: Host-associated > Plants > Roots > Rhizosphere > Soil | place: USA... | reverse complement strand
CGTGCTGGTAATGGCGTTCCCATAAGCGGCGCATTAGTGGAGGCGTTGCAGGGTGGAATTGTGAGGGGTTCAACCAACACCCTGGGCGATGGCACGTATTCACTCACAAACTTGGGCCCAGGGACGTATGACATTCGCGGTTCGGCAGCTCAATATGCAACGCAAATAAATTCAGGAGTGGTAGTAGTCGCAGGCTCAGCTACCACGGCGAATCTCACGCTCTCTCCGCCGGGAACGATTCTCGGTCGCGTGACGCGTGACGATGGAGTTACTCCCATCGTCGGCGCGATCGTTAAGGTCTTCCAAGGTGCAAACAGTCTCGCCAACGTCACTACAAACGCTTCGGGAGATTACACAGCCAGCGCGCTGGCGCCAGGAACTTATACGGTTCAAGCTTCCGCCTCGGGCTTTAATACAAGCATCAGTCCTAACGCTACTGTAACCGCGGATAACAATACGACGGTTAACTTCTTGTTGACTGCTGCGGCTAACAACAACCCGATCAAATATGTGTATGACGAGTTAGGACGGCTCGTGGCTGTAATCGATCCGGCAGCAGATACGGCGCGATATACTTACGATTCCGTCGGCAACCTGCTATCGATCTCGAGACAGAGTTCAACGCTTGTCGCGGTCATTGACTTCACGCCGAAGTCAGGATTACCTGGCACTACCGTTACCATTTACGGCACTGGTTTCAGTACCACTCCCAGCGGCAACACTGTGACTTTCAACGGCACTGCGGCGGTTGTGACTTCTTCATCCGAGTCGCAGATCGTCACCACGGTGCCGGCAGGGGCTACCACCGGACTGATCACCGTTACCACTTCCGCGGGTTCGGATAGCAGCGATGTTCCTTTTGTCGTCGGGACGAATGGACCAATCATCACCGGCTTCACTCCAAATATCGGTCCTGCTGGAACTGCCGTTAATATCACTGGCCAAAACTTTGACACTATCCCACACAACAATCGCGCCAAATTCAACGGCACTCTGGCTGTCATTACTGCCGCGACTGCCACTTCAATTTCGACCAGCGTTCCATCCAATGCGACGTCCGGACATATTTCCGTAACGACAGCACTGGGCCAGGGCGTCAGCGCAAATGACTTCTTCGTCCCGCCCGCGCCTTACACCGCAGCCGACGTCGAAATGACGGGCCGCATGGCGATTGGCGAAACCAAACTCGTCACCATTAACACCGCAAACAAAATTGCTCTGATTGTTTTTGACGGCGTGGCAGGTCAGCAAATCAGCCTACAAATGACAGGGGTGACGATCAGCAGTAGTTCTGTGACTGTGTTCAATCCTAACGGAACCACCTTCTCATCAGCGGGAAGCGTTGGAACCGGCGGCGGCTTCATTGATACTAAGACACTCGGTGTTACCGGCACCTACACGATCATGGTGGATCCACAGAGTACCAACACCGGTAACATGACGCTCAACCTCTTCAATGTCGTGAACGTCACGGGAACGATCAGCGCCGGCGGAACTACTCCCATAACGATTGTTACTCCGGGCCAAAATGCTGAAGTTACTTTCACGGGCGCCTCCGGACAACACGTGAGTTTGAGTGTAAGCGGCGTTACGGTTCCGGGGTTCACGACTTATAGAGTGAAGAAACCCGATGGAAGCGAGTTAACTTCGGGAAGTCTAGATACTAGCGGCGGGTTTCTCGAGATTCCTTATCTGCCGGCCACAGGCACATACACGATTCTTGTCGATCCATCGGACGCCGGCACCGGCAATATTGTGTTGACACTCAACGATGCCACCGATATTACCAACACGATAACGCCTGGCGGAGCTGCTGTCGTTATTACTACAACTGTGCCTGGTCAGAATGCTCGACTGACGTTCAGTGGAACTACAGGACAGCGAATCGCCGTAAACGTGAGCACAAACTTCAGTGTTTGCTGGACGCTTGCGATTCTCAAACCGGATGGATCAAACCTTTTCAGTAACTTCGGCTGCGGCGGCAGCTTCTTCGTAGATCCGCAACAACTGCCAGTCTCGGGTACATACACAATTCTGATCGATCCTTCTGGTGCAGGAACCGGTCAAGCGACAGTTACCGCCTACGACGTTACGGATGTGACCGGCACTGTCACTATCGGTGGTCCATCGGTATCTCCGGCGATCACCACTCCGGGCCAGGTGATACGACTCACGTTTAGCGGAACAAGTAGTGTGCGACTCAGTGTCAACGCTGCTTCGACGTTTAATACCTGCTGGACACTCACAATTCTGAAACCGGATTCAACGCAGTTGTCGAGCACGTTCGGTTGCGGCAGCACCATCTTCCTCGATCCGCAGCAGCTTCCTGCTACCGGCACCTACACGCTCATCGCTGATCCCTCTGGAGCAGGAACGGGCCAGGTGACTGTTAACTTGTATAGCGTTACGGACACGACTCAATCGATCACGATCGGCGGAGCGTCAGTGGTATCACCTATCAGCACACCGGGCCAGGTGGCGCGGTTGACCTTTAGCGGGACCACCAGCCAACGACTTAGCGTCAATAGCGCTTCAACATTTAATACTTGCTGGACGCTCACGATCCTGAAACCGGATTCAACGCAGTTGTCGAGCACGTTTGGTTGCGGCAGTACCATCTTCCTCGATCCGCAACAGCTTCCCGTCAACGGCACGTACACAATCGTAATTGACCCGTCTGGTTCAGGGACTGGTCAGACTACAACCAACCTCTACAACGTAGTCGATACCAGCCAGACGATCACGGTCGACGGAGCGTCAGTCGTCTCACCTCTGAACACGCCTGGACAGGTTGCACGCTTGACGTTTAGTGGGACCACCAGTCAACGAATTAGCGTGAACAGCAACTCAACGTTCAATGCCTGTTGGACACTTAGCATCCTGAAACCAGATTCGACTCAGTTGTCGAGCACATTCGGTTGCGGCAGCAGCATATTCATCGAGCCGCAGCAGCTACCCGTCGCCGGGACCTACACCGTGGTGATTGATCCCTCGGGTTCAGGGACTGGCCAGGCGACGACCAATCTATACAACGTGACTGACGTGAGCGGCTCGGTGACGATCAACGGATCTGCTCTTCCCGTCACCATCACAAAGCCCGGCCAAAACGCGAACATAACTTTCAGCGGCACTTCGAGCCAGCTCGCTACAGTCAGGATCGCAAACAGCACATTTTCATGTGTGACAGTAACGCTGCTGAAGCCGGATGGCACAAGCTTGACGTCTACTTTCAGTTGCGGCGGGACTTTCAATCTTTCACAACAGACGTTGCCAACCACCGGAACGTACACAATCAAGATCGATCCGAATGGCGCTAGCACGGGCAGCGTAAATGTCAGCGTGACGAACCCTTAGTTAATTCAAGGCGCGGAGAAGAAACATGAAACACCGGATTAATGTCAGCCTTGCTTTGATTCTTAGCTGTGTTTTGGCGACGGGCTCAAGTCTCGTTCTTGGCTCAAGCACCAGTCCGCGGACGCCAGTATCACGAAAACTTCCTGTGCCGAAACTGGAAAGGCTACGACTGGCCGGGCGTTTACAGACTGCCGCACCCGAAGGTCAAACGTCCACGTTGTTATCTGACGGCCGCTTGTTAATAGTTGGAGGTGTTGGTCCGGAAGGCACTCTGTCTACCGCCGTGCTTAACGATCCACTGACAGGCGAAAGAGTTCCTTTAGCAAACATGCATGAGGCCCGGACTTGGCATTCGGCAACAGTGTTGCCGGATGGCCGCGTGTTTGTATTTGGTGGCACTGGTAGCGGTGGACAAACCTTGCGCAGTGCGGAGATCTTCGATCCGGCGACTCTATCGTTCGCGCTCTTACCGTCTGTTGGGTTAACAGCCAGAGCTTTTCACACTGCCACGTTGATGATGGATGGGAAGGTGTTGGTAGTTGGAGGCGCCGGTGAAAACGGAAAAACCGTCGCCAAGATAGAAACGTGGGATTTCAAAACAAAAAAAGCAACCGCATTGGCTGCCCGACTCAACGTCGCACGGCAGAAACACAAAGCAAGTCTACTGGCCGATGGTCGTGTTTTGATCGAAGCCGGAGTCGATGAAGTTCAAAATCAGATTGGAGCAATCGAAGCATTCAATCCAGGGACCAGCGAGTTCACGCTTGCTGATGCGGTATCGGATGCTACTAACAGCGCTCCTTATCTCGTTGCCTCACTCCCGGCGAGTGATGCGACAGATGTACCCGTCGACACTCTGATTGCGTTACGATTTTCCAGGCTTTTAGCCCCGCGGACTATCAATTCCGAAACGGTCGTTTTGAATAGTCAAGCAGGACGCTCGTACGCGAGGGTGGTGGCAACAGAAAATGGCCGGTTGGTTTTTGTTTGGCCTTTCGAGCCGCTCGAATCCAATACTTCATACACTCTCACGATAGACCAGGCGAGTGACGGAATTAACAGCGTAATTCCAGCGACGATAACCTTCACCACCGCTCGAGACTCTCAAGAACAACCAGACCAGTCACATCAGCCTGACTGGATTCCGGATGAGAACGCCTTGCGCGGCGATTGGACCAGCAAGAGTCCGAGATCTCCATGGCAGGATCTTCCGAAACTCGAAGCGGAAGCTGGCATCACAGCATTGTCAGGCCAGACTCTTACGTTGCGTGGTCAACCGCTTGCGAACGTGACAATGGAGATCGATGGCGTAAAAACGGTGACTGACGGCAGTGGACGATTTCTTCTCAAATCTCTCAGTGCCGGCCATCATGTTTTGAAGATTGACGGTAGTACGGTGAGTCATCCCGGCGGTACCTATGGACTCTTCAGGGCCGGCGTGGATATCACCGCAGGCAAGACAAATACGCTGGACTACACCATCTGGATGCCGAAACTCGACATGGCGAATGCCGTCACCCTCTCCTCACCAACAACAACCGACGTATCCGTAACGACTTCGCGTATTCCCAATCTCGAACTGCGTTTGCCGGCGCAAACACTGATTCGCAATATCGAAGGTCAACCAGTTACGCAATTGAGCATCACTCCGATTCCGACTGATCGTCCACCATTCCCATTGCCGGCGGGGATCCACGTGCCGGTGTTTTTTACAATTCAACCGGGAGGTTCGCGAGTCATACCGCCGCGAGCTCAACTGATTTATCCAAACTTCACCAACAGTCTACCGGGCACTCGCATTGATTTCTGGAATTACGATCCCGAGGGGAAAGGATGGTACGTCTACGGGCAGGGAACAGTACAGTCGAATGGTTCGCAGATCGTGCCTGACCCGGGTGTGGTGCTTTACGAGTTCAGCGGAAGCATGGTAGCCACTCCCGCTCTTGCTCCGCCTGAGGCGCCCAAGGCGTGCAATCCCGACTCATCATGCGGAGAACCCGTAGATGCTTCGACCGGACTCTTCGTTTATAAGAAAACGGATCTCGCACTTGCCGACACCTTGCCGATCAACTTGATCCGAACCTATCGGAGTCGCGACACGCAGATGCGCCCGTTTGGAATCGGCGCTTCACACCCGTACGAAATGTTCATCGTCGGCGCCACCTGGCCCTACACGTTCATCGATCTAATTCTGGCCGACGGCGGGCGAGTACACTTCGATCGCGTTTCGCCTGGAACCAGCTACAGCGATGCTGTCTACGAGCATACCGGAAGTCCGTCTGCGTTTTACAAAGCGCACATCAGATGGGTCGGCGGTTGGGAACTGAAACTCAAAGATGGGCGGGTCTATAACTTTCCGGATGGCGAAAACCAGGTAGTGCCGAGAAAGGCCGCGCTAATCGGCATGAGGGATCGATATGGCAATGCGCTGACACTGACTCGAGACACAGACGGCAACCTTACTCGCATCACTTCGCCTAACGGGCGCTACATAGACCTGACCTACGTTTCCAATCGGATTACCAAAGCTAAGGACAATACCGGGCGCGAGGTCAATTACACCTACGACGCTTCGGGCCGTCTAATGCAGGTTACCGGCGCGAATGGCGGCATTACGAAATACACGTACGACACTTCACACCGCATGCTGACGGTGGAGGATGCAAGGGGCATCGTTTACCTGACGAATGAGTACGATGCGAACGGCCGGGTCTTCAAACAGACGATGGCGGACGATACGCCAGGTAATACCAATGACAATCCCACCTACCAGTTTGCCTACACTACTGACACGAACGGAAAGATCACCCAGGTAGACGTTACCGATCAGCGCGGCATCGTTCAGAGAATGACCTTTAATGCGTCCTCGGGATACGTGGAGACCAAGATTTCTGCTTTGGGTCGTCCCGAGCAGCAGACAGTTACTTATCAACGGCAGTCTGTAACCAGTCTGATCGATACTACGATCGATGGCTTGGGTCGCAAGACGAGAAATGTTTATGACCCCTCAGGAAACTTACTGAGTGAGACCATCCTGGCAGATACGCCGCAGGCAATCACCTGGCAATACACTTACGAACCACAATACAACCAGGTGACCAGCATCAAGGACCCACTGTCCAGAGTGATTACTCTTGCTTACGACAGTCTCAGCAACATCACTTCAATCACCGATCCCCTGGGCCATCGCACAACGTTAACCTATAACTCTGCCGGCCAGTTGCTGACCGCCACTGACGCAGTCGGAAATATCACCCGCTACTCTTACGAAATGGGACTGCTGGCATCGTTAACGACTCCTCTGGGTCGCACCTATACATTATTCACCGACGGCATGGGCCGAGCGCTGTCTATAACTAATGCGCAGAACCAGGTTACCAAGTTCGAATACAACGCTCTGGATGCGCCGACAAAGATCATCGATCCAAAGGGCGCTACTACCGAATTCACCTACGATCTGAACGGTAACTTGCTGACGCTTAAGGACGCGCGCAATAACGTGACGACTTATGTCTATGACAACATGGACCGTCTGAAGACACGGACCGACGGGCTCCAGGGCGCCACCAGCGTAGCAACCTTCGAATACGATAAGGCCGATAATCTGACTAAAGTAACCGACCGCCGCGGAAAAGTGATTACTTATGATTACGACGGTTTGGGACGACGAACGTTTGCGGGTTACGGATTCAATGGAAGCACGTACGAAAGCACCACCAATTATACCTACGACGCAGGTAACCGGCTGCGACAGGTGACAGATTCCGCCGGTGGTGTGCTTACTCTCGACTACAACACCTTAAATTGTCTTCTCTCAGAGACGTCGCCGAACGGCACAGTGGGATATACCTACGACTCGATTGGGCGTCGAAGCACGATGACGGTTACCGGCCAAGCGGCAGTCGGCTACAGCTATGACGATATGGATCGCCTGATCCAGATGACGCAAGGTTTGAACGTCGTCGGTTTCAGCTACGATGCGATCGACCGGGTTACCTCGATGACTTTGCCGAATAGTGTCGTTACGGAATACGACTACGATGCCGGCTCGCAACTAACCGGGATCACCTACAAGCGCGGCACGAGCGTGTTGGGAGATCTGACTTACACGTACGATGACGCCGGGCGCGTTGCAAAAGTAGGCGGAACCTTTGCGCGTACCAACCTGCCGCAAGCGTTTAGTAACACCACCTACAACGCGCTTAATCAGTTGACGCAAAAAGAAGCACAGGCGCTGACCTATGATGCGAACGGAAACCTCACCGGCGACGGCATCAACACGTACAACTGGGATGCGCGAAATCAACTGACTTCGATCAGTGGTCCAGGACTCGCGGCGAGTTTTCAGTACGACGGTTTAGGCCGGCGTATCAATAAGACCGTTAACGGAACCTCGACCAACTATCTCTACGACGAATCCAACATCGTGCAAGAGTTGGTTGGCACTACTCCGACCGCCAACATCCTTGCCGGCGGAGTGGATGGAATCTTCATGCGCAGCGATGGCGGGGGAGCGAGCAGCTTCCTCACTGACGGGTTGGGGAGCACGATCGCACTGACGGACTCGAATGGGGTGGCGCAGACGCAGTATTCATTCGATCCATTCGGGAGTTCTACAACGACAGGTGCAGCCAGTTCTAACAGTTCGAAATTCACTGGCCGCGAGGATGACGGAACGAACCTTCTTTTTTACCGCGCCCGCTACTACTCGCCTACCTTGCAGCGTTTCATCAGTGAAGACCCGATCGAGTTCGGCGGGGGCGACGCTAACCTATATGCTTATGCCGGCAATAGTCCCATCGCCTTTAACGATCCATCGGGGCTTAGTCTCTGGCGCACGATAATTCGTATTTTTACGCGCGAGAATAAGATGGTGCGCCAGGTGAGTAAGATTAGTAAAAAACAGGTGCTCAAGGAGGTAGAAAAGGGACTCGAAGAGGCTGGAGAAGAGTGCATCGTGCAGGTAGAAAACGAGGGCGTTCGCGATGCCTTGGCTAAGGGGCTCTCCCCAGACGGAAAGATGAGAGGACCTGAGCAACATGGGAATTTCCCCGAACATGTTCATCCTAATCAGGGTCCTAATTCTGGTGCTCACATACAAACACACCCGCCCGGTCGCATACAGCAATTAGCAGTGCTACTTGCGCCGTTCTCAATGGAAATGTCCGGCCGAAAAGGAGTCAGCAATGCCGAGTTTGCCTCCGCGGCGGCATGGGACATTGCTTCGGCGATCGATCCTATTTGTCTAACCGATCTAATAAATTGGTTGACGGGACTCGATCAGGAATGACGGCAAACAGCAAAAAGTGCTGGCGAGTGGATCTTCGGGTCCTGTCGGCGCGAGAGCTGTTATTTTGGTGCTTGGACCAACAAAGCGTTGACCGAATGCTCGTCGTCGTAAGGATGGAGCAGCAGGGCAACCGCTATTTTACGCCGCGTGAGCTGAAGCAGCTTCCCAAGAGTCTTTTTGGGCGAGAGGTGCTTGACGATTTTCGCGCTTCAGACTGGCCGGGTACGAAGTTAATTGGCCATCCCGCTCACGTCTTCGTGATTAAGTTCGCTGCGTCGATTGCTGAAGTGATTTTGCGTACGGAACCTGAATTGAACAAGTGGCTATACCCGAGCAACCGCTCGCTGCCGGAAGATATGTGCCTGTTCAATTCCACTGCCGATACTCCAACGCTGGTCAGCGTCACACACGAGAACCTGTACTGGATAATCGCGGAACAAAAGCCGAAACTCGAGGGCGTGCGCGAAAGTAAAACGCGCCCGGAGGAACTGTTCTCGCCCGGCAAGTATTTTTGTCGACCCTGGACCAAACGCAAATAACAGTGCTCTTGTCTTATGTCTAGATTGTTTCTATGCATTTTGCTTCTCAACTTGACTTCACTATTTCCACTTTATGCCTTCCAGAGTGGAGCAGAACGTGCAACGACAATGCGCGTTCAAATCCCCGTTGGTCTGAATGAATCTCTCTGGCGAAAACGAATTCCCAAAGACAATCCCTTGTCGGTGGAAAAGGTTGCTCTCGGACGAGCGCTCTATTTTGACAAACGACTCTCCATTGATGGCACTGTTAGCTGCGCGACTTGCCACGATCCTGCACTCGCATTCACAGATGCGAAGGTGCTAGCCGTGGGTGGACGTGATCGGCGTGGAACACGAAATGCTCCCACCATTCTCAATGTTGTCTTTAATGAAACCTTCTTTTGGGATGGCCGGGCGAGTTCGCTTGAGGATCAGGTAAAGCATCCGCTCCTGAGTTCTTTTGAGATGGGCATGACTAACGAGAGGGAATTGACAGCACGCCTCTCAGTAATTCATGAATACCAAAGACAGTTCAAACGAGTGTTCAAGTCAGAGGGCCTAACGATCGACACGATTGCAATGGCGATCGCTGCTTATGAACGAACATTGCTTTCAGGCAACTCGCCTTTTGATCGATTCATTGCGGGACAGCAAACCGCTGTGACGGAGGCGCAGAAACGTGGATTGACACTTTTCAAAGGCAAAGCTAAGTGCATTGAGTGCCACACGTACTCGCTACAAAACCCATTCTTCACAGATTTTAAGTTTCACAATACCGGCGTGGCTGTCGCGGACGCAGCTATAGATGAATTAGTAAGAAGTTTTGTAAAGTCTTCAAAAGATACCTCCGGGACCCTCTTGGCTCACTCGGCCGGTTTTTCTGAACTGGGTCGTTTTGCTGTGACGCTTCAGCCTATGGACGTGGGTGCCTTCAAAACACCAATGCTGCGTGACCTTGAGCTGACGTCACCATATATGCATGACGGTTCAATCAAGACGTTGATTGATGTCGTGCAGTTTTACAATAGAGGCGGTAATGCGAACAGATACTTAGATAAACGTATCCAAGCCCTTCAATTGACCGACGCCGAGGTTAATGACCTGGTGGAATTCTTGAGATCACTGACAAGCGACGACGTGTTGCGTCAATGTCAGACAATGATGCCTCAGACACGCACGGCAGTTCCGTTTTAGGTGAATCCTTTCTGTCCCGGCTACCGCCTTCCGGTACGCCAGCGAAATCTCAGTTCTCCCATGAAGAATTAGAATCCCCCGCTTTTTGTTCGTACGAGGCTGAGTCGGCGCTTGTGAAAAATGTACCCGTAAACGCCTGACCTGAACTTCTGGCACGAAGCACGTCCCGCTTCACAAAGGTAGGTACGTCGTCGTCAGGTTCAATCTCCTCGAAACTGACGCACTTGAGCACATCGGTCCGCCGCAAGCCCTGTCTCTCAAGAACACGCTCGCAATCAGCCAGAGCAATCTCAAGCACCGTCTCAGGTACGAAGCACTGAACGAGTGCTTCCGAACCTACTGTAAGGTGAGTTGGGTTGTCAGCAACCACGGTGACCTTCACCAAAATGAGCCACACACGTTGTACATTACTGTTAGGGGTCACGGGTTACTTCCGTTCAGAGGCATAGTTCGGTTGGGACTTAATACATCATAAAGGACCGTCCGATTCTATCAAGAATA
>Ga0075433_10004500_pt1 | contig 10859 bp, 9 predicted proteins | sample RhiMethybrSRZTD2_FD_75299 | JGI IMG/M metagenome (GOLD analysis project Ga0075433, IMG submission 75299) | Populus rhizosphere microbial communities from Tennessee, USA - Rhizosphere MetaG P. TD hybrid SRZTD2 | ecosystem: Host-associated > Plants > Roots > Rhizosphere > Soil | place: USA... | reverse complement strand
ACTCGAGCGCGTAGCGGGTGATTTTGCTATAGCCAGTGTGGCCATACAGATGAATCTGGATAAAGAGGGATTCTGCAGAGATATAGGAATCGGTTTGGGGGGCGTTGATGACAAGCCCGTCAAGGCCCCATCTGTGGAAGCGCTCCTTCGGGATCAAAGGCTCTCTCATGACGCTATCGATACGGCAGCAAACAGGATTCAAGAAATTGCAAACCCGATCAGCGATCTTAGGGGATCGGCAGAGTATAAGAGAGAAGCTCTGAAGGTCATTTTTCGCAGGGCCCTCGAGCGATTGATCAAGCAGAGCCCACATTCGATTGAACTCGGATGACGACATTGGGAGGTAATTAGTTCTTGCTGGCTGCCATACTTGCATTTACGAGCTCTGACTACCAAAAGAAAAAAGCCACTTCAGGGGCGAAAAGTGGCCTTTCTGAAAGCTGGCTCCCTGGGTGCGTCGGCGATGGCGATGCTGCCGAGCATCGTAGCGGGAATTTCGCTTAATCAGCCGTGAAAGCTACCGATCGGCGTTCTAGCGGCGCTCGCAATAACGACTTCTCTCATTTCTGTTTCGCCGGAATCCTAATTGTATGCTGACTGTACGTTCAACATATGTACCGAGCTGACGATATCGAAATCTTCCGTTCTTATCAATTGTTTTTTCCGCAAGTTTTTCGACGAAAGACGAGGGAGTTGGTGAAGAAAAAAAACGCGTTGCTCTTGGTCAGGCTTTTTCCGTGGGGCACGTCTCAAGGATAGCTTCCACCATGCGAACTTGTATATCCACGGGTTGATGTCAATCCGGCAAGGTTCCTGTTTTCCGAAAGCCTAAGTCACCCGATAGTCTCTTGGCCGCTCCCGTCAACATTGGGATGAAAGTCCTCAGTTGCTTTAACGTACACAGACATTCAGGAGCACTTATACATAGCGCGGCGGCTCCCTGACCATTGGAAAAGTAAACAGGTGCAGCCAAGCCAACCGTGCCACGAACCGACTCTCCGTCGCTTTCCGCGTAACCTAGTCTCCGAATCTTCCGAAGCTCTGCTTGCAACACTTTAACATCAGTCTTCGTTCTCTCTGTCAGTTTCTTAATCTTGCCCCTACGCCATAGTTGCCGGATTGCGTCGTCCGGATAGTTGTACGCCAACAATAGCTTTCCCGGTGCCCCATGATTGCATGGCAGATGGGTTCCAACCGGATAAGCCACTTTAAGTGGATGAGTTGCTTCAATCTGCGTGAGTATCACGACCTCGTCGTGATCCATAGTTCTGAGCGACGCCAGGAAGCCACATCGCTCGTTGATTTGCTTGAGATAGCGATCTGCCTTCCCACTAAGCCATTTACTTTCCCCGAAAACTATTCCCGTAAGTTCAAAAATCCGAAACCCTAATTCATATTCATGTGCATTGTCCTTACGCCGCAAGAACCCTTGACTGTCTAGAGTTCGCACGATCCGAAATATTCCACTTTTAGGAAATTTGAGCTGGCGTGCTAACTGCGAGATGCCCCACGACGGCTTTGCGGGGGTAAAACAACGAAGCACCTGACACGCCTTTTCTACGGATGACGACCGATCCCACGGCGTTTTTCTTTGTGCAGTTCCTTTCGGCATGGTCGGTATAGTCTTTAACCCAACTTGGCTAAACTCGCAACTACGGTTATCTGCTAGCACATGCAACTTCTAACAGAGTGCTGTTCTCCGAACACTGTGAAGGATTTTGAATCGTCAAACCGATTGGGAAGTAGTTTGAAGGCCCAAAGCCAGCAGATGGCCTTTTGATCACATCAAGCGTTTCGTCACCGTTCCGCATCTCATATGCGTTCATAGCGGCTGACTTAACCGAACAATTGGCAGAGTGGGTTCTCATCCGCACGTCCCAGAAGCCGGTGGGAAGCGTTGATGACACTTCTTTGTGACCAGCGAAGCCGCGTGGTCAATTGAGCGCGAAAATCTTGTTGTAGAGCTTAATCAGCTCTACCTGCTTGTCGTCCCATTCAGGCGTCGCGATCTGCATCTTCTTGCCTTTCAGGTCGGCGAAGTAACTTGCGTCTTTTCTGCTTGCCCAGCGTCCTTGTGTCACCATGATCTCCTGTCCCGGTTTGGAAAGCAGAAAATCCACGAATAGCGCCGCCGCGTGGGGATGTGGCGCGCCCCAAGAAATTGACACCGTGGTCGGAGTCTTCACCGGCACGAAGGGCTCGGAAAATATAAAATCCGCCGGTGCCCTGGCGGTTTTCATCTGCATGATTTCTTCGGGAAAGGCATCGATGACGATGGGAAATTCTCCCGCCACCGCGAGTTGGGCAAGCAGCGTCGGACCGCGCCGAAAGTTAAGCGTTTGCTTCGTCAGTTTGCCGGCGAATTCCAGCGCTTTGCTCCGCCCATAAAAATCGATGAGCGAAGCGAGCCAGTCGTAATCGGTCGTATCCATCCCCAGCTTATCTTTCCAGCGTGCGTCGAGGAGATCGTCGAAGGACTGCGGCGCCCTATCGCGTGGGACCATACGCGTATTGAATAAAAAGACCCTCGGCTGCGCATAGATGCCGTTGACCAGGCCTTCTTTATCGATGAAGCCTTCGCGCAACGCGCTTCTCAGCGGCGTGCGATAACGCGCGATTGCGCCGCTTTTCGCCATCACACCTACAAAGGACCGGCGCGTGTTGATGATATCGGCGCGGTGTTTTTTCGTCCGATGCTCGACCATGAGCTGCTCCATCTGCCGGGTCGCGCCGCCCGGCTGAAATCTGACTTTGAGAAACGGATACTTGTTCTCGAACGCTTTGATCAGCTCGGCGGCCCGGTCGCTTGCCATGGCGGCGTACCAAACCAGCTCACCTTCTTTACGCGCGTCTTTTTCCAATGTTTCGTTCCGGGCTTTTTCCGGCAATTGATTAATTTGCTCCAACCGTTCCTCGACGGTTGCGCCGTGCAGGACGGCGACGGAAACGACCATCGCCGCGATCACGAAGACGATTCGTCCAATGAATTGCCGTATCGCTTTCACTTGAGCACCGCTCCTTCGATTCACTGTAGCTGTGCGAAGAAACCCTTGCGGTCGAGTTCGGCAACGATGCTGCTGTCCATGAAGTCTGAAGCCTTCTTGTTTTTGAAAAGCGGATCGGTGAAAGCGATGCTTTCAAGCTCCAATTGCACGGCTTCCTCGCGCGCATAGGGTTTGCTCGGCATTCTGCCCAAAGAAGCGTCGTAAATGACATCGAGCCGTCTGCGATCCGTCACCTTCATCTGCTTGGCGATCGCCTTTTGCGCGAGCGCTTTATTTCTCTTTCCGAGCGCGATCGCTTCACCGCTCGCCATGAAAAACGACCGCAAGAGGTCGCGGCGGTTTTTTAATACGTCGGTTCGCGTTGATAAATCTCCAACCGTATTGTAGATTTTCATGTCCTCGAGATCGGCCAAGATCTCTATTTTCACTTTGGCCTGGGTCTCGGCTGCCAAAATACTCTCCGGACTGCCGATTGTCCCGTCCATCCGTCCCTGTAGCATCAGCATTATTCTCTTGTCCGCCTCGCCGATTCCCGTCGCTAAAATCTTTACGTCCTTATCGGGAGTAAGGCCGAGCTTCGACAATGCGCGGCGCAGAGCGAAATCCGTGCTGCTGCCGATGCGGCTGGTGCCGACTACTTTCCCGCGCAAATCTGTGACGCCGGGGTTGGCGACCAGTTTATAGGTAGTGCTGCCGAAGCTCCCGACAATCACTACGGGCAGGCCCCGGCCCGCAGCGACGATGGAAGCAGAGCCTGAACCGCTCACGATATCCACTTCCCCGCTTACCAGCGCGCTGATAGCGGTATTGCCGGAAGGAATATTGATCAGCTTGGCGTCCAGGCCATACTTTTCATAAAGCCGCGCCTCTTCGGCGATCCAGAGCGGCAATCGAATGCCGGAAGTAGTCGCGTAAGAAATTTTGATCGGCGTCAGTTGAGCTGCGGCGCTCCCGGTGAAACCGGTAAGGAAAATGAGAACGATGAATACTATGATGAAATTTGATCGCCGTGTCATCACAGGGGCGAGACCGTCTATCTCCCAGTTCGGCAACTCGTAAAACGCAACCTACTTGCGATACAGCGCATCAATAAACCCTTGCTTGTCCAGTTTCTCAACGATCTTCGTCTGAATGAAACGCGTCGGAGTGGCCCTACGCGCATCCGCTCTTTTTGACCAGTCGAGAATGGTCTGGATGCCCTTGGCGGTTGGATACGGTTTCTCCGCGAGTAGCCTCACGTAAAATTGATAGGTTTCCTCAAGCTCCTCGGCATTTTCAAGCCTCATATATTTTTGCAGGATCACAGGAGTCCGGGTTTTTTCAGTCTTATAGAAGTGAATCCCCTCGATTACCGATTTGACCACCATCTCCGCCGCCAACGGTTCGGCCTCGAAGAACTTGCGACTGGTGATGAGTGCGGCATTGGGCAATTCCGCTTCTTTCATTGCGGGAACATTCTCAAACAATGTGAAGCCGGCTGTGCGCGCCGCCGAGGTAAAGGGCGGGGTCAACGTCGTTGCATCCACCTGCCCCAATTGCAACGCTCCGTACCTGCTCGCCGATGGACCGACGGCCAGATAGTTGACGTCCCGATCGGGATCCAACCCGGAAGCCGAGAGAATCATTTTTAGCGACAGTATCGAGGGACCAGCGAGACTGTTCACGGCGAACTTTTTGCCTTTTAGCTGGGCGATCTCTTTGATCTCTTTTTTTGCAACCAAAACCTGCGGCTCTTGATTAATCGGACTGGCGACAATGAAAATTTCCGCCCCGCCGAGTACCGCGTCCACCACGCCGCCGCCACCAGCGCTGATGAAGTTCACGTCGTTGCTCACCAGCGCTTGAGTCGCGAGTATGCCACCGCGCATGTAAACCAACTGTGCGTTAATCCCGTTGTTCTTGAAAAACCCCGCTTCTTTGGCGATCCAAACCGGAGCGTACTGAGGCGAGATCGAAGTATAGGCAATCGTAACATGGACGGGCGGTGTTTGGGTCTGAGCGGCCAAGGCTAAACCGCGCAACAACAAAATTAGCAGTGACGCAATCCAGCAGCCGAATTTTGGCAAGGTCGCGCTCCGGCTTACGCAGACTTCTTGGCCTCTGCCCGTCGTAAACTTTCCGCAATCGCTCGGCGTAAGATCGCGCTGAGCGCTTTCTTTTTGTAAGAGGCCGAGCCGCGCAAGTCTTCGATCGGATCAGCTCCTTCCTGAACGAGGCGGCCGGCTTCATCTATTAGCTCAGGGGTGATTATCTTCCCTTTTAGAAGGATTTCCGGCGCCGCTGCTTTCAACGGCACCGCACCGGCGCCGGTTACCCCGATGCCAATACTGTTACACGTGCCATCTTTGTCGAGACCGAGCTGGACCGCCGCGCTGGCAATCGCAAAATCGCCCGCAACGCGTTCCAATTTAAAATAAACTCCGGCGCTGCTGCGATCGGGGAGCGGGAAGATCACTTCAGTCAATACTTCGTCGCTCTCCAGCGTAGTCGTGTATGCGAACGTAAAGAAGTCTTCCGCCGCGATGATTCGCTCCCCTTTCGGACCGACGCATTTCAGTTTGGCGTTCAGCGCCAAGGCGATCGGTCCATAATCGCCGGCAGGATCGGCCTCCACCAAACCTCCGCCGATGGTGCCGCGGTTGCGCACTTGGGTATCGCCGATCTTGCTCGCCGCCTCGCTGAGCATAACAATTTTTTCCCGCAGTAACGGCGACTCTTCGATCTCGACATGGCGGGTCATCGCGCCGCAGCGAATATCACCGCCATCTTCGCGAATATAATTGATCTCTGCGATACGGTGAATGTCGATCAGATACTTGGGCCGGGCCACGCGCAGCTTCATCATCGGCACCAGGCTCTGCCCGCCGGCGAGAAGCTTGGCGTCGTCGCCATGCTGTTTTAAAAGCGCGATCGCTTCGTTTATTCCGTTCGGAGCTAAATATTCGAAAGCTGCCGGATACATATTTACATCGCCTTCTTGCTATATTCGAAGCGCATCGGGTCCCACTTGCTGGCGCGAATCTCGTCGTAAGCCTTCTTCGCAAAGGAAAAATCGTAGACCTGATCCAATGCGATCGGGCCTCTTAATTTACTTTGCGCGCCGACCATGCGCATCTGCTCTCTCACTCGCTCAATATTTGTCATCAAGTTCTCGTCGCTCGCTCTGCCGATCTTCGCTAAATCCGAAGATTGCTTAGCGCGTTCCTGCCACACGTCTTTTGCTTCATTCAGATCGTGTAAGCGGAGACCCTCCATGACAAACTTCATTGTCTCGCTCTGATTTCGGTGAAAGAAAATCTGACCTTTGAGAGTGGCTTTGACAACTTTGTAGACTTCGTCCGCCGATTTTTGAATCTTGTCGTCTGAAGCTTCTAAATTTGCGCTGAGCGATGAGACGTAATCTCCGCTGTACGCCATTATGCGGAATCCTTTCGCCTCGGCCTGTTTGGCGAATCCGTATGAGATTAGCGTTGCGTCCACTGATCCGGTCAACAAGGCGCCCAATCGAAGCGCGGGCTCGCCTAGTGCCCTCATTTGTATGGTGTCGATGGCGAGGCCGTTCTTCGCCAAAAACTCGCGCAGGATCAGAGTCGAGTTGCCCGACGTATCAGAAATGGCCATGCTCTTTCCACTGAGCTGCTTTATGTTGGCAATCTTCGGCGAAGTCACGAGGTACTGTGCGGGTTTATCGCTATTGACAAGAAGGATCTTCAGGCGCGCGCCGCTGAGAATCGCTGGAATCGAACCGCCGTTGCTGTAGTCCACGGCGCCGCTGACCACGACCTGCGTCGTAACCGTACCGCGCGTCACAATGACGTCGACGTCCAGTCCCTCGTCACGATAAAAACCTAACCGTTGGGGAATCACGTAGGGAACTAAGGCTTCTCCCCCACCTTTGGAGGCGATGCGAATCTTTTTCAGCGCCTCGGCACCGAATGCTTCGGGTATTCTTGAAGAAAGAAGTAGAATCACTGCTATCAAAATTCTTGTAGGGGCGACTGGCCGGTCGCCCGGTTTCTTCGCAAGCTTTCGTCGACAAAGAAAAAAATTTCCAGCCTTCATTTTTCGACTAGACCCTCGGTCCGGCGAAGATTCGCGACATGTTCGTTTTGGCATCTTCGTAAATATCGTCGCCATGACCGACCAGAAGCCGTTCCAGGTCGAGGTTCATGGCGATCAATCGCTTCACCGATTCGTTCGCCGCTTCTGGATTCGAAGAGAGATAGACCGGCGAGACCACGAGATGCTCGCCAGCGCTGACAATCGCGTCGCCGGCGATCATTGTCTTGATCCGCGGCAGGTGCAGGCTTATATGTCCCGCGGTGTGTCCCGGCGTGTGCAGGACGTTGATGCCGCCGCAGTCCGGCAACTGCTCCCCCCCTCTAACGACGTGCTCGACATCATGCCCCGTCGCCTTTTGGATCGCGGGCATGTCTAACTCGTGCGCCATCACTTCAAACTTGAGCGTCTTCTTGAGTTTCTTCAGTCCACCGGTGTGATCGCCATGCCGGTGCGTGAGCACGCACAGCTTTAAATCCGAATGCTTATGCCCCATTTCTACAATCGCGTCCATGATGATATCCGCATCGGCATCGGAAAACCCGGTATCGACCAGGATGAGCCGCTCGTTGCCGGTGACCAGAAACGATTTGACGATGCCTCTCGGGCCCTTCACGCGGCAAGGGACAATTTTCACGCCGTCAATCGGGATATCTTTTAGAATGCTGACCATGACCTCTTCCTCACTTGGTAAAGTTTACCGCCGCGTCTTTGATCGCCGCGACGATGTTGCCGTAACCCGTACAGCGGCAGAGATTGCCGGAGATCGCCTTCTTGATTTGCTCCTCCGTCGGTTTGCTGCTTTTACTGAGCAAGCCGTAAGCTGACATCAACATGCCCGGCGTGCAGTAACCGCACTCTACTGCGTCGTTTTTCCAAAACGCTTCCTGCAGCGGATGCAGCCGTTTGTCTTGCGCGAGGCCCTCCACGGTGACGATTTCATCGCCTGCCGCTTGCACGGCGAAAATCATACAAGATTTCACTGGTGTCCCGTTCCAGAGTATGGTGCACGCGCCGCAGCGGCCGACGACACAACCCAAGTGGGTACCGGTTAGGCGCAGCGAATCGCGCAGAAAGTGAGCGAGCAACGTCCGCGGTTCCACTTCACCCGAATAAGCTTTTCCGTTGACGGTCAAAGAAATCGTTTTAGGCATGAGCAGATTTCGCCTGCGCTTTCTCGATGAGATCCAAAACTCTGTCCGGCGTGAGCGGTGTCTCGCGAACTTTTACGCCTAGCGGACTCAGCGCGTCTTCCACCGCGTTGCAAAGCGCCGGCGGCGGCCCCAGCATGCCGGTCTCGCCCGCGCCTTTTGCGCCCAAAGGCGTGAACGGATTGGGCGTGATGATATGCTCCAACGCGAGCTCCGGCACTTCCTCCGCGGACGGCAAACGGTAATCCATTAAAGTCGAAGACAAGAGCTGGCCATCATCGTCGTAGCGCAACTCTTCGTAAAGCGCCGCGCCGATGCCCTGCATGATCGAGCCCTGCTGCTGGGTGTCGACGATCTGCGGATTGATCATGTTGCCGCAATCGTGGACCGTCGTGTATTTGACGATCTTGATCATGCCAGTCTCCACATCGACATCGACCACCGCAATGACGGCGGCATAAGGATAGCTTGAAAACGTATTCATCCGCCCTTTGTCGTCCGGGGTATAATTGATATTCGGATTGATAAAATAGCCCGTGACCTCCAGACCGGGCTCCATGTTTTCCGGTAATAGATGAATCGCGCCGTAAGCGGTGCGAATGATCTCCATCACCGCGACGGATTGCTCCTGATTTTCTTTCGCGAATACTTTTCCATCACCAATCTCGAGCTTTTCCGGCGCCACGCCCAACTGACGCGCAGCGATGCCCAGAAGCTTGTCACGCATCAATTTTCCCGCCACCCAGGCCGAAGGCATCAGAACAACCGATGAGCGGCTGCTGCCGGTGCCGAAACCGTAAGGCGTTGGCAAGGTATCGCCATGAATCACCGTGATCTTGTCGAACGGAATGCCGGTTTGGCTCGCGACGATCTGCGCGAGCGTGGTCTCGTGCCCTTGTCCCTGCTCGCCCATGCTGGAAAACACCGTCGCCGCTCCTGAGGGATCGATGCGCAGCCGGCATGAGGCATAACCGCCGGTGGCATGGATGCGGCTCGAGCTCGTCGGCTCCATCACTAGAGCAACGCCGATGCCGCGGTAGACCCCTTTCTTACGCAATTCGGTTTGTTCTTTCCGCAGCCGATCATAGCCTACCATTTCCGCTGTTCGTTTCATTGCCAAATGATACTGGCCGCTGTCATAGAGGGCGCCGGTGGCATTGCGGTACGGAAACGCATCGGCGGGAATGAAATTTCTCAGCCGAATGTCTATCGGGTCGAGCTTCAACTCCCGCGCGACGATGTCGACAAGCCGTTCGAGAACATAAGAGGCGTCGGCTTTGCCGATGCCGCGCAGCGAACCATGCGTAGTCTTGTTCGTCGAGACGCCGAACGCGTCGACGGCATAGTTCTGTATCTGGTAGACGCCCGTCATATACAACGCAGCAGCCATTATTGAGTGATCAACGGTATAGGTCGAGCCCATGTCGGCGATGATTTTGTCTTTGATGCCGAGCATGGTGCCGTCTTTCTTGAGCGCAATCTCGATGTAGTGAATCTGGTCGCGCCCATGCCGGCCATTGCGCATATGTTCGACCCGCGTCTCGCACCATTTAATCGGCAGGCCCAGCTCGCGCGAAATATAAGGCAAGAGCAGCTCTTCTTGATAGGTTTGAATCTTAAGGCCGAAGGAACCGCCGACATCCGGCGCGATCACGCGAATCTTGCCTTCGGGGAAGCTCAAGACGTCGGCGATGCGTCCTTTGAGTGAATGCGGATTCGCCGTCGCCGACCACATCGTCAGGCTATCTTCGTCTTTATTGTAATGCGCCAGATAAGCGCGTGGCTCAATCGGACAAGCGGTGATCCGGTGGCTGCGAATTCTTTCTTTGATGACCACCTCGGCGTCTTGAAAAACTTTGTCGATCCCGTCGGTCGCAAAATGATATTTGTAAACGATGTTGCTGCCGGCATCTTCATGGACGGCTGGCGCCCCCGGCTCCATCGCGGTTTCCGGGTCGACGACCACCGGCAACCGCTCGTAATCCACTGCGACCGTGTCGACCGCGTCTTCTGCAAGGTAGCGATTATCCGCCACCACGACCGCCAAGGGCTCGCCGAAATAGCGAACCTTATCGACCGCCAGCGGATAAAGCTTTACCGGCCGCAGCACCGAGCTGCCGCCGACTCGCAATGGTTTTACATGTTGCGCGATGTCTTTTCCGGTAAACACGGCGCGCACGCCGGGCATGGCCCGCGCCGCTTCGACGTCGATCGCTTTGATTCGCGCGTGCGCGCAGGTGCTGCGCACGAACGACACGTGGAGGGTCCCCGGCGGCAGTAGATCATCGACGAACCGCCCGGTGCCGGTGACAAAGCGCAGCGTTTCTTTTCTTCTGACTCGTTCTCCAATGGGCGGATGGATCGGAAAGTTCATAGTAGGTTCCGTTTTGTGTTCTTTGTATTACGGTTTGAAAGTTGCGCAGGCTGCGTAAATTTTTCTGGCGGCAAGAGCCCGCTAGATCCCGGCTACGAACTGATCGGTGCGCAGAGAGGGCACCCTACGAAACCTTTTGTGTCCTTCGTGCCTCCTTCGAAAATTAGGGTAGCCTTTGCCGCCGGTCGCCATCGAGACTTGGCGCAATGTCATTCTGAGGAGCGCAGCGACGAAGAATCTGCTTGTTTCTCTGTTTCGAAGGAGGTCCAA
>Ga0075433_10004498_pt1 | contig 10863 bp, 11 predicted proteins | sample RhiMethybrSRZTD2_FD_75299 | JGI IMG/M metagenome (GOLD analysis project Ga0075433, IMG submission 75299) | Populus rhizosphere microbial communities from Tennessee, USA - Rhizosphere MetaG P. TD hybrid SRZTD2 | ecosystem: Host-associated > Plants > Roots > Rhizosphere > Soil | place: USA... | reverse complement strand
CGGCCAGCTTCCTTGTTGGAAGCACCGCCGGCGATTTCTGCGAGCACTTCGCATTCACGCGGGGTCAGACTTCGACCCGGAAAATCGACGAACGCACCGTTTCTGTTGTTGGCATTTTCAAATCGATCGGAGAAAGCCTCTATGGCGCCGTTGACGCGCGACAAAGAAAACGATGACTCGATAGCCGGCCAGCGTGAAAACGACCGAGAGTGCATCGTGCATCATCGGATTGTCATCACGATGAGAAGGTTGCGGGTTCCCGGGGTCTCCGAAGCCATAACCGCTTCCTTACAAATCAGCGTCAGATCCATTTTGCAGCGACAGAGGCACGAGGTGAAGTAAAAAATGCTGGTATAACAATAGTTTAATGTATGATTGGAGGGGCGATTCGTAAGTCGGCGCGGTGGGCCGCATCGGTAGACCGCGCCGGCATTCTGTGTTGATTTAGCCACAATCCTGGTCATGTCGGGCCTGGTCCCGGATCCGGAGAGTTCATGCTGCAGGGTTGGGTCGTAATCGCCGTTGCGCTCTCGTATATCGGGTTGCTGTTCCTGATAGCGAGCTATGGCGACCGCACTCGCGGTCTCGGTCGCGAGGGTCGCGCACGCTTGTTGATCTATCCACTATCGCTGGCGATCTATTGCACTTCGTGGACATTTTTCGGTTCAGTCGGGTTGGCTTCACGCACGGGATTTGATTTCCTGACGATCTATGTCGGGCCCGTGCTGATGATCGCGCTGTTTGGCTCGCTGCTTATGCGGGTCGTGCGGCTTGCCAAGACGCAGAACATCACCTCGATCGCCGATTTCATCGGCGCGCGCTACGGCAAGGGCCAGGCGGTTGCCGCGACAGTCGCCCTGATCGCCATCATCGGCACGATTCCGTATATCGCACTGCAGCTGAAGGCAGTATCAGCGTCGCTTGAAACGATCCTTGCCCATATCACTTCAAGCACCGAGGTTACCCGCCCGCTTCTCGGGGACATTGCGCTCTTCGTAGCGCTCTCGATGGCGACTTTCGCCGTTCTGTTCGGCACCCGTCACATCGACGCCACCGAACATCAGGACGGGCTGATGCTGGCCATTGCGACGGAATCGATCGTCAAGCTGCTCGCATTCCTGGCGGTTGGAATCTTCGTCACGTTTTGGATGTTCGATGGCCCGGTAGCGCTATTCAACGAAGCGATGCAACGGCCTGCGACCGCCGCGATTTTCACCAGAGAACCGCGCGCCGATACCTTGCTTGCCATGACGCTGCTGTCGTTCGTGGCGTTTATCCTGTTGCCCAGGCAATTCCATGTCGCCGTGGTCGAAAACAACGACGAAAAGGAGATCAAGCGCGCTGTCTGGCTGTATCCTGTGTATCTCGTCCTGATCAACCTATTTGTGGTGCCGATAGCGATTGCAGGTCTGTTGACCTTTCCGGCCGGAAAAATCGACAGCGACATGTTTGTGCTCGCTTTGCCGCTCGAAAGCGGGTCCAATTTCTTTACCATCGCCGCGTTCGTGGGCGGCCTGTCGGCAGCGACCGCCATGGTGATTGTTGAATCGGTCGCGCTCTCCATCATGGTTTCGAATGATCTGGTTATGCCCTTCGTGCTGCAGCGGCGCGGGGCACTGATAAGGGGCCGGGAAAACATCGGTTCGCTGCTTTTGACCGTCCGGCGGTTGGCGATTTTTGCGATTCTTCTTCTTGCCTACGTATACTACCGCTCGGCAGGCGAAGCGCAGCTGGCTTCGATCGGCCTCCTCTCGTTCGCAGCCATTGCACAACTGGCGCCCGCTTTCTTCGGTGGACTCCTGTGGCGTCGCGCGACAGCGGCCGGAGCCATCGCCGGCATGACCGCCGGTTTCTTGGTGTGGGGCTATACCCTTTTTCTCCCAACCCTGTCCGACATCGGTGTAATCGGGGAGCGGATCCTCACCCATGGACCGGCAGGGCTCAGCATGTTGCGGCCACAGCACCTGTTCGGCCTCGATTTGCCTCCATTGGTGCACGGGGTCACCTGGAGCCTTCTGCTGAATATCCTTTTCTACGTTGGTTTCTCGCTGCGGCGGGAGCCTTCGCCGATAGAGCGCCTGCAGGCCAACACCTTTGTGCCGTCCGATTTCACGCCGATCGCGCCGAGCTTCCGGTTGTGGCGTTCCTCGGTGACGGTAGAGGAACTCACGAGCACCGTTGCGCGCTATCTCGGCGAGGAACGCACGCGCTCCGCTTTTGAAAGCTTTGCAAGTGCGCAACGCATCAGCATGGAGCCGAAAGACGACGCCGACTTCCGGTTGATCCGCTATGCCGAGCATACGCTTGCGTCAGCAATCGGCGGTGCCTCCTCGCGGCTCGTCTTGTCGCTGCTTTTGCGCAAGCGCACGGTTTCGACCAAGGCCGCATTAAAATTACTGGACGATGCCAATGCGGCTATCCAGTACAACCGCGAGATCCTGCAGACCGCGCTCGATCACGTGCGTCAGGGGATCGCGGTATTCGACAAGGAATTGCAGCTGATCTGCTGGAACCGGCAGTTCGGTGAAATTCTGGATCTGCCGCCGAGCCTGACCCGTGCTGGTATCGGATTGGCCGACATCCTGCGCTTCAACGGCAAGCGAGCCGACGTTCCTCCCGAAACTGTCGAAGTATTCGTTCGCAAGCGAATTGACCGTTACGTTTCGGGCAGCGAGCCGTTCCTCGAACGCTTCGCACAGGGTCTTGTGATCGAGGTGCGCGCCAATCGCATGCCGGATGGCGGCATTGTGACGACCTTCACCGACATTACAGCGAGCGTCGAAGCGGCGGAGGCGCTGGAGCGCGCCAACGAAACGCTGGAACGGCGGGTTCGCGAACGCACTGAGCAACTGACCCGGCTCAACGCGGCGCTCGAATTGGCAAAAGGCGAGGCCGATGCCGCCAACATTTCCAAGACCAAGTTTCTTGCGGCGGCGAGCCACGACATCCTGCAGCCACTCAATGCCGCCCGACTGTACGTCACCAGCCTGATTGAACGCGGCGGCCGCGAGGACCGGCGGCTGGTTGACAATATCGACGCGTCACTCGAGGCGGTCGAAGAGATTTTCGGCGCCTTGCTCGACATCTCGCGGCTTGACACCGGCGCCTTGCGCCCCGAGTTCGCCAGCTTCCGCATCGATGACTTGATGCGTCAGATCGAGGTGGAATTCGCCCCTCTCGCCTCCGCCAAGGGACTGGACCTTACCTTCGTGCCATGCGGGATCGTGGTGCGATCCGATCGTCGACTGTTGCGGCGACTGATCCAGAACCTCGTTTCCAATGCCATCAAGTATACGCCGCAGGGGCGCGTTCTCATTGGATGCCGCCGGCGCGGCGACCATCTGCGGATCGACGTTTACGACACCGGCGTCGGCATTCCGCGATCCAGGTGGCGTGACATATTTGTCGAATTCCATCGGCTCGATCAGGGGGCAAAGATCGCGCGCGGCTTGGGACTCGGCCTGTCTATTGTCGAGCGCCTGGCCCGAGTGCTGGACTGCACGATCGATCTCGAATCGGAGACAGGGCGCGGTTCGCATTTCATGGTGACCGTGGCGCGCTCGAAGGGAGCGCCGGTCGAGCTGCCGGCACGCGAGGAAACCCGCATCGATCCCGGACAGCTTGCCGGCATTACCGCGCTTTGTATCGACAACGAGCCATCGGTGCTTGACGGCATGGAAACCCTGCTCCGCGGCTGGGGCTGCGACGTCATTAAGGCACCCGACCTGGGGCGTGCCATCGAGTCAATTTCCACCGGCCCTCTGACGCCCAATGGGTTGCTGATCGATTACCATCTCGACCAGGGCAATGGTATCGAGGCGATTGTTCAGCTTCGCCGCCGATATGGCGACCTGCCGGCAATCCTGATCACGGCCGATCGCTCGCCCGCGGTACGAGAGCAGGCGCGCGCGCAGGGCGTTCAGGTCTTGCACAAGCCGATAAGGCCAGCTGCCCTGCGTGCGCTGCTGGCGCAATGGCGCATGATGCTGGCAACCGCAGCGGCGGAATAGTGATCAGCCTTCGGCAGCGATGCCTTGCGGCCATTGGCCGGATTCGATCTTCGCGGCGGCGATGACTGCCTGCGTGCGGCTCTCGACACCCAGCTTCTGCAGGATTGCCGACACGTGCGCTTTAACGGTCGCCTCCGACACGCCCAGTTGAAAGGCAATCTGCTTGTTCAGAAGCCCTTCCGACAGCATCATCAGCACACGCACTTGTTGCGGCGTAAGCGTCGCCATGCGTGCCATCAACTCGACCGACGCCGCATCCGATTCGCCGGTAAGATCGACATCGGGTGGCGTCCAAACGTCGCCGCCGAGAATGCGTGAGATGGCCGTGCGCATAGCATCAACGCCCAGCGTCTTCGGAATGAACCCGGAAGCCCCGAAGTCCATGCACCGGCGGATCGCTGCCGGATCGTCATTAGCAGACACGACGATCACCGGCACACCCGGATATTGAGCACGCATGTACATGAGGCCGGAAAACCCGCGAACGCCGGGCATGGCGAGATCGAGCAAGACAAGATCGACTTCGCCGTTGCGCTCGAGCAGCTCGACGAGTTCGTCGTACGTGCCGGCCTCGGCGATATCCACCTGCTCCAACAGGCCTGCAACCGCTTCGCGCAAGGCGCCGCGAAACAACGGGTGATCGTCGGCAATGACCAGTCGATACTGCAACGCTTCAGTCAAACCGGCACGTTCCCTCGGATTTATTGGCGGCGCGGCCATGCGCCGCATCATTTCGCACGATATCTGCGCTTTAATCTATGTTCCTCCCCTCCTTCTTCGAGTGCAAGCCTTTCACCGTGCGATGAAAATTGCCTTGGTGGTTCCAGGTTGCAGTGCAAAAAGCCTTTGATAAATCCACACTTTAGGCCGGCCGCTTCGTCGAAAGTCGAATAGGGCGGCTCAAGCCGCCAGACTACAGTTTTCATAACCACCGCCAGCGGGGGCGCAGGATCGGTCGGCCCGGTCGAACTGCGTATTCTCCTCAACAGGCGGAGCGGTTGGAAACAACACCAACGGGGGACTCATTATGAGCACAGTGGCTAGTACTTCTACCCGTGCCAGTGGAATGACGAAGGACGAAAAATTCGTCATCTTCGCATCTTCACTCGGCACGGTCTTCGAGTGGTATGACTTTTATCTTTACGCGACACTCGCTCCGTTCTTTGCTTCGCTATTCTTTCCACCCGGCAACGACACGGCAGCCTTGCTGTCGGCCTTTGCCACTTACGCCGCTGGCTTTCTCGTTCGTCCGTTCGGTGCGCTCATCTTCGGCCGCATCGGCGACCTCGTGGGACGCAAGTACACCTTCCTTGTCACCATCGTGGTCATGGGTGCCGCGACGTTCCTGGTCGGTCTTCTGCCAACGTTTGCAAGTATCGGCTGGTTGGCGCCTATTGCGCTTGTGACCTTGCGCCTGTGTCAGGGTTTGGCACTGGGCGGCGAATACGGCGGGGCGGCAACTTATGTCGCCGAGCACTCACGTCCCGACGAGCGCGGCTACACCACGAGCTACATCCAGACCACCGCGACGCTCGGATTCTTCCTGGCGCTGGTCGTTATCGGTTTCTGCCGAGTCTATATGGACTCGAAGGTGTTCGCCGAATGGGGATGGCGCATTCCTTTCTGGGTCTCGCTGATCCTGCTGGTTTTCTCGGTCTATATCCGGCTCAAACTGAACGAGACGCCGATCTTCCAGCGCATGAAGGAAGAGGGCAAAGGTTCGAAGGCGCCTCTGACCGAGAGCTTCTTCCACTATCCCAACAACAAGTACGTGCTGCTCGCGCTGCTCGGTGCGACGGCAGGACAGGGTGTGGTGTGGTACACGGGCCAGTTCTATGCCTTGTTCTTCCTGCTCATCACCTTGAAGCTTGAGCTGATCTCCGCATACATCCTTATCGGCCTGTCGCTGATCATTGGTACGCCATTCTTCATCTTCTTCGGATGGCTGTCCGACCGTATCGGCCGGCTCAAGATCATCCTGGCCGGCTGCGCGATTGCGGCGATCACTTACTTCCCGCTGTTCCAGGGGTTGACTCACTTCGTCAATCCGGATCTGGAAGCTTTCCAGAAAAACAATCCGATCACGGTCTCTGCCGATCAGGCGACGTGCAACTTCCACATCTTCGTCGGCCCGTGGTCGAAATTCTCCGAATGCGACCGGGCGCAGGACTTCCTGACCAAGTTGGGCCTGTCGTTCAAGACGGTGCATGCGCCCGGATCCAAGTCTGTTGACATGGATGTCGGCGGCACCAAGATACAGGGCTGGGACAACGCCAAGTGGACCGCAGCCCTCGCCGCCAAGAACTTTCCAAAGACGGCCGACCTGAAGAAGGTCAATTGGGTTATGGCCGAGCTCATCCTTGTCATCATGGTGATCTACGTAACCATGGTGTACGGGCCGATCGCGGCATTCCTGGTCGAAATGTTCCCGACCAAGATTCGCTATACGTCGATGTCGCTGCCGTATCACATCGGCAACGGCTGGTTCGGCGGAATGTTGCCCCTGCTCGCTACCGCTGTAGTGGCAGCTACGGGCGACATCTATGCAGGGCTCTGGTACCCGATCATCGTGGCGGTGATGACGCTCGTCATCGGCGCGATATTCCTGCGCGACACCAAGGGCGTGGATATCAGGACCGGTTCCGGTGTTGCGATCCAAAAAGGGTGATTGCTAAAGCGACCGGCGGCGAGATATCGCCGCCGGTCTTCTTTCTTCGCGAACGCCCCGCAATGCGGGGCGTTTTCATTTCCGGCTGCCGATATATTGAAGCGTCACCTCCCGGCTGTGCGGCCGGCGGCGGTGCTCGACCAGGTAGATGCCTTGCCAGGTGCCAAGGCCGAGTTTGCCGGCAGCAACCGGGATATGCAGCGACACTCCGTTCAGCATCGCTTTGACATGCGCCGGCATATCATCCGGCCCTTCCACGTCATGGACCCAGGGCGCGCTTTCCGGTGCGAGCCGATCGAGCGCCGCAATCAGATCGGTCTGCACGTCGGGATCGGCGTTTTCCTGGATCGCAAGTGAAGCCGAGGTGTGCCGCAAATAAATCAACAATGTACCGTCACCCGCCCCGGCCTGGTCGATGAAGTTCGCCGCACTGCTTGTGATGTCGATAAATCCTGTCCCCTGGGTTTGAACGTGCAAGGTCGTGCTGGCGATCAGCTCCGGCTTGGCCTCGATGATTGGGGACATTCGGGCCGGCATGGCGTGAGGCTGAAGCTTCCGTTCAGCTTTTGCGCATCAGGTCTTTTTGCATCGTAACAATCATCTCGACCAGGCGGCGCCAGGTCGATTCGATGAACTCACGCGCACGCGCCATCTCCTCCTGGCTCGGCAGTTTGATCGTTACATCAGGGGCCTTGTCGGACGGCGGCGCCACATCCGCCGGGGGGCGTGGCGGTGGAGGTTCTTTCAGAGCGGCAACTTCTTTCTTCAGTGCCGCAATGTCTTCCTGTAATCGGGCAATTTCAGTTCTTAGTCCGTTCAGAACCGAATGGTCCTTTTTCGCATTTTCAACATTTGATGCTCCGTCGATCGGAACAACCTGACAAGTCCAGGCTGCAGTCTGGCCACAGTAGGCCACCTCGCCTGTGCTGTTATCGAGCCGCAGGAAGCCATTTTCCACCCGGTTAAAGCTGAAACGACTTGGCGTGCCGGCCGACACATTCTCTTTTGTTCGATTTGAAGTCTGCTCTTCGGCTTGGGCGGGCTTCTGATCCTGTCCGGGGGCACGCTCCAGCTTCTGCTCGTCGTTGCCGATCGCTGTCTGCGCCGGCGCAGCCGCTACAGCGACGGTCAAGATCAAAGTCAGGATGGGCATCAAGATGCGCATGGATTTGCCCTTAAACCAATTGAAGGTTTCAGCCAGCGTAGCACTGCATTTTTCCGCTCAGAACACATCTCGTTCGATGTTTTGGAAAATTTTTGGCAATGCACACAACGGTCGGCTGGATTGACAAAATCATTCCTTTTTTGATCCAGATCAAACACTTATGCCGCAGTTGCCGTTTCTTGACTCGCTGAAACCCGATCAGTATGGTCCGCGCGGCTTTTAGGGCGGCGGAACACGCGAAACCTGAAATCCACGCGGGTCGAAAGCATGACTGACGGCACGCGCGGCCCAGATGATCGCAACGAACCGCCGGACGACGAGGCTGCTCTCTCCGCGAGGCTCCAGCGTCTCGGCAGACGGCTCGCGAAAGCGAACCGGCCATCCGAAAACGGCTCCAGTCCTCGTCAGACCGCCGATCCTTCCGCGATCGCTCGCGGTTTCCGGTTGTCGACCGAACTGGTTGCCGGGGTGCTTGTGGGCGCGGCGATCGGCTGGTTGCTCGACCGCTGGCTCGGAATTTCGCCGTGGGGGCTCATCGTATTTCTGTTGCTCGGCTTCGCGGCGGGCGTGCTGAATGTGATGCGAGCGGCGGGGGTCGTTCGCGAAAGACAATTGAACGACCGGTAGTCATGGCTGTCGATCCAATCCACCAATTCGAGATCCGCGAGCTGTTTCCGATCGCTCAAATCGGCAATACTGAAATCGCTTTCACCAATTCGGCGGCCTACATGGTCGCGGCCGTGGTCGTCATCACCGCATTCCTTATTGGCGGCACCGCCAGACGGAGTCTGGTGCCGGACCGCCTGCAATCAACGGCGGAACTGACATACGAGTTTGTCGCCAATACCATAAGAAGCACGGCCGGCAGCGAAGGCATGCGCTTCTTCCCCTTCGTGTTCACGCTTTTCATGTTCATTCTGACGGTGAACATTATCGGTCTCATTCCATATGCCTTCACCGTCACCACTCACATCATCATAACGGCGACCCTGGCGCTGACGGTCTTCCTCACCGTCCTGGCTTATGGCTTTGCGAAGCATGGGCTGCACTTCTTCAACCTGTTCGTGCCCAAGGGCATTCCGCTCTATATCTTGCCCCTGATCGTATTCATCGAGGTGCTGTCGTTCCTCTCGCGTCCGATTTCGCACAGCGTGCGTCTGTTCGCCAATATGCTGGCGGGACACATCACATTGAAGGTGTTCGCAAGCTTCATCACCTTGCTCGGGGGAGCTGGAATCATCGGCATGGTCGGCGCCACGCTGCCTCTCGCGTTGGTCGTCGCGCTCACCGCCCTGGAGCTGCTGGTCGCCTTCCTGCAAGCCTACGTGTTTGCCATTCTCACCTGCATCTATCTCAACGATGCCATCCATCCAGGCCATTGAGAGCCGGTAACGATTAAACAAAGGAGTTCATCATGGATCCAATCGCAGCAAAATATATCGGTGCCGGAATTGCCTGCATCGGAATGGGCGGCGCCGGCGTCGGCGTGGGCGCCATCTTCGGTCACTACCTGGCCGCGGCACTGCGTAATCCGTCTGCCGCACAAGGACAATTCGGCAACCTGATTTTCGGGTTCGCCGTCACCGAAGCGCTCGGCATCTTTTCGCTGCTGATCGCGCTCCTGCTCCTCTTCGCGCTGTAAGACGGCAGTTCATATCCGCAATGGCGACCACCGCCCATACTCAAGCGCCGAGCGAGCATAAGGGTCCATTCCCACCTTTCGATTCCAGTACGTTTGCTTCTCAGCTCGTATGGCTCGTCATCACCTTCGTGTTGCTCTACGCGTTGATGGCAAAAGTCGCACTGCCGCGCGTCGGGGGCATTATTGCGCAGCGGCAAAATCGGATTGATGAAGACCTGGCGCAGGCCAATGCCTTCAAGGCGCAATCCGACGCAGCGCTTGCGGCCTACGAAAAAGCTTTAGCCGATGCCCGCGCCCGGGCGCAGGCGATCGCTGGCGAAATGCGGGACAAACAAGCTGCAGAAACAGAAGCCACGCGAAAAAAGCTGGAGGAACAGCTCAACGCCAAGCTGGCGGAGGCCGAGAGGATCATCGGCGCCTCCAAGCAGGCAGCCATGGCGAACGTGCGCAACATTGCGGCCGATGCCGCCAAGGCCATCGTCGAGCGGCTGATCGGGACAGCGCCAGCCGATAGTGCGGTTGCTGCGGCAGTCAAAGACGCGCTCAAAAGCTGACGGATAAAGACAATGGATTTGCTGCGCGATTCGGAAACTTGGGTGGCTATTGCATTCGTGATCTTCCTGGGCGTCCTGGCCTATTTGGGCGCTCACAAGGTGGTGATGAAGTCATTGGATGACCGTGCGGAGCGCATCAAGTCCGAACTCGATGAAGCGCGAAGGCTCAAAGACGAGGCAGCCGAACTTCTGGCTGAGTATCAGCGCAAGCGACAGGCCGCCGAAGCAGAAGCGCAGGACATTATAGAGGGCGCCAAAGCCGAAGCCGATCGGCTCGCGACGGAGGCGAAGGGGCGCATCGAAGATTTCGTCGCCCGTCGAACTGCGTTGGCGGAAACCAAGATTGCCCAGGCTGAAGCGCAGGCGACGGCTGACGTCCGCAGCGCTGCCGCCGACGCCGCTATCGCTGCCGCGGAGAAGATCCTCAGTACGGAAGCCAAAGGAAAGCTTGCTGCTGAACTCATCGCCAAGGGCATCGAAGATGTCCGCAAGAAGCTGAACTAGGCACGATTCGATCAGCTCTGACGCGGCTTCGACGGCTTTGGCTTTCCTGCGGGCTTCCTTTTTTCCTGCTGCGCTCCGGCCGGATCAAAGCCTACGTAGATGACATAGGAATCGATATTCGCGATCGGTTGCGGCAGAGGAAATGTTATTTCAGGGTCAATGTGTGTGAACGGAACGTTATTCGCCGAAGCTGCAATTTCGACCTGCAAGGTCGCGAATTTCGACAGAATGGTTTTTGGGTTTACGCCCTCCTGAACCAGGGCGAGACGAAGCGGCACGTTGACGGTCCCCGGACCTCCCGCCGGACCGGTCATGACGCG